>Ga0172379_10010192_pt1 | contig 11429 bp, 8 predicted proteins | sample GrowelOW334metaG_FD_119756 | JGI IMG/M metagenome (GOLD analysis project Ga0172379, IMG submission 119756) | Groundwater microbial communities from an aquifer near a municipal landfill in Southern Ontario, Canada - Groundwater well OW334 metaG | ecosystem: Environmental > Aquatic > Deep... | reverse complement strand
TATACAATTCGCCTAAGGAGCGCACCGCCAGAAGTTTCCGCCATATATATTTCGGTCTGAAATAAAACGCCTTATAGCCCTTGTCAAGATAATCGTTCAATTCGTCCTGACTAAGATGCAAGCCGTAAGGTTTAAAATCAGAAAAACCTTTTTTCCCAAGCGTGTAATCACGCCAAAAATCCTCTCCGGTGTTTCTCTTAATATCTTCATATATCTGTGAGTTTGGGATGGGAACGAATTTATTGAGCTGCACGAAGTCCAAGTCCAGCTCAAGCATCAGTTTTAACGTTTTTTCCACGCTTTGCCTGGTTTCACCCGGTAAACCTATCATGAAAAAACCCAAAACCGTTATTTTATTCTGTCTTGAAAATTTAACCGCGGCCTTTATCTTATCCAACGGGATTGCCCGCCCTATGCTTTTCAAGATCTCTTCATCGCCCGATTCGATGCCATAATTTATTCTGATACACCCGAGCTGGGCCATCTTTGTCAGCATCTCTTCGCTGACGCAATCAGCCCGGGTCCTTATTGACCATAAAAATTTTATTTTCTTTTTCTCTATCAGGTCCAGAATACGGAAAGTCCTGTCTTTATCTATCGTGAACGTCTCATCATAAAACTCAATTTCTTTGATACCGTATTTATTTACACACTCTTCTATTTCGGCCACAATATGTTCAGCCGATCTTGCGCGCACCGCGGTATCCGTACAGCAATACGCGCACTGAAAAGGGCAGCCCAACGCCGTCACCATTGTTGTAATCGGCCTTTTTTTGGACAAAACAGTGTCATACAGGTTATTCGCAAGCAAGTCCCTGGCGGGGAAGGGGACGGCTTCAAGGCTGACATTGCGCGGCCTGGGCGCTGTGGTGACAATATTTTCACCGTCTCTGTAACATAAGCCTTTTACAGAAGCCACACCGCTTTTACTCTGCAAAGCTTCCAAAAGCTCGGGCAGCGTTTCCCAACCGTCTCCGATCACACCATAATCAATGCATGGGTAGGAAAGCGTTTCCCTGGGGTAAATATCCATGTGGGGACCGCCGATAATAACAGGCTTGTCATAGCCGGCCCTTATTTTTTTTATCCACCACAGAGTATCCTGGAAATTATCAGTAATACTGGTATACAACAAACAATCCGGATTGCTGCGCTTCAGGTGCGCAAGGATCTGTTCCAAGCTTAAATTTAAAATGTTAGCATCTAAAAAATCCACCTCGTAACCCTGCTTGCGCAAGAGCGCCGCTAAATAACTCATCCCCAAATGAGGCAGGAGTATTGCGTTCTTACTGTAATTTTTCCAGATCTTATCGGTATAATAGCACCGGTTAACCATTTGATTCGGCGCATATATAAAGCAAACTTTCATCACATTACTTTCTCCCGGTCCTGAGAAATTCATATTCTACTTGTTTTTGAACCAGGCGGCCATTTCGGAGCCTGAATTAATGACCATTATATAGCCGCCGGAAGCTCCGGAGTCCGCCACCTGAAGTTTGGCGCCTGGGCTGGCTGTGCCGATACCGACATTACCGCCGGTTGAGACGTAGAAGTGCGGGGTCACGTTTGAAGTGGAAACCCATAAAGAGGCCGCGGCAGCCTCGGAAGCCAGGACCGTGACCGTTGAATATACGGTGACGCTGTTGCTAAAAGTCGCCGACGCCACGTTGAGGATGCTATGTCCGGACATATTCAGCGTGGTGGTCGCGATATGGTTGCCGAGATTATCTATCCCGGCGCCGGATATCCCGGTCAGGGCCGACCCGTCGCCGTAATATTTCACGGCGGAGGAAAAACCCACTATATAGACATTGCTTGACACCCTCACGCCAGCGCCCAGCGACGGCAGAGTTTCAGAAGAAATAACCACACCCCCGGATAGTACCAGCCGGGGAACGGTTAATTTCCCGATAAAGGTCTTGTCACCGGCAATTGTCTGGGAAGCCGCGTCGGTGGAAACAAAAGCGGCATAGTCCCTGCCCTGGAGGCTGCTGGCGTTGAAAGCGTAAGGCGCCGTTACCAGGCGCTGCCGCGGGCTCAGCGGGACAAGGTCGACAGTGATCTGCAGGTAGGCGTCAGGGGCCGCGAATACCGCCGCCGTTATCGGGGTCACTTCGCCCAACTGCGCCGCCAGCACGCCGTTCGCCACCACAATACCGGCCTGGGCTTCAGTCCAGAGCTGCGCGCCGCCTGAAGGCGCGTCATATACCTCGAAAATAAAATCATGGGGACCGCTCAACGGGTTATTGCTGGCATCGGTCAGGCGCCCCTGAAAATTCATCAGTCCGGGCGGCGTCTGGGCCGCAGACGGCGCAAGCAGCGCGAGGCCCAGCGCGGCCGCAGAAATGTAAAGAATCGAATTATTCTTATTACTCATAACCTCTCCTGTAATTCTACTTGTTTTTTTGCATTTTTAGGGAGCCTGACAATAAAAAGAGAATATTCGTTAATCTTACTTTCCACCCAGACACACCCTCCCAGGGTGGCAACAGCCTTCTGAACTATATATAAGCCCAAACCTGTTCCAGGAATTCTTTTTCCCTTTTCATTGTTCTGGCTGCCGCGGTAAAACTTGGTAAAGAGATGCGGGATATCCTCGGTCGGAATGCCCCGCCCGGTGTTGCGGACATTAAAGATGACCTCGTCCGCTGTCTCCGCCAGCCCCACCCGCACCTCTCCGCCGCTTGGAGTGTACTTTATGGCGTTGGAGAGAAGATTGCTGACAATCTGGAGTATAAGTTTTTCTGAAACCCGCATGGTTACTTTGACATTCTTGCTCAGCGGAATCACCGTAATGGCGCCCGCCCGGGCCAAGGGCATAAAAACAATGATCGCATGTTCAACAACCTTGTTTATCTGCACGTTTTCATCTGCTGCCCCTGAACACATTTCGTCATCGTTTTTGAACAAACTGAGCGCGTTGCCGAGTGAGGTTTCCATACGAAGCACGGCCGTCATCATGGTCCCAAGGATCTCTTCTTCTTTCTTCTCGTCCAGAGGAATCTTCTTATCCTGCCAAAGTTCAAGGTATCCTTTGAGTCCGCCCAGAGGCGTGTTTATTTCGTGCGTAAGCGTATGAAGTATATCCTCCCTGGATTCCAGCAGCTCACGGATACGCCCGGCCATCACATTAAAGCTCCGGGTCACTGCGCCGATCTCATCATTTGCGCGCACCGGCAACGAGATATTCATTTGTCCGGCGGCAAGCTGCGCGTTTGCCATCGCAAGAGCCTCGATAGGCCCGGTAACCAGGCGAATAAGCAAAGCGTTTGCAATCAGCCCCAGCAGAAGAAATCCCCCCGCTATCAAAGCCGTCCAGCGAATAAACGCCGGCAGCGCCCGGTTAATCTGCTCGTTCACCAGCTCACGGTCAAAGCCAAAACGAACCATAACCCCGGTGGCGGAAGCGTTCGGGGTATCCTGCGCGCTTTCGGGCAAAGCTAAAACGCTTTTTTCAATATAAAGCAGCTCTTTTGCCTCAGCGCCTATTTTAGACTGATGTCCTCCATAGGATAGAGAAGCGAACTTCAGCTCCGGATATGTATTTTTAAGGAAGAGAAGGTAACTGACCGCCATAAGCCTGTCGCGACTGTCGAAAGATTCCTTAGCTATTCGCGCCGCTCCCTCCATCAGCACATCCAGCCGCTGCAGAGCCTGCTCACGCATCACTTCCCGCTGGGTGTATATAACCATGCCGGCAATTGAAAGCACCACTGACGCTATCAGCGCCGTGGTTATCATTTGGTACTTTGTCCTTATCTTCATAATTACCTGCGCTTCTCGTCTTTCAGCCGGCGCAAGGATTTCAGCGCTTCCACATTACCCGGCTCCAATTTCAGGATTTTTTCAAAGAGTTCCCGCGCCTTATCGAATTCCTGGTTCACATAATAATCCACTCCGCGGTTAAGCATAGAGTCTATATCTTCCTGCGACAAGCTGGATATTCCGGCGGGTTGGGAATACTTCATCTTGAGACGCTGGGAAGAACGCTCCAGGCGTGAAATGGACTTTATATAGCCTTTTATAGCTTCCTTGAGAGCCGGGCTTTTTTCATATTGCTGGGCCTTATTCCAGGCGTAAAGTGAATTCTTATACTTTTCCATGCCGAGGTAGGCTATGCCCATGGTCTGCCAGGCCGCTGCATTTTGGGGAGCTGAATCTACCACCAAAGTGGTCAGGCTAACGGCTTCCCTGTAGCGCCCGGCTTTTACAGCTGCCTCAGCCTGCGCCAATTTTTCCGGTATGTCAAGTTCGTCGGGTGTTGTGGTAACAGGAGCGGTGTCCTTGGCTACCTCTTCAGAAGGAGGCAGATTCAGGTTGCGCAGCGCTTCCATAAGCGTTTCCAGCGTCTCTTCCTGCTCCGTAGGTTTTCCAAAGCGGAAAGTCATGGCCATGCGGTGAGTACCCGCAGTGGCTGCTATTGTTTGCAGCGGAAGAACGAAGCCATAATCCATCTGCAGCCTGCGGTTTCGATACGACAAGCCCAAACTTACCTGCTTAAACTCACGGGTCCCCAGCCCCATTGCGCCCCGTATGGCGAAATCGCCTATAAAGGCCTTGGGGAACCAGCGCTCAGCCGCAGCGGTAAAGATATTGTCGATAGACCCGTCAGGGGCCCCTTTAGTTTCTATCTGCGCCGCAAGATTCGAAATAAGGCTTTTGTAATTGAACCCCAGTTTTACCGCCATCGGCAAGGGATCGGAATCTCCGGAGCTGAAAGCCATGTCCGGCTGCAAAATACGTGCCACCTGCAAACCCAGCTGATAGTGGGTTTTAAACCGGTAAAGCGCGCCGAAATCAGCGTCAAAAGCGTTGTGGCTTGATTTACCGCTGAGCACCGGGTCGGCTTGGTCGGTCACGACTGCGCCTATAGTTGCGTTTACACTTTCCGAAAAGTTTCCGAAGGAACTATGCAGATACTTGAGGGTTGTGCCCAGGAATAGTTCGTCACCTCCGGAGCGGGTGTATACCAGGCGCCCATAAGAGAGGTAAAGCGTGTTTTCACGGTATAGGCTGCTGAGGGAGAAAGAGTTAAGCGCGCCAGTAACTGTTCCCTTCTTACCATCCTTTATGGGATACGCATAGGCGAGGAATGAGGTGCCCAGACTTGACTCATCCGAAAGGCCGGCAAAAAGCTGGGTATACGAGGCGGTAAACTGCGGCCTGGTTATTATTCCCAGGCCGGCCGGGTTATAATGCGCGGCGTATACATCGTCCGCTACCGAGGCCATGGCATTACCCATGCCCGGCCCGCGGGCGCCGGCGCCAAGGTCCTCAAATGCCGCATACGCGCAAGAACCCACCAGCGTCGGGAGGCAGAACCCGGCAAAAAGCAGGATTGCGGGAAGAATTCTTCCCGTGAAGCCCGCCTGCATGGTGCCCTTTGAGTTCATATTCTTCTCAGCGTATCACTACAATAGTTCCGTTAAAGGTTTTTCCCTCGGACTTTATCTGATAAACGTACACTCCGCGCGGCACGGCGGAACCGCCCGCTTTTCCATCCCACTTCAGCGTATAACCAATCTCGGCCCCCGGCCGCATCTCGGCGACAAACGCCCCGGTGAGGTCGTAGATCTTCCCGCTGAGGGCGGAATAGCGCGGATTATCAAGCGTGAACACCACATAATCGTTCAGGCCATCGCCATTGGGCGTAATAACCTTATTTGACATTTCTCTTACATCAAAGCTCACCCCGGCACTTCGCGCAAGGGTGCGTATCTGGTAGGCGCCGGGCAGCGCCGAGCGTACAGTGATAGTCTGGTCTTCCGGGTTGACGGTGCCGAAAACTTTCACATAATCCCTGCCGTTGAACCAGAAAACACCGAGCTCCGTACGCGCGTCGGCTACGCGCACGGAGGAGGCCAAAGAGGACAACGGCGTCGCCGCGGAGGCTTTAAAGCCGCTGGGCACAACCTGGCCGTTTTCGGTATTGTAGCGCAGCACAATATCCATCTCCTGTCTATCGAAGCGGAAGCCGGTCAACTCGCTGCCGGAAGGCGTCTGTATCGGGTTAAATTCAACTGACCTTATAATCCGGCCGCCTTCGTCCTCCACCCTGTCGCGCGCGGCGAAGAAGAGCGGATTGCCCGAAGGGTTGCCTGAAGGAACCACCACCCCCGTCATATCCATTGGAATCTTTAGGCGTGAAATCTGGTCCGGGGCCACCGCGTAGAGGTTCCTGCTAGTATCGACAACCATAGAGTTGCCGGCGGTGCCGACAGAATCCTGCGCTACGATTTTATAGTAATACAAAGAGTCCGGATCGGGGACGGGAACGGTTACGGTCTGCGAGGCCACAGACACTGAAGCTACCAAAGTCCAGTTTGACCGTACAATTCCTGTAGCCCGGTAAACCTCATAACGGGCGAGTTCCATCGGCTCGCTGGCGTAGCGGAAACCGGAGCCGTCAAGATTGGACGCCACTCCCGCCCAGGTCATGGTTATCGAAGTACGGGCCGGGTTGAGAGAGGCCTGAAGCCCGGCCGGCGACATCGGCGGCAAGTCCAGAATGCTCTCGGTGGCCACGTACACGGAGAACGCGCGGGCGGTGTTATGGCTGGAAAAGCGGTAATAATACGTGGAATTAAGCGCCAGACCGTCGTGCAATTGGGAGGTGCCGGCGGCGCTGGACAAGACCACGGAGCCGTCGGGGAATACGCTGCCGCCGTTATACTCCGTGCCGGCCACAAGATCATAGGTTATGGGCATGGTGCTCATCTGCACCAGCACGCCGGAGGGGTCGTCGTATTCGGGGTTGGTCCAGTTAAACATCAGTCTGCGCGCAAGCGCTTCCGGCAGGGACGCCAGGTTTTCAATAGGCAGGGGCGGCGTTCCGGGCAATGTCCTGGTGGCGATGATGGTGGTAAAATTCACATCCCGCTGCCAGTTCAGACTTCCCAGCTTGAAGTAGTAGGTGGTGCCGGGGTAAAGGCCGGCCACGGTCAGCGTAACCCTGGTGCCCAGGTCGGTAACGGAGGAATACACAATGCCGCCGGGAAACAGGTCTCCGAAGCTTGTAGAGGAGCCGTCGACCTGGAAACCCTCGGCGGCCCCAGGCGGCAGCAGCCAGGAGAACGCTACGCTGGACCTAAACACTCCGCTCAGCGCGGGCGAGACCGGCAGGTTGGCCAAAGTGGATTCATCGGCCGGGGCGGAGCGCTCGGCTACCACCGTGCGCTCGTCGGCAAGATAAATACGGGTGTAATAAGTAGTATTGGGCTCAAGCCCGGTAAGGGTATAAGCCTGCGCATCGCCGGGTGTTACGTTAGTTGAAAAATCGGTTACAAACTCAGTAGGGTCAAAAATGTGAGAAGCCTGGGAGGAGGTGTCTATGCGGTACAGACCGTTGGTAACCGCGCCAAGAAAACCGTCCAGACCGGGAGCTATCCAGGCCAGTTCAAGGGTCCCGGTGGTTTTGGAAACCGAAGTAATGCTTACCACTGTCCCCGGCTGAGCCACCAATGGAATAAAACCTGAATTAAATTTAAAGCCGGTGCCTGTGAACGTGGTAGTAGCGGTTTCCGCCAGAGCGCAGTTTAAAGAATACCCGCTGCCGGAAGAAACTACCCCCCCCCCGGAAAGAAGGTTGCGCCGTATCGAATTGTCTCCGCCGGCCATGGGAATCCCGGCTTGCGCCAAAGGCACGAAGCTACAAACCATAGCCGCAGCAAGCAGAAAGCGCGCGAAAAGCCGCCGGCCACCGTTAGTTCCGTGGACCGCTCTTAACTTCTCTTCTGGCTTGTTCTTCAGGCGCATAATATTTTACGTTCCTAAATTCCGTCCTAGTGCTCTGCAGGTTTCACGGCCTGCTTAAGTATCGAACTGATGCGGGCGATAAGCACGCGGGGACTTATGGGCTTGAACAGGTAATCCTCCGCCCCCACATCGAGGCCTTCCACGCGGGTAACCACTTCACGGGCCTCGCCGGTCAGCATAAGCACCGGGATGTGCCGGGTTTTAGGCTCCGCCTTAAGAGCGCGGCAGATCTCAATACCGGTCATGTCAGGCAAATTCACATCGAGGAGGATGAGATCGGGTTTTTCCGCAAGCGCCATTGGCAGGGCGCTGCGGCCATCCGGACTGAGCCGGAATTCATAACCTGCCGCAATCAGCATAGTCTGCAGCAATTTCTGCATCAGGCTGTCGTCTTCTACTGAGAGTATCCTGTACATTTGAAACCCCTTTTCTGTAACGATCGCAACTGCATTCGGTATATATATGTAACACTACCTTAGATACATATATATGTCAGACTTGTAACGCGAATGTAACATGTATCCGGAATGGAACATGTGTTATAATTACACACAGAAGGTGTTTATGAGCGAAACTCTCCATTTTCTGGCAATATCCGGAAATCCAGCCCTAATAGGCCTATTACAGAACTGCGTTAAGCAGGACGGTCACCTTCTCGAGGTGGTAAAGACAGGCGCGCAGGGATTTAAAGCGATAATAGCCGCCAAACCGCGCCTGGTTTTCCTGGATATCGCCATTCCCGATATTGACGGCCTGGCCTGGCTGGGCATTCTCCGGGAAATGAAGGAGAGCAAAGGGCTTTCCCTTATTTTAATGGGAGAGAAGCTGGGACCTGAGGAGCTCGCCCAGGGCTTTGAACTGGGAGCAGATGACTGTATTGTATTTCGCCATTGCGACCCGCGCGAACTTTCTGCCCGCATCCGGGCCGTTTTACGGCGCCATGCCGTCCACTTCGAGCTGCCGGCCGCAACCCTGACCTTGGGCCCAGTGGAACTGGATCCCGCCCGCCACAGGTGCTTCGTGGACGGCAAAGAAGTGGCGCTGCGGCCCCGGGAATTCGAACTGCTGGAAGTATTAATGCGCAAAGCGGGCAGGGTGCTAAGCAGGCCGTACCTGCTGGAGTCCGTCTGGGGCATGGCCAGCACCGCCAACACCCGCGCGGTGGACGTTACCACCAGCCGCCTGCGCAAAGCGCTGGGAAAATCCGCCGGCAGATGGGTGGAGTCCGTGGAAAGATTCGGCTACAGGTTTTCCGATCCCAAAGAAATAACGCGCTGACCAGCAAAACAAAAGGCCCGCGGGGATAATTCCCAGCGGGCCTTTCGCATTTGCGGCCTGGCTATTTTTTTAAGCCGGCCGACATCGAATACATCTTATCCGTAGCGCCCTTGATCCCGTTGGTCACGTCGGCGACCATCCTGGGGTCCCAATCCTTCTTTTCGACTCGCAGGAAACTGGTCTTGTCCACGCGGTTGTCGAAGCGCCCGATGGGGAGGTGGAACTTCCGGCCCTGCGCCGTCACGGTGATGGTGCCGGGAACTTCCGAGTTCTTTTCCAGGTAATCCATGTCGTCGCAGCCGTAATCGCCCAGCATAACATCCATAGGCACGCCGTGGTGCAGTATCGAACCCGGGTCATCGGGGTTGGTACGTGCGGTGTTCTTGCGACGGCTTTCCTCCGGCGTCACCCAAACGTACAAGATGACGGCGCGCCTAAGTATTTCCGGGTCGAACTGGGACAGGGAATACTGGTAGCCAAGGGGATCCTGGAGCGGAAAAGTCGACTTATCAGGACCGCCGCGGGCGGCCTCGATAACAATGGTCTTTCCCTCGAAAGACGCGGGGTAAGCGGCGTGCTTTTCGTCGAGCATGGCGCGGGCTTCTATTTCAAGAGCGGCGGACACCGTGGCCCAGACGCCCTTATCAAGCGTGGCCAGGCGCGGCGCTATTTTAGCTTTCTCAGCGGCCTTGTCGATGCGGCGCAGCAGCAGGTCGGCGGCGCAATCCGTCTTCACAACGTTCTTCGCCATCAGGTCGCGGTAGTCTTCGTTAAGGAGGTGTATCAGCGTGCCCCAGTCTTTGGTGTTCTGGAATGGCTTATCGCCGGCCTTGAAGAAGAAGCGGCTGCGGCCGAGCTTTACCAGCTCGTCGTCTACGCGGCGCATCATGTGCACATAGGGGAAGTCGTCCAGTTGGAGGTTCGCGCCTATATGAAATTCTTTTTTAAGCCGCTCGGCCTCCACGTTGGCCAGAAAGCGCCTGACTTCTGATTTCCCGGAAGCCGGCAGCGCCAGCAGCAGCACGATATCGAATGTTTCGCTCATTGGTTCCTCCTGACAGAATGTTATAAGTCAATTCTAAACAATATCCGGAAAAAAGTAAACCGCGGCCCCCTCCCTGCGCCGCCGCGCTAATTTTATATAATCACTTATATGACGCCTATAGAAATAATGTGGATAGTTTTCATCGCCACGGCCTCCGCGCTTTTTCTGGCGGATATAAAGCTTTCCGCCGGGCGCGCCCACGAGATTACCCGCAAAGAAGCTACGCTGCTCTGCGCTTTCTGGGTGATAATCGCCGCCATGTTCGGATTTCTTACCGGGCGCATACTGGGTTTCAACAAGATGATAGAGTTCTTCACGGCCTATGTCATAGAGTACTCGCTCTCGATGGACAACATGTTCGTGTTCATTATGATCTTCGCCTACTTCGGCATCCCGAAGAAATACCAGCCCAAAATCCTCACCTGGGGCATACTCGGCGCGGTTTTCATGCGCCTTATCCTTATATTCACCGGCGTTAAGCTCATCCACACCTTCGAATGGCTCATCTATGTGTTCGGCGGCATACTTATCCTTACCGCCATAAAGATGATGGTGCAGAAGGACGGGGAAATTGACCCGGGCGCCAACCCGGTGCTGAAGCTGCTGGCTAAGATCATTCCCATAGACAAGGAAGCTTCCGGCGGAGATTTCTTCGTGCACCGCCGCATCTGGCACGCAACGCCCCTGTTCGCCACACTAGTGGTGGTGGAGACCTCGGACCTTATTTTCGCCGTGGATTCCATCCCGGCCGTGCTGGCCATCTCCACCGATAAGTTCATCGTCTACACCTCGAACGTGTTCGCCGTGGTGGGCCTGCGCTCGCTCTACTTCCTGCTGGCCTCCATCATGGATCTTTTCCGCTACCTCAAAGCGGGCATCTCCATCATTTTGTTCTATGTGGGCGTCAAGATGCTCATCTCCGGCTACTACAAGATCCCCGCGCTGCTTTCGCTGGGGGTGGTGCTGGGGATCCTGGCGCTGTCCATACTCTTGTCGGTGGCGCTAAAGCGCGAGGACGAAGCGGCTAAGGATAAAGAGTAAAAGATTAGAAGACAACAAAAAGCCCCGGATCTTATCCGGGGCTTTTTCACTTACCGACTTTGGCGCGGCTTATTTCTTTTCCGCAGGCTTCACGGCAGGTTTGGCCGCCGCAGGCTTCGCCGCGGGTTTGGCCGCCGGCTTTACCGCTGCCGCGGGCTTGGCCGCTGCGGCTGGCGGGACTTCTTTTACGATATCCAGCAGCTCCACATCGAACACCAGGGTAGCGCCGCCGGGGATAGCGCCGCCTGCGCCCTGGTCGCCGTAGGCGGTGTCGGAGGGGCAGACCAGCTTGGCCTTGCCGCCGACCTTG
>Ga0172379_10010191_pt1 | contig 11430 bp, 10 predicted proteins | sample GrowelOW334metaG_FD_119756 | JGI IMG/M metagenome (GOLD analysis project Ga0172379, IMG submission 119756) | Groundwater microbial communities from an aquifer near a municipal landfill in Southern Ontario, Canada - Groundwater well OW334 metaG | ecosystem: Environmental > Aquatic > Deep... | reverse complement strand
CAGGTACTGAACCTTTAATAAGATTTTATGCCGAGGCTGAATCTATGAGTAAAGTAGATGAACTTTTAGACGAAGGAAGAAAACTTAAATAATTAACAATGAACAATTAAGAATTAAGAATTAACAATTTTTTATTATTTCCATACACGAACCAATGCTCAGCGTTGGTTCGTTTTTTATTTCTGTTTCAACTTAAAAAAAATGCACCTACCCTGAGCATAGGTGCAAGTATATCAAATTTAATAAAACAAAAAAATTCAGAATTATTTTTTCTTAATAGTCATTTCAACTTTTTCTTTAGGAGCGCTTCCGTCAACTGGCACGTTTACAATTTTGTCAACAACATCCATACCTTCAATCACTTTGCCATAAGCTGTATATTTACCGTCCAAATGCTTTGCGGGTGCAACACAAATAAAGAACTGCGAGGTTGCACTGTTCGGGTCCTGAGAGCGTGCGGCAGACAAAATACCGCGTTCGTGTGTAGTTTTATTAAATTCTGCCGGAACTTTTGTCTGGCTCGGGTCTCCGTATCCCCATGTTTCTTTCGGCTTGGTTTTGGAATTCATATCGCCTCCCTGAATCATAAAACCGGGAATAACTCTATGGAATGCAGTTCCGTCATAAAAGCCTGCTGTTACTAAACTATCGAAATTATGACAATGTTTCGGAGCTACATCCGGGAACAATTCTAATAATATATCGCCAAAAACAACGTTGCCCTGTTTAACTGTAATTGTATATTGAGGTCTATCCTGCATAGTACCCTTTTCTTTATTCTGAGAAAAAACATTATTTGGTAAAGTTAAGATTAAAGCTATAGTTATCATAAAGCTTACTAAAAATTTCATCCTTCACTCCATTAATTAATTTTTTAAACATTTTGGAGGGTAAAGACAAAATTAGAGGCTATTTATTTTATAAATGCAGAAAAAGAAGAGGCGACCCAAAAATAATGAGCCGCCTCTAAAAAGAAAAATAAAAAAAACTTAGCCTTTATATTCTGCGCTTCCAAATCCTAAAATCGGGAAAAAGACTATAGGTAAAAGAATCATACCTATCGCAAAACCAATTTCTTTGCCGAACTTTTTAGCTAATTCGATATAAATAAGAATTGCTACAATTAAGTTTGCAAAAGGAATCAAAAATAGAATAATCCACCAAATCGGTTTGCCGACTATTTCGAGCATAATGATAAGATTGTAAATCGGGACAATTGCCGCCCAACCGGGTTTACCGGCTTTTACAAAAATCTTCCAAAGAGAAGCAATCATTATTACCGCTAAAAGCAGATAAACAATAATCATTACGATGCCAACACCTGTTGCTGCTCCGGAATCCATTGGTACTGTTGAATAATCCATAATCTAACCCCTAAAAATAGTAAATAAATGTGAATTAAAAAAAACTATATTTGATTATTTTTATCAGTAAAATTATCCATTCAGCTTTGATTACAAAAACCATGTCTTTTTGTCTGATATTAAATATAAACAAAAATTTATATATATATTTTTTCTTTTATTGAGTTGAAGTTTTTATTATTATCTAACACAAAAATATCTCTTGTATTCAGAATATATAAAGGGAAAATTTATTTTTAATCTTAATCTAAAAATGAACAGATTCAAAGTGTATACGAATTGATTATTATAAATTATTTTTTTGTTCAATATATAATTAATAATTTATGAAAAACTGATAGAAATAACAAGAACTTTTTTTTTCAAAATTCTGAATGCTGAATACTGAATCCTGAATTTATTATTATTTACCTTTATAAACTTTATGAAATTTATATACCTTATAAACTGCAACTAAACACAAAACATAATAAAATTATATAATAACGAATAGCAAAAAGAAGCAATATTCAAAAAAAATTCGTAGTTCCAAAAAAAAGTCTTAATTTTGAAATTACTTATGTTTTAGTAATATTAAAAAAGATTAAAGCCGATATTATTTATTACAATTGCTTTAAAAAAATAAGCGGGCTTTTTCTTATCGAACTTAAAAAAATGTATTATAAAGTATAATGACAGATAAGCCGCGAACCCTGATTCAATCCGAGTTCCGGCTTGTTTATTTTCTGAAAGCGGGAACCACAAAACATTTTTATTAACATTATAAGTCAGATCATGAATAAGCAAATTCAAACACTTGAAGAAGCCACAATAAGGTTTGCAGGTGATTCAGGCGATGGTATGCAGATTACCGGAACACAGTTTTCAAATACTTCGGGAAGCCTCGGAAATGATGTAAACACATTTCCGGACTATCCATCCGAAATTCGCGCCCCGGAAGGAACACTCTACGGCGTGAGTGCCTATCAAATACAATTCGGTGCTAAAAGCATTAACACTCCCGGTAGTAAAATTGACGTACTTGTAGCTATGAATGCCTCATCTTTGAAAGTCAATATTCCGAATATCAAGAAGAATGGAATTATAATTCTCAATACTGCAGGATTCGGAGAGAAAAATTTAAAATTAGCTAAATACGAAATCAGTCCGCTCGAAGACGGTTCTTTAGACGGTTTTAAGCTAATAAAAGTAGATATTACTAAAATAGTACAGGAAGTATTGAAAGATTCATCACTTTCTCCAAAGCATATTGAGCGTACCAAAAATATGTTTGCACTTGGAATTACTTATTGGTTGTTCAACAGACCAATGGATAAAACAGAAAAATGGTTAAAGGAAAAATTCGGTAAAAAGCCTCATATATATGAAGCTAATCTTAAAATATTAAGAGCAGGTTATGAGTATTGCGCCTCTCGTGATGAAATTACAGTTCATTATGAAATCAAAGCAGCAGACAACAAACCCGGCTTCTACCGTAACATTACTGGCAACGAAGCCGCCGCAATAGGACTTGTTGTTGCCGCGAAAAAAGCTAATCTGCCTCTCTTCTTAGGTTCTTATCCGATAACACCTGCTACCGAAATATTACATTTTCTTTCAGGTTATAAAAAATACGGGGTAAAGCATATTCAGGCGGAAGATGAAATTGCGGGAATCTGCTCGGCTATCGGTGCATCATTCGGCGGATACCTTGCCGCAACAACTACAAGCGGTCCAGGTTTATCACTTAAAGTTGAAGCTATAGGTTTAGCTCTAATCCTTGAACTTCCACTTGTGATAATTGATGTTCAACGTTCAGGTCCAAGCACCGGTTTGCCTACAAAACCCGAACAGTCAGATTTATTTATGGCGATGTACGGTAGGCACGGCGAAGCTCCTGTTCCGATAGTTGCCGCATGCAGTGCTTCAGATTGCTTCGACATGACTTTTGAAGCGGCAAGAATAGCCCTTAAATATATGACTCCTGTATTTATGCTGAGTGACGGATATATAGCTCAGGGAACAAACCCCTGGCATATACCGAATCTTGAAGACCTTCCCGATATATCAACAAAATTTGCAACTGATAAAGAAACATTTGCCCCTTACAAACGTGACCCTGAAACCTTAGCACGACCGTGGGCAATTCCGGGTACGGAAGGCTTAGAACACAGAATCGGCGGTCTGGAAAAAGAAGATATTACAGGTTTAGTAAGTAGCGACCCGATGAATCATCAGAAAATGACTTATATTCGTGCAGAAAAAATCGAAAGAATTGCAAACGACATTCCTGAGGCAATCGTTGAAGGCGAGCAGAGCGGCGACCTGCTTATTCTCGGATGGGGCGGTACTTACGGGGCGATTAAAGATGCATTCGACAAAATGTGCTCAGAAGGCAAAAAAATATCATACTGCCATTTGAAACATTTGAATCCATTCCCGAGAAATCTCGGAGAGGTACTAAAACGATTCAAACGAGTTTTAGTTCCCGAATTAAACACCGGACAACTTGCAACAATTCTCCGTTCAAAATATCTCATTACACCGATCGGTCTTAATAAAATTCAGGGCTTGCCTCTGAAAACATTTGAAGTCGAAGAAAAAGTAAATCAACTTCTACAACAGGGAGGAAATTAATTATGACAACCATGATAGACAATATTATAAATATGCCCCATACCGGGATATCGGAATATACAGCAAAAGACTTCAAAGCTCCAATAGATGTTCGCTGGTGCGCCGGATGCGGCGGCTATTCTATACTTGCGCAAGTACAACGCATTATGCCTAAGCTCGGTGTTCCTAAAGAAAAAATCGTATTCATTTCGGGTATCGGTTGTTCAAGCCGTTTCCCCTATTATATGGATGTTTACGGAGTCCATTCATTACACGGCAGAGCTTTACCGATTGCTTCCGGACTAAAAGTTGCCAGACCTGACCTGACGGTTTGGGTTGCAACAGGCGACGGCGACTGTATGTCAATCGGAGGGAATCATCTGATTCACACTGCAAGACGCAACGTTGATCTGAATGTCGTAATGTTTAACAATGAAGTTTACAGTTTGACTAAAGGTCAGTACTCCCCGACTTCACAACTTGGACAGATAACAAAATCATCACCTTTGGGTGTACTCGATGACCCGTTCAATCCTACAACACTTGCATTGGGCGCAGGTTCAGGTTTCGTAGCACGCGGTTACGACGGAGACCCGAAAATGATGCAACTATTATTGGAACGTGCCGCGACTCATAAAGGATTTGCTTTTGTTGAGATTTATACAAACTGCGTTATCTATAATGACGGTGCTTTCGATTTGTTTACAAATAAAACAACGCGAAAAGAAAATACCGTGATGCTCGAACACGGCAAACCGCTTATCTTCGGCGAAAACAATGACAAGGGTATTAAACTCGACGGATTCCGTCCGACAGTTGTTTCAATTACAGACGGTAAGTATTCGGCTGACGATTTGTTGGTTCATAATGAGAATGATTCAACTCTTGCTTTTGTACTTGCAAATATGACCTATGCACCTGAACTTCCCCGTCCATTAGGAGTATTTCAGGCTATCGAACGTCCATCGTATGATTATAAAGTAACAGCACAGATTGAACATTATATGAAAACTCCCGGTGCAGGAGACATTAATGCGCTTATGCGCGGTGAAGATTCGTGGGAAATAAAATAGTAGAATCACCTATTAACCCCCTCCTTGAAAAGGAGGGGAAATTAGAGGTTAGATTTTAATTATAAAAGGGATTCAGCTTTCGAATCCCTTTTCTTGTTAGCAAGCTTTTGTAACTATTCTTGTTACCAAGCTCCTGCTTGGTAACATACTCTACTAATCACAAAAAGCTACAAAGTACCGTTCACATATTTATGCAGAATGCTGGAAATCAGCGTCTGGTACGGAGTTCCTTCGATAACTGCTTCGCGTTTCAGCATTTCCAAATCTTCAGAATCTACTGTGATACTATGTTCTTTGATTTGTTCCGTAGAGTTATTAACATATTCTACATATTGCTTTATTTCTTCGTCCATGTTTCCATTAGAGTGCCACTCTCCTCTTTCAACACTTTCAAAAAACTCTTGTTCTACTTTATCAAGTTTATAATCCATTTAAACCTCTTTCTGATATTTTTTTAGCATTAAAAGACGTAAAAAATAATTCAAATATTTTTCATGCTTACTTTCTTATATGCAAAAATATTATTTTGATATTAAAACAAGACTGCGTAAGTTTGATATTCAAAAAATATTGTTTATAAAACATATTTTGAGCTTAATATGAAACAAAGAATTTTTGTTTTAACTGACTTATGTTTATCAATGCTTTTACAAGTATTATCAATTAATGCTGATGAACCAATAATTAAATTTTTTTTTATAATGGAAATTCTACTAATTATAAAATAAAAGAAATAAAAAAATTTGAACTTCCAAATTTTTCTGACTCACTTCAATTAAAAATAATAACCAAAGATGAAAGTATTTACTATTACCCTGCACAATTGATTGATAGCATTACATTTGCGGCTGATAGTTTTGAAAACCAAAATATACATATTTGGCATGATGGCTTTAAATGGGATTTCTCACTTTTCAAAATTGATAGTGTTATTTTCTATTATACACAATATGTTGCTGTTAGTATAGGCAAACAAATCTGGATGTATAAAAATCTCAATAGTGACCATTATATAAATGGTGACTCAATACTAGAAGTAACGGACCAAACTCAATGGATTAATTTAATAGAAGGTGCATGGTGCAATTACAACAACGATTCTATAAAAGGGGCAATTTATGGAAAACTATACAATTGGTATGCAGTTAATGATCCACGTGTTTTAGCGCCTAACGGATGGCATGTGCCTAATAAATTTGAATGGGCAAAACTTAGTAATTACCTTGGCGGAGATGATTTATCAGGAGGCAAACTTAAAGAAACCGGAACTGAACATTGGCTTAGTCCCAATACTGGAGCAACTAACGAAAGTGGATTCTCTGCTCTCCCTAGTGGCTGTCGCTGCAATTTTGGTCCCTTCGATGTTATTGGGATCTATTCCTTCTTCTGGACATCAACTGAAAATGATTCTTCAGATGCATGGTACAAGGTACTTAGCAACAGGTCAAGCTATTTTAACAGAGGCTATCTCGAAAAGAAAAACGGTTATTCTGTACGTTTGGTTAAAGATGCTGAAGCTCTTATAATTAAAAACATACAACCTACTTCTGCAAATATAGGTGACGATGTAACAATCGAAGGAATTGGTTTTGGTACATTGCAGGGTACAAGTGTAGTTTCATTTAGTGGAACCAATTCATCAATAATTGTAAGTTGGAGCAACAATCGAATAAAAACCAAAGTTCCAGTAAACACATGTAGTGGAGAAGTTATAATTATTGTAGATTCACTTAAAAGCAATCCAAAATATTTCACTGTTTTAAATACAAATCCCTGTGATATAAAAATTGGTAATCAAGTTTGGATGGTAAAAAATCTTGATGTTGACCATTATCGAAATGGAGACTCAATCCCTCAAGTTACAGATGAAGCTATTTGGGATAAAATTGAAACCGGTGCATGGTGTTTTTACAGTAATGACTCTGATAATGGTTCAGTTTATGGAAAATTATACAATTGGTATGCAGTTAATGATCCTAGAGGATTAGCCCCAATTGGTTGGCATGTACCAAGTGATGCAGAGTGGGATTCACTTTCAACATTTCTTGGAGGAGATCTTGTTGCAGGAGGTAAAATGAAAGAAACAGGAACAAGTCATTGGCAATTACCAAACACCGGAGCTACAAACGAAAGTGGCTTTTCCGCTCTGCCGGGAGGCTATCGTTCAGGGCGCATGTTCTTCAATATAGGGAGTAGTGGATACTGGTGGTCTTCTACCCTTTCCTACACATTAACCAGACACCTTTACTACTACAACACTGAAATTAACAAACTCGGGTTCACTATGAGCTTCGGATTGTCTGTGCGTCTGCTCCGGGATTAATTGGCTTTTTATGAGCTACCTTTTATTATTCAGAGGTTCAAAATGGTGAACTCCATTTTTTTCTTCTTACGATTTCAGCATTATCAACAGCATTTTAAATTTCTTTTCTGCAACTACTGCATGCGGAATGTTTGCTGGCATAATAATTGTGGCACCTGCCTGCAATGAATGCTCTTTACCGCCAATTATAATTTTCCCTTCGCCGTCTAACACCTGCGCCATTGCATCGAACGGAGCGGTGTGTTCGCTCAATGATTCACCTGAATCGAATGAAAATAGTGTGATGTTTCCACTCGGTTTTTTGATTAGCATTTTGCTGACAATAGAGTGCTCCTGATATTCCACCATTGTTGCAAGTATTTGCTGTTGTCCGTAAACTGACTGCTCAACTTTTGATTCGGTATTTTCTGCCATTTGATTTTTCCTTAAATTTATTTATTTTTTTTGAACAAACGAGGGCGTCTGTTCTACTATTAATTTTTTCTAATTCAATTTTCTTAAATTGTCATTTTCGTGGAAACGGGAATCCATGCTTCATGAAAATTTATGGATACCCGCTTTCGCGAGTATGACATAATAATTAACTTTTCTTCTATTTTTTAAAAATATAATTTTTATACAAACTGTCCGATTCTGCATTTGACCATGTAAGGCATCCCATATCCTGCACCTTGTCAATCAAAGGAGCCGGTAAAAAACCTGTTATTAATTCGTAGATTTCACCCGATTTCATCTTCGATACTGTACCGACTACCTGAGCCAAAGGATGTTGTCCCGTAGCAATCATCTCGCGTGCATCCAGCGACTGCACTATCTTTTCGGGTTTGAACCAAACGGGCGCATCCTTCAGATACTCATTGGACGTTGCGGATAAGTTCAGATTGTTTTGTCCCGCTTCTGCCCTTAGTTTATTCACAAGCTCATCAACAGAGATATTCCCTACTGCGGCGGCTTGTTCAAGGGAAGCTACCTTAGCCAGAGTTTTGCGTAAAACAGGATTCTTCAACTGCTTGAATGCCGGTGCCAGAGCTATTAGAGTTTCCTCAAGCTGAGGGTAGCTGTCGAGTAAAGCTCCGACTTTTGTTTTTGGTGTAATATATAATTTGTCTTCCATTTATTCACCTTTCTTTTCGTATGATAATAATCTTTGTTCACCCTGCAAAGCGCGGGTATTAGTTGCATCCTGAGAAACTTCGAGTGTTCCGAGGTATTCTCCGTCTTCACCCCGAAGTGCAAAGTATTCTATTAAAATAAATTTCCCGTGCATATTAATCCAGAACGGCGCCCTGTCCTGCTTACCTGTTTTGAAATCATCTATTATCTGGTTGACAACATGTACACTTGACGGTGGATGGCACATCCTGACATCACGTTTTAGAATCGCTCTGCTTCTGTCGAAAATCCTTTCTGCACCTTGTGTAAAATAAGAGACTTTGTCATTTTTATCTACAAAAGTCAAATCGAACGGAATAGTATTTAAAATAGCATTTATTTCCTTTGCCGTAAAACTTCCTGAAGGCAGATGAATTACATTTTCGTCTGCGTGAATTTCATCCGCTACAGAGATCCCCTGCGGTTTCCATTCTTCCTTCGGGTCGAAAAGACAATATCCGTACTCTCCTGTTTGAGTATAAATCTGATACCAGTCAACTTCGCTGAGTTTGTCGAGACACATTGGCAGAAGAATTTCTTCTTCCTTCATTATCATGTCCGGAATTGTTTTTACAGTTGGTATTAAAATTAAATCTATCACGGTTTTTGCATCGCCGGCTGTTATGTTGCCGTCAGCTTCAAGAGTTTCGATAGCTTCTTTCATTTTCCCGCGTATTTCGTCGTGCTTACCCCACATTACAGTCGGAGGTCCTGTAATTCCCATTTTCTCAAGAAAAGGAAAAAGCAGATATTCTTTACGTTTGTAATGTTTGTCCACATCCATCAGCTTATTGAACTCAGAGCGAAGGCGCATAAACTGCTCATTCAAAACTTTATCATCTTCCATTTTCTTAATTTCTTCAAAAATTGAGAAGACAGATTCAACTACTTTTTCAAGTTCTCTGTTTTCCATTTTAAAAGTATCAACTGGATGACCGTTCGGAACAAACTTTACATTTGAAAGGTCAATTCTTCCTTCCAGCACCTGTGAATGAATATCGCACAATCTAAGCACTTCTTCCTGGGGCAGACCTTCGCTGATTAGTTCCTGCTCAACTTCTACGACGTCGCCGTATGGAACCATACCCATCAGATTGACTAACTGCTTTTTTACTTCATCGGGTGCAATCCCCTTGTGCAATTGCAGAATCAGTGTTTTCAGCATTTCTTTTCTTTGAACTGAATTGTTAATTAATTCACTCATTTTAGTTCTCCTAAAGATATTTTTTCAAAATTGTAATAAATTTCTATATTCAGACTATTTTGTCCGATATATATTTTACAAAATTAAAAATAATTTTAATTAAATTGTAACTTTATTTTTGTAGCTATTGTCATAGGAGTAGATAAGAAATAATTAATTTGATTTATCCTGTATATATCTTTTATTTTTTTTATTGTAAATTTACAAATAAAGGATTTGATATGAAAAAGCTTTTACTTCTGATTGTTATTTCTTTATTAAGTTTTACACCTCTGTGTGCGCAATGGGTACCATGTAATAATGGATTACCTGGCCATACGGTTTATTGTTTTGCAATAAGCGGTAATAATATTTTTGCAGGAGTTTTTGGAGGTGTTTTTTTATCCACTGATAACGGAAATAGCTGGATTTTCAAAAGTAAGGGATTACATGATACTTATATTACTGTAAATTCATTATTAGTAAACGGTAATAATATATTTATAGGAGTAGATAGAGGTTACAATTTATCTACAGATAATGGTGAAAACTGGACTGAACAAAAAAATGAATTATCTGATACAAGGATATATTCATTTGCTCAAATCGGAAATAAAATATTTGCCGGAACTCATAGTGGCGTCTATTCATCCACTGATAACGGCATTAGCTGGATTAAAAAGAATAAAGGATTAGCAGATACAATGGTTAGTTATATAACAATAAGCGGTAATAATATTTTTGCCGGGACCTTTAGTGGAGGAGTTTATCTATCAACTGATAATGGCGACAGCTGGGTTCAAAAGAATAATGGTTTAACGGATAGATATATTAATTCTTTAGCTGTTAGCAATAACAATATTTTTGCAGGAACCTTTAGTGGTGTCTTTTTATCCACTGATAACGGCATTAGCTGGATTAAAAAGAATAATGGATTAGCAGATACAATGGTTAGTTGCATAACAATAAGCGGTAATAATATTTTTGCAGGAACCTTTAGTGGAGGAGTTTATTTATCAACTGATAATGGCGACAGCTGGGTTCAAAAGAATAATGGTTTAACGAATAGAAATGTTAATTCTTTAGCTGTTAGCAATAACAATATTTTTGCAGGTACTGATAATGGAGTCTATTTATCCACAAATAACTGCACAAACTGGAATGTTAAAAATAATGGATTAACTGCTATTAATATACTATGTTTCGCTGAAAGCAGTAATCGAATATTTGCTGGATCTTGGGGTAGTGGAGTCTATTTATCAACTGATAATGGTGATAACTGGGTTGCAAAAAATAATGGATTGACTGTAGGAATTGTTCGTGCACTGGCAATAAAGGATAATAATGTTTTTGCAGTAACTTCTAATGTTGATTTATATATGAATCAACTCCCGGGGAGTTTAGGAGGCGTTTATTTAACGACAAATAATGGTGATAGCTGGATTCAGAAGAATAATGGATTACCTTACATGGCTTTTGATACAGATACTATATTTAAAGATGTAATATCTATATTAATAAATGACAATAATATTTTTGTCGGAACAAAAGATGGAATCTATTTATCCATAGATAATGCCAATAGCTGGATAAAAAAGAATAATGGAATTGTTGGTTATAATATGGTAAATTCATTTGCTGCAATCAGCAATTATGTTTTTGCCGGTAAAGAAGTTGAAGGAGTATATTTATCCTCAGATAATGGCGAAAACTGGATTCAAAAGAATATTGGATTACCCT
>Ga0172379_10010190_pt1 | contig 11431 bp, 8 predicted proteins | sample GrowelOW334metaG_FD_119756 | JGI IMG/M metagenome (GOLD analysis project Ga0172379, IMG submission 119756) | Groundwater microbial communities from an aquifer near a municipal landfill in Southern Ontario, Canada - Groundwater well OW334 metaG | ecosystem: Environmental > Aquatic > Deep... | reverse complement strand
TATACCCAAAGGTGGCCGTTAATGATATGGTTGGGGATTTTATCCATTCATCTTGTGCAACCACATCGCTATAAACAATAGGGTAAGCAGAATGCGACCAGTTGTTGGTTGTTGTTGAACCTCCCTGATCGTCCAGAACTGACCATCCGGTAGGTGGCACAGCGCTATAATTAGCATCTATATAGACCTTATCCTGCGCATTACTTAACAGGATTTGTCCTACTATTAATAATAAAAATATTATCTTTTTCATGTTCCAAATATTTAATTACAATTCAAGGGTTAAATTAATGTTCAATGGTCCGCTTGCCGGTTCCAAGGTGAATGTCTTTGATGTAAGATTTTCCTGCATATACAAAGAAAGTGCTCAGCGGGGCTCCGGAGGGTGTAAAGGCGACACCTTTTTTGGTTCCGGGGGTATTTTTCCCAAGATAGCCTGAGCCATTACTGGTCATAACCACATCAACCACCTGGCCATCTTCAATTATTGCGGTACCTGTGGCACCTGTACCCATTCCTGGAACAGAGGCAAAGAAAGATACCGATGGGACTTCAGCGTACCCCATTCCACTGTTTGTTATGTTGACTCCGGTAATGTACCCGTCATCGTTGATGTCAACAGTCCCTTTGGCAACTTCTAAATAATCGGGGACTACAATTTCAACAATCGGTTCATAGTAATAACCTGTACCTGGATTGGTAATGTTGATGGCTGTCACACGTCCGTCCTGGACCACTGCCGTTGCCTCAGCATCGGCAAATGTACCGCTCGGAACTGGGTATCCCCATTGGTTGATTCTTATAAATCGGATTTGGGGAACGACGGTATAACCGGCACCAGGGTCGGAAATGGTCACAAATGATATTTTACCCGATTGAGGATAAGCCTCGGAATTGAAAGAAGCCCCGGATGTATGTGTGGTAATGTCAATCCAGAAATTAGAAGGAGATGTATATGGGTATCCTTCTCCAGGATTGGTAATTGTAAATCCGGTGATTTTTCCATTTGAAACAATAGCTTCAATTTCAGCCTCTTGCGTTGGTGAACTTGTACTGTAATCTAAGAAAACATGAGGTGGGGCTAGGTAGTTTTCACCTCCTTCATCGAGAATGATAGATGACAAAACACCATCTCCCTTAGTGGCAGTTGCTTTAGCTTGTGTTGTACAACCTTCGGGAGGAGTTACTACGGTTACAGTGATAGTAGCATCATAAGTATAACCGGAGCCTTGTGTTACGACATCGATTTGTTTTACTGTATAAAGGATCTCGGCAGTCGCGGCAGCACCTGAACCATAACCACATTTTGGCACAAAAGATACGCTTGGGGCTGCGGTGTATTCAGTACCTGTGGCGTTAACAGTTACACTTTCCACTTTCATGTTTGGTTTTACTGTAACATCAGCGTCGGTTCCAATATTATTACCGTCAATGTAAATATAAGGTTCATTGGTATAATCGTCAATGTTACCATCGTTATAAATGATGTCATATCCTGAACCAGCATTTGTAAGAACAAGGTTGTCTATTGGGAAAGCTCTTACAGGTGTACCTATGGCTTGAGTTCCACCTGCGGGTGGTGCCGAAATCTGAATGGTTGGATCGGATGTATAACCCTTGCCGCCTTCAACAACAATAATGTTGATACTGCCATCTCCATTGAGTGTAGCATAGGCTGTGGCCCCTGTACCACCACCGCCAACTACCAATACACTTGGTGCCTGGGTGTAGTCTAACCCAGCATCGGCAAGTTCAATCCTGTCGATAGTACCTGCGCTCGACAGTTGAGCAAATGCGGTGGCTCCACTACCGGTATTGTAAGTTTCGATTAATACTTCAGGGGTCGATTCATAAAAGTTGTTTTCTATAAAGTTGTCGGACAAAACAATGGAATGAATCGGGTTGTAATAAGTCATGTTGGCTGTGGCCGTGGCATTGGTTCCAATGCTTCCGGTTAATACTACTGTTGGTGGGCAAACATAATTGTTACCAGCACTTGTAACAGTAATATCGGACACGTACCCCGACATGATCGCTAAGCCACTTGCTCCAGAACCTTCGTTCGAGACGATGGAAATGTCTGGCCTCGATTGGTATCCGCTACCATTATCGGACATGTTAATGGAGGTGATACCATAAGTTATTACTGGTGTTGCATCGGCATCTAACCCGGTTTTATCGTCAGCCGATACATTGGCATAGGTATAACCTTTACCGGCTTCGGTAATTTGAACTGAGGTCACTTTTCCTTCGGTGATAAAGGCTACGGCTTCGGCACCTTCACCATCACCAGTTATGGTAATAATAGGCGGTTGGGTATAGCCACTACCTTGATCCGTAATAATAATTGATGCAATTCCTGATTCACCAATTACAGCATAAGCATACGCATTTTCAATCGGCTGTTGGGTAATAGTACCTGTTGGTTCGCCAAACGCCACATAGGCTGCAGGTACATTATCGATGTCGCTTGCAGTGGAGTAAGTTAAATCTGATGAAAAGATGGTCCGTACCACTTGTACCCCATTTACAGGTTGATCGTTCAAGGTGTTCATCAAGAGTTGCTGATCAACCGCTACATCTGATATTTCTAGTTTGAAAGGCAACCCATCGGCTGCTGAAGGTATTTCTATAGAATACGCTCCTGTGGCATCTGTTACGGCAGATCCTGTAATGTCTGTGTAAGCAATTTGTACAATCTTGGCATGGTATTTTCCAAAATCATCGTCCCACAAGTCGTTAAAATAATTTTCCTGAAATGTAGAATTGTCCACATCAATCATGGCAATTACTGTTACGTCGCTGGCAATCTCAGGAGCGGTGTTTGTCAGGTCTGTTTCATAGGATAACTTTCCTGAGATATTCGAGGTGCCCTCTGTCAAAGAAAAGACAGGCACCATTGTGGCAGCATGCCGTAACACCTCGTAATAGGTATTAACGTTTGGATCATCCTCAGGTGCTATCTCTGCTATAAAGTTTGCACCCGTGTAATCTGCAGCTATCACATTTACATTCACTGTTCCTACCCGCAGATCATTAAAAACGGCAATGCCGGTTTCATCGGTAGTGTCCTTCAGTAAAAGGCCATGTTGCGAAACTGAAACTACTGCACCGGAAAGACTCTTGACGGAATTTCCTGATTTTAGACTTGAACCACCAGAGAATCCGGTCCCGCCATTCACTGGAATCACGCTCACACTGTATTGGATAATACCTCCAATGTGGTTTAACGAGTCCCTAACATGATCGATGGAATCCTGGTAACTGATGATTTCTTTTTGAGCATTCGTAGCATCTTCCTCTGTGAATTCATCTTTTGAACAAGAGGTGGCCAACAATAGGGCTAAAAAGACCCCAGGAAAGAGAATTTTCTTCATAATTATTTGAATTTTGGGTTAACTAAAATAAAGGCAAAGTTATGCTAATTTGATAATTCAAGTCAATAGGTAACCCAAATAAAAAAGCATGAAAATGTCTTTTTCTCACTATGTTCATTGACATAAAATTTATTAAGTAACTTAAAATTAATGACTAATGAATAAAATCCGAATTTTTTTAAATTAAAATTTGTTGCTGGGAAAAGAAAAAAATTGCTTTGTATTCAATTTTGCCGTTATTTTGTTTTTTGAATTTCGACTAATTTAATTATTACCCAACATGAAAAAATCGACTATCCTACTCGTAGTCTGTTTTGCATTTAATCAAATCAACTTAAATGCACAAGACATTAAATTTGGTTTAAAAGGTAGCTTTTTGGGGAGTTCTTTCTCAAGTTCCGATGATGGAATCTACAGTTACAGGCCCGGTTACTCCATTGGGGGTTATTTTCAATATACTATTATTGAAATGTTAGGGGTTTCGGTGGAACCTGCGTTTGCTAAAAAAGGGGTCAATGAATTCGATGCCAACAATTTATACGATCCCTATTCGCCTATCTTTTACGATGGAACTACAGCCATTGAATACAAGAGGCACGATATCTCGGTATCAGTAGTTGAACTGCCAGTTTTATGCCATCTCAATCTAAATATTGGAGGCGATAATAGGGTCCGGTTGTTCGCGGGTCCGTCGATAGATTTCATAACCAAGGCCACCCATTATAAAACAAGGGCGAATCCTCTGGCCTCTGATTCAAGCGAGGAAATCAAGTCAAGTAGCGAAGTTACCGAGCGGTTCCCCTATGTAGATTATGGCATGCAGGCCGGGGTAGGTTTCGATATGGATTTGGAACCCGTTGGCATTTCCATTGAACTTAAGTACCGCTATGGTTTTTCGGATGTAAACAATGTCAAAGGAAAACCATCAATGAACAGCCATAATTTTGGTATCACAGTGGGTGTGGGTCTTGAAAAACTGTTTTTCTAAACCTGAAAAATTATGAAAAAGCTATTATTTATATTTTTTGCGGCTGTTTTATTGCTTAGTGCTTGCAAAAAAGACGAAGAAAAGACTGGTACCATCGTAGGTACCTTACAGTTTGAATCAGGTGAAGTAATTCCTTTTACTCTGGTGTTGTTAAAATCAGACGATGTTACCATTCAACAAGCATTTACCGATGATAAAGGTTACTTTTCGTTCACCGATATTCCTTTTGGTGACTATGAGCTTTTAAGCAATCACGATGAATACAAAACTTCAAAGCCCGTAGCTATTTCCATTACCGATGAAAATGCGCTTTTGTTCGATTTTATTTTTACTCCCATTGTATCGTTGCAAGGAAAGGTTCTAATTGGTGATTATCCCTATCCGGCCAATAAAATTGAGTTGTTCGATAATCACAAAGTTGATATAAAAGGAGAAACTTATCTTGATTTGGAGAGTAGTTTTGAATTTTACGATCTGGAACCCGGAGTATATTACCTGAAACTTACCGTGACCCAAGACCATATTTATGAGGTTTATGGTTATTTGTGGAATGGTTCAACCTGGGTATGGGGGCCTTTTGATATTGAATCGTTCAGTTTTCAGGATGTTTATTACCCCATTGAAATTGAGCAGGATTTGACACGTGAAGTGGTATTAAATATTACCTGGTCGGGAAGCGGATTTGTGGTGAATGAATAATTTTATTGATAAAAATATTCTAATAAAGGGAGGCGCTGTTCTCCTTTTTTTTATAAAGAAGATTTTCTTACTAAATGATTGGAAGGCTCTTTTAAACTGCCCTGCTTCTTTACCCAAGTGCCTTTTTAATTGCCATTGACACAATAAGTTCATGATCGAAGGCCACCGGAGGAAGTTCATCGATGGGAAACCATTGAGCCTCTTTGGCATCGTCGCCTGCAACTGCATCGGGATGATAGTTGGTAACCCAGCCCCAATAAACCACGGTAACACAATGTCCACGAGGGTCGCGGCCCGGATCTCCAAAAGTATATAATTGTTTTAATTCAATATCCTCCATATGGGTTTCCTCGCTTAATTCACGGGTAGCTGCATGTAACAGCGATTCATCTTTATCGACAAAACCCCCTGGTAAAGCCCAATGATCCTGATACGGAGGGTTTAGTCTTTTGATGAGTAACACTTCCACCTTTTTATCGTTTTGACGAAACAAAACAATGTCGGTAGTGACCATGGGGCGCGGATATTCGTAAGTATAGCTCATGATTCTGAATCGTCCTTTTCTTTTTTTTGGTTAACAATAAACAATACAATAACTACAAGAACAGCTAAAAAAACAAGTTTTACGATGAGTGAGGGTGTCATATCTGTTTTACATTAATCTATAATCCGTTTTATAATGCGCAATTTATGTGAGTACCGGTTAGTTTCCTGATTAAATATCCCTTGATGGTCGATGGAATCAACCCTGACTGAACCCGACGCGTGGATAATGTGCTGTGTATCCATGATAATTCCCACATGCACGATGTCACCATTTTCGTTATCGAAAAAAGCCAAATCACCGGGTTTCGATTCGCCTACAAAGTTTACAGGTTTACCCGTGGCAATTTGTTTTGATGCGTCACGGGGCAATTGAACATCCGTGATTCCATAAACTAACTGAGTAAGACCGGAGCAGTCCATTCCCAAAATACTTTTTCCTCCCCACAGATAAGGGGCATTTATAAACTGTTGCGCCAGTTTTATGATATTTTCGCCAGATGGAGCAATTCGTTCAGGTATCTGGGTTATTGAAAATGTTTTTTCTGACAAAGTAAACTTATACCCGTTTCCCGAAATAGGCAGAATGCTTCCGGCTACCAAAGGCTGGTGGAACGGTTGATGATTTAAAGTAACAACGCTCAAGGGAAGGGAGCTCTTTATAGGGGTTTTAACGCTCAACAGGTTCAGTTCCTCCTCGTTCAGATAGGTCACCAGCTTCCGATCTATCCACCCTTCGTAATGATCGGTTAGGGAAATGATGCGTGCCCAGTTGCCAAATTCCTCTTCAATTATAAAAGTTTCGCCAAAAAGCAATTGAGTAACCATCTCGGCCCGTTCCGATGGATTAGAGCGCACAGCAATTAACGTATAGATGGAAATTCCTGTTTTCTTCATATCTGGATTAAAATTTAAACTGCATTCTTAGTAATTCACAGATTTTCAGATGGGTTTTGCAAAGCCATGTGTATTTCATTCGCGACTCCTTACCCTAAACCATTGAACCTGAATCCAAAGGTATAAAAGCTTCTTTAATTAACATGCCAATCTTATGGATTTTCAGATTAATCCGTTTAATTTAGTGCTTTCGTAATTTGGATGGAATCTTTATGATGAAAAACTATTATAACCGGGCATCGCGTCAAACAAGGAAGATTTATATCATAAGCTTGTTTCTGTTTGCTGCTGCTGTTTCAATCTATTTTTTCCCTTCGCAGGGAAAGTTTAAATTCGAGTACCAAAAAGGAACACCCTGGCAACACGACGATTTAATTGCCCCCTTCGATTTTGCTATTTATAAAACCGATGCCGACCTAAAAGCTAGCCGCGACAGCATCATGAAAAATTTTAAACCCTATTTTAAACTCGAAACTGATATTGGCCCTGCTGAGCTTTCAAAGTTTATGCTCGAATACCATACCCGTTTCCGCGATGCCTCGGTAGTGGTTCATAAACTTTACCCCCGGACTCCCCTACCCGATACGCTTTATGGTCATATCCGGGAGGTGTCTAAGGATATAATCAGTCTCATCTACAAAAAGGGAGTGGTTGATTATAGCGAAGTAAATATGGAAATCCAAAAAGGAAAGACCTTGGTGGTAATTCGCGATAATGTGGCCGAAAACCGCGATGTGGAAGAGGTTTTTACGCAAAAGGTTGCCTATGGTTATATCAACAAAAAACTGCGGAAGGATTTTCCGAAAGACCCACACCTGGTAGCTTTGGTTGAAAATCTGAAACTCTACGATTTTATTGTACAAAACCTCATTTACGATGAAGAAACATCGCTCAAAGTACGCGACGAACAGATGAACAATATCCCTGTCACGCGGGGAATGGTTCAGTCGGGAGACCGGATCATTTCCAGGGGCGATTTGGTACACGATGAGAAATTTCTGATACTGGAATCGCTAAAAAAAGAATATGAAGCCACCTTTGGTTCCAGAATATATACCCGCTACCTATTTGCTGGGCAGGTTTTAGTAGTATTGCTTGCCTTTACCATTTTGTACATGTTCCTGTTTAACTTCCGCCGCGAGATTCTTGAAAGTTTCCAAAAGACATCGTTTATCCTCATGATGGTCCTTATCATGGTGGTTACAGCCAGCGTGGTGGTTAAATTTAATCAGGTGAGTCTGTACTTAATACCCTTTGTAGCTTTACCTATCATCATCCATGCTTTTTACGATTCCCGGCTGGCTTTCTATATCCACATTGTTACCATTATGCTCATTGGTTTTCTGGCACCCAATAGCTTTGAATTTGTTTTTATCCAGTTTTTGGCTGGTGCCATCTCTATTTTTAGTCTGACACAAATGCACCGCCGTGGGCAGTTATTTGAGGCCGTAGGTTTTATTATGCTGACCTACGTTTTAACTTACACTGCTTTGGCCATTATGCAGGAGGGCGATATACTCAAAATAAACTACTACCAATTCCTGTGGTTTGTAGGCAATGGCCTGTTGCTCCTGATTTGTTATCCTTTGATTTTTATCTTTGAAAAACTGTTTGGGTTTTTATCGGACGTATCGCTGATCGAACTTTCTGATACCAACCACCCAGCCTTGCGTGAATTGGCCGAGAAAGCACCCGGCACCTTTCATCATGTGATTCAGGTGGCCAATTTAGCCGAAGCTGCTTCGCGTAAAATTGGCGGAAACCCGTTACTTACCAGAGTGGGGGCGTTGTATCACGATATTGGAAAGACAGGCGCACCCGGTTTTTTTATCGAAAACCAGGGTGGCAATAAAAATGCCCATGAAGGGATTAGTTACGAAAAAAGTGCCGAGATGATCATTCAACACGTGCACCATGGCATGGAATTGGCCCGGAAATATAAGCTTCCGAAACCGATTTCCGACTTTATTGTTACCCATCATGGAACCGGTCTGGTGAAATATTTTTATACCAAATCAGCCAACGAAAACCAGGGTTTATTACCCGATATAGCCAAATATTCATACCCGGGTCCGGCTCCCTTTACCAAAGAAACAGCCGTATTGATGATGGCCGATGCAGTTGAGGCATCATCGCGGACCTTAAAAGAATTTTCTGAAACAGCCATTACCGAATTGGTGGATCGGATTATCGAAAGCCAAATTCAGGACAAGCAGTTTGAGGAGGCCGACATTACTTTTAAAGATATTCATGAGGTGAAACAGGTATTTATCCAAAAGCTGATGAACATGTATCATGCGCGTATCGAATATCCTGTTATGAAGAAGTATTAAGGGGCATCGTTTTTATTTCAAAAAAATATGTCTGGAATTAGATTTTAATGCCAAGAACCAGAATATCGTCAATTTGCTCATAGCCTGCTCTCCACTCATCAATGGCAGTATTTAAAATTTCCTTCTGTTCGGCCATCGGTTTGTCTTGAATGGTAAGCAGCAGGTCACGGAAGCGGTTCGATGTGAATTTCATTTGGTGGGGTCCCCCAAACTGATCAATATAGCCATCTGAAAAAATATACAAGGTATCGCCTGTTTGTACAGGTACGATGTTTTGAGTGAACGTTTCCTTTTCTTTAATATAAATCCCAATTGGGTTTTTATCGGCTTTAATTACCTCAACCTCTCCATTCCTGACTAAGTAGAGCGGATTATAGGCTCCTGAGAACTGGAGGGTCATTTGGTTAAAGTCGATAACCATTAAGGCAATGTCCATGCCGTCCTTGGCTTCTCCCTCTTTCCCGGTTTGGCCTAAGGTAGTTTTGACTTTGGTACGTAACTGGTTTAGTATTTCGTGCGATTGAGTCTCTTTTTGTTGGTTAATGATTTCGTTCAAAAACGAGATTCCCAGCATACTCATAAAAGCACCTGGAACTCCATGCCCGGTGCAATCGGCAGCAGCCACTATAACCAACCCATCTTTTTCACCCAACCACCAAAAGTCGCCACTTACAATATCGCGTGGCCGCCAAAGCAAAAAATAGTTTTTTAGAAGTGTTTCGGCCATCTCTTCCGTGGGGACAATGGCACGTTGAATGCGCTTGGCATATACAATACTCGAAGTAATTTCTTCTTTTTGGTGCGTTATCTCTTCTTTTTGTTCCTGTAAAACTATATTAGCTTCTTTTAAACTATCGGCCTGTGCTTCAATTTCTTCTTTTTGTTCCTCCCGTATTTCGTTTTTTTGCTCAATGGCATCTTTTTGGCAACGTATTTCTGCCGTTCGTTCTTGCACGATACCTTCAAGTTTAATTTTTTCCAACCTAAGTTTACGGGTATAAAGTTTTACCACAACAATCATGGCTATTAGTATAAATATCGCGTAAACAAAATAGGCAAGTAAGGTCCGGTACCAAGGCGGAAGGATAGTAAATTGGTAACTGGCTGTTTCGCTTTCAATCCCATAAATGTTTTTTGCTTTTACCTTGAAGTTATATTTTCCTTCGCGTAGGTTGGTAAATACGGCTTTGGGTTCAGTATTCCACTTACTCCAAGCATCTTTGTACCCATCAAGTAGAAAACTGTATTCAGTCATTTTTTCCTCAATATAATAGGGTGCTGCGTATTCAAAGGTAAGGTCATTGTATTTATAATAAAGTACCGGGATCAATTTGTCAGGTTGATCCAATGCAACAATCCGGTTTCCAGCACTATCGGTAATGTAATTGGTTCCCCAGAAAAGCACCGAATCGTTCACCGTAGTTACTTTGCGTACCAAGGTATGATAGGGCTTATAATAATCAACCTTAACATTGGGGTTGTATGAATATAACCCGCTGGATGAACCCAGCCAGATAATGCCGTTGGAGTCGTGGTAAATGGCATCAAACTGCTCATTGGGCAGGCGTTTGAAAGGGAGGGAGTCAATTTTTACTTTTCCATTATCAAGTTCAATAATAACAATAGCATGGCCATTTTTACAGTTTGAACTGACTGTCAACTTATTATTAATAGGGTTTATCTGACACCTAAACACACTTTTTTGACCAGAAGCATATTCAATCCCAAACAAAGTATCGCGATTAAATTTACTAAGAACTGTATCGAAATTAAATAGGCCAGAAGATGTTGCAAAATAAATTTGATTTCTGTAGTTAATGAGGATAATGTCATTTAATGTTGTTAACCCAGACTCTTTTGCATATTTAATAACTTCATAATCTGACGAATAAATACTTTTAATCCTTATCAAACCACTAAAATAAGTTCCTAACCAAAAATCTCCATTTTCAGTTCTTTGTATTTGCCTAATCTCATTTGTAATTTCAGGAAATAAATTAACCTTCCGCCATGAATTGCCTGAGAAACTCGCAGTTAAAAAACCCTTTGAGTGCCCTATAAATAATAAATCATCTCTAACTGAATCCTGATAAAGCTTGTAACAATAATAGTTATTGTTTTCATGCTCATCGAATATTAACTGTTTAACCCGGTGATTTATTATTTCATATACCCCAATACTTGTAGCTACAAGTAACTTGGGTTTGTTTGTATAATTAAATTTTAAAAAGGACCACGATTGATCAGAAAGTCCTTCAACTTTTTTAAATGCTGGATACCCATCTTTGTTATATTCAAGAAAGTAAACACCTAAATCAGTACTAATAAATAGTTCATCATCAAAACGTATAATATCATTTATTGCCCCATCGATTCCTTGCTTATCAGTAAATTGCATAACCGAAGAATTAATTTCGATTTTTGAATTACCTGAATTTAATGACAACCATGATAAATTCTCAGTTCTATTGTTCGTATAAGTTGAAGTAACAATTATGTCTTGTAACCCTTCATTTGGGGTAAGATGGTTTACTATTTCTCCACGGTTATTGATATAGAAAACGCCATTCTGCAAAGTAGCAATACTATATAAG
>Ga0172379_10010189_pt1 | contig 11431 bp, 9 predicted proteins | sample GrowelOW334metaG_FD_119756 | JGI IMG/M metagenome (GOLD analysis project Ga0172379, IMG submission 119756) | Groundwater microbial communities from an aquifer near a municipal landfill in Southern Ontario, Canada - Groundwater well OW334 metaG | ecosystem: Environmental > Aquatic > Deep... | reverse complement strand
TCCATGCTCCGAGGTCTTGCACGGCCAGGTCCGGGTCGAGCGCGGGTTCGAGGGCGGCGAAGGAGGCGAGGTCGTCGACGATGAGCCTGAGCTCGAGTTTCGGATCGGCGTCGCGCAAGGCACGGGCGAGGCGAAAGACGACGCCGATATCACCGAAGTTGTCGACGACTTTGCAGAGTATGTCGATGGTCATGAGCTGAGCGCCCTCGCCGCTTCCATGGTGAGGCTATCGTCCGGGGATTCGGCTTTTTCGGCAAGGGGGGAGCCGCGGAGGGAGCCGCGGAGGGAGCGGCATCGCGGGGCAAGACGCGCGAGCGGCGAGGGCCGACAAGGGCCGCGGCCGTGAGATCGGCAATCTTGGGCGGTCGCGCGCCGGAGAACGCTCGATCGGTTATTTTCCCTTTTCACTTTCCCCCTTCATCGGATAGGATGCATGACGATGGGTATCAGGGCAAAAAACGCTCTTCCGCGGCTCCACTTATTCGGAATTCTCGGCCTCGTCGCCACGGGCGGTGTCGCGGGCGTCTTTCTCGCCTCTTCGGAGGCGGGTCCTTCGTTCTTCGCCTTCCTTCCGATTCTGGCGGCGCTCGGCGTTTCCGGCGCTTGGGGCCACGCGTTCCTGATTCGCCCTTTTTCCCGCTTGAGCGAATCCGCGGAAGCCTTGGCTCCCCTGGCTTCGGGCTCGGGCGATCTTCGCGTCGATGTCGACGAGAAGGCTCGAGGCGCGATGGGCGAGCTCAATCGCCGCCTGAAAACCTTCGTGGACTCGGTCCACGACGACATGATCTGGATCCGCCGTTCGACGCAAAAATTCAATCTTTTCTCCGCCGACATCTATTTTTCCTCGAAGACGCTCGCCGAGCAGGCTTCGGCCCAAGCCGTATCGATGGCCGATGTCGTCCGTAGGGTCGACAGTTTCGCCGCGGGCGTGGGCGGTACGGGCGAGGGGCTGGCCGAGCTCAGGCGGGGCATGGAATCCGGCGCGACGGTCCAGTCGGAGCTCGCGGCGAACGCCGTGAACGCGATGCGCGACTTCTCGGCGCTCAGGTCGGAGATCTCGGCCTCCGCCGACGCGGCCAAGGAAGGCGCGTTTCGCGTGGCCGCCGTCGCCGACGTCGCGCGAAAATTGGGTTCGGACCTCGTGGTCCTCGACCGGGCCGCCGCCGCGGCGGCCACCGAGGCCGATAGGATCGGCGCGGCCTTGCGCTCGATCGAGGAGATCGTGGATCGCACGCATATCCTGGCCACGAACGCCTCGATAGCGGCGGCGCGAGCGGGCGCGGCCGGGCGCGGCTTCTCGGTCATCGCCTCGGAAATACGGAAGCTCGCCGATACGAGCAGCGCCACGATAGTCGAAATAGGCGAGTTCCTCGGGACGGTGGCCCGCGAGATACGCTCCTCCTCCGAGAGCGCCAAAAAAAACGCGCAAGAGGCCGCGGGCCTCGTGGAAACGGTCGAGGGGGCGCGGGCGACCTTCGCGGTCATCGAAAACCGAGTGCGAGGCGCGGAAAGCCGAATGGCCGATTTTTCGCGGGTTTTCGGCGCTCAGGTCGAGGGCACGGACAGGGCCGCCTCGGCTTCCCTGAATGCCGCGAGGAGCATGGGCGAGGTGGAAGGCGGCTATCTTGTCTGGGCTGCCGAATATAAAGGCTTGCTCGATGTCGTCGCCTCGGCCGTGCAGGAAGCCCGCAGGGCCGAACGCGCGGCCTTGGTTCTTTCGCAGTTGGGCGGCTATCTGAAGGTCGGCGGCGTGGAGCTCAATCGCGTGGTCCGCAAGTTCCGCCTTGACGAGGAGGCGAGCGAGCGCCGCTACGGCCGCAGGGAAAAGCGGCAAGTCCTTATGTACAATCTCGAAGTCACCGACGCCCGCGGAAACCTCTTGGGGTATTTGGGCGATCTCTCGGTCTCGGGGATGCTTCTCTATTGCGAGCGCGAGCTTATCCGGGGCGCGCAGATAGCCGCGCGCATCCTGCTTCCGCGCAGTTCGGAAGGAGTGGAATTCATCGAAGTTCCCGCAACTCCGCGCCGCGTCGAAAAGGACGAGGACTATACTCGAGTCGGCTGCTCTTTCTCCCGCCTATCTCCCGACGTGGTTTCCAGAATCGAGGATTTGATAGCCACGCTCTCGCTTCGGCCCATGGTAGCCGCGGGCCCGGTTACGGAGGCCGCGACCTCGAAGGCCCCGACGCCGAAGGCAAGCGCGATGCCGAGGGCGCGCGCCCCGACTTCAGCCATCGCGTCCGCCCGGGCCGTGGCGCCCAAGGCAAGCGCGATGCCGAAGCTCGTCGCGGTTTCCCCCGCCAGAGCGGCGGCCGTCGGTGTCGCGGGCTTGAAGGGTGGCGGGACCGCGGCGGTCGAAGCTGCCGACGCGGAAGAGCTCGAAGAGCTCGAAACGCTCGAAGAGCTGTAGGGCTCGAGATTCCGATGCTCGCGTCGAAGGTCGGAGCGCGCAAATTCATCGCGATTTTCGTTTTCGCGATCGCCTCTTTGTATCGCATCCGCGCCCAAGACGCCACGCTATCTTTTTCCGCGACCGGGTCCTTCAAGCTCGTGGAACGCTCCGACTGGTCCAAATACCGTGACGGCGCCTATTTGGGACATGTGTATCGCGAATCGCGCGCCCGACTCGAGGGTTCCGTCGAGGGGAAGGCGATCCGTTTTCGCGGCGAATATTGGGTTTTCGAGGAAACGCTTCGGGACATGGCCCTCAAGGCCAGGCGGGTCGAGGCGGAGGCTCGCGCGGATTTCCTCGTCCATCCCGAGGGCCGAACGGAGCCCCTGCTCGACGAGGGTTTCCCGAGCCTGCGGAGCCTTCCCTCGTTTTCGGCGAAAAGCGTAAAGTTAGGCGATCGATGGCAGGCCGAGGGCAGCCGGGTCGTCGATCCGGAAAACACCGGGCGCTCGACGCTGATTCCCTTCCTCGCCGAGTACGCCTATCGCGGCATCGCTTCGTACGGGGGCAGGCGCGTCCATTCCCTCGCGGCTAAATTCGCCACCCGATATCGCCTCGGTCAGGATAGGTCCGGCGATCCGAGCCTCCGCTCGGCGGCCGGGAGCCACGAGGTCGATATTCTCATCGACGCGGAAACGGGCGCGCCCCTTTTCATGAGAGACCGACTCGACGATACCTTCGAGTATTCGAGCGGAACGAAGATTCGCTTAAAGGGCTCCAGTCTATATTTTTTCGCCCCGCTCGAGTTTCGGGACCCTGCCCAGGCTATCGCGGATGTCGCGAAGGCTTTCGCCTCTCCCTCGGCCGCTCCGGAGGGCGCGTCGGGAAAGGGCGGCACGGCGACCGATGGCGCGGCTCCCGTCGCGAAACAAGCCGAGGCCTCAGGCAGCGGCACGGCGACCGATGACGGCGCCGGAGTCCCAAGCGGCGCGGGAATCTCGGACTCGGCTACCGCTTCCGGCGACGATACCGAAGCGGGAGAGACCGACGGAGCGGTCGCCCAAGCCGATTCTGGCTTGAGTTCCTCAGGACCGGGGCGGCTAATTTCCGAAGAGACCCTCGCCCTCGATCTTGGCAATGGAATTACCGTCGAAAATCGGAGCGAGGGCCTCCTTCTCACCGTAAACGATCTTCGCTTCGCCGCCGACGAGGCGCGCATTCTTCCCGAAGAATCGTGGAGGCTCGACGCCATCGCCCAGGTTTTGAGGCGAATACCCGGAAAAAGCTTTTTAGTGACCGGCCATACCGCTTCCCTAGGCCGTCCCGTCGGTGAAATGGAACTGTCCGTGGCGCGCGCGAAGCGTGTCCTCGAAGAGCTTGCCGCCAGGGGCGTGCCCGAAAACCGTATGATTTACCGCGGCCTGGGCGCGACCAAGCCGGTCGCGCCCAACGACAGCGAAGCGGGCAAGGCGAAGAATCGCCGGGTGGAAATCCTCGTCCTCGACGAGTGAGATACCGGCTCTCTTTTAGCGCGGCTAGATCGACTAGCGTGGCGGCAGGTGAAAATTAATTTCTTTACAGAGGCTTTTTTCGGTGCTAATCTGTAATCGAATTTCACTCTCGTTTTTTCCAAGGAGGCATTTGTGCGGTTCAAGAAAACAGCGCTTGTCATCGTTCTAGCGATGTTCACCCTCGGTTCGGCTCTAGCCCAAAAGACCGCGATCGATTTTTGGACGTGGCGTCCCGAGGATGTGGACGCCTACAACAAGCTCATCGCCGTCTTCGAAAAAGCCAATCCCGGCGTCGATGTGGTGATGACGGCGCACAAGAGCACCGAGTACAACACTATTTTGTCTGCGGCCCTCTCCGGAGGTTCAGGCCCCGACGTTTTCCAGAGCCGCGCTTATGGCGGACTTGAAACCTTCGCCCAGTCCGGCATGATGGAAAGCCTCGAGAAATGGGTCCCCGAGCTCAAGGATTTCGATAAGGCGCCTCTGCGCGGTGCGACGTCGATCAAGGACGGCAAGGTCTACGGCGTGCCATTCGCCAGCCAAACCCTTTTCATTTATTATAATAAGGCCATTTATAAGCAGCTCGGCCTCTCGGTTCCCGAGACCTGGGACCAGTTCCTGGCCAATCTCCAGGCCATGAAAAAAGCCGGCATCCAGCCTCTGGCCAACGGCGGCAAGGACGGCTGGACCCTGGAAGTCATGATGGGCTCGATTTGCCCGAACTTCTACGGCGCGAACGATTTCTTCGACGCGGTCGTGGCTGGAAAGACCACGTTCCAGGACCCGCGTTTCGTTGGCGCCATCGCCAAGCTCAAGGAGCTGACGCCCTACCTTCCCGACCTCTTCATGGGCGTCAGCTACACCGACATGCAATCCGCCTTCATCAACGAGATGGCTGGCCATTTCATCGGCGGCAGCTTCGAAGCCGGCTATTTCTCGGCTCAGAATCCGGCGCTCGAGTATGACGTGTTCACGCCTCCCGTCGCCAAGAGTGGCGACAAGCCCTATGTCTCCGTGTACGCCGACGGCAATTTCAGTATGAACTCGGGCTCCAAGAAAAAAGAGGCCGCGGCCAAATTCCTTCGCTTCCTCGCGAGCAAGACCACCGGCGATTTCTTTATCAAAGACCTCAAGCAGGTTTCCGCGGTCCCCGGCGCCGACACTTCGAGCTCGCCCTATATCAAGAAAGTCCTTCAGCTTCAGAAGTACAACACTCCCTATGTGATGCTCGTCGGTTTCCGTTATCAGCAGCCCACCGGATCGGTCTTGATCCAGGCCGCCCTCCAGGGTTTCATGGCCGGCAAGTTCGACGCGGCAGAGGTCGCCAAGCAGGTCCAGGAAGGCGTCGCCACCTGGTACGCTCCTTTCAAGAAATAAGACTTCCGCCATTTCGAGGGCGCGTCGCTCGTTCCGCGTTTCGGGCCGCGCGACGCGCCCTTCCGAGAGCCGGGAAACCCAAGTACTAGCTCGCCCAACGCCTCATCCCCCGCGCGGCGGGCGAATCTTACGATAGGAGCTGCGAGTTGAGCGGAAAAGACGCGCGCAAGGGCTTGTGGATCGCGCTGTTCGTGCTGCCGGGATTGGCGATCGTGTTCGCGGTCATCCTTCTTCCCCTTTTCATGTCCCTTTTCAACAGCCTTTTCGAATGGAAGCAGCTGTTGCGGGGCGACTTCGTCGGGATCGACAATTTCAGGAGGGTCTTCGGGACGGAGCCGTATCGGACGCGTTTTTTCAACGCCCTGGGCAATAACCTGACCTGGTTCGTCGCCACCATGCTCGTCCAAAACAGCCTCGGCCTCCTTTTCGGCTATCTCCTCTCGCGACGCATGGCCGGCCACGAATTCTCCAAGCGCGTGATCTTCATCCCCGTGCTTTTCTCCATCGTGGCGGTGGGTTTCCTCTGGGGCCTCTATCTTCGCCCCAACGGCCTTCTCAACGGTTTTTTGAAGCTGCTGGGCAGGCCCGATCTGACGAGGGCGTGGCTGGGCGACGAGAACCTGGCGACCTTCGCGATCATACTCGTCAATATCTGGCGATGGGTCGGCTTCCCGAGCCTCGTGTTCCTGGCCGCGATCGACAATGTCCCGACCGATTGCCTCGAGGCGGCCTATCTCGACGGCGCGAGGGAAACCACGGTCTTCGGAAAGATAATACTGCCCCTCATCGTGCCATCCATAACGGTGATAACGGTGCTCACGATCATCGGCAGCCTCAACGTGTTCGAGCAGATATATACTATGTCAGGATTGGATGGATCGCCCAACTTCTCGACCGACACGATCGGCACGCTTTTCTATCGGACCGCCTTCGGCTCGGTGGACTCGGGCAATCCCGAGATCGGCATCGGCTCGGCCATCGGCGTAATCATCTATGTCCTCACCTTCGGAGCTTCCATCTTCTCCATCGCTTCGCTCGGCCGCAGGGAGGTGGAGCTATGACGACCGATCTGCGCTTCCGCGGAGCCTCCGCGGGCAGGAAAGCGGCTATCGTCCTCATCGAGATCCTCCTCGCTTCCTACGCCCTCCTCATTTTCTATCCGCTCGCCAATATGCTGCTCTCCTCCTTCAAGACGACGAGGGAGATACTCCGCTTTCCCTTCGCCCTGCCGACGAAAATCGATTTCGCCAACTACGTGACTGTCTGGGTCGGCAAAGGCTTCGGCCGCTATTTCCTCAACAGCCTCTGGATGACCGGAGTCTCGATGGCCTTCGTGCTCCTCTTCGGCTCGATGGCGGCCTACGGCGTTTCCCGCTATAGATACCGTCTTTCCACCCTCGTCTACATGCTCTTCCTTTCGGGCATCATGCTTCCTCTCAAGGCCGCGATCATCCCCCTTTTCATCCTGATGAAAAACGCGGGACTCGTGGGCAAACCGCTTTCCGTGATCCTGATCTTCATCGCGATGGGATTGCCCTCGACGGTCTTCATTCTTTCGGGCTTCATGAAGGCGGTGCCCATCGACCTCGAGTACGCGGCCCGCATCGACGGCTGCTCGGACTGGGCGATCTACCGGAGGATCGTCATGCCCGTCGTGGCCCCCGCCATCTCCCTCGTGACGATCTACAACGCCGTGCCTATTTGGAACGACTTTTTCTTCCCTCTCGTATTCCTCCAGAACGACCGCTGGAAGACGCTCCCCGTCGGACTCACGAGCTTTTTCGGGCAATACAGCACGGACTGGAGCCTTTTGTTCACCGGCCTCTCGATAGCCGTTCTGCCCGTCATCCTTCTCTATCTATTCATGGCCAAATACTTCATTCGCGGCATGACCGCGGGGGCGGTCAAGTGAAAAAAAGAGAGATTGCGGCGTTTCGCGCAACGTACGAGAGGGAGCTCCTGGGCGGCGTCGTGCCCTTCTGGGAGCGCCACAGCCCCGACCGAGAAGCCGGCGGGTATTTCAGCTGCATCGACAGGGACGGGCGAGTGTTCGACAAGGACAAGTTCCTCTGGATGCAGGGCAGGGAACTGTGGTGCTTTTCGCATCTGTACCGGAACGTGAGGCCCGAGCCCACGTGGCTCGATCTGGCGAAGCTCGGCGCCGAGTTCATCCGCGACAAGGGCAGGGCCCCGAACGGGGATTTCTATTTCTCCCTCGATCGCTCGGGGAAGCCGCTGGTCCAGCCCTATAACATTTATTCCGACTGTTTTTGCGCGACGGGCTTCGCCGAGTACGGTCGAGCTTCGGGGGAGGCTTGGGCGACCGAGCTGGCGCTTTCGACCTGGCGCCGCGTCCAGGAGCGGAAGGCGAATCCCAAGGGAGCCTGGAACAAGCAGATCTCCGCCAACAGGCCCGTAATGGCGATGTCCTTCCCCATGATGCAAGTCTGGATGGCCGAGGTATTCGAGGGCCTCGCTCCCCGCGCCGAACTGGACGCGTTGGTGGATACGGCTATCGCGCAGGTTTTCGGCCTCCATGTCGACCGCGGTCGCAAGGCCGTCTTCGAGCGGGTGTTCGCCGACGGGACGCGACCCGATTGTATGGAGGGGCGCCTTCTCACTCCCGGCCACGCCCTCGAGACGCTCTGGTTCATCATGCGCGTCGCGGACCGGCGGGGGGATCGCGGCCTCGTCGAAGGCTGTCGCGACGCGATGCTCTGGACGGTGGAACGGGGTTGGGACGAAAAATATGGCGGCATCTATTATTATCAGGATTATGAAGGCTTTCCGACCGAGAAAATAGAGTCGGGGATGAAGCTTTGGTGGGTCCATGCCGAGGCCCTGTGCGCCTTCCTTCTCGCCTACAAGCTGTCAGGCGATCCGGCTTGCGAAGCCTGGTTCAGGAAGATCCACGAGTGGACCTGGAGCCACTTTCCCGATCCCGAGTTCGGCGAATGGTACGGTTATCTGGACCAGCGCGGAGAGGTCGCCCTGACGCTCAAGGGCGGCAAATGGAAGGGCTTTTTCCATGTCCCGCGCGCCCTCCTGGCCTGCATGCGTTGGCTCGAGGATATGGAGGCGGTCTGCCCCGAGAATGGAGACTACGCGCCACCGGCTCATGCCTCGGCGGGAAAGTCCGAGGGCGCTGGTTCGGCCTAGGCGATGGACAAGCCACCGAGTATCGAGAGCGCTTTCGCCGCCATGCACGCGCGCGTCGAGAACCTTTCCGAAGCGGAGCGAAAGGTCGCGGAGTACGTATTCCGAGAGCCTAAAAACACGCTGCATTACAATGTCGGCGAACTCGCGAGGCAGAGCGGGGCGAGTCGGGCCGCGGTCGTGCGCTTTTGCAAAAGGATCGGCTTCGGCGGCTACAACGATTTCAAGCTGCGTCTCGCTCGTGACGTCTTTCGCGACTATGACGAGCGCTTCGTTCCCGATCTCGACCTCGAGTCGGGCGCGTCAGCCGAGCGAGTGATCCACAATGTCATCGGCTTTTCGCAGAGAGGGCTTTCGCTTCTGGGTTCCAATCTCGATCCGCGAGCGGTGGAAAGAGCGGCCGATCGCATCGCCTCGGCCTCCATGACCGTCCTCTTCGGAGTCGGCGCATCGGGCATCGTCGCCTATGATTTTCTTCAAAAGCTGTTGCGCATCGGCATACCCTCTTCCTTCACCGCCGACCTCGACCTTCAAGTGACCGCCGCCGCCACGCTCCGGCCCGAGGACGCGGCGTTCATAGTCTCGTACTCGGGAGAGAACGCGGGCATGATCGAGGCGGCCAGGCAGGCGCGTTCGCGGGGGGCGGTCGTCATAGGCCTCACGATGTCGGGCGAGAACACGATCCGCTCCCTCTCCGACATCAACTTGCTAGTGCCGGCGTCGGAGAAAATATACCGCCAGGGCGCGGCGACCTCGAGAATAAACCAATTGACCGTAGTCGACATCCTGTATTCCATCATAGTCTCGCGGAACCTCGACGCTTCCATCGCGGCGATGGAACGCACCATGCGGGCCACGCATCGAAACAAGACCTGAAGGCATCGCCAATGGGCATCGCCTATGGGCATCGCCTATGGGCGGCGCGCGAGGATTTCGCCCGAAGGCGGGTTCCGAAGCCAGCGCTTTCGGGGCCAGGCGGAGGGGCCTCGAGGCGACTCGCGCGAGCGGGGACCTCCGATAGCGGCCTCACGGCGAATTTCTGCGCCTCTTCACCATGAGTATTTCGGTAATGCCCGGCCGCGCGAAATCGGGTAACGCGCCACGCCTTTCGTAGCCGCGGCGCTCGTAGAAGGCTATCGCCGCCTCGTTGAAATCCGAGACGAGGAGGCACCAGTCGCGCCCGACCGGGGCCGTGCGACGCTCGAACTCGGCGAGTAGGGCGGCTCCCACGCCGCCTCCCCTGATCGCCGGGTCCACGGCGATCAGTCTCAGGTAGGGTGCCGAGGAAAAGGCGCCGCGCGCGTCGATCCAGGCGAAGCCGGCTATCCTTCCCTCCAGCTCGGCCACGAAAAGTTCGGAGCTTCCTTCGAGGGCCGCGGCGAGTGCCGCCGCGAGGGTTTTCGCCATACCGTCCAGTGTGAAGCCGTAGCGCTCGCCTATCGCGGAATCGCAGACCATGGCCGCGCAGGCGGGGGCGTCCCCCGCCGCCATGGATCGAAGCGCGAGCGTCGGAGTGGGCATCGTCAAGCCTCTTCGGGCGGGTAGAGCAGACAGGCCGCCTCATGCCCGGGCGAGACCTTGACGAGGCCGGGCGCGGTCCTCTCGCAAGCTTCCATCGCCTCGGGACAGCGCTCGCGGAAAGGGCAGCCGAGCCTCTCCATAGAGGGCGAGGGCACATCGCCCCTGAGGATTATGCGATTTCGGTTGCGCTCCTCCTTCGGGTCGGGAAGGGGTACCGCGGAGAGAAGCGCCTTCGTGTAGGGATGCAGTGGATTCCGATAGAGCTCGGCCGAGGTCGCGGTCTCCACGATGCGCCCCAGATACATGACGGCTATCCTGTCGCAGAAGTATTCGATGACCGCCAGGTCGTGGGCGATGAAAAGGAAGGTGAGATCGAATTCCCTCTGCAGGTCCTTGAGGAGGTTCAGGATCTGCGATTGGATAGACACGTCTAGCGCGCTCACCGGCTCGTCGGCGAGTATCAGCTTCGGTCCCAGCGAGAGGGCGCGCGCGATGCCGATGCGCTGGCGCTGGCCGCCTGAGAACTCGTGAGGATAGCGGTCTTTGAAATTCGCGGCCAGTCCGCAGCGGTCCATCAGCGAGGCCGTCTTCTCCGCGATCTGGAAATCGCTCAACGCGAGTATTCCGCGCCTTGAGTAGATGCGCAGGGGTTCCGCTATTATGTCGGCGGCGCGCATCCGGGGATCGAGCGAGGAATAGGGATCCTGGAAGACGATCTGGAAATCCATGCGCGCGCGCCTGAGTTCCTCGCTCGAAAGGCCGAGGAGATCCTTGCCCTCGAGCCGCACGCTGCCCGCCGTCGCGGTTTCGAGGCGTGCCACCGCCATGGCCGTCGTCGACTTGCCGCAGCCCGACTCGCCCACGAGGCCCAGGGCCTCGCCCTTGGCGATGTGGAAATCCACGCCGTCCACCGCCCGCACCCAGCCGATACGCCGCCTGAGCAGGATTCCCTTGTCTATCGGGAAATGCACCTTGAGCCCGCTCACCTCGAGAAGGTTATTTGTTTCGCTCATCGTGTGTCCTTCGCGTGGAGCCAGCATCTCACCGTCCGTTCCCCGGACGAGGCCGCCCGCGTTTCGGGCGGAGATTCGCGCCCGCATATCGCGAGCGCCTTCGGGCAGCGCGGATGGAAGGGGCAGCAGGGGACCATGTCCACGAGGTCGGGAGGCGAGCCGGGGATCGAGTGGAGCCTCTGGGAACCGGCGCGATCCGCCCTCGGGATCGAGTCGAGCAGGCCGCGCGTGTAGGGGTGGAGGGGCTCGTAGAAAAGCTCGTCGACCGGCGCCCGTTCCACGATGCGCCCCGCGTACATCACGCAGACTTCGTCGCACATGCCCGCCACCACGCCCAGGTCGTGGGTGATCATGATCACCGCGGTGCGGCTCTCGCGGGATAGGCCGCGGATGAGGTCGAGTATCTGGGCCTGGATCGTCACGTCGAGAGCCGTGGTGGGCTCGTCGGCGATGAGTATGTC
>Ga0172379_10010188_pt1 | contig 11431 bp, 13 predicted proteins | sample GrowelOW334metaG_FD_119756 | JGI IMG/M metagenome (GOLD analysis project Ga0172379, IMG submission 119756) | Groundwater microbial communities from an aquifer near a municipal landfill in Southern Ontario, Canada - Groundwater well OW334 metaG | ecosystem: Environmental > Aquatic > Deep... | reverse complement strand
CTTAGAATTAATGAACATGGGAAAAACTAAACTTTCATCTTTTAATAATCAAGGTTTTAGCGGTGGAGCTGGGGTTTTTAAAAGAACCCTGTGGTTTTTAGTTGGAGGAGTTTTGTTTTATTCTCCGTTGCCGGGGTCTTTTTGGAAAAGAATAATTCTTAGATTTTTTGGGGCTAAAGTTGGTTTAGGAGTGGTAATTAAACCTTGGGTTAATATTAAATATCCTTGGAATTTAAGGGTTGGTAACTTTTCTTGGATTGGGGAGCGAGCCTGGATAGATAATTTAGCTTTGGTAGAAATTGGAGAAAATTGCTGTGTGTCTCAAGGGGCAATGTTATTAACTGGTAATCACAATTATAAAAAAGAAACTTTTGATTTAATAGTTAAACCAATAATTTTAGAGGAGGGGGTTTGGATTGGGGCTAGGGCGGTAGTTGGTCCGGGTGTGCACTGTGAAAGCCATTCTGTTTTGTCAGTTGGTTCGGTGGCTACTAAAGATTTAAACGGTTATACAATTTATGCCGGAAATCCAGCCGCACCAGTGAGGGATAGAATAATTAATTAGTGATCCATGGATAAGCCGTTAGTTTCTATAATTACCGCTTCTTTTAATAGTGCTAGTACAATTTACGACGCACTTCAAAGTGTGGCTAATCAAACTTATCCGAATATAGAGCATATTGTGGTAGATGGATTATCTACGGATAAAACTTTAGAAATAATAAAACAATTTCCAAAAGTTGTTTTAGTTTCCGAAAAAGATAAAGGAGTCTACGATGCTTTTAATAAGGGCTGGAAATTAGCAAGGGGAGAGATAATTGCGTACTTAAATGCGGATGATTTTTATGTTAATTCGGAGGTAGTAGAAAAAATGGTGGAGATGTTAGAAAAAAAATCTGCCGGAGCAGGTTGGGCAGATTTAGATTATATAAATCGTTTAAATCCAGAAAAAATAATTCGCCATTGGAAATCCTCAGAATATAAGAGTGGTGGTTTTTTTAGAGGTTGGGCTCCAGCTCACCCTACTTTTTTTGCGCGTCGGTCGCTATATGAAAAATTTGGGGGTTTTGATGAGCAATTTAAAATTTCTGCAGACTACGAATTAATGCTTCGATTTTTAGAGGTAAATAAGGTTTTGGGGGTGTACTTGCCGGAGACAATTGTAAAGATGCGAGTTGGAGGAATGAGTAATAGATCTATAAAAAACATCCTACGGGCCAATTGGGAGGTCTATTTAGCCTTTAAGAAGAATAATCTAAATGGTGGTTGGTTGGTAGTCCTTTTAAAGCCATTGTCCAAATTAAAACAATTTTTCTTTTAAAATAAGTGTCTTAAGGTTTTTATAAGAATGGTGGCGTCTAAAATCAGGGAGCGGTTTTTTATGTAGTAGAGATCATAAGCTAACTTTTCTTTGGCCTCTTCCATGGAAGCACTGGGACGGAAATTAACTTGGGCCCAGCCACTAATGCCTGGTTTTACTGCGTGGCGCATATCGTAGTAGGGGAACTCCGAGAATTTTTCAGTTAGTTTGGTACTTTCGGCTCTGGGGCCCAACAAAGAAATATCACCTCTTAATACGTTCCAAAGCTGAGGAATTTCATCTAGATGGGTTCGACGAAGAATTTTTCCAATGCTGGTTATGCGTTCGTCGTTTTCTAGAGTCCAGAGTGGTCCAGTTTGGTTTTCCTTCATGGTTCTAAACTTATATAGAGTAAAACCAACATTATTAAATCCGGTACGTTCTTGGGAATATATTATTTTTCCAGAAGAAAATATTTTTATAAGTAGAGAAATTAAAACAGCAAAAGGTAAAAGAACTAAACCTCCAACTAAAGATAAAATAAATTCTACAATTCTTTTTATTAAATCGTAGGCGGGTTTACGGGTTCGAATGTTTTCTAGAAACCATGCCTCCTGAAGTTCCACAAGAGGTACTTTTTCCATAACTAGTTCATAGAAATCCCAAAAACTAATAACTGCGGCTCCCCGAGCTAATAAGTGATAAAGGCGGTGGGCTGCTTCAGTTTTTAAATTTGGTTGGGCAATTATTAAATTAGTTTTAGCTATATTTATTTTTTCTTCCCAGTCTGCATCTTCTGGGTTTACCGAACCCACCACGGAATAACCCAATTGAGGATTGTTTTTTAAAAAAATTATAAGTTCTTCGGAAAGGGGAGACGAACCCAAAAAGAAAATTTTGCGGGCGCCAGCGCGAGTTAAATTCCAGGTGGTAGCTCGCAATCCATAGCTTCCAAGAATAAATAAGGCCCCCACAATAAATAGATTAGTTTTTGGAGTTAGTTCAAAAATATTAGGTAAGAGATAAAGAGCCAAGACGGAAATTATTAAACCACTCAAGGCTGCGCCTAAATAACGACTCCAAACCTCGCGTTTGGCTCGGAAGCGGTGAAATTGATAAAGATCGCCGGCCACTAAAGATAAAATCCAGATTACAAAGAGTAATAAAAATGGGGCCCAATGAGCGGACCACTGAGATTCAAAATCTAGACTTGGATAACGAATCAAAAGCATTAAAGCCAGAGCTAGGTGCCAAGTTAAAAGATCTCCCAAAATTAAACTAATTTTAATTAAGTATTTCATTGTTGTTTTTATTAATATTTATTTTTTTCCAGACCTCTTGTAGTAAGGACTCTTTAAGAATAATTAATAGTCCCAAATAAGTTAAACAGCCCAATAGGACATTAGGTAGAACGTGCAAACCTTTTAGATTAAAGAAAAATACTACTAGACCCATACCAATAACTGCTAAGAACATTTTTCCAAAGCCAGATAGTTTAAAGGCTAAAATATTTTTTAGAGTTTTTAAATTAATTCCATTAACTAAAATTTGAGCGATGACGGTGGCCACGGCAGAACCAAAAATTCCATAAATTGGGATTAAAATTAAATCCAAAATAATATTGGATCCAGCCCCGATACTGGTAGAAAAAATAAATGATTTTTGTTTGTCATAGGCAAAAATTGCATTACTAATTAAAGCTCCCGGAAATACTAGTAAAATAGTAAACATTAAAAGAGAAAGGGTTGGCCACGCCTGTTCGTAAGCCGAACCAAAAATTAATTCCACAATTGGTTTGGCTAAAAGCATGCCTCCAACAGCGAGAGGTAGGGCAATTATTATTACGGAGCGCATAGAGGTTTCCATGACCTCTTTTATTCGATTAGCTTCTCCGTCGTGAATTAAACGACTTAAAATTGGAAAGACGCTAGAGGCTAGAAGAGTGGGTAGAACATAAAGTAGTAGGGGAACTCTTTGAGCGGCAGAGTACAGTCCAAGTTCATGAGCTGAAGAAAACCAACCGATTATTAAGGTGTCTATATTAATCATAAAAGCTCCTAATACACCCATAATGGCAAAGGGCCAAGCCGAGGTTAAAATTGGTTTAATTAAAGTTTTATCAAAGTGTTTGGTTATACCAACTAGGTGTTCTCGGATAATCCAAAAAACAATTATAGTACCTAGTGCACTTCCTATTACGTAAGCTAGTGATAACCACCACGCATCGGGGGTTAAGAAAAGAACCGCTAAACTTATTCCAGTTATTAGAATGTCAGTTAAAGCAGACAGAGTTGCCTCTATTTCCATCTTGTTTTGGGCGCGAGTAATGGAAAAACCAAAAGAACGAAGATTATCAAAAATTAGAAGGACTAAGGCTAAGGAAATAAGGGGTTTAGCGGCCGCTATACTAATCACCATAGGGGCAAAAATAATCCCTATTACTAAGGTCCCTCCCAACATTATTAATTTTAGAAATAAGGTGGTAGAGAGATAGGCCTTTATTTTTTCTGGTTGCTTAACGGCTTCTCTGGTAAGTAATGGAGACAAACCAATATCGGAAAAAATACAAAAGAAGGCCGCCAAACTCATCGCATAAGAAAAGACACCATACCCTTCGGTGCCTAAAATTCTAGCTGCATACAAAACTAATAAAGCGCGGACACCCCGGCTAATAACTGTGCTAATGGTTAACCAAGCCGTGTTTTTGGCTACGGTTTGGGTGAGGGTTTTATTCTCTAAAAAGAAGCTTTTTAACTTATCTACCATTCCGTAATATCCTAAGGCTTTTTTGGGCCCCTGGCTACTTTTTTACTCAATGTTAAAATGGAAAATATGGAGAATCAAAATATGGAAAAAAAGAGGGACTGGTTGATGCCGGCTAGTATTTTAATTTCCGCACTAATGATTTCGGTAGCGTTGATTTATAACGTTGGTCAAAAATCAGATTCTAATCCGTCCGAAGAGGATTTATTGAATGGCACTCAACCAATTGGTTTAACCGCTTTGCGGGAACCCTCCGACAAAGATCACTGGCGTGGTTCAAAAGACGCCAAAATAGTTTTGGTGGAATATTCCGATACGGAGTGCCCATTTTGTAAGCGTTTTCACGAAACTTTAAAAAAGACCGTAGAGGCTTATCCACAGGATTTTGCTTGGGTGTATAGAAATTATCCAATAGCTCAACTTCACTCTAAAGCGCCGAAAGAAGCAGAGGCGATGGAGTGTGCGGCAGAATTGGGTGGTAATGACGGTTTTTGGAAATATATGGATCGTTTAATGGAAATAACTCCAGCAAATAATGGTTTGGATACTTTGGAGCTTCCTAAAATTGCTACTTTTGTTGGTTTAGATGAAACTAAATTTAAAGATTGTTTAGCGAGTGGTAAATATGCAGATAAGGTAAGGAAAGAGGTAGAGGAGGCTCAAAAAATTGGAGCTCAGGGTACACCATATTCTGTAATGATTGTGGGAGATCAGAAATATGAGGTAGGGGGCTGGTTGCCGTTTGATGAAACTGATCCAAATTGGAAAACTGGTATGCCAATTTTCAAGAACTTCATAGAAGAAGCTTTAAGTAAATAAAAAATTTATATGTGGTTTGCTGATCGCTTACAATTGATTTTGGGAATTTGGCTTTTAGTATCTCCTTGGATGCTTGGTTTTTCGGAAATAAATTTGGCTAAGTGGAGTTGTGTACTTACGGGTTTGGGAATTCTCTTTGCGGTTTGGTGGAATGTATTAGAAAGGAAAAATTAATTATGTACGATTTAATAATTGTCGGGGGAGGGCCGGCGGGAGTAGCAGCTGGAGTATATGCGGCTCGCAAAAAAATAAATTCTGCAATTGTGGCAGATTTGTTTGGTGGACAATCTACCGTGTCGGCAGATATTCAAAATTGGATTGGAATCAATTCTATTTCTGGTTTTGATTTTGCTCAAAGTTTAGAGCGCCACTTACGAGCTCAAGAGGGAATAGAAATAATTTCTCCGGGAGCTGTAGTTAAAATAGAATTGGTGGGAGAAGATTTAAAAATAATTTTGCGTGATGGGAAAGAGTTATTAACTCGAACGGTGTTTTTAGCTACGGGAGCCAAGCGGAGAAAGTTGGGAGTTTCTGGGGAGGAGGAATTTGATGGTAAGGGAGTGGCCTACTGTTCTATTTGTGATGCTCCAATGTTTCAAGGTCAACCAGTCGCGGTAGTGGGTGGGGGAAATGCTGGCTTAGAGGCGGTTTTAGATTTAGCTCCATATGCTTCGGAAATTTATTTGTTACATCGCCACCCTGAATTAAAAGGAGATAAAATTACTCAGGAAAAAATTAAAGAAATAAAAAATCTAAAAATAATTTTGTCGGCAGAACCAACCAAAATTTTAGGAGATAAACTAGTGAGTTCTTTAACTTATAAAGATTTGATAGATGGTTTAGAAAAAGAGTTGAAAGTTCACGGAGTGTTTGTAGAAATTGGACATCTGCCAGCTAGTGATTTAGCCAAGGATTTAGTGATTCTTAACGAGCATGGGCAAATTAAGACAGATCCCTGGACTCAGAAAACTAATCACCCCCGTATTTGGGCAGCGGGAGATGTAACCGATGGTAAGTATCAACAGAACAATATTTCTATGGGGGACGCGGTAAAAGCAGTTTTAAACATTCAAGAGTTTTTGAGGGGGAAATAATAACTTGTATTTGGTATAATAATTTAACTATGAGTAAAACTAATAAAACACTTATTGCTGCCGTAGTGGTACTTGCAGCAGTAATTATCGGTTTGGTGGTTTGGAAGGTGTGGCCAAATAAGTCCTACTATGGAGTTTATCTTCGTACTGGTGATTTATATTTTGGTGAATTGGTTCGATTCCCAAGTTTTGGTTTAAAGCAGGTTTATCTTTTGCAGGTGAATCAACAGAATCAGCAAAATCCGATTAGTCTTCAGCGCTTTAATAAAGTTTTCTGGGGTCCAGAAGATTTCTTAAAAATTAATAAGGATGAAGTAGTGTGGACTGCTAAGCTATCGGACGAAAGTGAATTGGTAAAAGTATTTACAGAAAATCCGGATCTTCAAGCAACTCAACAACAGCCAACAACTTCTGGAGAAACTGGTACTTCGCCAGCCGCCTCTAATCCAAATTCTGGAGCGAGCCAACCAAAAGAAAAGAATTAGTTTTGTTAAAAAAATTCTCCGCCTGAAAGCGGAGAATTTTTTTGTTATGATTAATACTAATGAATGTGAGTTTATTTAGTCGGCGGGGTCAAGCCACGCTTTCTTTCATAATTTTAATTGGTGGGGTAATTCTGCAGGTGGCTATTGCTGGCTCGGTGGTTGGTTATTTTTCTACTTCCTCTAGATTTAGTGAGAGACTGTCTACTCGGGCAATGGCTGCAGCTACCGCTGGTTTACGCGACGGGCAGATTAGAATTTCTCGTGATCGAAACTACGCAGCTTCTCCAACCTCTTATTCTTTTGACGTTGGGACAGACACGGTAGAGGTGTCTATTAGTCGCGTCGCCGATGATGCGAATGGAGTGTATATTTATACAGTAAGTTCGGTTGGTACCGCCCTGGCTCGTAAAAAGCGTTTAGTGGGTACCATTTTTGCAAATCAGAATAATGGCCTTCTAGAACTAAAATCAGTAGAAGAAGAAACGATTAATTAACAATGACTAATCCAAAAGTTAAAAACCCAATTGCAGAATATTTTTCCAATTTATTAAAAAAGCTTTCTACGGAGCCAACAATTGGGGGTTTGGTTTTTGGGGATGCGGTAATTCAATATGTTAGTTTAGGCTCAATTCCTAAGGCCGCTTCGGTTAGGTTGTTGCCGGGAGTAATTAAAGAGGGGCGCATAATAGATAAAGAAAAATTATTAGTATCCCTTAAGTCTTTGAGAGGGTTGGTAGATTCGGATAAAAAATCTAGAACTTTATCGGTAGTTTTATCACTACCTACTGCGTCGGTTTACACTCAAAGTTTTCAAATTCCAAATGTAGGGGCGGAAAAAATTTCGGAGTCGGCGATTTTAAATTTAAGGATGCTTTCGCCAATTCCAGAAGATTCGGCGTACTTAACCTACCAACTACTTGGAGAAAATACTGATCACTATGAAATGTTGGGAGCGGTGGCAGAAAAACATGACGTAGATAGTTTTAAAGAAATTTTAGAACAAGCTGGATTTACAGCGATTGTTTCCGAGTTTACTAGTTTGTCTTTAGCCAGAGCGGTAGCGACTAATTTAGGAATTAAGGATCAGTCTTCGGTAATTTTATATGTCTCAAGTGATGGTCTTCAATTGTTAATTGTGCGGGGTGGGGGACTTTACTTTACCTATTTCCGTTCTTGGCTTTCTATTCAAGGAGAGGCACGTCAAATTTCTAAAGAAGTTTTTGAAAATGCAGTAAATCAGGAAATGCAAAAGGTTTTGAATTTTGCTTTGAGTCGCTTTCGAGAAAACATAACCCAAATTTTCCTTTTGGCTCCAGGTATGGAAACTCAAATTGATCAATTTTTAGAAACTCGTTTTGGTTTGAAGGTAGAGAGTTTGGTTTTACCGGGTTGGTCTCTTACTCCGCATTGGTATGCGGCTTTGGGAGCGGCGATGCGCGGTAAAATGGATCGTAGTGAGGATACTTTTCTTTCTTTATCAAAACACACCGCAATTGAATTATTTAAACATGAGCAAGCTCTAAATTTTATTGTTTTGTGGCGGAATATTTTAGGTGGGGTTTTAGCAATCTTTGTTATTTTGTATGGAGGAACAGCTTATTTTCTAAATCAGGAAGTACAAAATTTACGTTCCAACTTAGCTATTTTCCGAATCACCTCTCAAGAAAAAGATTTACAAGAATTAAAAAACAAAGCCAATATATTTAATCAATTAGTCGACACCTTAAAGGAGGCGCGGGGAGCAACGGGTGGGTATTGGAGTGTTTTTGTAAAAAGAATGGGGGAGTTAGCGACCGCTGGTGGAGTACGAGCCATTAAAATAGAGGCTTCGTCGTTTAGTGGACTTCTTTCAATTTCTGGCCAGGCGGGATCGGTAGATGCAATTACTAATTTTAAAAATGTATTAAGTGCTGCTCCAGATATTAAAGAGGTAAATTTAAATATAACTAAAATTAGTCAGTTGAATGAAGGAACTTTTAATTTTGAAATAGCTTTTCGTTATCTACCTACTCAATAAGCCAAGTAGTTTAATTATTTCTTGATAAATATTTTCTAAACCCTTTCGGTCGGAAGGGTTTGTTTTTTGTAAAACAAAGTCACCAGCTTTTTTATTTGTGTGTGTTTCACTCCGAATACCAATACGTAAACGCCAAAAGTTTTCAGTATCTAAATATTTAATTGAAGAATCTACTCCGTGATGACCGGCGGAGGAAGAACCAAAAGCGAGTTTATATTCGCCAATTGGTAGGTCACTGTCGTCGTGAAGTAGAAGAAGTTCGGAGGGTTCTAAATTTAAGTATTTTAAAAGTTTTTTAAGAAACTCTCCAGATTCATTCATATAGCAATCTAGGAAGGCAAAAGTTATTTCTTGATTTTTAGTTATAAAAAATTTTTTAAGAAGTGGTTTTTTTAACTTTTGGTTAATTTGATTAGTAATAAACAAAACCGCATCTTGGCCAGCATTATGATAGGTAGAAGTGTATTTTTCACCTTTATTTCCTAGGCCAACTACTAATTTTATATCTTTAAGTTCATTCATTTTTAGAGAGGGATTGCCGGGTAGTAGAAACTCGATGGGAATTTTACTGTTCTTTTAATATACCTAAAAAATCTTTTATTTTCAGCTTATTTTAATTTTTTTGATCCTTTTAAAATATCGAGTTTTCACTACCCGGTTGAACTCCATATTGCGCTTGCTTATAATTGTGGCACACTTCCCACTATGCGCAACGGATTAGTATCTTTTTGGGAGACGGTTAGAACTATCGTACTTTCGGTAGCGGCAGTTTTATTAGTTCGCACTTTTATAGCTCAACCATTTTTAGTGAGTGGGGCGAGTATGAGTCCAACCTTCCACGATGGAGATTATTTGTTAGTAGATGAATTATCTTATCGAGCCCGTTCACCGGAACGGGGAGAGGTGGTGGTATTTCGTTATCCAGGAGATCATCGTTTTCATTATATTAAGAGAATAATCGGTTTGCCGGGAGAACGAGTTATTTCTCGAGGTGGGGAGCTCTCGGTTTTGGATGCAGAGGGTAAAAAAGTTTTAACGGAAAAATATTTAAGTGAACAAACTCTTAAAGACACTGGAGAGTTTGAGGTGTCATTAAATGGAGATCAATATTTTGTGATGGGTGATAATCGTGGATTCAGTTATGATTCACGGGCTTGGGGACCACTTACCTCCGAAGAAATTACTGGATTAGTTCGTTTTCGTTTGTGGCCACTTCAAACCGCTGAAGTTTTTGCTGCTCCTCAATATTAAAAATAAAAAAACAAATAAAATAATGTCATCTAAAACACCAAAAGAGAGAGAATATATTCGGGTTCCGGGAACTAGAGATCTTTTGCCACAACATGAAGAGTTTTGGAAGTTAATTGCTCAAGTTCGCCAGTCAGTGGCGGATTTACATGATTTCCATTTTTTACAGACTGGTAGTTTAGAGATGGAAAGTTATGTGACTGCTGCACTTGGTCCAAATAAAGAACCATATTCTTTAAAACCGAGAACTGGTAAAAATGTAGCCTTAGTTCCAGCGGGAGATATTTCGGTAGTTCGAGCTTACTTAGATGAACATTTAGGTCATTTTGCAATGCCTTTAAAAACTCATCGTGCCAATATTATTTTTCAGGGTAGTGGATTAAAAGAGGATCCACTTCGTCAGAGTTATGAAATTGGGTTTGATATTTTAGGAGATAATGATCCGGTTTACGATGTACAGGTAATTTTAGCGACGGTAGATTTCTTTCGTCATTTAAAACTTCCAGCAACCTTGGCGGTTTCTACGGTGGGATCTAAAACTTGCCAAGCAGCCTATCGAGAAAAGCTCCGTTCTTATGAAGCAGCGCGTAGGGCGGGTAAGGAGGCAGGAGAGGTGCCAACTATCTTAGATTGTTTATCACACAACTGTAATCAAAATTTTCGAGCTATCTTGGAATTATTAGAAGACAATGGAGTAACTTACGAATTAGATTTATCGATTGCCCCACCAAGAGCTTATTTTGGTCGGACGGTTTTCGAATTTCGAGGAACGGGGGGTCAGATGTTGGCGCGAGGCGGACGCTATGATGGTTTGTCGGAATCCGTGTTTAAAAAGACGGTGCCAGCAGTTGGAGTTTCGGTAGATTGTGAATCGGTGCGGGTAGCTTTAGAAAATAATAAAAATTCTTTACGAATTAAGGGAAAATCAAAAGTTTTCTTTATTGCGGTTGGGGAACAGGCTAAAAAAGCATCTCTTCGGCCAATTAATGAAATGCGTATTCATGGTTTACCAGTAATGGAGTCTTTGGGTCGGGAATCTTTAAAGGCTCAACTTAAGTCTGCAGAAAAAGCACATGCTCCGGTTGCTTTAATTTTTGGTCAGCGAGAAGCTTTTGAAAAAGAGGTAATTATTCGAGATATGACGAGTGGAGCTCAAGAAACTATTCGGTTGGATAAATTAGTAGAAGAGGTTAAAAAGCGTCTTAAATGAGGAAGGATATAGATTGTATTTTTTGTGCAATTGCAGCGGGGGAAATTCCAGCAGAAATTTTAGCGGAAAATGAAACCTGTGTTTCGTTTTTAGATGCAGAACCGCTGGCGTCTGGGCATATGCTCGTTATTCCTAAATCTCACGCTTTAGATATTTTATCTGCTTCAGTCGAAACCGCTGGGGACTTAATGAAACTTACCAAGAGGGTGGTGGCGGCTTTAAATGTGGCGCTTCGGCCGGATGGTTTTACTATTGGCATTAATCATGGTCACGCAGCTGGTCAGGCCGTGCCTCATTTACACCTACACGTGGTTCCGCGTTTTGCGGGGGATGGGGGTAAATCTATTCACGGAGCCTTGGCTGGTATGGTCTCTGATCCAGTTCCAGAGATTGGACAAAAGATAAAAGACGCGTTAAAATCCCTCCCAGATTAGATATGGCTATGGAAATAAAAAAGCGGGAAGGCGAAACTCCGAATTCTCTTATTTATCGGTT
>Ga0172379_10010187_pt1 | contig 11435 bp, 11 predicted proteins | sample GrowelOW334metaG_FD_119756 | JGI IMG/M metagenome (GOLD analysis project Ga0172379, IMG submission 119756) | Groundwater microbial communities from an aquifer near a municipal landfill in Southern Ontario, Canada - Groundwater well OW334 metaG | ecosystem: Environmental > Aquatic > Deep... | reverse complement strand
TAAGAAAATTTATTCCAAAATCTTTCTCTCCAAAAGAAATTGCAAAATCGGCAAGTGCAATTTCAGATAAAGATGACATTATGACCTTCGTAAAGCAAGCAATAAAAACAAATCCTCAAGCCGTGTCAGATTATAAACAAGGAAAAAAGGAAGCTTTAAACTTCATGGTTGGAAGTGTAATGAAATTATCAAACAAGAGAGCTGATTTCAAAACAGCAAAAGAACTTCTAGAAAAAGAACTAAAGTAATTAATAATACAAGTCCCAAGTATATTTTGAGCTACATATTCTTCATATTTGTGCCATATTTTTTGCACATCTAATAACAATCAAATAACCTAATGAACATCATCGTCAAATCAAAAGAGGTGATAATTATTTCGTTACAAAATTTCCTGCACTACTGCAAACACAAAGAACAAAACAAGCAATCCAATAATAAACCAATTTATGGGGATTTTATATTCTGGTTTTCTATTTCCTTTTTTCTTCGCCTTTCTAATCATTAATAAAATAAGTGTTCCTGTCAATCCACCAGAAACAATTCCTCCAATTGAAAGAATAGATGTAAATGAAAATATCTCAAAATATTGTATAATCAAAAATATTATCAAAGGCATTACCGCAGCTAAAAACCAAGATTTTATCTTGCTTAATCGATTGTCAAAAGAAAAATTATTCATTAAGGCATTTCCTAAAGAAAGATAAGCATTCAACATTGTAAAAATGCCTAACACAATAAAAATTCCTCCCAAAGCAAAAGTAGCAATCTCAGGGGTATCAACTCCTTTAATTCCCACAACAATTGCAGTAAAAACTGCATAAATAAGCATAGGCACTAAACTTCCAAAAATTAAAGCTTTTTTCATATGCTTTTCTTTTTTATTCAATATAATTTCAACGTGAGGAATTGCAGAAAAACACAAAAATGAAAAAAAGATAACTCCAAGAGGTAAAAACATATTAGAATAATTAACATAATTTAAATTTTCGATATTAATATTTCCAGAGAATAAAACAACTATAACTATCAACAAAAGCAAAACAACTGCAACTCCAATCTTTTCAAACTTTTTTAGTATCTTAATTCCATCCCACATTAATAAAGCAAGTAAAATTCCAACAAAAATTCCAAAACCCATAAACTTAGAAACATTTCCTAAGATGATCAAACTCAAACTCTCTCCTATAGCAAATAAATAAGCAATTATTGCGGAATAAATACCAAATATAACTGCAAACTCCATCAACCATTTTCCTTTCTTCCCAAGATAAATTTCAGCATATCCTGAAAGTTGATGTTTACCTTTAGTTCTCAAAGAAATCTCTCCCATATACAAATTTGTAAGCATCACAAGCAAACCAATAACAATAATCATTACAAGGGCCACAAGAAATCCAGATTTTGAAGCCACATAAGGAATTCCTAAAAATCCCGCACCCACCGCAGTTCCAATAAGCACAGATGTCGCACTCAAAAACTTATTCTCTTTTATTTTCTGATAAAATCTCATTTCACACCTCTTAATTAAATATACAAATCAAAGATACTATAAAAATCTAATCAAATGAACAAACCACGAACAGGCCCTGCAAATTCTTTCTTAAGAGATTGAACCTCTCCATTAAATTCAAATAATTCTTGTGAAAGTGGCAAATCAGACTCAGCACAATCAAGTTTTGTTCCAATTATAATTGCTTTTTTAGATACAATCCCAGATAATTCCCTTGAAATAAAAAAACATTTAGAATCAGATACAAGTTTATTTTTAATTCTAGAATAACCTTGTTTAATTGTTGAAAGCTTTAAATCTAACTCTCCGGCCAAATTTTCAAAATATAAAACTTCTCCTAAATTACTAAGCATAGCTTTTAACAATTTTCCATCTACAGAAGTTAATGAAAAGTCATACATATTTGGAGCACCAATAGAATAATAACATTCCGCTCTATCTTCTAAAGGTATTTTTTTCTCAGGATTATTAGGTATAAATCTTGCATAAAGAGGATGAACTGGAGGTAATGGAGGAATAATACAATTAAAATAAATATCACCCTTGCTACCTAAAAGATATTTTTCAGCAGTTTCCTTTCTATGTAATCGATTAGCCATATCAAACCTAACAAAAGAAATCATTTATAAGACTTACGTAGGAAAGATTTAGATTATACTAATCTATTTAAATTTAACAAATCTTATAATCTAATGGTTAAAATGACTCCGCAATTAGCAGAAATTTGTGGAATACATGCAGGAGATGGATATTTAAGACTAAGAAATTCAAGTAAAGGAGAATTAGATATAAGTGGAAATATTGAAGAAAAAGGTTATTATGACAATTATGTTATTCCTTTATTTAATGATTATTTCAATTTAAAATTAAAAGGTAAAACTTTTTCCAGAGGGACATATGGATTTGTAATTTATAATAAATGTATTGCTCAATTTTTTAATGAGATAGGATTTCCTTATGGTGAAAAATCAAGTCAGGTAGAAACTCCAAAACTAATTCTAAATAGTAACACTCCAGAAATATCTTCTGCTTTTTTACGAGGTTTATTTGATACGGATGGATGCATCAGTTTTAGAAAATCTTATGGTGAAAAATATAAAGAATTTAAAAGGAATTATCATCATTATCCTACAATTAGATTATCTACCATTTCTAATAAATTAGCAGATAATATATGTTTTTTACTAAATCAATTAAAAATAAAATATTTTAAATGGGGCACCAAACCAAAAAAGTTGGAATATCATTATATTTATTCAGTAATAATTAGTGGAAGAGTTAATGTTCATAAATGGATGAATATTATAGGAAGTAAAAATCCAGTCAAATTATCCAGATTTGACTTATGGAAAAAATTTGGCTTTTGCCAAACAAATACAACTTTAAATGAGAGAGAAGATATTTTAAAGAATAAAAATTTAAATATTATCAAAGGGCCTATAGTTCAACGGATAGAATAACAGGTTTCGGAAATAAGTTAGCTTAATATGTTAATTTTTGAAAAACCCTGTTGATGGAGGTTCGATTCCTCCTAGGCTCATGAATTAATTATATAATTAAATCAAAAACATTTTTAATCTCAAAATAACTACATGAACCATGCAATATCAAAGAGAGGCGATATCTGTAGGATTTAATAGGAAACATAAGATTATTATTGGAAGTTTCAGTACAATAATAATTCTAGTTATAATAATCAACAGCATTATGCTTTACATTTTATATGGTATGCTTAATTCTAACGTAAACAAAATTGAAGACCAAATAAGCAATCTTCAAAAAGACACTCAAACAAAATTCAATGATTTAACACAAACAACTCTTCAAACAAAAAAAGATTTGAATTCACTAAACACTCAATTAGGCTCAATGACTCAAGAATTTGAATTACTAAAAGCTTCAACAAGTGCAGATTTCTCAGGAATAATAGAAAACGCAGTAAAATCGGTTGTAACTGTAAAAACAGATACTGGACAAGGAACTGGATTTTTAATTACTAATGATGGATATATTGTAACAAATGCTCATGTATTAGCAGATGCCAGAGGATACTTAGCAAATAACATAAAGGCAGTTACATATGATCAGCAAGAACTTTCTGCAACATATATTGGATATAGTGCACAACTAGATATTGCAATAATAAAAATAAGTGGAAGCGATTATTCAAAAGTAAATTTCGCAAATTCAGATAATTTACAAATAGGACAAAAAGTTATAGCTATAGGAAATCCTTTAGGACTACAATTTTCAGTTTCAGAAGGAATAATTTCAGCTATAAACAGACCAGGTTCAAATGATATTGATGCTTACATACAAACAGATGCAGCTTTAAATCCTGGAAATTCAGGAGGCCCTTTAATTGATACACAAGGAAAAGTTGTAGGAATAAACAATTTTAAGATAAGTGGAAGCGAGAATATAGGATTTGCACTTGAATCAAATTATATAATAGAAATTGTAAATAAAATATCTCAAGACAAACTACAAAAAGATTTGATTTAAGTAAGATAAGTTATACTTTTTAAAATTATTAATAATATAAAATTCAAACGTGCTTGTACCTCTTTTCTTTTCAAAAAGAAAATTGGGTGTTCAAAAGAAAAATATTTACTTCATAATTGTTCCACATTTTTTGCTCATAAAATAATCAAGAAACATGTAGCTCCCAACAAGTTCAAGAAAAAGAGGTGATAAATAAGTTTTCAAATTAAAAAATTAGAACTAATAACTTTTACCAATATATACAACTGCATTAGCCTTTTTTCCACAAATTATACACTTACCATTTCCAATTACTTTCTCATTTTTATTTGCCATAACCCCCCTAACTTCAGCTTCTAATTCTTTTTCAACAATTCCTGCACATTTTTCTCCATCCCTTTCAACTGAACAAAAATTAACTCTTGCAATTTTTTTATCCCCAAGCGCTTTTTCAGCTTCCTTTTTAGAGGCACAAGTCACAATTTTTCCATTCATAAAATTATCTGCCTTTTTCAAAACTCTTTTATCATACTCCTCTCCAAAAGCCTTAATTTTAGAAATATCTTTTAATGAAATGTTTTTCTTTTCATGATTATCTCTTGAAAATAAAACTAATTTATTCTCATTTAATTCTCTTTCACCAATCTCCAACCTTAATGGAACACCTTTTAATTCCCATTCATAATATTTTTCGCCAGGTCTCTTTTCACTAGCATCAACTTCAACTTTTAATCCCTGCTCATCTAAATTAGCTTTTATTTTTTCAACTTCCTTTAGAACTTTATTTTTATTTTCTGCATTAAATATTGGAACAATGACAACTTGTATAGGTGAAATACAAAAAGGTAATACCAATCCAGAATTATCTCCATGATTTGAAATTACAGAAGCCAAAATTCTTGAAATAGCTGGGCCATAACAAGTTTGCCACACATAATCTTCTTTATCGTTTTCGTCTTTGAATTTCACATCAAAAGGTTTTGAAAAATTCTGTCCAAGTAAATGAGTAGAAGGTTGTTGTATAATTTTCCCATCAGGCATCAAAGCATCAGAACCCACAGTATAAATTGCCCCAGGAAATTTATCCCACTCAGGTCTTTTCATAGGTAAAAATGGCACTCCAAATTTTTGATGCATTACTTCTTCAGTTGTTCTTATGTCCTCTTGAACTTGTTCTTCAGCCCCCTTACGCGTAGCAAAACAATCATGAGCCTCCAACCAATAAAATTCTCTTGCTCTAATTAAAGGCCTTGTTGCTTTTGTTTCATATCTAAAAACATTTGCTCTCTGATAAATTTTCAAAGGTAAATCTCTCCAACTTCTTATCCATAAAGAATACATTTGATACATTGCAGTTTCAGAAGTAGGTCTTAATGCCAATCTATCTTCACCTTGTACTTTTTCAAGCCAAAAAACTTCAGGAGTAAATCCTTCAACATGACTTGATTCTTTTTTAAAATTTTTTTCGGGAATAACAATCGGAAAAAATGAAGGTTTATGTCCTCTTTTTTGAAGAGCTTTTTCATAAAGCTCAAACATATTTTCAATAATCATTGCTCCCCAAGGCCTTATTACAACAAATCCTTTTACATTATATCTTAAATCTGTAATTTCGGCTTTATCTAATACTTGAGAATACCACTCACTAAAATTATCTTCTTTTTTTACAGTTATTCCCTCTTGAGATTGTTTAGCCATCTTAATTAACAAATATTAAACACTTTATATAAATTATACTAACAAATAGGACTTTTAAAATTAATCCCTTCTCTTTCAAATTATTCCTTTTTTGAGCCAATAACTGAATACAACTCGCACTCCATTTCTAAAGTCATTTGCAAAAGTTGTCCAAGCTCCCGCTCAAGGTAATTCTTTTCTTCCATTTTTTGTTTTACCAAATTTTTCATGGTATTTTTTGTATTTAATTTACAAAAACACAAAATCAAAATACAGAAATCAACCGACGCTCAAATTAGTTAAGAAGTTCTCCAATCCAATTCAAGCCAGATTAAATTGCTGAATTAAATTGAAGTGTGTTTAGGGGCGATAGTTGACACTAAGCAAAAGACATATCTATTAAGATTCCAACTCATGCTTAATGCATCTATTTCCATGCTAATTTTAAGAAGTCAAAGTTTATATATTTTGCGGGATTTATAAAGAAACACAAAGAATTTATCCTAAATAAACCTTAAATACACACAATAATCCCAAATACTATGTTAACCCCTACACAATTTAAAGAAATAAAAGCCCACTTAGAAAGAGCTCAAAATCCATTATTTTTATTCGATAATGATCAAGATGGATTATGCAGTTTTCTTTTGCTTCAAAAATTTATAGGTCGTGGAAAGGGCTTTCCAGCCAAATCCTTTCCAGATTTAAATTCAACTTATTTTAGAAAAGTAATAGAACTTAAAGCAGATTATGTATTTATTTTAGATAAACCCGTTGTCTCCCCAAGTTTTTTTGAAGAAGCAGAAAAATATAATATTCCTGTTGTATGGATAGATCATCATGAAATTCCAGGTTTTAATCCAGAAGCCCTTCCAAAATTTGTAAGTTATTACAATCCTGTTTATAATAAAAATTCTAGTAATGAACCTGTAACTGTTTTAAGTTATGAAATAACTCAAAGAAAAGAAGATTTATGGTTAGCTGTTGCTGGAAGTGTATTCGATCATTATTATCCAGATTATTATATAGACTTTCAGAAAAAATTTCCAGATTTGTGTATTGATTCTAAGGAACCTTTTGAAATTTTTTATAAGTCAGAAATTGGAAAAATTTCGAAGATGCTTGGGTTTGGATTAAAAGATAGAACAACTGAAGTAATTAATATGCTTAAATTTTTAATAAAAGCAAAAACCCCATATGATGTACTCGAAGAAAATTCATTTAATAAAAATATTCATTCCAGATTTGATGATTTAAATAAAAAATATCAAAAACTAGTTTCTAAGGCACTTGAAATTGGATGGACATTAAAAAAGGAAGAAAAAATTTTGTATTTTCAGTATGCTGGAGATTTAAGTATAAGTGGAGATTTATCAAATGAATTAAATTTTATTTTTCCAGATAAAGTTATTTTAGTTGCTTATGTAAAAGGAACAAAAGCAAATATTTCTATTCGTGGAAAAAAAATAAGACCAAAATTACTTAAGGCCATTGAAGGGCTTGAAGGAGCAACTGGTGGCGGACACGAAGATGCTGTTGGTGCTCAAGTTAGAATTGAAGACATAGAAATATTCAGAAAAAACTTTGAAAAACTAATAGAATAATTTTTTAAAAGATTAAACAGTTAATAATACAAGTTCCAAGAATAGATTGAGCTACATAATTTGCAAATAAAATAATCAGATAATCTCATATTTGTTCGATATAAATCTAATAAACATCATCGTTAAATCAAAAGAGGTGATAATTAAATTCTCTTTTTAGTTCTAGATTTCCCAAGATTATAATGATCATACACAAGTTGAGGTCTCAATTTAATATACCAATAAGCCATACATCCCATAAATACTGCTAAACAAGTATAACCAATCCAATCACTTGAAGTTTGATTCAACGAATTAAAAACAGAATATCCTGTAATATTATGCGAAAAAAAGACTAATGATAAAAGCAAAGCCAATCCTCCAAAAAGCAAAGCCATTTGCGCCTCAGCCTTAACTTCAGCCAGATTAGACCATGTAGGTTTTGGAACAACTAATCCCTTAAATCTTTCCTTTTTCATAAAGAACTAAAACCTTTAAGATTTATATATGTTACGATTGAAAAACCACTAATAAAAATTAATAATAAAATAATTGCAAGAATATATTGTTGACTCTGCCTGCACATTTAATAATCAGTTAATAACCTAATAATAATCCCGTTCAAGGAAAAAGAGGTGATAATTACTCCTCAAATAAAGTCTCTAATTAAATCCTTTTTCCAGCTAATATCTTCTCTCTCAATGCCTCAAGATTTTCCAAGAAAGTATCTGCAAGAGTTTCATTCTTTAAAACAAACACAAAATCATCTCTTGTAGAATTGAATATTTTATCAAGTGTCCTAAAATTATCAATAATAGCTCTTACATCCTTTTCAAGAAGATTTGTCTTACTCAATATTCTCAAACCTTCGGGAGAAATTGGTTTGTCGTGCAATTCTTCAAAAAGCAATCTTGAAATATTACCTGTATCAAGAAGAAAATCAAAATTCATCCCACACAAAACCTCTTCAGCTTTATTTGAATTTATTCCAAAATAATCTCTCAATATTAAATCCCTTTCTTTTATAAAATCCTTAGTCAATTCTTTCAACCTCATACTCACAATTATTCCCTCTTTTCCAAGTTCAACTAAATATCTCTTAACCATCTCTGCTTCACGTCTAATCATTTCCATTTTTTGAAGAATATTACAAATATCCATTATGGTTGCAAGATTAGTTATTTCAAGCACATTCAAATGTAAAAGTGCGTCATCAAAATTTTCTTTTTGTTTTTCTAAAATTTGAAGAGTTTCAGTTGCTCTTCTCAAAATTTCAGAACTACTCTCTAAAACATATCTCTCTTCTCCAAAATATAAAGTAATTTTATTCTTTCTTTCAGAAACCGCTATCACAACTGTATTGAATTGCTTCGCAGTTCTTTCCGCAGCCTTATGTCTTGTTCCAGTTTCCCTAGTTTTCAATTTCATATTAGGAGATAATAAGGTATTTGCATAAAGAATTTTTTTTGCATCATTCGAAACTATTATAGCTCCATCCATTTTCGCTAATTCTACTAATTTTTGAGCACTAAATTTAGCATTTATTCTAAATCCTCCATCAACAATGTTAGAAAGATTCTCTTTATCAAGCACAATAAGTGCCCCCATTTTAGCCCTCATAATATCATCTAAAGCCGTTCGTATAGAAGTTCCAGGAGCAAATAATTTGAGAGCATTCATCAAATTTATTTCTTTATCTTCATCATCAACAGCACCCCCAATTAAAGCATCGCTCCTCTTAATTGCATCACCCCAAAAAATTATCTCCTCGATTTTATGTTCCATTTATTTTCTCCGAAGTCTTTTTTAAAGAGCTCATTTTATGCTCCATAGCACAACTTACCATATAGTATTTTATAAATCTTTTTAACGGAATTGCAGTTATATCAAATAGAATTAGTCAATTTTTTACTTTTTAATAGAAGCAAAAATTAATGGCAAAGCAATCGTTGCATCACAAGAAACATCAACAAAATCAGCTTTTGGATTCATTTTTCCCCATGAAATTCCTTCTTTTAACGGAGCTCCACTTGATCCTCCACTCTCAGCTCTATCTGTAGTAATTTGAATTCCATAATTAGCCCCTTTAGAAAACTGAAGTGCTTGTTGTATAAAATTTTTTGGTAATCCCCCTCCAACATAAATCACTCCATTCTTTTTGGAAGTCCAAGCAATATCAATTATTTCCTTCAAATCTGCAAAAATATCAATAGAAGTCTCTCCTTTCCCTCCAACTGCTCTACCCCACATCATCAAACCAATTCCAGAATCGGCAATTCCAGGACAAAAAATTGGAATTTTCTTATCATAACATTTTCTCAATATACTTTCGCTATTTTTTGGTACCAATTCTCCGATTTTCCATAAAAATTCCTTAACAGTTTTACATTTTTTAAATTCGGAATAATTTGCAGTGAAAAAATCCTCAAGTTTTTCATAAACAGAATTTTTTAGATAAACATTATATATTCTATCAATTCCTTCTTTATTCAACTTTGCATCATCCACAATCTCATCACCATGATAATGCTTCTCTCCAACAGCTTCCATCAAATCATGTGTTAGATTGGCTCCAGTTGTAACAAATACATCAGTATCATCAAGCATATCCCTAATAATATATTTCATTCCAGCAGGCACCATTGCCCCAGCAACCCCCAAAAAAACCTTGCATTCTTTATCAGAGAACATCTTATTCATTATAATCGAAGCCTCAGATATCTTTCTCGCTCCAAATCCCATATCACCCATATCTTCCACTAATTCTGAAACCCTCATGCCATTTTTTACTCTCAAGCTTTTAATTTCCTTCATAATGTCACCACTTTTATTCGGTATATAAGCCTTTTTATTTCAAGCACTATTGAACTAAATTACCAAAATGTTTTTAAACAAAATCTAATAGAGAATAACACAATGAACAAGTGGATAGAACTATTGCTTGGACTAGTATTGTTAAACGGTGCAATCCTTGCCTGGTATTTTACATCAGGAATAGGATTTTGGGATTTCGGAACAGCTGCTTGGAACTTCGTTAAAGGCGGAGCTGTTTGGTTCCTTGTAATGATTGGATTGCTTTTGATAATGCTTGGTATAAGTGATTTAAAAGAATAAAAAGAATTCTAAAAAGGAATTGAAAAGAAGAAAATAAATTACTTCTAAAGAGAACTTTGAACTATTAACAAGTATTAATAGAACAATATCTAAACATGTTTGGGCTACATAATCTTTGAACAATTATGAGTTTCCCCAATAACATTATGGGCAACATCTAATAAAAATCCCATTCAAATAAAAGAGGTGATAATTAAAAATATAAAAAATAAAAAGTAAACTTATTTTTAATATGCCATTGCAGACCAATACTTGAATAGAGCAAGCAAGGATATAACTCCAGCTATACCTACTATAACATAAATTCCTGTTTCAACAGCAGGTATTGTTCCAACAAGCATATTAACCAAATTAAATTTAAATGCACTTGTTGCCCAATTTATAGCCCCAACTGCAGCAACTAAGATAGCCAATTTGTGATAAAACATTTTTTATTTACCTCCTTTTATATTTAATTATTGAAATATCAAGGAAAACCAAGTATATAAAATTTATTACCCTCCCAGATAAATCAAAACTCCCTCAATTATTGCGGCAATAATCAAAAGAGGCAGAATTATACAAAAAAATACTTTCATACTTTTAGAAAAATAAAAATTAAGTGCATCAAATTTCCGCTTCTCAAAAATAAAACTCCCAATTTTTATACCTAACCCAAATGAAATAAATATAGCCGGTAATTCAAAGATACCATGAGGCAACAATCTCCACAAACTTCCAACTCCCGCAGCATCCACACTCATCCTAGCAACTATCCCTGGAACAAATCCATTTGCAATAATAAGAAAAACAGGTAATATCCCTACAAACACCCCAGATATAATTCCTATAAAAGCCACCTTAAGATTATTAAAAAATATAAACCAAACAAGCTCAACAAGAGTCTTTCCCTCCAACTCACTCATGAGCTCCTTAAGCATATCTAAAATAGGTTTAAGAAGAGAATCGGGAAGTTGAATAAAATATCCTATAATAAAAAAACAAAAGAAAAGTGCAGTTGAAATATAAACAAAATTTCTTGAGGCCTTTAAAAAATTCCAACTTTCAGAATACAACCCCCGAAT
>Ga0172379_10010186_pt1 | contig 11437 bp, 11 predicted proteins | sample GrowelOW334metaG_FD_119756 | JGI IMG/M metagenome (GOLD analysis project Ga0172379, IMG submission 119756) | Groundwater microbial communities from an aquifer near a municipal landfill in Southern Ontario, Canada - Groundwater well OW334 metaG | ecosystem: Environmental > Aquatic > Deep... | reverse complement strand
TTCCTATGAAATTAGAGCACAAACTTTTGAATCTGACGTTGCTACAGGAACGGCTCCTTTGGTGGTAGCAAGTACTACTTTAATTTCAAATCTTAATGCAGATTTGTTGGATGGATTAGAAGCAAGTGCATTTGCTGCTACTAGTGCTCTTTGGGGGCTACCAGCCCACTATGAACGCTCAAGAATGTGGAAAAATAAAGGAAGTAATAGTGCAACTGATCGCGGAACGTTGGTATCTCCAGATATTATGACAGTAAATATTAACAACGTCGGATATATGCTACCTTCTGTAGTGGAATTAGATTTGAATGCAGATTCAGGCACATGGGACACACTCGAAGGCACGGATTACTCTACCGCTGCTAACCGCGCTGGTAAGGATTTCTATGTCTATGCATGTACCCCAATAAGTGGGTCGGTGCCAGTGATCCTGGTTTCGGCGGCAACGACCTACCCATTTGGGTACAATGCCACCACATCACGAAAAATAGGTGGATTCCATTGCCTTTGCGTTGCCGTATCACATGCCACCACCCTAACCCAGTGGGCAGCAGACACGGTAACTGCCGTGGGCACATCGGTGCGAAAAGTAGGTGCAGCAGATGGATATCTATATAGATGCACGGCGATTGCCGGGGACGGAAAAACAGATGCTACGACAGAACCCAACTGGGCATCGATATCAGTGGGCCAAACTATCGTAGACGATCAAGTTACATGGCTCAAGGTACAGCATATCCTGGAAGGATATGAAGCGGGGGCGATCCTACCACGCTCTGTTTGGGATCTGAAGCACCGTTCAGCAGGCTCACAGGCCGGGATGGTCTGGGCCGGGAAGACGGACTTCGACTCGCTCAATTATGCGCCTATCTGGGTAGCAATATATTTAGCATCGGGCACTGGCTCCGGCACCACCTCTGTGAACGGTGGCACGATCTCTGATACTCGCAACTGGATGGATTTCGTTGATGATTTTGCCGCCATTGGCTGCCGGATGCTTGAGGATGATGAGTTTCAGGCCATAGCTTCTGGAAGCAACGAGGAGACGAATATCACCGGATCTGCCGATCCAGGCACAACGGGCGGCCATGTAGATACTGCGGGCCGGAGGATGATTAGTCACATAGGCTGTGAAAGCTGCTGTGGGGAACTCTGGCAGTGGCTCAGAACGCAGAGCTACAGATCAGACGGTGCAGATGAGGCAGCACATCAGGCGTGGGCGTGGGAAGATTTGCCCGGCACGAAAGGCTCGATGTTCAAGCAAGGAACCTACGGCGACGTGAAGCTGCTCGCCGGCTGCGCTTGGGGTAGCGGTGCGGATTGCGGGTCGCGGTGTCGGGCTGCGGTTCACTATCGCTGGCATGCGGGTTCGAATATCGGCGGTCGGTTCGCGGCGGTGCCCGTCTAATTGTTATTCGGTGTGCGGAAGTCGCACGCCTGTAATAGGTTGAGGGGGTCTAACTGCTCACCAGCAGCAATTGGAATAACAGTGCGAATTGCGGGTCGCAGTGTCAGAATGCGAATAACTATCGCTGGAATACGAATTCGAATATCAGCAGTCAGTTCGCAGCAGATCCAGGAAAGCGGCGGAGCAACTCCTGGCTGGACTCGCTAACCTTGTCTGAGAAAGGGCAAAATACACAACGGAGGAGGAGAGGAGCTAGTACATAGCGGAAAGTTACTCTCCTCATAAATTATCATGAAACGACATGGAGATCTATTTGATAAGATAACTGATTTGGATAATATCTACCTGGCTTACCAGAGGGCCAGAAAGGGCAAGAGCTGGCAGAATACCATTAGCCGCTTCGACGATGACTTGGATGAGAACATTTTCAATATCAGAGACTCTCTAATTGAGAAAACATTCACTACAGCGCCATATATTGAAAAGATGATTTTCGAACCCAAGCAGAGGATCATCTACAAGCTGCCTTTCAACCCAGATAGAGTAGTTCAGCATGCGCTCATGAACGTTCTTGAGCCGATCTGGAATAGCCTCTTTATTCACGATTCGTATTCTTGCAGAATCGGAAAAGGCATTCACGCGGCCAGCAGAAGGACAATGGAATTCATCCGCTCTGCAGGACCTGGAGCCTATTGCCTTAAGATGGATATACGGAAGTTCTATCCTTCTATCGATCACGATATCCTCTTTGAGCTCGTCCAAAGAAAGATCAAGTGTCCTGACACGCTCCAGCTCCTGAAAGACATCATATACAGCATTCCCGAGGGCAAGAACGTGCCGATTGGAAACTACACCAGTCAATGGTTAGGGAATCTCTACATGAATGAGCTGGACCAGTTTCTGAAACACGAGCACAAGATCAAGCACTACATCCGTTACTGCGATGACTTCATACTGCTGCACCAAGATAAGAAGTTCCTTGGCCGAATGGCGGGGGAGATAGAGAACTTCCTGGCCGAAAAACTGCGGTTGAAGCTGAGCAAGAATGATATTTTTCCAGTAAAGCAAGGCATAGACTTCTTAGGTTATAGGCATTTTCCGGGTCACATTCTGGTCAGGAAGTCTACTGCCAAGAGAATCAAGTGTAGAATGCAAGACCTGCCTGGCAAGTTGGCGAGAGGCGAAATCACTCCCGACCAGTACAGATCTTCGATTGCATCAACAGAAGGCTGGCTTCAATGGGCCAATAGCCACAACTTCAAGCAATCTTTGGGGCTTGCCCATGCCTGAAAGGTTTAGTAATTTCGCTGAGGAGGTAGTCTTCGATGGTGAGAAACTTCGGATCGACGAGATCCTGAACAAGGAGGTTCTGGTCACAGGCTTTTGCATCAAAGAAAGCCATCAGAAAAAGGGCACGCAGTACCTGACAATCCACTTTGAACTGGACGGCAAGAAGCATGTCACCTTCACGGGTTCTATGGTGCTCATGGACCAACTCAAAAAATACGAGTCTCATATTCCGTTTTATTCTAAGATCAAGAAAATAAACCGCCACTATACGTTTTCATGAGGTTGTTATGAGAGGATATCCAAAAGGACCACTGAAGAAAGTAGATTATGAGAATCTACTTTCTATGCCAGAATATGTAGAAAAAGCAAAGTCTGATTTAGCCAGATTAGCGATAATAGATGATGATGAGATCTTAATCAATCAAGGTACAGAAGAAAAACCCATACTTTTTAAAGTCACGAATTTGTTTCCTATCTGGAAGCAAATGGAATTTCAAAATAAAGCCGAATTGATATTTGCTTCAACATCTGAGGGCGAGGCAATTCCTATAAAAAAAAGTTAATAAATAATATATAACTTGTTAAATACAATAAAGTAATAAACCTAAAAAGGGAAAATAGTTAAAGAGAATTAAATATACGATGTGATTTGATGAAATTTAATATTCTACTTCTACTTACTTTAATTATGATGCCATTATTTATAAATATGGCTGGGGCAGATCCTTTTCGAGAGAATATGTTAGATAAATCTATTACTCTTCGAAACGGGATAGATATTACGGCATTAGGTGGAGATACTGATTTAGATTTAAGTGCTTCTAGTGGTGACATAAAGGCTCCTTCCGGTGGAATTACTGGGGATATTATAGGTGATGTAACTGGTGATTTAACAGGAAACGTAACTGGAGATCTTACTGGTGATGCAACTGGTGATTTAACAGGAAACGTAACTGGAGATCTTACTGGTGATGTAACTGGTGATGTAACTGGTGATTTAATAGGAAACGTAACTGGAGATCTTACTGGTGATGTAACTGGTGATGTAACTGGTGATTTAACAGGAAACGTAACTGGAGATCTTACTGGTGATGTAACCGGTGATTTAACAGGAAACGTAACTGGAGATCTTGCTGGTGATGTAACTGGTGATTTAACAGGAAATTTAACATCTGGTACAGGTGCCCAAACTATTAATGGAGTTGCGACTGTTAAAAATGATACTAAAGTAGCTTTTGGTACTACAACTTCCGCTGCTGTTAATTATTTACAATATGTTTCTGCTGGAAATTACTTTGATATGGGTGGTAATCCTCTATTCTCTGATGGGGCAAGATGGACCGGAAATTTAGTTCCTACTGCTGGTAGTGATTTAGTAGCTACTAGTGGAGAGTCTGATTTGAATTTTGCTGCAAGTACTGGCTTTACTAATACTACTACAGATACAAACTATATTAATGGTAATGTAGAATTTGCTAAAAATATTGCTTATCCTGTAAATGCTACTTTAACCATAAACACAACCTTAACTTCTGCAAATACAAAGGTTATTTATCCAATTGATGCTTCTGCTGGCAATAAAACATTAATTTTACCAGATGCAGCAACCGTAACTGGCAGAATGTATATGATTTCTACAACTGCTGATCCAGGAACATATAATATTGCAATTAGTGCAACTGGTGGAGATACAATTGGTACTGCCGCTTCTCTTGCAACTACAACTCCCGCAGGACTTACTCTTATAAGTGACGGAACTAGATATGGTGTTGTTGGTTCATATGGGACTTGGACCTAAAAGGGAAGATTTTCCCTTTTATTAATATATTGTATAATTTTATTTACAAGAAAAACTGAGGTAATAAAAAATATGTCAAATGAATCTAAAGGTTCTCCTGGATTTAAAACAAGAAATAGCTTAATGGTAGAAAAAATATCAGTTACCACAGATGGAACTGGTGCTGCCTCAGTCGATAGTGGAATTATTATTGGAAAAATATTACAAATAATTTATGACAAAGATTCTGTTAATTCTGGAACAACCGCTGTTTTAACAATGAAAAATCCTACTATAACCCCACAAATTGATTCTTATGATGTGAATACTGGAGATGCTATAAGAACGGTTGAACAAAAAATTATAGGCTCAACCGATGCTTATAGAAATTATGTCTGTAATGGTGCAATAAATGTCGCTGTTTCTGGTGGAGCAGCCTCTAAACATTTTGATGTTTATATATATTATGAATAGTTTTTACCAAGAGGTTAAAAACTATAGTATTGAATTTACTATATTATTAATGAGGTGTAAAATAAAATGTCTGAAACATTCTCAATGGAAGCTATTGAGGGAGACGTTGGTGTAGCAACTGAAGCTACTGAAGGTACTTCTCCAATTAGCCCTGATTTATCTTTATTTATGTTAAAAGGAAATACTCCTAATTTAGAAATTATAGAAGACCAAAAATTTGAAAGACACGCTTTTAATGAAAAGCATCCTAGAGGTAGAGACTTAATAAGATTCCATGCTGAAGGAGACGGGCAAGGATTATTGCTTGCTCCAGATAACGGTTTACCGGCAATGTTTAGAGCTGCAATGGGTGTTCCTTGGATGTCCAGTCTTGTTCACATATTAACCGTATCAGATGGAACAGTTTTTAAAAGAAATGATTTGATATTTGGTAATACTTCTAAAGCAAGAGCAGAGGTTATTCACGTTGATCTATCAACTACTCCTGATACTCTTTGGCTTGTAGATGTTCAAGGAACTTTTAGTCAAGCTGAAAAAATTTATTTTGATACTCCCGCAGCAACAGATTCTACAGCAACTGCTTCTGCCGCTAGTGCTGCTGTAGCTGGATATTATGCCCATAGAATGGATGCAATTAAATATCAGCAAAATAGGGGTGTAGTTGCTGCTAGTACTGTTGCCACATTTGCCTGTCTTACCGATCCCTCTATTGACTTTAGAAAATTACAGACCACTTCTGGTAGAAGGAGAGTTAAAGTAGTCTTGAAAGATGCTGCTACCTGTCCCGTTCCTCTTGAAGGCTGGATAGGGGAAGCGATTATGGCAGTAAAATATAAAACAGAAACCGGAACCTTCCATGTTGGCGATGATTTAAGTGCTCAAACAGATGCAAGTCCAGCAAGAGTTATTGGTACTATAATTGCATTAGTTGATGATGGTACAACTGGATGGATTTATTCTACTGTTGCAGCAACAGCAACTCCAATATTAGATGCTGATGTTTTAACCGATGGTAATGTTTCTCCCGGTGCGGCTGTAGCAGATTGTGCAGTTATTCCTGCTTATTTATATAATGCTTGTAAAGTTTATAGATATAACGAGTCTGCTGATACTACCATGACCTGGGGTGGAGATATTGCCACTTTCGATGAAACAGATGTTTTAACATATAAGGCTACTCAAAAGATATTTGACCAATTATCTTTATCTTATTATGTTAAACATGCTGGCGACTTAGCTATGGTAGGCAATGGTATGCATATAAAAGATCTTACCATAAATGCGAATAATACTGATTATACATATCAGACTACCTTAGTTGGAAGAACTTTAGCTTATCCAACTACACGACCAGCTTTCCCTGCCGGAATGACTACCAGAGCACCTTATGGTGCCGGTAGCAGAACTCTTGAGCTTGATGGTTCCTTGACAGCACCGGCTGCTTCTTACATATTGAATGCAACATTTGGAATAACATTTGATATTGCAATTGACAAAGGAATGACTGTTGATCAACACTTCCCGACATGGCTTCAGCCGAATGGTTGGGGTGCTACAGGAACTCTCGAAGTTCAATGGAGATCTAATGAACTTATGAGAGAATCTTGGGGAGGCTCTTCTGTTATAACACCAACTTCTGGAGCAAAAATAACAAAGAGACTGTTTATGCTACTTGAAACTGGAGAAGACGCGGTTACTGGCTACCCCCATCGCATGGACTTGGGATGTATGGGTACCATTGATAAAGCTACGTTAAATCGTGATGCGCAGGGTTATTCTCAGCCTGTTGTAATCGAAGCGGTGTGTCTCACAGATGAGAACGGGGACTATAACTGTGCACCGCTCCAGGTGGTAATTTTTGATGCGACGGCTTCTCATTTGACTTGTGGCGCATAGTTAGATCCTTGTGATCTAGCTTTAACCCTTTTTAATATCTTCTAACATTTTTTCTTTTTCAATTTTATTAAATTCTTTTAACTCACTCAAAAGTATTATACTATTTCTTATTTCATCCATCTTTTCTAATAAATCTATAAAATTATCTATATTTTGAAGTTTTTTTACTTCGTCTTTTACCACTTTTTTAAAGAATTCTTCTACTATACCAAATTCATTTTCATCCAAATTAATTAATTTCATATTCTATCCATAGAACATTTTAGAATATAAACTTATTGCTTCACAATATAAAATATTAATAATTCTATAGAAACATTTAAATACTAAAATGTTCTATTATAATTCAAGTCGAAATTTATAAGAGGTTGTGATTAAATAATGAGTGGTTTTCAAAAGACGTTAAGAAAATTAGCTGGAATGACTCAATATGAAAATATAATCCTAAATAAAAATGGATTAGAAATTATACTAATGAAACCTAACGAACGTTTCATGATCGAGATGGGAAGAGATATTCAAAATTCAATAGGATTATTGAGTAATTTAAAAGTAAAAGAAAATTTAGATAAATTTATGTCTATTATTGAAAAGTTACTTACAGAAACAATTAGACATCCAGACGATTACGGTTATAAATTAATTGTTCCTGATAATGCTGAAGAAATTCAAGATTATCAAGAAAGATTTTCTAGTTTTAACCCGAAAATTGATAATGAAGCTCTATTGGCTCAAAAACTTATTACTCCATATGAATTTGATATAGATGCTCTTGGTTCTGGAGCTTCTAAAATAGTTATCTTTTTACTTGCTCTAAGAATGATGGGTATTTTAAATCCACAAACAGAGGCTCCACAAAAAGAAGAAGAAGATAAAAAAAAAGATCCAGAGGAAGACCAAAAAAATCTGGAAGTAATTAAAGAATATAATGAGATAGAATCCTTTCCTCTCGACAACAAGAATTCAAAAGAAGTTAGTAATAACTGAATTATATAAAGAATATTCACAAAGACCAAGTGGAATAATCGACCCCGATGGAGAACTTCCAGATCATATTCGAGATGATATAGATATTGAATATATGAGTTCTCCATTAGGTTTTCCCCATATTCAAGGGATTATTAATGGAAAAGCTAATTTAAATAGTGCTTTTAATGGAATATTATATTCTGAGGAAAATAACAAAATAAATAATAAACCAATAAGTGAAGCACAACAAAAATTATTAGATCAAAAAGAAGCAATTTTATCTAAATATAGTAAAACAAAAAGAATTATTCCAGAGAAGCCTAAGAAAAAACACATAATACAAGCTAAACAAATATCTAGACCATTTTATGAGCCTATTTATTTAGATAAAAATCTTGATCCAGAAAATGTAGACCAGAAATATTGGAACAAAAAAATATGGAAATGAAAAATGAAACAAGACAATAGACTAGATTTTATCAAAAAAATGGGTTGGAATGAATCTAACCAAAAAACTTTAATGGAGTTCTATAGTAGAACTTATCGTGATTTTAAATGTTTTTTGGATGAAATATTTTCTATTGCTATAAAAAAGTTATATAATTCTTGGATTTCTGGACCATATGTTTATCATTGTGCTGATTTATTGCAATTAAATAGAAGAACTATGTATGTTGGCCCTCGCCAACATTTTAAATCTGTTCGTTTTTATGCCTATATTATGTGGCAAATATGGAGAAATCTATATGATAAAAGAAATATTCGTATAAATTATTTTTCATATAATCAAGATCTTGCAGAAATGCATACTTGGAATATTAAACAGTATGTTTTAAAAAGCAATTTTCCTGCTTGGGGATTAATAGATAATAATAGTACAGCAAAATCTCTTGCAGAATATACTTGGAATAAAGGATCTTCTCAATCAGAGCAGCATATTACAAGTATTAAGGCTCTTGGTATAATGGGTGGTGTAAGAGGAGAGCACTCTGAATTTTGCTTTATTGATGATCCTTATAGAGATGACCGTAAGGATAAAAATGCCGGTGCTGATCCAAATACAGTAATTAAAATTAATGGTATTTTGGAAGAGGCGGTGTTCCCTATTCCAACGCGAGATGGAGAAATGCATATAATTGGCACTCCTCAATCTTTTAGTGATGTCTTTTTTCAAGAAAAATATCAATGGAAACCTGGACTTTCTGAGATAAGAACTTTTAAAACAAACATCGAGCCGGTCTATATTTATGGCCCTGAAGGAAGGCCTATTCAAACTATATGGCCCGAAGCTTGGGCTTTAGAAGATATGCTCTCTATTTAGTCTACAATGAATCCTGCATCATTTGCACAAGAGTATCTTTGCCAACCTAGAACTGCGGCAGATATATTCTTTAATTTACAAAGAATTGAAACTAACATGGAATTGGGGCGTAGAGAAAAACTTTTTAATTATGATTTTTCCTTACCTAGAACTCCCAAATATATTATTGTAAAAGGAACAGATTGTTATGGAGGATATGACCCAGGGAAATCTAAGCATCCAGCTCATTTTGTTGTATTTAGACAAGAAGGAGTTAGATTAGTACAATTATTATCAAAGTGGATGGATAAATGGGATTACTCTTATGATAAAGAAAGTGGGAAATATTCTCAATTATCTTATATTCAAGAATCTATTCCTTTTTTCGGAATAAGGAGTATATTTTTCGATAATACAAGAGGAGAACTTGAACAAACTTTAGAACAGAATAAAATTCCAGAATTGGTTCCTTTTAAAATTTCTCGACCACTTAAAAATTCTATGGCAGTTCAATTAGAAGATTTATTTGGTACTCAAGACTTACTATTGTTAGATGATGAAAGACAAAAGAGAGGATTTCTTGCTGTAAAAGGAGATTTAGATATTGTAGAATCTTCTGATAATCACGGTGAATCGTTTACAACCGTAGGTCTTGTAGCAATTAATACAATTAGAAAAGGAAAAAGTGGAAACGTATTATCACTTAGATCAAAATATAAAGTTGATGATTTTGACCAAACTAAATATTATAGAGGGTATTTTTAAATATGAAATTTAAACAAAGTTCTCCTGATCCCAAAGCTTCGATGTATAAGACCCAAAGAACATTTTGGATTTGTAAGCCTGTGGAAGAAATTTTACAAAATAAAGAATGGAACGGTGTAAGAAGTAGATTAGTGGATTTTCTTCTTTGTGATTTTTTTGGGATATCTTATGAACAAGCTTATGGTAGAAAAGCAGCTAGACATGGAAAAGAACAAAAATTGTGGGACATGATTGGAATTTATCGGAAAGCCGATATTGTTTTAGGAGCAGATAGAAAACAAATGACTGTTTCTGATTTAAAATTACTTTTAAAATCTGAAGGAAAATGGCCAGAGGAAATAAAAGATGTCTGATTCTAATGCCAGGATTTTAAATGAAATTGATGCGGCAAAAGACTTCGCAGTAGAATCTGGAGTAATAGATTCGGTAGATGATTCGAATTATTTAAAATTAGTACAGTCTCAAATACTTAGGCTTTTTTGGAAACAATCCACTCGATTAATTAGTAGTGATGTAGATCTGGAACTTCAGCATTTAATATTACAAGATGTAGTTCAAATGGCTAAAGTGCTTAAAGATTGGTCCCTTGGGGACAAAACATTAGAAATAAAAAATAAAAAAGATTCAAAAGAATATTCCCCCGCCGAATTAATGGATTTAATTTTAGAACAGGCTTCAAAAAAGAATATTACTATAGAACTTCCTTTAGATAAATTAGCAGAAATAGAACATAGAAAAGAAAAAGAAGAAAAAGACAAAATGGAAGCTATGGGAATAAATCAAAATTAATATTAAATTTTAAATTTTAGTTTAAGTTTTAAATTAAAAAACATAGAGGTAATATATAATGGATGAAACTCCTGGCAATAAATATGCACGAAAAATGTCTGGTTCGGTTATTTCTTTTAATGAGGATGCTGCCCTCAATAAAAAAATACCCAACCGGGATTTAGTTTTGGCTACTTTTAATCCACTGGTGGAGGCCGAAGCCTCCACGATAGCTCAACTTACTTTTAGTAAACCATTTTATCCCACAATATGGGATAATAGAACTAAAAGGATTGATAAAGAATTAACTACTATTTATAATGATAATTTAAATGATATTGGTTTTATTGAAAATGCTATCATGGCAGTAATTGATGGTTTTGAGTTAGGGAGAGGAGTTCAGGAGTTTGGATATCGTTGGGACAAAGATTATAAAATGTATTTAGAGTATGGAATGGAAAGAAGACCTCCTGACACTTTTTTAACTCCAGTTAATTCTAATATTAAATCAGATTCTAAACGCTGGAAAGGAATGTATCGAGCAGATGGTATAATTCATTATGACCAAACTGTATATAATGTTAATCAAAAAGGATTTAGGCAAGCAAAAATTACTCCACTTAATTCAAATCAAATTTTTTCTGTTGCTGCTACAACTGCAAAATATACTGATGGCCCAGGAGTCTTAGAATTTATCATTCCTTTTTTGGATGGTGCTCAAAATGCATTTAAGATGATTCATGTGGTTATGGGCGATCAAATCAATCCAAAAGAATTAAAAATAACTAAT
>Ga0172379_10010185_pt1 | contig 11438 bp, 9 predicted proteins | sample GrowelOW334metaG_FD_119756 | JGI IMG/M metagenome (GOLD analysis project Ga0172379, IMG submission 119756) | Groundwater microbial communities from an aquifer near a municipal landfill in Southern Ontario, Canada - Groundwater well OW334 metaG | ecosystem: Environmental > Aquatic > Deep... | reverse complement strand
GCATCGATGCCCTCAAGCGGATGAAGGCGAAGCCTGAGTTCGCCCGCATCCCCGTAATCCTCGCCAGCGCGAAAGGCGAGGATCCGGATGTGGTGCTTGGCCTGGAGTTGGGTGCAGACGATTATGTTGTCAAACCCTATAGTCCGCGCGTTATGGTTGCCCGCATACGCCGTCTGCTCCGTGATGAGGACGGGGTAGAAACAGCCACAACCAGTGGAAAACGCAGCCCATCCGGGTCCATCGTGAAAACCCAGCTTGAAGCCGGTCCCTTCCGTCTGGAACCCGACCGGCACGAAGCCTTTGCCGAGGGTCACCTTCTCGATCTTTCCGTAACCGAGTATGCCTTGCTGGAGCTTATGGTGCGGAATCCTGGTATCGTATTCAGCCGTTCCCGGGTGATCGAAACCATTTACGGCCAGAATCACGCCGTGAGCGATCGGGCTGTGGACGTGCAGATCCTGGGCTTGCGAAAGAAACTGGGAGCCAGCGGTGACTGGATTGAGACGGTGCGTGGAGTCGGCTACCGACTTAAGGACAAGCAGTGAAAAAATCCACCCACGGCCTTTTCACCGATATATTCCTGGTGATTCTCGGTTTCACCTTCGTTCCCCTGCTAGTGCTCGCCCTGTTGAGCGCCCTGTCCGTACAAAGTTTCGTGACCGACATCTCGCGATACGAACTTCTGCAGAACGCCCGCATGCTTTCGTACCTGTTACAGGAGAAAGTATCCGCCGGAGCTGATGCCGGGGAGGTTCTTGCGGACCTTGGTAGCCACAGTGACATAAGGATCAGCCTCATCGCCCGGGACGGTTCGGTGAAGTTCGATTCCCGTGGGGCCGTTGAACAGATGGAAAACCACGTCGCCCGCCCGGAGATACGGTCCGCCTTCGAGACTGGTACCGGGTCCGACTTCCGTTATTCCAGGACGCTGGGGACGCGGAGTACCTACGCGGCGGTCCGGCTTGATATGTCGGATGGATACGGTGAGCCCCTTGTCCTCCGGCTGGCGTTGCCCCTTCCCTTGGTTGAAAACCGTTTCAGACAGTACAGCCTCAGTCTTCTCTTCGCGTTGTTGTGGATACTGGGCTTAGGGACCCTGGCTGCGGTGTTCTTTTCCCGGCGGATCACCAAACCCGTGGCGATCCTTGAAACTGCGGCGCGCAACTGGGCTTCTGGCTCGTTTGGGTCGAATCCACTCATACGCTCCCCCCGTGAATTGGCCAACCTGTCCGCCTCGATGAACAGCATGGCGGTTGACCTGGAAAAACGCCTTTCCGCGCTGAAACGGACAAGCGAGGAGCTCCACACCATTCTTGAAGCCATGGGCGAAGCCTTGGTGGTGAGCGATCATGAAGGTTTGGTTCAGGTATCGAATCCGGAGGCGGAAAAGCTTTTTGACTTTTTCGGTAGGACCTTGGTCCCTCAACACACACTGCTTGAGCTTACCGGTTCGTCCGAGCTGGCTGCCCTGGAAATACGTTGCCGGAACGGAAAAAGGGAGGAGGCCACCATCACCCTGCGGAACGGGCGGATAATGACCGTCCGTGTATATGGAGCCCCGCTCCCCGAACGTGGTGGTGCGGTGTTGGTTCTGTCTGATATTTCCCGCATGGTGCAGCTGGAAACTGTTCGTCGGGATTTCGTGGCGAATGTGTCCCACGAGCTTAAAACGCCAATCCAATCCATCAAGGGTTTTTCCGAAGCGCTGTTGACCGATTCTGGTTTGGACAAGGAAACCCGAATCCGCTTCCTGGGCATCATCCAGCGCAATTCAAGCCGGATGGAAGCCATCATCGCAGACCTGTTGACCCTGGCCCGCTTGGAACACACCGAGGAAAGCGGTTCTTTCAAGCCCGAAGCGGTGAATCTGGCCAAATTGGCGGAGTTGGCCATCGAAAGCCTCATCCCACCTGAAAGTTACGGAAAGGTGAAAGTGAGCCTGGATGGAGCTGACGATGTACTCGCCGAGGGCAACAGCGGGCTTCTGGAACAGGCTTTGACCAATCTGCTGGATAACGCGGTCCGTTATTCGCCACCGGGTGCTTCGATCCGGCTTGGGTGGAAAAGGGTGGACGCCCAGGTTGAGATCACCGTCAGGGATAATGGTCCAGGCATACCCACGAAGGAACAGGACCGCATCTTCGAACGCTTCTACCGTCTGGAAAAATCCCGCAAGCGCGAAAACGGCGGAACCGGTCTTGGCTTGGCCATCGTACGGCACGTCGCACGCCTGCACGGAGGGACAATCCATTTGGAAAGTCGACCAGGCAAGGGTTCCACCTTTACCCTTACCGTGCCTGCATGGAAAGGTAAAAAGGCGTAGAATTATCTACGCAGGGGGAGCCCGACATGTTTGGCCTCGATTTGCGTTGACGGCGGGTTCAGTCCTATACTCTCGGCCATGGATCGATACAATGTAGCCATAATCGGCGGTGGAGGCACGGGTGCCGCTGCCGCCTACGACCTGACCCTGCGCGGTTTGAAGGTAGCCCTGTTCGAGCACGGCGAGCTTACTTCCGGTACGACTGGCCGGCACCACGGCCAGCTTCATTCGGGTGCCCGTTATGTGCTGGGGGATATCAACATCGCCCGTGAGTGCATGGCGGAAACCCTCATCCTGCGCCGCATCGCCAAAGATTGCATCGAGTACAATCAAGGACTCTTTCTTGCCCTGAACGAGGAGGATTGCGCTCTGACCGCTCCTTTCGTGGAAGCCTGTCTGTCCGCCGGTATCCCCGCACGGGAGCTTCCCGTCGGGTCCGCCCTTGCCATGGAAAGTCGCATCAACCCAAAGACAAAACGGGCCGTGCTGGTCCCGGACGGAACCATCGACGCATATCGCCTTGCGATGGCTTTTTTCGCCTCCGCGAAGGCGCAGGGGGCGAGAATTTATCATTTCTCCGAAGTCGTCGGCATAGACGTCACGTCAGGCACCGTCAAATCCCTGCTGATCCATGATCTGCTGAACGGCAGGGAGTACCGCGTTGCGGCCGATGCTGTTATCAACGCCTCCGGCCCTTGGGCAGACCGCGTGGCAGCCTTGGCCGGTATCGAAGTCCCGGTCACCGCAGCGGTGGGAACCATGGTCGCGGTGGAAGGCCGGATCACCAACATGGTCGTATCGCGGCTACGGCGTCCGGGTGATGGGGACATCATCGTGCCCCAGAGACGTCTTTCCATAATCGGCTCCACCCAGCGGAATACGGACAAGCCTGATGGCCTGCAACCACAAAAGGAGGAGGTTGAATTCCTTCTGGCAGCCGCGGACGAGCTTGTCCCGGGCTTTTCCCGGCAGCCTTTCCGTGCAGCCTGGTCCGCTGCCCGACCCCTGGCCGGACGCGGGAACGACGACGGCCGGGCCATCAGCCGTGATATAGCTGTCTTCGATCATGGACCCCTGGATGGTGTGAGGGGCTTCTTCAGCATTATCGGGGGCAAGGCGACCACCCTGCGCATAATGGGCGAAAAAGTGTCCGACGCCGTCGCCAGCTACCTTGGCGTCCAGGTTGCCAGCTCCAGTGCGGATCAAGCCCTGCTGCCCCATAGCGCTTATTGGAGGCTCCCGTGAGGCTGATCCTCAGGATAAGACGGGGATTTCCCTCAGCATCCCGTTACGAACTGTTCACGCTGGAGCTGGACGGCAGCGCGACCTTGCTGGACGCGCTGGAGTACCTGCGTACCGGCCTGGTTCCTGATCTGGTCTACCGGCATTCCTGCCACCACGGTTCCTGTGGTACCTGCTCGGTCTGCGTAGACGGTAAGGAGGTGCTGGCCTGTCTTATGCGCCTGGATTCCTTGTCGCCCAAACAACCTGGGGCTGAAAGCGCAGACGGTGAGGGGGCTGGGGAACCCCCAATCATCACCGTGGAACCCCTTGCGGTTTTCGAACCACTCGCCGATCTGGCTATCGATCCCGGCCTCTTGTTCCGTGCCCAACCCGAAGGAATATCCCTCCTCAGGGAAAGCGAACCGACAGCCATTCCAGACCCCGCAGCAGGTGAAATGGACTACCCACTGAAATCCTATCAATTCGAGGATTGCATCGAATGCGGTTGTTGTCAGTCTGCCTGCCCTGAATGCGAAAATTCCGGGGTGGCCACGCCCACGTCCTCATCCGAGCCGGCTTTCATGGGGCCAGCCGCTCTGGCGGCCTTGCGCCGGGAAACAATCAATCATCCCGATCGACTCGAAGATTTGCTGGAACGTGCAAGCCTTCCCGACGGTGTCGTTGCCTGCAAACGGCACCTTGCCTGTTCCCGGGTGTGTCCCCGGGCGGTCTATCCGGCTAAGCACATCGAATTGCTGCGGCGGGAAATCACAAAAGGGTCCCCAGAAATTTAATCCGCTACGTAATCGCATAAAAAAAGGAACACCCGATGCGGAGTCCCCACCGCCGCATCGAGCCTTTCCCGCACCGTTTCCGGCACCTTATCTATCACCTCAAGGACCACTTGTTCGATCTTTCCTGTTCAAAGCATCAAAAGCCATATCCGGAAGTTACTACGCCTGGGCAGAATCCGGTTTCACACCAAGCTTTTTTATTTCCTGCACGAATTCATCCAGATCCTCAAAATGGCGGTAGACAGAGGCAAAACGTATATATGCCACACCATCCACCTCATGTAATTTTTCAAGAACCAACTCGCCTATCTCGGTCGCGGGGATTTCATGGTTCGCCTTGCCCTTCATGAAGGACGAGTCCTCAATCTCGTTGACGATATTCTCTATGGTCATCTGGGATACCGGTCTCTTTTCCAGAGCCCTCTGTACCCCACGCTCGATTTTGGTCCGGTCGAAAGGTTCCCTCCTTCCATCCCGCTTTATAACCATGAACTGCTTGTCCTCGATGCGTTCATAGCTTGTGAACCGGTAACCGCAGTCATTGCATTCACGCCTGCGACGGATGGATTCTCCGTTGGCCAAGGTTCTGGACTCTATCACCTTGTCATCAAAACTGCCGCAATGCGGGCATCTCACAAAGTTCCTCCAATAATAAAACCTTACATTCCAAGACAGCACTTTCGGTATGGAAATGCTGTAGCTCATTCGGTGCACCACCTATGGAGCTAGGATCGGGTTTGTTCCCACTATAACACGCTATCCCTTGTGTCGCAAGTGAATTGTACATGCCAACGCATTGGATTCCGGCCGCCATGTATTTTGGTGCGGCAAGTGCCTTGCGCTTTTCTTTTTCTCCCAAGCTTGATATTCTATCCATGCGAACAGTCATCCATACGCACGGTTCGGAGGTATTTGTTGAAAATCGGTATCGACACCTTCGCCTGCGATGGCGGGAAATCCGGTATCGGCGTCTACCTCCTCCAGCTGCTCAAGCGTCTTCCCCGTTCCGGAGAGCATTACGAGTTGTTCGGATGGGAATTCGACCGCTACTCGTTCTCCGAGGCTGCCGAGGATATTGAATTCATCTCCCAGGGTTCCCGTACCGGGGCGCTTGAGAATTCCCTCTGGCACATTTTCCGGTATCCTGAGTTCGCACGTAGTCGGGGATACGGGCTATGCTTCTTTCCCGCCGCCAATCGTCGCCTGCCCACACGATCCTCCTGCCCCAGCGTCGGTACGGTACACGATCTGGCCGCCTACCGTGGACCCCGTAAGAATAGGGAACATCTAGGAGCAGTGCTCAGGATGATTCTTCCCGATTCTCTCAGGCGACTCGACCGCATCATCGCTGTCAGTTCCTGGGTCAGGGACGAACTCGTGGAGGTGGCTCGTGTCAGTGAGAACCGCATCGAAGTGGTTCCCGACGGCATCGATCTGGAAGCCTTCCATCCGCGGCCACGCAACGAGGAAAGCGTCGTACTGATCCAGCCTTTCTCCTTCCGCAGACCCTATATCCTGTACGTATCCCGTATCGACCATCCGGTGAAGAACCATGTGCGGCTGATCGAGGCTTTTAGTATTTTCAAGGCCACCACAAAACACCCGCACCGTCTGGTACTTGCCGGGGCGGACCGGAGGGGTGCGGACATTGTCCGTAGGGCTGCCGCGCGTTCACCCTACAGGAACGACATCTTCTTCACCGGCCATTTCCCGCTCAAAAGTCTCCCTGAACTCTACGCCGGCGCCGATCTGGTGGTGATTCCCTCAAACTACGAAGGTTTCGCAATGGGTGCACTGGAGGCCATGGCCTCGGGTGTGCCGGTAGCCTGTGCCCGCGCGGCGTCCTTGCCGGAGGTGGCCGACCAGGCTGCTCTCTACTTCGACCCGGACGACGCGGAAGACATGGCGGACCGCATTTCCACCCTGACCACCGACCGTGAAGTGTACCGGGAATGCAGAAGGCGTGGACTCGAAAGAGCCCAGGCCTTTTCGTGGGATCGTTGCGCGGAAAACACCTTCAGGATTCTGAGGGAAACAGCCGGGCGCTGAAAGCCGCGCTGAAGGCGACTATATGGAGGGATTCCCGTTGGTGGGAACTTCCTGGGCAGCAGGGGATTTCGCGGCATCCCCGAACAGAAGGGCAAAAGCCTGCCCCGCATCCTCGACCAGTTCCACACGGACGGCGTTTTTTACACCCCCATCCAGTTCCCGGTACTCGTCCTCGTTGCCTTTGGGAATTATGACCAGCTCCATATGATTCAGGATAGCCGCGAGCAGTTTTTCCTTGAGCCCGCCGATAGGCAACACCCGGCCTGTCAAGGTGAGTTCTCGTGTCATGGCCACCCGTGGACGCGGGGGGAGTTCACACAGAGTCGACAACAGGGCTGAAGCAAGGGTGATTCCTGCTGATGGACCGTCCTTGGGTATGGCTCCCTCGGGGACGTGGATGTGGAAATCCACTTTGCCTATATCGGCGATCCTGAAATCATACTGGGCTGAAACGCTACGCAGGTACGAGAGGGCGGTTCTGGCGCTTTCCTTCATGACGTCCCCCAGATTGCCGGTGAGTATGAGCTCGCCGCTTCCCTCGAAGCGTACAGTCTCCACCGGAAGCAGGGTTCCGCCTGTTTCTGTCCAGGCCAGTCCGTAGCACACGCCTTTCCCCGATTCCTTCAATACCACATCGTGTTTATGCTTGCGTCTGCCCAAAAGCTTTTCCAGGTCCTTGCCTGCGACGTTCCGCTTGTACGCAGAGATGGGTTTCTGTTGCTGTTCGTTCCCAGGGGGCCCTGGTTCCCCGGTGGCGTCGGTGGGCTCAGAAGTGGCTTGAACTGAAGCGGTATCCAAGGATTCGGCCGTGTTCGAGGCCTCAGTCCTGACATAGCCCTTGGAAACCGCATCCCGGGCCAAGCGGCGTACGCAACGTGCGATTTCCCTTTCCAGGGACCGCACTCCGGATTCCATGGTGTAGTACCTGATAAGATCCAGAATAGCTTGATCCTTGAAGGTCGCCTGGGAACTTCCCAGACCGTTTTCCTCGAGCTGTTTGGGTATGAGGAACTTTTTGGCTATCTCGAGTTTTTCCCTCTCTCCGTAACCGGGGATTTCGATAATCTCCATCCGGTCCAGGAGGGGGTAGGGGATGGTGTGCAGGGAATTCGCGGTTGCTATGAACAACACTTTCGACAGGTCGTAGGGAACTTCCAGATAATGGTCAGTAAAGGTGGAATTCTGTTCCGGATCCAGCACTTCCAGCAAGGCTGAAGCCGGGTCACCCCGAAAATCCCCGGACAGCTTATCAATCTCGTCCAACAGGAACACCGGGTTGGTCGTGGCCGCCTTCCGCATCGATTGCAGTATCTTCCCAGGAAGGGCACCTACGTAGGTTTTACGATGCCCGCGAATCTCTGCCTCGTCCCGGACACCTCCCAGGGACACCCGCACGAAATTCCGGCCCAAGGCACGTGCCACGGATCTGCCCAAACTGGTCTTACCCGTTCCGGGCGGGCCAACAAAGCAGAGTATGGGACCCTTTATGGTTTCTGTCAGGCGGCGGACGGCGATGAATTCGACTATGCGCTCCTTCGCCTTGCGCATATCGTAGTGGTCCTGGTCGAGTATGAGCTCCGCCTCCTCCAGCGACCTGGAATCCTCTGATCGTTCGCTCCAGGGCAGATCCGCTATCCATTCGAGGTAACCCCTCAGCACTCCGGCTTCGGGAGAGAGGGATTGCAGTTTGCGTAGCCGCGCCAATTCCTTCCGGGCTTTGGACAGGACTTCCTCAGGAGGTTTCCTATCCTCAATAGCCTTCTCAATCTCGCGGAATTCGTCGACCTCACCTTCCTTGCCCAGTTCCTTGTTGATTTCCTTCAGTTGTTCGTTCAGGATGTATTCCCGCTGGGTCTTATCCATGCGGCTTTTCACTTTGCCAGAAATCTTGCGTTGTATGCTTATTATCTCATTTTCCGAGTCCAGCAGATCCAATACGAAAGCGAGCCTGGCCGCATCACCCTCGATGGAAAGGAGTTCGATCTTTTTCTCGATTTTTACCGCCAGCGCGTTCGAAACCAGATTCGCCAGCCGTTCAGGATTGTCGGCGCGGTCCACGGCTGCGGGAACCTCGGCGTTCACCTTTTTTGAAAGTTCTGCGTATTGGGTAAAAGCTTTCTGGACCGAGCGCGCCATCGCTTCGAGTTCGGCGCTTTCCGTCTTGTCCCCGCCTTCGAGCGGCGACACCCTGACCATGGTTATGTCATCCTTTTGCAGGATATCCTGGGAACGCGCGCGATATTCGCCCTCCAGCAGTACCCTCACGGTGCCGTCCGGAAGTTTTAGCTGTTGCACGATGCGGGCCACGCTCCCCACTGGGTAAGTCTCATCATCCTTGGAAAGCGGTTTCCTGCAGGCAGCGAAGACGCGGCGGTCCCGCTTGAGCGCCTCATCGATGGCCGCGACGGCGTTTTTCTGGGAAATGAATACAGGAACCATGGTGTGGGGAAAAAGAACGAGCTCCCGGAGCGCAAGCAGGGGGAGCTCGTCGGAATTCGGCTTGCGTGACAAGACCGAAAGAAAACTCATGCGCTTTTCTGTAGCAGATGGACTTCCGGACGCTCGGATTTTTCGACCACGTCACGGGTAACGACAACGCGTTTCCGCCCCTCGATGGAGGGTATCTCGAACATGACATCGGTCATCATCCGTTCAACAATCGCCCTCAAGCCACGGGCTCCTGTTTTCTGCTTGATGGCCAGATCGGCTATGGCGTCGATGGCGTCCGGATCGAACTCCAGGGCGACATCGTCTATGGCGAGGGAAGCCTGGAACTGTTTGACGATGGCGTTTCTGGGTTCCGTGATGATGCGCTTCAGGTCGTCCCGCTTGAGCTCATCCAGGCATACGGTGATCGGCAACCGGCCGATAAACTCGGGAATCATGCCGTAACGGATAAGGTCATCCGGGTGCATCTTTGCGTACAGATCGTGCAAGTCCTTGTCTTTCTTGGATTTGACATCCGCACCAAAACCCATGGGATGCTGGGAGACCCGCTGTTCGATGAATTTGTCCAAACCAACAAAGGCCCCACCGCAGATGAACAGGATATTGGTCGTGTCGATCCTGATCATTTCCTGGTTGGGGTGCTTCCTGCCGCCCTGGGGCGGTACGGAGGCGATGGTACCTTCGATTATCTTGAGCAGAGCCTGCTGGACGCCCTCGCCGGATACATCCCTGGTGATGGAAACGTTCTCGCCCTTGCGTGAAATCTTGTCAATCTCGTCTATGTAGACTATGCCGCGTTCGGCGGCCGCTATGTTTCCACCGGCATTCTGGATGAGCTTTAGCAGGATGTTTTCCACATCCTCTCCCACGTAGCCTGCCTCGGTAAGCGTGGTGGCGTCCGCGATAGCGAACGGAACCTTGAGCTTTCGAGCCAAAGTCTTTGCCAGCAAGGTTTTGCCTGTACCCGTAGGCCCAATCATGAGGACGTTCGATTTTTCGATATCCACGTCGTCAGGGGTCTTGGCAGGGTTTGCGATGCGCTTGTAGTGGTTGTACACCGCAACCGCAAGGGCTTTCTTGGAGGGGTCCTGACCAACTATGAACTGGTCAAGGTAATCCTTGATTTCCCGCGGAGTGGGAATGTCGCCGGTGAACTGGGTGGAAAGGTCGTGATCTTCCTCGACAAGGATCTTGCGGCACACATCCACACATTCATCGCAGATATAGACATTGTCAGGGCCGGCTATAAGACGCCTGGCCATGTCGGCGCTCTTGCCGCAAAAAGAACAAGCCCTCTCAGCGTTGCCGCCGTTATTTCGTAGCCGCGCCATCGGTGTTCCTTGTCAGTATACGATCGACGATACCGTAATCGACGGCTTCGGCGGCCGACATGTAGAAATCGCGCTCCATATCAGAGGCGATACGCTCTTCATCCTTGCCGGAATGCTTTGCGAAATATTCGATGGTCATCTTCTTTAGGCGAAGTATTTCCTTTGCCTGTATGCCGATATCCCTGGCTTGACCCTGTGCTCCGCCCCAGGGTTGGTGGATGAGGATGCGGGAGGACGGCAAAGCCATCCGCTTTCCCTTGGCTCCGCCTGTCAGCAGAAGGGCACCCATACTGGCTGCCTGGCCCAGACAGATAGTCTGGATGTCGCAGCGGACGTATTGCATCGTATCGTAGATTGCCAGGCCTGCGGTGACGGAACCGCCGGGAGAATTCACATAGATGCTGATTTCCTTCTCCGGATCCTGGCTTTCCAGAAAAAGGAGCTGTGCCACCACAAGGTCGGCTGTCAGGTCGTTGATCTCGCCGTCAATAAAAACGATGCGATCCTTGAGGAGGCGCGAATAGATGTCGTAGGAGCGTTCGCCCATCCCCGTCTGTTCGATTACTACGGGGACAAGCCCATGCATGCGTTCGTTCATGCCCTCAATTTACCCATTATTGGCAACCAGGTCCAGATATTTGACCTTTTTGCCATTCTTTATCTTGGTTTCGGCCAACACGAGGTCGAACAACTTACGCTCCTTGATGTCGTCAAGCAGGTATTCTTTCATATCGTCCCGTTCGTAGTGCTTCTTAACTTCTTCCACTCCAACGCCCATCGAAGCGGCCATGGTTTCGAATTCCTTGGCCAATTCTTCCTCACCGGAAACCACGTTCAGTTCCTTCATCAAATTCTCGACGATGAGGCGGGAACGGAGAGCTTTCTCGATATCCGGGCGCCATTCGGCCACGATGCCTTCGTAGCTTTTTCCGCTGGATTGCAGGATGTTGAGGAGCTGGTCGCTGGAAGCGTTGAAACGCCGGGCCAATTGACGCCAGCGGGAGTCAGTCTCCACCCGGATCATGGTCTCAGGCAAGTCGATGCTCGTTTTTTCAAGGATCTTTTCCAGGAATGCGCTCATCTTGAGCCCCCGGAGCTTGTTCTCCAGGTTCTTTTCCAGGTTTGACTTGAGATCGGCCTTGAGATCGGCGAGGGTTTTGTATTTTTCACCGATGTCCTGGGCCAATTCGTCGTCCAGATCGGGTAATTTCTTTTCCTTTATGGCCTTGATCTTGACCTTGAGTTTCTTGGTGGTGCCAGCGAGGTCCG
>Ga0172379_10010184_pt1 | contig 11439 bp, 9 predicted proteins | sample GrowelOW334metaG_FD_119756 | JGI IMG/M metagenome (GOLD analysis project Ga0172379, IMG submission 119756) | Groundwater microbial communities from an aquifer near a municipal landfill in Southern Ontario, Canada - Groundwater well OW334 metaG | ecosystem: Environmental > Aquatic > Deep... | reverse complement strand
GGCGGCCAATCTCATGCGGAAACTCACGGAAGCCACGGGAATGAACCTCGGTCCGGCCATGGAAGAGGCGCTCCGGCGCATGGAAAGGGGGGAGGACCCCGAACAGATCGAGGCGGAAATGGGGGACCTCCTGGAAGGGGAAGAACCTTTCCTGTTCGATGGATCCAAAGGGAAAAAAGGGACAGGTAAGGCAAAACCCAGGGTAGATGAGACCCTGTACGACCTGTGATGAATCCGGCGCCGCCTGACATCGCTCCGATGAACGAGTCCTGGGCATACTAACTCAAGGAGGGAAGTTTTTCATGCTCGTCCATTTCTGGGGAACCCGGGGATCCCTGCCTTCGTCCCTGAGTGCGGAAAAGGTTAGACAAAAAATCATCAAGGCCCTCAAGGCTGCCCAGGGAAAAACATTTGAGAATGACAGTGCCCTGGAAGAATTTGTGGACCGGGAACTTCCCTTTGCTGTCCGGGGAGCCTATGGAGGAAACAGCGCCTGTGTTGAGATCTGCGGCGGGGATGAATATATCCTTTGCGACGCTGGAACGGGTCTCCGGGATTTCGGGCAGTCGGCAGTGAATACGCGGGGCGTCTACAATATCTTTCTTTCTCATCTCCACTGGGATCACCTCCAGGGATTTCCCTTTTTTGCTCCCGCTTACATTCACGGCAACCGGATAAAGATCTATGGCTGTAATCCCGGCATGGAACAGGCCTTTGTCGTCCAGCAGGATCCGCCCTTTTTCCCCGTTCCCTTTAACGCCATGAGGGCGGAAATCACCTTCCATCCCCTGCAGCACGATGTGGTCTATGAAATCGCCGGCTTCAAGGTGAGGGGAACGAAACAGCATCATCCCGGCGACTCTTATGGCTACCGTTTTGAGAAAGACGGGCAGAGCGTCGTTTATTCCACCGATTCAGAGCACAAGAAAGGGTCCGAAAGCCCCTTTTATGAATATCTGGATTTCATCAGAGAAACGGATCTCCTTATCTTCGATGCCCAGTATACCCTCCTTGACGCCATTGGAGATAAGGAAAACTGGGGGCATTCAAACAACATCCTCGCCGTGGAGCTGGCCGTCGAAGGCATGGTCAAACGCCTTTGCCTTTTCCATCATGAGCATACCTATGACGACGACGTTTTTGACGAGCTTCTTGAAGATACCCGTACCTATCTGAGGATTTTCTCCGAGACGAGTACGCTGGATATTACAATGGCTTATGATGGCCTGGAGATTGAAGTCTGAGGCCTGGCGAGATAATTGATTGTGACTTTGACACGGGAACTTTCTTGACGGCTTGTGATCGACGCCGTTTTGGTGTATGGACTTACTCAAGAAGATAGATATAAAAATATAAAATCACAGGGGGATGTAAATGGCACAGCACAAAAAACACGAACGGAAAAGAGAAATAGACCGCCGCAGAAAGCGCCTGAAAGAACGCAACAGGGCGAGGGCGAAAGAGGCGCGCGCTGCGGTCGGGGATGTTAAAAAGGCAAAATAGATAAGAGACGCGGCGCTCAATGCAGGCGCTGCAGGGAATCCGTTGATTACCTGATATAGTTTTGGGACCTGAAAAAACACCCCTGCTGTCATTCCGGGCTTGACCCGGAATCCAGTCGTGGCTTGAAAATCCTGGATTCCGGCCGTCGCCGGAATGACTATTGAGAGACGTAATGGAATTTTTAAAGGTCTCAGTCCTGCTTGGCTGCAATGCCCGGGGATCGTAGGGGGACTTCAAGCAACGATTTCCATTGTTCACGCCATCCTTTGCCATGAGAGGCGCCTTTTACTTCGGTGATCTCGTGGCCTTCCGGACTGCCCGCACGTTTGACAAACGACATAGCTATGAAAGAAGGGATTACGGCGGCCTGTCCTTCCCGGGGTGGTCTTTGCCCCCTTTCAGTAGGCCGGGCGGTCAGCGATACCCTGTTTGTTAGGCGCTTTGGACCATGTTCCCGTCTGGGTAGACCCCGCCTGGCCTGCCCAGTTGCAGGTTTGGCAATAGACATTCGGGTTGGTGCTGGTAGTGACAGTGACGCCCGTATTGACCTGAACGAGATTGGCGCCGACATTGATAGTGGGCGACGTCAGGGAGACATTGCCGCTTCCCGTCGGGCCGGTGGCAAAAATTACTTTCCCCCCGCTAATCTCCCCACCGTAGAGCTTCAGCATCGTATCGGCGTTCATTGCGGCACCGCCGTAAATGTTCAGCACCCCCTGTTGCCCCAAAGCGCCGATCTTGATCGTATCGGCGCGCAGGGCGGCCCCGCCCATTACATCTATGGCGCCGGCCATCCCGTTATTGCGGATATCAATCAAACCCTTGTCAGCGAGGATGTTGTAGCCGTAACCCAGACCGCTGACTTTTATTTTACCTCCCGCCGAGGTCAAGGTCACCCTGTTCAGGGTTTTGTCGGCGGGCGTGGAGGCCAGGATGGCGAGGAGCTGGCCGCTGTCCTGGATGTCGATGGCCACCGCATCGGCGGCAGCAATGCCGCTGGTGATGTCGATCTGTCCCGGCTTGGAGGATGCGGTCGCCGTCCAGGGCGCGTAAGTCGTCTGCACCCTGCCGCCGACCGTGACCGGCCCCTGGGCGTCGAGGATAATCGTCCCTCCCCCCGTCGGCTGGTTGTCCGTAAAGGTCTCCAGCAGGGCGCCGTTGGCCACGCTGATCCCCCCTCCGGCCGTTATGCGGGTGTTGTCGGTTCCCCAGACCGTGCCGTAAATGTTCACATTATTCTCTGCCGCCAGGGTCGTCTTGGCAAAGCCGTCGATGTAGGCCCCGCTGCTCAAGGTGAGATCGCTGCCGCTCCCTTTGGCGTAGGCAAAGAATTCCTGGGAAGACCTGGATTTGTTTGTCCGGATGGCTATTGCCTCGAGGCGAAGCCGCTCCGCTTCGTCGGCGTCGTCACGGGTTGCCATTGCATCAAGGTAATCCTGTTTGGCCAGTTCATTTAGCTGGTCCTGGGTGGATGTCTGTCCGACGAGATTGACATAGCGCGGGATGATGGCCGTGATGTTATCCGCGGGTGTCGTTTCCACCTGCCGGATGTAGCCGAGCCTGATCAGATCGTACCGGCTGAAGGGGGCGAAGTACTGGTAGCCTCCGCCGTTACCGCCCGCCGTGTTGAACTGGGGGTTGTTGCTGACCAGGGCGTAGGCCACGGGGAGGGGCCGGACAATTTCGTAAGTCATGATGTTGGTCCGGTAGTTGAATGTCCCCGTGGTGCCGGAGGCGCGATAGGGACCGACCTGGACAAGGCCGTTGTACATCCGGGCATCGGGATTCCCCCCGGAAGCGGGGGTGGCGGCAGTTTTCGTTGACAGGGGAGCAAAGTAGTTGGAGTCGGCCACGGCCGTGGCGTAGTCCGTTGAGATGGATGTATTGTTGGAGCCGTTAACGACCAGGTCGCCCACATTCAGTGTCAGTTGGGTTTGCCACTTGTCGACGCCGTAATATTCTCCCGAGCCCTGGGTGATCTTGGCCCGGTCCATTACGGAAATGGTAGGTACGGAGGCCGTTATGCTCTGGTTGATATTCAGCAATCCGTTGATGGCAGTCAGGTTGAGGCTCGTCAGTGGCGATTTGACGGCTACGGACGACGCAACGGTCATGCCTTCCCGGGAGGCAAGAGAAAGGGCGGTCGGTGACTCCGCCGCAAGGCTTCCCCCCAGGGTCAGGCTCTTGAAGGTGAAGTTCGTTACCGGAGAAATGGAGTCGTAATGGCTGTTAAAACGGACGTAATTGCTTTCGAAGGCATTCTCGGGAGCCCCCCAGAGGAAATTGGAAAACCCACCGTTTCCGGAGCTCCAGACGTTGCCCGTGGCAACTGTCAGCCCGTTCTGGGTGAGCCGGCCGTCGGCGGTTACAACGGAGTCTCCCTTGAGGGTATAGGCGGTCAGGGATGGCGCCGCTGACCAGGCATGCATACGATTTTCGAGGTTGGTCAGTTGATTAACGGAGGCGGCGAACAGGCGGCTGCCTTGAAGCAGGAAGAGATTGGTCGCGTCAAGATCCCCTTTGGCAAGGGAGAGTTGTTGGCCGGCGACGGCGGCCTGGATTCTCTCGCGGTCCAGGGATGCCGCCGGCGTTTTATCCCGGCCCGTCCCGGTCCGGATCAGGAATGAGCTTTTTGCCAGGCGATCGAGATCGACATCGACGGGATCGGGCAGGCTACGGGATTCGGGAGGGAGCATAAGCATCTTCCCCGGTGCGAGGATCAGCCATTCGCCGAAACGGTCGGAAACGGCGGCCCGGCTTTTTCCTTCCAGGGCAATGATCTTTACGGTCTGCCCGGGGGCATGAGCCACCATGATCGTCCCGCCGGCAGTGTCAACAACCATTTTCCCGGCCAAGATCCTTTCCTTGACACCCGCCGGCGCCTGGAGGCAAAGGGTTCCCTGCTCCAGGACGGCTGTCTTCCCGTCTTTCACGGCCAGCCGGGTGTCCGGTCCCAGACGCAGAACGGATTTACTCTCCAGGGAGATTTCCGCAAGGGCGTCTTTGCCGGTGAGGATGCGGTCATCCGTACCGAGGGAGCCCGGCGTGAGGGAGTTGACCTGCCGGCCACCGGCCTGAAGGATGGTCACCTCACCCCGGGAAAAATGGACGGCCCCGTACGGTGCCGCTGCCGGGGCTGGAGAAGCCAGGGACAGCAGCCATGCGATCATGATCAACAGGACGGTGTAATGCCTTGTCAATATTTTGTATTCATATGATCGATTCATCATGGTTTTTTCTCCCTATGCCTAGAAGCGAAACTGTAACCCGGCGCTGCCGCCGAAATTCAGGACATCATAGTAAAAAGACGATTGGTTGGACTGGTTAAGACCCGCCGAAGAAAATACCTGAAAATACAAATAGTTGATCGGTTTCAAAGTGATGCCGGCATAAAAAGTTTCATTCGTATCACGACGATCATTCCTGGAATAGGGAACAAAGGAAAAACGGCTGCTGATGTCAAAGGAAAGCATTTCCGTCATATCCAAATGATAACCGAGGGAGGCCGCGTAGATATTTCGTTCAAAATCCTTATAATTGGAAAGCCCCCATTGGGAGGAGACGCCCCCGTATAGATAATGGGTTCGGGACAGGGGGAAAGACCGGAATAGTCCGAAGGTGAATGTATGATTTTGAAATAACTCCGAGTTGACATCCCCGCCGGTTAGGCGATTGTAGCCGTAACGGCCGTAAACGGCCAGGCGTGGAATGGCAGGGACCATATAGGTCAATCCGCCCCCCAGGTTCATGCTCTCAAAGTTCAGCTCCGTATAGGTTTTGTAGCGATACCACTGTTCCATGACCGTAACCTCGCCGATAAGGCTCGAGGTAAGAAGGGGCTGGTAGGATGCACCCGTCGTCAGGAGCAGGTATTGATCCTCCATCTTGTTGTAACGGGTCAGGGCAACGTTGTTTGTGGCGTTGAAGGACGATTCGGCAAATACGGAGAAGGGTTCATAGACGGGCTTGCGCTTCAGGATGCGCTGTTGCCCCAGGGCTTCATCCATTGGGGTGGGGGGAAGGATCTTGTCGCTGTCGGCGGCTTTGTCGGGAAGGGTCCGCAACTGCTGCATCTTTAAGCGTTCACCCTGCTCCGCTTGCTGCTCCGTTTCAATCTGGGCGCCGGGCATGCCCTGACCATATGCGGACGGCGAAAAAAGAAAGACAAGAGCGACGGTCAAAGCAAGAAAATAGAGGTTTAAGTCTGGGGGCTGATTGTTTTTTTTCATCTTTTTTTCGTGCTCTAAAATGGGAAAAGATATAGATAAACTTGGTCTATGCGTCAATAACATTTTACCGTTGCGGATTCGCGTGAAGCCGGGTATCATAGCAAAGGATCATAATGCACTGCGATCAAACCAATTCCCGGTGACCTGCTGGCAATCAGGTATGGTTTTAAGGTCTTCCGGGTCGTCGATGAGGAAGTCCGGCTGCGCCGCCGCCAGGATTTTCCGGGAATGCCATCCCCAGGTAACGGCGATGGTCTTGACTCCCGCCGCTTTTCCTTCCTTGATATCGCCGGAGGTGTCCCCCACGTAATAGGTGTTATCCCTGCTGATCAGGTAGGTTGCGACGGCGTGGTCGATCTTGATCTTCTTGCTCAGGTGGAATTCCGAACCGAGGATGTCCTGAAAACAGCCATTATATTGGAAACGGGCCAGGATCTTCCAGATGGCCCGGGATGAATTCGAGGAGATGATGGCGAGGACATTATGGCCGCAAAGCTCCTCCAGGACCGGCAATACGGCTGAAAATGGCTTCACATCCTGGTAATAATCAACATTTTTCGCGTATTCAATGAGGGCGACGGAAAAGGCGTCCAGATCAACCCCCTTTTTGGCCATCCCCTCGTAAAAGTTGTCTTCAAAGAGGCCGACGTATTCCTCCTGGGTTTTGATGATGGGGGTGCCGATCTTTTCCAGACACCAGCTCACCGCACGATGGTACACGTCCAGAGAGTCGACCAGCACTCCGTCGAAATCAAAGAGGAAAAGCTTGTTTGTCATACATTGTCTTTCTTCTCAGCTCGTCTTTATGAGCCCAGGACAGCAGGAACGGTTTTCCGGAAGGGTGGATGGATCAGGCCCTTTTCGGTCACGAAAGCGTTTATATAGCGATGGGGGGTCACGTCGAAGGCGGGATTATAGACGCCGATTCCCCGGGGGGCCAGAACGACGCCCTGGCAGCAGGTCACTTCTTCGGGATCCCGTTCTTCGATGGGAATATCCTTTCCCGTCTTGATGGCGCCGTCAAAAGTGGAAAGAGGCGCCGCCACGTAGAAGGGAATTTTATGAGCCCTGGCGAGGACGGCGACGCTGTAGGTGCCAATCTTGTTGGCCGCATCTCCGTTGGCGGCGATCCGGTCGGCCCCGACGATAATCTTTTGAATCTTTCCCTGCTTCATCAGGAATCCCGACATGTTGTCCGTGATCAGGGTGGCCGGAATTCCTTCCCGCAGCAGTTCCCAGGCGGTTAACCGCGCCCCCTGGAGGACGGGCCGTGTCTCATCCACATAGACATGGATGCGTTTTCCCGCCTCCCAGGCCGCCCGAATGACGCCGAGGGCCGTCCCGTAACCCGCGGTGGCCAAGGCGCCGGCGTTGCAATGGGTAAGGATGTTATCGCCGTCGGCGATCAACGACGACCCATAGGCGCCTATTTGTCTATTGATGGCGATGTCTTCCCCGCAGATCCGGCAGGCCTCGGCAATGAGCGACCGTTTCAGGGAATTAAGCGCTTGGTTCCCATAGCTGTTTATATGTAAATCCCCCTCTCCCCCCTTTGCCAAAGGGGGGTTAGGGGGGATTTTCGTGCTTAGTTGTGACCGCGGTGCGGCGCATGACTCCCGGAAGCATTTTTTCATCCCTTCAATGGCCCAGAAAAGATTCCGGGCGGTGGGGCGGGTTTGGGAAAAGGCTGTGCAGATGACCTCGAAGTCGGCCTTCAAAGCGGTTAGGGAGGGAGCCTGACTATAATGGGCGCCCAAGGCTATTCCCAGGGCGGCGGCGACGCCGATGGCCGGAGCGCCGCGAATCGAAAGATCCTTGATGGCCGCCGCGACCTGCCGGTAGTCCCGGCTGATGACGTATGTTTCCACGCCGGGCAAAAGACGCTGGTCGATGAAGACGACGGCGTCATCTTCCCAGTATACGGTGCGGATTGGAGCGGTCATGCCAGCATTTTCTTTAACAGGTCATTGATCAATTGGGGATTGGCCTTTCCCTGGGTGGCCTTCATTACCTGGCCGACAAAGAAACCGAAGAGTTTATCCTTTCCCCCCCGGTACTGGGCAAGCTGGGTCGGATTCGCTGCCATGATCGTTTCGATTACCGGCGCCAGGGCGCTCTCGTCGGTGATCTGGACCAGGCCCTTCTCCGCGATGACGGTTTGGGGGGGCTTACCCGTCTGGTACATCTCTTCGCTCACTTCCTTGGCCATCTTGCCGCTGATGACGCCGTCCTCAATCAGGCGGATCATTTCGGCCAACGACGCCGCCGTGATGGGGCAATCCCTGATATCCCGCTTGTCCTCTTTCAGGAAGCGCAGGATGTCTCCCATGACCCAGTTGCTCGCTACCTTAGACTGGCCGCAAAGACGGACAACCTCTTCATAGTAGTCCGCCAGGGCCCGGCTTGTCGTCAGGACGCCGGCGTCATAGGGGGGGATCTGGTAGTCCCGGAGGAAGCGTTCCCGCTTTTCCAGGGGCAGTTCGGGCATGGTCCGGCGGATCCCTTCGATCCAGGCATCGCTGACGGCAACGGTAACCAGATCCGGATCGGGGAAATACCGGTAATCATGGGCCTCTTCCTTGCTGCGCATGGAAATGGTGACGCCCTGAGCGTCATCCCAGAGACGGGTTTCCTGAACTACCTCGCCGCCCGCCTCGAGGACATACTGCTGTCTTTTGATCTCGTATTCCAGAGCCCGCTGGACATTCCGGAAGGAATTCATGTTTTTGAGTTCCGCCCTCGTGCCGAATTCCTCCTGTCCCCGGGGGCGGAGGGAGACGTTGGCGTCGCACCGGAAACTCCCCTCCTCCATGTTGCCGTCACAGATTTCCAGATAGACAAGGATTTCGTGGATCCGGCGCAGGTAGTCGGCGGCCTCTTCGGCAGAACGGATGTCCGGTTCGCTGACGATCTCGATCAGGGGCACCCCGGTACGGTTCAGGTCCACATAGCTCGACGGAAAGTGTTCGTCATGGATCAGCTTGCCGGCATCTTCCTCCATGTGAATGCGGGTGATGCCGATACGTTTCTTGTTTCCGTCAACTTCAACCGCAATACCCCCTTCTTCGGCCAGGGGATAGGCGTACTGGGAGATCTGGTAGCCTTTGGGGAGATCGGGATAAAAGTAGTTTTTTCGGGCAAAGCTGTTTTCCCGATTGATCCGGCAGTGCGTCGCCAGGGCCATTTTGATCGTATATTCCACGACCTTCCGGTTGAGGACGGGGAGAACCCCGGGCATGCCCAGGCAGACAGGGCAGGTATGGGTATTGGGCCCCGCCCCGAACTGGGTCGAACAACTGCAGAATATTTTTGAATCTGTGCGCAATTGCGCATGGACTTCAAGTCCGATAACTGGTTCAAATTCCATTAACTATCACAACTCCTTATGCAAAATTCATCTTTGCCTGTTTTTGCCGGGCTATCAGGGCGCCCATACCGGCCGTCTTTTCATAGGCGGCCGCCGCCTGGATCAGCGTTCCCTCTTGAAAGTGGCCCCCCAGAAACTGCAGGCCGATGGGCAGGCCATCCCCGGTGAATCCACAGGGAACGGAAATCCCCGGAATGCCGGCCATATTTGCAGAAATGGTAAATATGTCCGAGAGATACATCTGCATGGGATCATCCGTCTTTTCGCCGATACGGAAAGCCGCCGTGGGGGAGGTTGGGGTGGCGATGATGTCGCATTTCTGAAAGGCCTCGTCAAAATCCCGGCGGATCAGGGCGCGGACCTGGGAGGCTTTTTTATAATAGGCGTCATAGTATCCTGACGAAAGAACGTATGTGCCTATAATAATTCTTCTTTTAACCTCATCGCCGAATCCGGCGGAGCGGGACTGTTTGTACATGTCGAGGAGGTCTTGTCCTTCCGGGGATCGGAATCCGTATTTGACGCCGTCGTAACGGGCGAGGTTGGAGCTGGCCTCTGCGGGGGCCACGATATAGTAGACGGCCAGGCAGTATTCCGTATGGGGCAGGGAGATGTCGACGCATTTTGCCCCGGCTTTTTCAAGGACACTGATTGCCTGTTGCACAGAGGAAAGGATTTCCGGATCGATTCCTTCGATGAAGTATTCCCTGGGGATGCCTATCCGCAGTCCTTCGATGCCCCGGGAAAGAAATGATCGGTAGTCGGGAACCTCCACGTTGACGGAAGTCGATTCCCGGGGATCATAACCGGCAATGATGTTCATGAGAATGGCGCAGTCCTCGACGTCCTTGGTAAAGGGGCCGATCTGGTCCAGGGACGAGGCAAAGGCCACGAGTCCGAAGCGGGAGACCCGGCCGTAAGTGGGCTTCATCCCCACAATACCACAGAGGGCCGCCGGCTGGCGGATGGAGCCGCCCGTGTCGGAACCGAGGGCGGCGATGCACTCGTCGGCGGCAACGGCGGCGGCGGAGCCACCGCTGGAACCGCCGGGGATCCGGGTCAGATCCCAGGGGTTGCGTGTAACGCCGAAATAGGACGTCTCCGTGGAAGAGCCCATGGCGAATTCATCCATATTTGTCTTGCCCGTAAAGACGGCCCCGGCGGCCCGGAGTTTTTCCACCACCGTGGCGTCATAGGGGGGGGTGAAATTATGGAGGATGCGGGAGCCGCAGGTGGTGGTGAATCCCTTAACACAATAGATGTCTTTCAGGGCGATGGGGATACCCGTCAAGGCCCTGATATCGCCGCTACGGATAGCCGTGTCGGCGGCCTGGGCCTGGGCCTGGGCCGCTTCTTTCATCAGGGTGATGTAGGCGTGGACCTTGTCCTCCACCTGGTCGATTCTTTGATAGACGGAGGCGAGAATGTCCGCCGCCGTGACTTCCCCCGCCCGCAGCTTGTCTTGCAGTTCATGAATGGTTAACGAATAGAGTTCCATAGTACCTCTTTAATTATTCTATCACTTTGGGGACCCGGAAGAATTCTCCCCTGGGGTCCGGGGCGTTGGCCAGGGATTGCTCATTGGCCAGAGACGGTTTGACTATGTCCTCCCGGAAGGCGTTATGGAGAACCGTCGCATGGGTCATGGGTTCTATTCCCGTTGTATCCACGGAATTAAGTTTTTCCATATAGAGGAGGATGTCGTTTAGCTGGGAGGTAAATTTCTCCATTTCTTCCTCCCGGAAAGTCAAACGCGCCAGATGGGCGACGTGGGCTACTTCCGTTCTTGTTATCTTCAAGATAATACTCTCCTTTTCCCCTAAAAGATCTGCCAGAAGGGGTTAATCTGATCCATCACCCGTCTGATTATAACATCCTTTCCCTGATCAGCCTCGTATTCCATTCGGTCCAGGTAGTCTTCCGGGGTATGGGTATCTCCCCGCATTTCCCCGAGCATTGCCTTGATCGATTCCGTCAGGCCTTCAACATGATATCCTCCCTCGAGAACAGCGACCAGACGCCCCTGGCAGCAGGCGGCGGCGATATCCATGAGGATTCTGGTCATGCCAACATAACCCTTGGCGGTAACCCGCATATCTCCCAGGGGGTCCTGAAAATAGGAGTCAAAACCTGCGGAAAGGAGGAGAAGTTCCGGTTTGAATTTCAGGGCCACCGGCTGCATGATGCTGAGGAAGGCCTTGATGTGGAGGGAGTCATCGGAGCGGGCCTTCAGGGGTACATTGATCGTGTATCCCGACCCCTCGCCCTGACCGTTTTCGGACAGGACCCCGGAACCGGGATAGGCGGGATACTGGTGGGTGGAAAAATAAAGGACCTTTT
>Ga0172379_10010183_pt1 | contig 11441 bp, 10 predicted proteins | sample GrowelOW334metaG_FD_119756 | JGI IMG/M metagenome (GOLD analysis project Ga0172379, IMG submission 119756) | Groundwater microbial communities from an aquifer near a municipal landfill in Southern Ontario, Canada - Groundwater well OW334 metaG | ecosystem: Environmental > Aquatic > Deep... | reverse complement strand
CGGTGTGGGCGCGGCTGGTGGTGGCGCCGCCAATCAACAGCGGCACCGCGAAGCCTTGGCGCTTCATCTCGGCGGCGACGTGGCTCATCTCTTCCAGCGAAGGCGTGATCAGGCCCGACAGACCGATGATGTCGGCATCATGCTGGCGCGCCGCCGCGAGGATCTTGTCGGAGGCCACCATCACGCCGAGGTCGAACACCTCGTAGCCGTTGCAGCCCAGCACCACGCCGACGATGTTCTTGCCGATGTCATGGACGTCGCCCTTCACCGTGGCCATCACGATGCGGCCCTTGGCCTTGCTGCCTACGCGCAGCTTCTCGGCCTCGATGTAGGGCAGCAGATGCGCCACCGCCTGTTTCATGACGCGCGCCGATTTGACCACCTGCGGCAGGAACATCTTGCCGGCGCCAAACAGGTCGCCGACCACGCTCATGCCGCCCATCAGCGGCCCTTCGATCACCGCCAGCGGCGGCAGTCCCGCGGCGACGCTGGCCAGACGCGCTTCCTCGGTGTCGGCGACAATCCACTCGGTGATGCCCTTGACCATGGCGTGCGCCAGGCGCTCATTGACCGGTTGCTCACGCCAGGCCAGATCCTGCACCTGTTCCCTGGCCGAACCTTTCACGGTCTGGGCGAACTCGACCAGCCGCTCGCCGGCATCGGCGGAGCGGTTCAGTACCACTGCCTCGACTTTGTCGCGCAAGGCCGGATCGAGATCGTCATACACGCCGAGCTGGGCGGCATTGACGATGCCCATGCTCATGCCGGCCTGGATGGCGTGATACAGGAACACCGTGTGGATCGCCTCGCGCACCGGGTCATTGCCGCGGAAACTGAAGCTGACGTTGGAGACGCCGCCGGAGACCTGGGCATGCGGCAGGTTCTGTCTGATCCAGCGCGTCGCGTTGATGAAGTCGACGGCGTAGTTGTCGTGCTCCTCGATGCCGGTGGCGATGGCGAAGATGTTCGGATCGAAGACGATGTCCTCGGCCGGGAAGCCGTCGCCGACCAGCAGATCGTAAGCGCGTTTGCAGATGCCGGTCTTGCGCTCATAGGTGTCGGCCTGGCCTTGTTCGTCGAAGGCCATAACGATGGCGGCGGCGCCGTAGCGGCGGATCAGGCGGGCCTGGGCGAGAAACTTTTCCTCGCCTTCCTTGAGCGAGATCGAGTTGACGATACCCTTGCCCTGTAGGCACTTCAGGCCCGCTTCCAGCACCTCCCACTTGGAGGAGTCGAGCATGACCGGCACGCGGGCGATGTCGGGTTCGGAGGCGATCAGGTTGAGGAATTTCACCATCGCCGCCTTGGAGTCGAGCATCGCCTCGTCCATGTTGACGTCGACGATCTGCGCGCCGGCTTCCACCTGGTTGCGCGCCACCGCCACGGCCTCCTCGAACTGGCCGCCCAGGATCAGTCGGGCGAAAGCCTTCGAGCCGGTGACGTTGGTGCGCTCGCCGACGTTGACGAACAGCGATTCTGCGTCGATGTTGCAAGGCTCCAGGCCGGACAGGCGCAATTTCTTTTCGGGCACGGCCGGCTGGCGCGGTGCCACACCATCCAGCGCCTCGGCGATGGCGCGGATGTGTTCCGGCGTGGTGCCGCAGCAGCCGCCGGCGATATTGATGATGCTGGCTCGTTTGCCATCACCCGCCCATTCGCCGATCTCGTCGGCCAGCATCTGCGGCGTCTCGTCATAGCCGCCGAAGGCGTTGGGCAGGCCGGCGTTGGGGTGGGCCGAGACGAAACAGTCGCAGACCTGCGCCAGCTCGGCGACATACTGGCGCAATTCGGCAGCGCCGAGTGCGCAGTTCAGCCCGAACGACAGCGGCCGGGAATGCCGCAGCGAGTTCCAGAAGGCCTCCGGCGTCTGGCCGGAAAGGGTGCGGCCGGAGGCGTCGGTGATGGTGCCGGAAATCATCAGCGGCAAGCGTTGCCCTCTTTCCTCGAACAATTGCTCGATGGCGAACAAGGCGGCCTTGGCGTTGAGGGTGTCGAAAATCGTTTCCACCAGCAGCAGGTCGGCCCCGCCATCGGCCAAGCCGCGCGCGGCTTCCAGGTAGGTGGCCACCAGTTCGTCGAAATGCACATTGCGGTAGCCGGGGTCGTTCACGTCCGGCGACAGCGAGGCGGTGCGCGAGGTCGGGCCGAGCACGCCGGCGACCCAGCGCGGCTTGGCCGGCTCACGTGCTGTGAATTCGTCGCAGGCGGCGCGCGCCACCCGCGCACCGGCCACGTTGAGTTCGTAGACGACGGACTCCAGGCCGTAGTCGGCCTGGGAGATGGCGGTGGCGTTGAAGGTGCCGGTCTCGATGATGTCGGCGCCGGCCGCCAGGTACTCGGCGTGGATGGCGCGGATCATTGCCGGCTGGGTCAACAGCAGCAGGTCGTTGTTGCCCTTGAGATCCTTGGGGTGGTCGGCGAAGCGCTCGCCGCGATAATCCTCCTCGGCCAGGCCTAGCCGCTGGATCATGGTGCCCATGGCACCGTCGAGGATCAGGATGCGGCGGCTCAGGAGTTCGCGTAGCTGTTGACTGCGGTCGGCTTGCATGGTGTGTGAGACGTTGGAGAATCGTTGCATTTTATCATGCGCCATGCCGCAGGCCCGCGCCCTTCCTGGCGATTCGGGGCGATTGGCGCCTGGCTTATAATGAGTGCCCGAATCGTTCCAGGGCATCCACCGTCCGATGAAGCGCCTCACCACCAAACGTGTTCTGACCGATGCGTGAATCGCCGCGAGGTTTTCCACCGGCGACGCTGGCATGGCTGGTGTGGGGGCTGGGCGCGCTGCTGTACCTGATCGGCTTCTACCAACGGGTGGCGCCGGCGGTGATCACCGATCAGCTGATGGCGGAGTTCGCCATCGGCGCCGCGGCACTCGGCAATCTTTCCGGTTTCTACTTCTATTCCTATGTGGCGATGCAGATTCCCACCGGTGTCATCGCCGACCGCTGGGGCCCGCGCCGCCTGCTGACGCTGGGTGCCGGCGTGGCGGCAATCGGCACGGCGCTGTTCGCCGGCGCCGCGAGTCTGTGGTGGGCCAATGCCGGCCGCCTGCTGATCGGGGCGTCGGTGGCCGTGGCTTTCGTGTCGATGCTCAAACTCGCCAGCCACTGGTTCGCGCCGCGCCAATATGCGCTGGCGTCCGGCATGGCGTTGCTGACGGGCGTGGTTGGCGCGGTGGCGGCCGGCGTGCCCTTGAGCCTGCTGGTGGACGCTTTCGGCTGGCGCGCGGTGATGGGTGCTTCGGCCGGGCTGACCGCGCTGGTGTGTCTCGCCACCTGGTGGCTGGTGCGCGACGATCCCGCCGAGGCCGGTTATGCCAGTTATTTCCAGGGCGGCCATCAACACCACGAGGCGACGCCCATCCTGCGCGGCCTGGTGGAAGTGCTGGGCTACCGCAATATCTGGATTCTGCTATTGACGCCGGTCGGCGTGGTCGGCGCGGTCCTGGCTTTCGCCGGCCTGTGGGGCGTACCTTACCTGCGCCAGGTGCACGGCTTGGATGCGAAGAGCGCGGCGACCATCACCTCGACGCTGCTGGTGGCCTGGGCGCTGGGCGGACCGTTGCTCGGCGCCTGGTCGGAACACCTGGGGCGCCGCAAGCCGCTGTATGTGCTGACCACCCTCGTCGCGCTGATCGGCTGGGCGGCGATCATTTACCTGCCGTTACCCCTGTGGTTGCTGGTGGCTGTGCTGGTGCCCGTGGGATTCGCCTCCGGCAACATTACCATCGGCTTCGCCTGTGCCAAGGAATCATTGCCGCTGCGCCTGACCGGGACGGCATCCGGCGTCTGCAACATGGGACCGCTGGTCGGCGGCATGCTGTTGCAGCCCGCGATCGGCTGGGTTCTCGACGGCCATTGGACAGGCACCCTGGCCAACGGCGCTCGCACTTATGACGCCGCCGCCTATCAAGCCGGTTTCAGCCTGATCGTCGGGACCGTGGTGGCGTCGGCCATCCTGATTTCTTTCCTGCGCGAAACGAACTGCCGTCAGACCGGCTAAGCTTTTTGTCTATGGCGTGCGGTAGTGCCACAGCGCGATTGCGAAGACGATCAGCCCCAGCGACAGAAAGCCCCCCATCCCCAAGGCCAGCGTCAGCGGCGTGGCCCACAGCAGCGGCGCCAGCACGGCGGCGGTGAGGGCGTTGGTGGCGGTCTGCACCACTCCCTGGCAGCTCGAAGCCAGGCCACGCTTTTCCGGGAACAGGTCCAGCGCCAGCAATTGCATGCTGGGCATCGCCATGGCCATGCCGATGTTGTACAAAGGGAAGGGCAGGATGGCCCAGGGCAGGCGCGCCGGCATCAGCAGGTTCATGGCCAGATTGGCCGCGGCGGCCACGCTCATGATGACGCAGCCGAGAGCGATGGTGCGGCGCGGGCTGAGCCGGCCCGCCAATTGACCGGAGATAACTGCGCCGATTACCATGCCGCCAACGCCGGGACCGAACAGCCAGGCGAAGCCCTGCGGCGATATCCCGAGATGCTGGATCAGGAACACCGGCGCCGACAGCACGTAAAGAAACATGGCGTTGAAGTTGAGGGCCATCGATGCCGACAGACGCATGAATTCGCCGTGCGAAAAGACCCCGACATAGGCATGCCAGAGATGCACCGGATGCAGGCTCTGGCGCTTGTCCGGCGCCAGGGTTTCCGGCAGCCAGAGCAGCGTCGCCAGCCATATCGCGGCGCCGAACAGCGCCATGAAGATGAAGATGCCGTGCCAGTCGAAGTAGGCGTGGATCCAGCCGCCGATGATGGGCGCGATCGCCGGCGCGATGGCGAACATGATGCTGATGCGCGCCATCAGGCGCTGCGCGGCCGGCCCGTCGAGCAGGTCGCGGACGATGGCGCGGCTCACCACCATGCCGACACCGCAGGACAGTCCTTGCAAGGCGCGGCCGATCCATAGGTATTCGATGCGCGTGGACAAGGCGCAGAACAGCGAGGCCAGCGTGTACACGGCCAGCCCGACAAGGATCACCTTGCGCCGGCCGAGCGCGTCCGACAGGGCGCCGTGCCACAGCATCATGAAGGCGAACGGCACCATGAAGGCGGTCAGGGTCTGCTGGATCTCGACCTGGCTGGCGCCAAGCGAGGCGCTCATCGCCGGGAAGGCCGGCAGGTAGGTGTCGATCGAAAACGGGCCGATCATCGCCAGCGTCGCCAGCAGGGCCGAGAAACCGCGCAGCGGTGCAGTCGGAGTGGTAGCTGGAGTTTTCACTGGCGAATCTGCTGAAGGAAGGGTGACATCAGCCCTCTGACAGGCCGCGCCGGTAATGAATCGCCTCGGCGATGTGCGGGCCGCGTACCAGGTCCACATCGGCCAGGTCGGCCACGCTACGCGCCACCTTGAGGACGCGATGGTAGGCGCGCGCCGACAGCGACAGCCGGGCAATCGCCTGCTTCAGCAGTTGCGTCCCCGCTTCGTCGGGCAGGCAGTGCCGGTCGATCTCCGCGCTGCTCAGCAATGCGTTGGCCTTGCCCTGCCGCGCCAGTTGGCGGTCGCGCGCCCGGGCGACTCGGACACGCACATCGGCGGAGGATTCACCGTTCGCCTGGGTCTGCAATTCGGCATCGGACAGGGAGGGCACATCGAGCATCAGGTCGATGCGGTCGAGCAAGGGGCCGGAAAGCTTGCCGCGGTATTTCGCCACCTGGTCGGGCGTGCACCGGCACTTGCCATTGGGATGGGCGAGCCAGCCGCAGGGGCAGGGATTCATCGCCGCCACCAGTTGGAAGCGGGCGGGAAAGTCGGCGCGGCGCGCCGCCCTGGAAACGCAGATGTGGCCGCTTTCGAGCGGTTCGCGCAGTGCTTCCAGAACGCGCCTCTCGAACTCGACCAACTCATCGAGAAACAGTACGCCGTGGTGCGCCAGTGAAATTTCTCCCGGGCGCGGCACGCTGCCGCCGCCGACCAGCGCCGCGCTGGATGCCGAATGATGCGGCGCGCGGAAAGGCCGGCGCCCCCAGTCCTCGATGCGGAAGCTCCCCGCCAGGGATTGCACAGCGGCGCTTTCCAGGGCTTCCGCTGCGGTCATGGCCGGCAGGATGCCGGGGAAGCGGCTCGCCAGCATCGACTTGCCGGTTCCCGGCGGGCCGGACAGCAGCAGGCTGTGGCTGCCGGCGGCGGCGACTTCGAGGGCACGTTTGGCGTGGACCTGCCCCTTGACTTCGGCGAGGTCGGGATAGCACGGTTCCGCCAGCAGGGCCGCGCCGGTGTATGGCTGGATGGGCTGTTGTCCGTTGAGATGGGCGCAGACCTCCAGCAGGCTGCGCGCCGGGAGTATGCGGGCCGACTGTACCAGCGAAGCTTCGGCGGCGCTGTCGGCAGGCAGGATGAAATTTCGTGTTGCCGCATTCGCGCCGGACATGGTTGCGCACATCGCCAGCGCGCCGCGGATGGCCCGCAATTCGCCGCCCAGCGCCAGTTCGCCGGCGAATTCGTAATCGTCCAAACCGTCGGCCTTGACCTGCCCCGAGGCGATCAGGATGCCCAGCGCAATCGGCAAGTCGAAGCGTCCGGACTCCTTGGGCAGATCGGCAGGTGCCAGATTCACGGTGATGTGTCGTTGCGGAAACTCGAAACGGCAATTCTGGATCGCCGCGCGCACGCGGTCGCGGGCTTCCTTGACTTCCGTATCCGGCAAGCCGACCAGGGTGAAGGCGGGCAGACCGGGCGCGAGGTGCACCTCGACGGTGACTTCGGGCGCATCCATGCCGGACAGGGCGCGAGACTTGAGGACGGCGAGGGACATGACAAACGACGGCGGGGACGGATGCGGCGATTATAAGCTGTCGCCGCACCCGCCGCCGTTACCGAACTCAGGAGTGTTCAGTCCTTGTAGGCCTCGACTGGGGAGCTGATCTTCACTTCGTCGCCGACTGCCGGCAGGAATTTCATCATGCCGAAATCGGAGCGCTTCAGCGTCGCCGTCACGTCGGCGCCGCACATGTCCTTCTTGGTGAAGGGATTCGCTGCGCAGCGGAAGTTGTTGACCGTCAACTTGAGCGGTTTGGTGACACCGAGCAGGGTGAAGCTGCCTTCGGCGGCCACGACGTTGGCGCCTTCGAAAACCAGCCTGTCGGACTTGAACGACATGGTCGGGAACTTTTCGGTGTTGAAGAATCCGTCCGCCGACAGGTGTTTGTCCCAGGTATCGAAGCCCATGTCGAGCGAGGTGGTGTCTATGATCAATTCGACGCTGCCTTTTTTCGTCGCAAGATCCAGGGTGATTTTGCCGGCGCTTTTGTTGAAGCGTCCGCGCTGGTTGGTGAAGCCGAGGTGGTTGACTTCGAATACCGGGAAGGTGTGGCTCGGGTCGATGGTATAGCTGTCGGCGGCCAGCGCCGGTGCGGCCAGGGCGGATGACAAGGCAAGGAATGCGAGGGTTTTGTGCATAGGGGCTCCTGTTGGGTTGGGTGATTGCTGCGGTAAAACGGAATGCGGTGTGGCGCTATTTCTTCGCAGCCAAAGTGAAGTGGAAGCGGACCTGCACTTCGTCGGCGACGACGCTGGTATCCGTCCAGGCACCGTCGCCGATGCCGTATTGCAGCCGCAGGATGGGAATGGCGCCGTCAATCAGCAGGTTGCCGCCGTCAATCCTGGCGCTGAACGGCGCCACCACGTCCCGCGTCCTGCCCTTGATGGTCATCTTGCCGGCCGCTTCGTAACGGCCGTTGCCGATCGACTTGATTGCGCCTGCAATGAATTTGGCCGTGGGAAATTCGCGGACGCTGAACCACGCCTTGCCCTTCACCTCATCGTTTGCGTCACTGTTGCCGGCGTCGATGCTGGCTGCTTCGATCTCGATCTGCGCCTTGCCCTTTTCCGGCTGCTTCGGGTCCAGGGATATTTGCGCCGCGAATTTCTTGAACCTGCCCTCGACGGGAACACCCATCTGCTTCGAGACGAAACTCACGGCGCCCTTTTCTCCCTGAACGACGTTGAACTCTGCCGCCAAGACGGGTCGGACGGAGAGCGTCGAAATCCAGAGTGCAAGCAATAGGCGGTTCATTGGGTCGAGTCCTGTCTTATGAACGGCAGCATCCGCGCCAGGGTGCCGTCGCGTTCGAACAAGTGGTGCTTGATGGCGGCGGCGGCATGGATCAGGATCAACGCCAGCATCGTGAAATTCAGGGTGGCATGCACTTCCTTGAGCAATTCGCCGAGCATTTTGTCTTTGCCGATCAGGTCAGGCAGAGGAATCACGCCGAACCATACGACGCTGAAGCCCATTGCCGAACTCATCAGCCAGCCGGAGAGCGGAACCGCCAGCATCAACAGGTACAGGCTGTGGTGGATGGCCTGCGCGGCGATCTCCTGCCAGCGTGGCATGCCGGACAGCAACGGCGGCGGGCGATGCCCCAGGCGCCAGGCGAGGCGCAGCGCCACCAGCAGCAGCGCCGAGATGCCGATCCATTTGTGATACGAATACAACTGGAGCTTGTTCGGACTGAGCGGCAATTCGTGCATATACACCCCGAGCGGGAAGGCGCACAGGATCGTCAGCGCCACCAGCCAGTGCAGGGCGATGGCGACGCCGGTATAGGAGGAGGCGGCATTCATGTGGGTTCCTGGGTTCCTTCCAGCGCACCACGCAACTGGCGCAAGGTGGTTTCGGCCAGTTTCAGGTCGGCCGCGCTGTAGTTCGCAAATACGCGGCCGACGTGGCTGATATGCGCCGGAAAAGTTTCGCCGAACAGTGCTTCTCCCTTCGCCGTCAGACGGACGATCTGGCTGCGTCCGTCAGTCGGCGAGGCGCTGCGGCTGACCAGTTTCTTCGCTTCCAGGCGATCGACCACGCCGGTCAAGGTGCCCTTGGTGATCAGCGTCTTCTCGCCAAGTTCCTTGAAGTTCATGCCTTCGGTATTGCCGAGCGTGGCGACAATGTCGAATTGTGGCGGCGTCAGACCCATCGACCGGATGTGTAGTGCGGAGTGCGATTCGAATGCCTGATAGCAGCGGACCAGCTCGCGGACGATAGGCAGGAAGGATTTCTTCGGCATGTTGTCGGTGTCGAGGCATCGAGGCGTCGATCTGCTCCTAACGACGAGCATAATAGTTCTAATTAGTACTATATGTCAAGTGTGGGATATTCCCTGCGATTCAGGAGACGGACGTCACGCTTTCGGATGTTGGGTGTTGGCTTCGAGTGCGGCGACGCGGGCTTCCAGAGCGCTGAGTTTTTCCCTGGTGCGCGCCAGCATGGCCACCTGAAGGTCGAATTCCTCGCGGGTGACGAGATCCAGTTTTGCGAACGCGCTGGAAAGCAGGGCGCGGGCATTTTTTTCGATGTCCTTGGCCGGACTTGCCGCGATCAAGGCGGAAATCCGGGCCGAGATTTCGTCCAGGGATTTTGGGTTGAGCATGGTGTGATCCTCAGGTGTTCCATGAAGTTTAGCACGGCGAGATGTCGTGATTGCATGCGCGCACCGACCTGGTGCAGATCATTACCCAGACGCCGCAAGTCGGTGCAATGCCCCCCGGGTAGATTTGGACGATAACAATAAGTACATGTAGTTTATGAACAATTGCCGTAGGCACAGATTGTGCACTAGCGATAGTGCCGATCACTTAAAGGAGAAACATCATGCGTAAATCTATCGTTGCTTCCGCTGTTGCTGCTGCTTTCCTGCTGCCGTCCGCAGCAGTTCTAGCCCAAACCGCTACTCCCACCCCGGCGCCAGCCGCCGCGGCCCCCAGCCCCTTCACCGGCAACTTCACCCTGGCCTCGGAGTACCTCTACCGCGGCATTGCCCAGACGCGCGGCAAGCCCGCTGTGCAGGGCGGATTCGATTATGCCCATCCGAGCGGGTTCTATATCGGTACCTGGGGCTCGAACATCAGCTGGCTGACCGACGTCGGCGCCAGTGGCGCCAGCCTGGAGCTGGATGTCTATGGCGGCTACAAGGGTGCGATCAACGATGATCTGGCCTTCGACGTCGGGGTGTTGACCTACAACTACCCTGGCACCTACCCCGCGGGCTTCACCAAGCCGGACACCACAGAAGTCTATGGTGCGCTCACTTGGAAATTCCTGACGGCCAAGTACTCACATGCCACCACCAACCTTTTCGGCACGCTCAACCCAGCGACAGGCGCCAAGTCCTCTGGTTCAGGTTATCTGGAACTGAACGCCTCATACGATCTGGGCGATGGCTTGGGTGTCTCGGCTCATGTGGGTCGCCAAACGGTCAAGGACTTCAGCGCGGCATCCTATACCGACTGGAAAATTGGCGTGACCAAGGATATTGGCATCGGCACCGTCGGCGCCGCTGTGTTGGCTACCGACGCCAATGGCAGTTGCGCAATGGGCGAGTGGTATTGCTTCGCTTCTCCCGCCGGCGGCTATGACGCGGGCAAAAGCCGCCTGCTGCTGACTTTCGGCAAAACCTTCTAATAACCGGGATGGCTCGCCGGCAGCAAGGTGCCCGCCGGCGCATCCTGAACTCATAAGGAACCGCTATGAAACTGATTACCGCGATCATCAAGCCGTTCAAGCTTGACGAAGTGCGTGAAGCCCTCTCCGCCATCGGCGTGCAGGGAATCACGGTCACCGAGGTCAAGGGATTCGGTCGGCAAAAAGGGCACACCGAGTTGTATCGGGGCGCCGAATATGTCGTCGACTTTCTGCCCAAGGTCAAGATCGAAGCAGCCATCAAGAGTGAGCTGATCGAACAGGCGATCGAAGCCATCGAAAAATCCGCCAGCACCGGCAAGATCGGTGACGGCAAGATCTTCGTCTTCGATCTAGAACAGGTCGTCCGCATCCGCACCGGTGAAACCGGTGAGGCCGCGTTGTAAGGGGAACATGATGAAAAAACTCATTGCACTCGTTCTGACGGTGGTGGCGGTTGGCTTCGGCAGCGCCAGTTACGCCGAAGACAAACCCGCCGAAGCGGCGGCACCCGCTGCTACAGCACCGGCGGCGGCTGCCCCTGCCGCGGCGGCAGTTGCGGCTCCCGCGGCGGCTCCAGCCGCTGCCGCAACACCCGCCCCGGTGCCGAATAAGGGTGACACCGCCTGGTTGATCGTGGCCACGGCTTTTGTCATCCTGATGTCGATCCCCGGCCTCGCCTTGTTCTACGGCGGCTTGGTGCGCAGCAAGAACATGCTGTCGGTGTTGATGCAGGTGTTCGTAATCTTCGCCTTGATCAGCGTGTTATGGGCAGTGTATGGCTATAGCATCGCCTTCACGGAGGGTAACGCGTTCTTCGGTAGCCTCGACAAGCTGCTGCTGAAAGGCATCACGCCGGATAGCGTGGCGGCGACCTTCAGCAAAGGGGTGGTGATTCCCGAGTTCATCTACGTCGCCTTCCAGGGCGCCTTTGCCGCCATCACGGTGGCGTTGGTGGTCGGTTCCTTCGCGGAACGCATCAAGTTCTCGGCGGTGTTGCTGTTCTCGGTGCTGTGGTTCACCTTCAGCTATCTGCCGATCG
>Ga0172379_10010182_pt1 | contig 11442 bp, 12 predicted proteins | sample GrowelOW334metaG_FD_119756 | JGI IMG/M metagenome (GOLD analysis project Ga0172379, IMG submission 119756) | Groundwater microbial communities from an aquifer near a municipal landfill in Southern Ontario, Canada - Groundwater well OW334 metaG | ecosystem: Environmental > Aquatic > Deep... | reverse complement strand
TATTGCCAGGCTCAAGTACGCTTACTTCCCCTGCAATCATGAGTTTGCCAGGGGCATATGCAACTACGTCATTCATTTTAGATCCTTTCAGCTATGGCCAACAGTAATTCTCGGTCAATCAAATGATACCAAAATTGGATGTTTTTTGTTCTTTTTTAACCCTCGCAATACCAGAAAAGCTTTTTCCTTGCGGCAAAATAGATTTTCATTCCTTGTAAAAGTGTGGTAGAGTGGGATTAGATTTTATAAAACGTCTGTCTTTATCTAAGGAGTTCCGTAACCAAAGCAAAGTAAAAAATAAAGCGTAACCTTCCGTTGTGGGTAAGCGCATGAGTATGAGTGATCAGATTAGAATAAAACTTTCTAGAAAGAAAAAAGAATAATGAAAATTTACGTAGGAAATTTAGACAGAAACGTATCAGAGCAAGATCTTCAAAGCCTTTTCGCAACATACGGCGAAGTAACATCAGCAAACGTCATCAAAGATAAATTCACAGGCGAATCTCGTGGCTTCGGTTTCGTTGAACTTGGCGAAGGCGCCGATGGCGCAGCAGCTATTGCCGAACTTTCAGGCAAAGAACTTCAAGGCCAACGTATTCGCGTCAGCGAAGCACATCCACGTAACGATCGCGGCGGTGATCGTGGTGGGTTCGGTGGCAACCGTGGTCCTCGTTCAGGCGGCTTCGGCGGCCCTCGTAGCGGCGGATTCGGCGGCAACGACCGTGGCCCTCGTAGAAACTCTTGGTAAGCAATCTTAATTAAAAAATATTTTTATATAACCCTTTATCGAAAGACTATCGAATGAAAATTTACGTAGGAAATTTAGGTAGAAACGTATCAGAACAAGATCTTCAAAGCCTTTTCGCAACATACGGCGAAGTAATTTCAGCAAACGTCATCAAAGACAAATTCACAGGCGAATCACGCGGATTCGGCTTCGTTGAACTTGGCGAAGGTGCCGATGCAGCAGCTGCTATTGCTGAACTTTCAGGCAAAGAACTTCAAGGCCAACGTATTCGCGTTAGCGAAGCACAACCTCGCAACGACCGTGGCGGTTCAGACCGTGGCGGCTTCGGCGGCAACCGTGGTCCTCGTTCAGGCGGCTTCGGCGGCCCTCGTAGCGGCGGATTCGGCGGCAGCGACCGTGGACCTAGAAGAAATTCTTGGTAAGCTGATTTAAAGCAAAAAAAAGGGCGCTTGGTTAAAACCAAGCGCCCTTTTTTTATGTCTATTTTTTATCCCCAGTACCCAACCGTCGCAAACGATATCACTTCAAGTTTTCCTTTGGCCAGCATAAGCATATCTCCGTTAGGCAACACCTGCTGCATGGTCCCTTCAAGAACAACACCATCGTGTCGATGAACCGTCACTTTTTTACCTGTAAAAGCTTGCGCGCTGCGCCATTGTTGGTAGAGTGTTGCCCATTGAGCCTGGCGCCATAGGGCGTAATAACTATCAAGACTTATAAGCATTGCTTTATAAAGATCGCGAAGATTCGTTTGACCATACTCTTGAGCAATACTTGTTGCACTGCCAAAAAGCTGGTCGTCCGGGTTAAAAATATTATTTACGTTAAGCGAAAAGCCAACAATCATACCCTGCAGTGCCCCCTCAAGCCAAACCCCCTGCATCAACATGCCGCCACATTTTTTTCCATTAAGAAAGAAGTCGTTGGGCCATTTAAGTTTGACACCATAAGCTGTAAGCGGCTGACAAATGCCAAGGCTGATCGCCATGCCCAGTTGATTAAGCCTCATCTGAAGGTCTTCTTTTGGAATGCTTGAAAGGTGATGGGGTTTTACAACAAACGTGACAGAAAGTTGGCCTGGATAATTGGCCCATACTCTTCCTTGCCGGCCACGGGCCTTGGTTAGCTCATCAGCTAAAAAGATAGATCCATCTGGCGCTTCACCTAAATTTTCACGCGCCCAAGCAAATGAATCTGAGCACTGCTTCATGCGATATAATGTGCTCCCAATTACCATGATGTCCCCCCTGCTCTTAAAATAATTTTATTTTGACCCCGTTCGCTTGGATTCGACTTCGCTAACGCTGCGCTCATCACGAACGTTCCTACTCTCCGTTCGCCCTGAGTGTAGCACCTTTGGTGCGAAATCGAATGGGTACGAACATTTAAAAACGAACTTTTGCGATCTGGGCTGTTTCACGCTTGATATCGCGTTCTTTGATGCTCTCTTTTTTATCGTATAATTTTTTTGATTTTGCCAGACCAATCTCAATTTTCACGTACCCACGATCATTGAAGTAGAGTTTAAGCGGAATAAGGGTCAGTCCTTTTTTAGCCAAAATACCAATCAATTTATTGACTTCTTTTTTATGTAAAAGCAACTGGCGCGTTTGGCGAGTCGTATCTGTTTTATCGTAAGCATGGGAATAAGGAGCAATGTAACAATTAAGCAGCTGAATCGAACCGCGCTGTACCGTCGCAAAAGCATCGTTTATCGAAACGCCCTTGTTGCGAATCGACTTAACTTCGTCACCACGCAGCACAAGGCCCGCTTCAACGGTGTCAGTAATTTCGTAATCAAAGTATGCTCGCTTGTTCGTTGTTATTATTTTCATCATATTTATTCTCTGTTGCGCCCTTGTGAAAGCTTTTTAAAAATAACGCTGGCAAACGGCCACAGCGCCATCGCACACACAACACCCAAAACATTGCCGCCGATCAAAAAAGACCACAGGCAAATGGTACCAGAACCAAAGATTTTTGGCAAAGTGATCACCCAGGTTGGATGAATCGCTAGAAAGGAATGCAGCAACCAGCGCCCAAAAAAATAGTCGGTCGTAAAAAAGGGCGCCATGGTCCATGGATTATTAATGCTGGTGGCAAGAAATAAGGTGGGCAAGTGCACATCAAAGAGATACATAGACGCGATCATCATAACCGTATGTAAGCCAGGAAAAGGCGAAAATGATATGTAGATGCCCAGACAAAAAGAACGCGTAAGCTTTTCAGGTGTGCACCCCTCAAGTAAGGCTTTGTAGAAGATATGTTTCAGTTTTTCGGTCCACGTTTTGAGCATTAACACCTGCCTTCCCTATGGTTAGTCACTATGCAATAACAATCACGCCACCCTTAACATCAACAATAAATTCTTTTTTCTCTGGCTGCTTGAGTACATGTATAGCCAAAGGGGCAACAAGGTACTGCTGCACCGCACGCTTGATGGGACGCGCGCCAAATTCTTTTTCATACCCAAGCTCAGCCAACGTTTCAACGGCACGATCATTAACCACCAATGCTATATTTTTTTCTTCTTTTAATCGCGCTTTAATGATATCAACCTGATGGTGTGCTATGCGAACAATATCCGATTGCGCAAGACTTTGAAAGAAAATAATCTCATCGATACGATTCAAAAACTCCGGCTTAAAGAATGCGTGTAAGAGCGTTTCGATTTCCTGTTTAACCTTTGGGGTCAATTCTTTTGCTTCAAGAATTTTATCCGAGCCGATATTACTCGTCATAATGATGACGCAATTTTTGAATGAAACCGTACGCCCCTGTGAATCAGTCAGATGCCCTTCATCAAGAATCTGTAAAAAGATATTAAAGACTTCTGGATGCGCTTTTTCAATCTCATCAAAGAGAACAACGCTGTACGGATGTTTCCTCACCTGCTCTGTCAGTTGTCCACCTTCTTCATACCCAACATACCCCGGGGGAGCACCAATCAGACGGGCAACTGCATGTTTTTCCATGTACTCAGACATATCAATGCGGATCATTTTATGTTCATCATCAAAGAGATAGTCGGCCAAGGTTTTTGCTACTTCTGTTTTACCAACGCCGGTTGGTCCTAAAAACAAAAATGATCCAATTGGTTTCGCCGGATCTGCCAACCCTGACCGGTGAACACGAATAATGTTAGCAATTTTACTGATCGCTTCATCTTGCCCAACCACACGTCGATGTAGTTCTGCTTCCATCTTGATAAGTTTTTCACCTTCATCGGTTTTTAACTTTTCAACCGGGACCTTAATCCAACGTGCAAGCACTGCAGCGATGTCATCTTCATCAACCTCTTCTTTAATCAAATGCGTCGCTGAACTTTTGATCTGCAGCTCTTCTTTGGCTAACTTTTTCTCCAGATCAACTATGTTCCCATACTTGATTTTGGACGCTTTGCTGTAATCGCCATCGCGTTCAGCTTGGGCATAGGCGATTTTTTCTTGTTCTATCTGGGCGCGTAACTTTTGAATAGTCTCAAGTGGTTTGCGTTCAGCCTTCCATTGATCAACAAGCATCCTACTTTGTTCTTTTAAATCGCTTAATTCTTTTTCAAGTTCAACAAGGCGTTTTTTTGAAGCCTCGTCTTTTTCTTTACTCAATGCAACACGCTCAATTTCCAGTTGCCGTAAAAGCCGCTCTTGCTGATCAATCGTTTCTGGTTTGGAATCAACAGCCATCTTAACCATCGAAGCTGCTTCATCAATCAGGTCAATCGCTTTGTCAGGTAAAAATCTATCGGGAATCATGCGGGCCGAAAGCTGTACCGCTTTGACCAAAGCTTGATCTTTAATATGAATGCCATGATGCAACTCATACCGTTCTTTAAGGCCGCGCAAAATCGAAATTGCGTCCTGCACCGATGGCTCTTCAACCAGCACCTTTTGGAAACGACGCTCAAGCGCTGCATCTTTTTCAATGTATTTTTTATATTCAGCAGACGTTGTTGCGCCGATACAATGCAAAATTCCTCGGGCAAGTGCTGGTTTTAAAAGATTTGAAGCATCCATGCCGCCACCGGTTGCTCCTGCGCCAACAAGCATGTGGAGTTCGTCGATGAATAAGATAATCGCTTCTGACTCTTTTTCGATCGCTTCTAAAATTGCCTTCAAGCGTTCTTCAAACTCACCGCGATATTTTGTTCCAGCAATCAGGGCTCCTAGATCGAGTGATAAAATTCTACGCCCACGCAAACTTTCAGGTACATCGTTATTGATAATACGTTGCGCAATCCCTTCAACGATCGCCGTTTTACCGACACCGGGATCACCAACAAGTACTGGATTGTTTTTAGTACGACGCGAAAGAATTTGTACCACGCGTCTAATTTCATCATGACGGCCAATAACAGGATCAAGTTTGCCTTCACGCGCAACTTTGGTTAGATCATGACAGTATTTTTCAAGCACCTGATACTGTGCTTCTGCTTCCTGAGTTTTCACGGTATTTCCCCCTCTTACTTTTTGTACCCACACCAACACATCGTTATACGTAAAATGTTTGTGAAGCTCACCTGCTACTGCTGTTGGCAGCCCTTTAGTCCGTGCAAGCACCAACAAACAGACGTCGATGCTGACAAATTCATCACCAAGTTTTCTTGATTCCTGTTCACATTCGTTCAAAAATATTTGTAGCGATTGATCAAGCGCAACACCGGTGCCAGAAACACGCGGCAGTTTTTCCAGTTCATGCAAGACCATAGCTTTTAATTTTTTGCTGTCGACGTTAAGCGCTGTAAAACACGATTGGCAAAATTGATTATCAAGCATTACTGCGAGCAGATGAAGCGGCTGCAAAGTTGGATTTTCTCGATTGGTAGCCAGTGAATACGCTTCTTGAATAAGCTGTCCGCACGCGGTTGTAAACCGTTGAGCATTCATGATTCCCCTTTCGTCGGTGAGACACACAACTTTCTGAGAGGATAGTGTATCGACCAAACCAAATTTTACTACATGAATAAGTGTAGTACATTTGCCAAGGGAATCTCAACGCAAGCTTGAACTAAGCATGTATAAATCAGTGTAATCAGGATTTTTCTCGATGTACCCATTTTCAACCGCAAAATCAATAGCCGGCTGCAATTCGCAAATTATTATCTTCGCCAGACGCATATCTAATTCCATTTGCGCTTTACGCTGGCAGGGAAAACAAAGACAAGGGTATTTAGGGAGATAGCCAAGAGAAAACCGATTCATACGATTAACTTCGCGATTATAGTCACCAATTATATTTTCAAGTCTTCTTATATCCAAGATCCAATCTTGTCCTTCGTTACACCTAGATAGGAAAAAAACACATCTGAAAGGGTCTCTTATTATACTCTGACTATTCCAAATATTCGGACAGCCCGAAATATCAAGTCCTATAATCTTTCGACACCCTGTTGCACCTTCTCTTCTCATGGCAATATTTTCAAGATGCTCACGATTAAACTTTTCATGAGCGAGAGCTAACATCCTGACCTCGGGAAACCCTCTAATAATTTCTACAAGATCTTTCGCATCGAAATTTATTTTCGCAAGATCAAGTTCAACAACCTTTTTCGGATCAAGACAAGAAATAACCCATTTCAAAAATCTCGGATCACCCCCTGGGGATATCATAGAGTCAGAAAAGCTAAATCCTTTTAAAGAATGAAGATGTTTTTTTTGTATATTCAAACATAGAACGCAGGCAACATGAAGACGCTTGTTTTTAATATCACATAGAGCCATTGCAGATTTCTGGTGTTCATCATTACATCCATCAACTTGCCCAGGAATCCCAGGCTCAGGAATAAAAAAACCTATGATCACTCGCCATGCATCGCTCGGTAGCTGGCTAAAGCTTCCCTCAACTGGCGCCGGCGCAACGCGCACGGATCGAAAGCAACATAACCTTTTGAGCAGAATAACAAAGCAACTGCAACAATCGTTTTCCTCTAATAACTGCTGCGTTCTCTTCCCTGGCCGGACAAACAACACGTTATCTATTACCTGCTGCGCAGCTACCGCCGCTGGCTGGACAACATGACCCTGATCATCATATTTTTTTTCCTCTACTTCGTCCCTTCGTAACAACGCACCAAAACAGGCAACCCATCCAAGTGATAGAACTAAAAGAAATTTGTACGTAAAATTATTCATAAATAACCTCAAATCCAGGATCGTCTATATTTATCAGCTTCTCTTTTTCCACACATCATCATTTCGACGCTCTTTATCTCGCTTCTCGACGTAACTCTTCGCGTTTCCATATTTCATCGGCTATTTTATTGGCGCTTTCTAGCCGTTTACGTTCGATACCCTCAAGATCAAATTGATATAAAATGAAATTTGCAAGTCTATTCCATCCTCTTTTGTGTGCCATCTCTAAAGGCGTCAGTCCTGTCTTTACATCACGAGCGTTAATATCGGCACCTTTTTCAAGAAGATCACTTAATTGAGAAAGCCCTTCATCGCTCACATCATGCTCTTCAAGGTCTCGTATAAAGTTCAAAAAATAAGCCGTATTAATTTTTTTTGCATCCACAGAACTATCTTCATCGATGTACCGAACTTGCGTAACCTCGTTAAAAGACACATGTCGTTCTTTCGAACTACTTTTTTTACACGCTCCAAAGGCATACTGCCCCGTTAAAACAGTCGCAAATAAAATCGAACACACTATTTTTTTCATGATTGTTTTCCACATTTATTATTCGATGCTTTACCAAGACCTTTTTCAACCACATCAATAAGATTACTTGTAACAGCATCAAGAAACTGAATTTTGTCTTTAAAATTTTGATAACGGAGGAGTAGTTTGAGCATGTCAGCACGCTTGCTTGCGACTGCAAATTTAAATGCTGCCAACGCAGCCCAACATGAAAGCGATTGTTCGCGATCACTTTCTTTAAGTATAATTTCGACAATATCTTTATATCCATGTACAACAGCCAGCTTAAAGGCTTTATCGGTTGTATAAGTGCTCCATAATTCCTCAAAACTAACGCTTTTTAAAAAATCACTTGTCCCTGTCAAACTGCCTGATATTTCCATCGACTCATCGGAACTTTCGCCAGAACTCGCCGGTTCATAAACACAATAATCGTGGTATCGATCTTTAATTAAATCCCAGGCACACTCATAGGCGCCGCTACACATAGCTGTTACATTTACTTGCGTTGTTATGACAATAAAAAAGATGATTGTCCCTAACCTCAATATTTTCATATGTACGTCCCTTGTTGCGTTATTCTCGTTCTGGTATGGAAGGCAGCGATTGTGTCGAATAACACGATCTTCTTTGAGCTGGCAGCTCCGTCCTTATTTTGACATGCGGATATTCTTGAACTATCGATTGTACCTCTTTTAAATCCAACTTCGAACAATTCCTAATATCAACGTAGTGTAGGCCATTACACTGCGATAGTATCAGCCTCAACGCTTTTGTTTGTATTTGAGTACAAGAAATGCAAAGTTGCTTCAGAAAAAACTTCATACTAATAAGGCCAAAACCTCTTGCTGAGACCATCCGTAAGCCAGACACATCTAGATATTTAAGATGAAGACATCCTGTAAGAATTTGAATTAATGTATCGTCATCTAACGAATCAATTCCCGAAATATTGAGGTGCTCAAGCTCATGTAAGCGTCCAATCATGGTAAGAGTGCGAAGGTCAATTTTTTTGCAAAATGATATATCAAGCGCCCTAAGATCTTGTTTTGTTTTTATGATATTTAGAAGCTCTTCTTGCTCTCTTTTTCCATTAGATGTTGGTGTAAGCTTAAGAGGCGTTTGGACGTCATAGCCCACCAACGATTCCTTATTACTATTTCCCGATAATTCTGAGGAAGAACTTACACTGCCCGCCGTACTTATAGATCTTGTACAACGTGATGGTGATATTATTTTCACTTCGTTTGATGGAGAAATAACCTGTATCACTAGATTGGAATTTTTAGGTTTTTCAGACGACCATGGAAAACAACCACAACAAATCGGCTCCTCTTGATCACCATTCCTAAGAGCTGCGTGTAACCCAACTCCATTAACAATCAAAAACGTTGCGACAAAGAAAAAGATCCTCTTATAAAATTTCATAGCCCCCCGGCTTTTTTAAAGAAAAATAATTATAAATAATTCAAGCGGAGAAGAACTATAGCAAAATTTACTCTCTTGTTCAAATACCTCAGCGTGAATAAAAAAATGGGAAGCCACGCTCTTCCATAGCCTCTTTTGTTAAGCCTGGTTTACTGCAAGTAACTTTCCCCTCCCATTGCAATTACCAGCCATTTTAAAAAAAACCTTGCCCGACGAGGCCATATGCTTTTACACTGCTTATCGTATTATTTTTATAAACAATCATGAGGAAGGACCCGAACATGAAATCTATCGCCCAAGCATTTTTATTAAGCAGTCTTTTTTTTGTTGCCACACCAAGCGTTGTGTGTGCCACTCAACAAAGTCAGGCACCAACAACACACCAAGAAACAAAACAGCAATCGCACAATATGAACGACTTTTTAAAAGACCATATGAATCAGCAAACCCCCGCCTGGCTCCTCATCATTATCGCATTTGCAGCCGGCATTTTGGTCAGCTTTACCCCATGCATCTATCCAATGATTCCTATCACCATCGGTATCTTACAGATCCAACGCCAACAGTCGCTCCTCTATAATTTCTTCTCAGCCCTAACCTACGTTGCTGGCATCGCATGCGTCTATGCCACGCTTGGCTACATCTCTGCAACAAGCTCCCTGATCTTTGGCCGCTGGCTGGCGAGCCCTTGGTTCATCTTTTTTATTGTTCTCTTCTTTCTCTACCTTGCATTTTCCATGTTCGGATTTTATGAAATCTATACACCACGATTCCTTTCTCGCTCAAGCGATGTTAACCGTAAACCATCGCTACTTACCAATTTCATCTTTGGCGCTATCTCAGGAACCGTAGCATCACCTTGCCTTACCCCAGCTTTGGCGCTTTTATTAGGCATCGCGGCGCAACAGGCCAGCCCAATCCTTGGCTTCTTAATTCTTTTTTCATTTGCTCTTGGCATGGGATCGTTACTCATTCTTGTCGGAACATTTTCTGGCGCCGTCAGCATGCTTCCCCGCGCTGGCGAGTGGATGGATGAGATCAAGCGCCTGTTTGGATTTATTATGCTGGCGGTCTGCGTTAACTTTCTGCAACCGTTCCTCCCAGCGCCTTATAACTTGTATCTCTATGCCCTCATCACGCTCAACGCTGGAGTTTATTTCATCGTCGGGCCTCGTAAAAAGCTTATAAAAACAATCGTTGGCTATGCCCTGCTGGTAGCAACGGCGCTGCTCCTTCTCTGGTCGCGATAGAAAATAACAACCAAAAACCGTTTTTGCTTCACCTCAACCATCCTCACCGCTCCCCCGTTTTCGAATAAAACTTTTCAAGCTGAAACGATCGAGCCGCCTTGTAGCGCCTTTAATTACTCCTTGTTTTCTGTTGACATTGTCGATCTTGGCTGATACCATGCCCTATTAGTCAATTGTTGCAATAATAAGGCTTTTATAGCGACGGCGCAGGCGTTTAAAGGTTCAGTTTTTTAGATCAGAAAGGATTTACGATGATTCCAGTGATTAAGAAATCTTTAGCGATGATATTTGTTGCATGCGTGGCCAGCGGTGTGGCGATGGGGGCTATGAACATGGAGCCAACGCTTCGCTTTCTGGCAGGACTTGGCGATCTAGAAGGCGCTGAAGCGCTTATTGCTTCAGGGGCCTATGTAGATGCGACTGAGGATGGAATAACACCTCTCCATGCCGCAGCTCGCTGGGGCAAAATAAAAATGATAGAACTTCTTCTTACTCATAAGGCCAATATGAATGTCAAAGGCAACTATGGCTGGACGCCACTTCATTGGGCTGTATTCGGAGATCAAGCAAACACAGTAAAATTATTTATTGCTAGGGGTGCCAACATAGAGGCTGCTGACGACAAAGGGCTGACACCTCTTCATCATGCTGCACGCCATGGCTATCTAGAAATAGTAAAACTACTTATTGCTGCTGGCGCCAACGTAAATGCTCCTGACAACAATGGATGGACGCCTCTTCACAACGCTGCATTCAATGGCCAGGTAGAAGTAGTAAATGCACTTATTAAAGCTGGCGCCAACATAAATGCTCCTAACAACTGTAGCGAGATGTCCCTTTATAACGCTGCACTCTGTCATCACATAGAAATAGTAGAATTACTTATTGGTGCTGGTGCAAACATAAATGCTGTTGCCCCACAAGGCGAGCCGCTTCTTCATTATGCTATATACTCTGGCAACCTAAAAATGGTAAATGCCTTCATTCGTTTAGGGGCTAATATAAAAATGACTGACCGCATAGGGGAAACTCCACTTCATACGGCAGCTGTCTTGGGCCATACAGAAATAGTATATGTGCTCATTGGTTTAGGTGCCGATATAAATGCTACCGACAACTATGGCTTGACGCCGCTTCATCGTGCTGCATTCTGGGGTCAGTTAGAAGTAGTAAAAGCTCTTATTGATAACGGTGCTCATGTAAACGCCGCTGACAACGAGGGAAACGATGCTCTTGAGCTCGCAGCACAAAATCATTAGAGTTTATGCACAATAATTTTTTTTAAAAAGACGGGCCTCCACTTGACTATATTCGCCTAAGCAAAATTCACGAAATTATACAAAGCAGCAACATCTCGAAAAACCTTATTGAATCGAT
>Ga0172379_10010181_pt1 | contig 11443 bp, 11 predicted proteins | sample GrowelOW334metaG_FD_119756 | JGI IMG/M metagenome (GOLD analysis project Ga0172379, IMG submission 119756) | Groundwater microbial communities from an aquifer near a municipal landfill in Southern Ontario, Canada - Groundwater well OW334 metaG | ecosystem: Environmental > Aquatic > Deep... | reverse complement strand
GATATTAAATTTTGATTCAATAAATGTCACCAACTGGATAACCCCCAAAGAATCGACATAATGTTCGCTTAATATCATGGTTTGTTCGCCGATCTTTCCCTGCATATCTTTCCTGGCCAATGTCCCAACAAAAGTTAGAAGCTCATTTACAATTTCATTTTTTTTCATATTTTCACAAATCCTTTCTTAATAATGTCTTCAGAAATTTCGATCTTATCTAAAATACTAGCAATTTTTGGGCCAACGCGTCCAAGGAAATAGGGATTTTTCACATTCTTTATAGACCGTTTGAACCCTGCAGATAACGCTTTTTTCATTCCTTCGGATATCTCCTTCGTCGAAGCGCCCACATCAATATTATTCTTTGCTTTTACCCTCCCCTTTTGCCTCTCGCCAATGTTGACGACTGGAAGCCTAAAAGACGGGGCTTCGCATATCCCGCTCGACGAATTGCCTAGCATGATCTCTGCATGTTTGAGCAGAGAAAAATAAACACGCCTGTCCAGATTAATAAAATATTTTGCCCGAGCGTTCTTTTTTACATACTTTTTGATCATTTCATTGATTATTCTACCGTCTGCATCAGCATTGGACCCTAGGAAAATAATATTGCCGGCATATCTATCTAAAGCTGCCAGGATGTCTCCAAATGTCTTCTTTGAAGTGTTTTTCTCGAGCGTTACCGGGTGATGCACAACAATTGCCGTCCCCTTGTTAATATCAAGTTTTAGCTCGCTATACAGCTGCTGACGGCTTAAAAGATCTATGCTGCAAAGAATATCTAACCCTAATGAGCCGACACAAAATACCTTCGCAGGATCTTCTCCCAATTGAAGGATTTTTTCATATGACTGTTTATTGGAACAAAAATGAACATGGCTCATTTTTGTCATAGAGTGTCTGATCGCTTCATCGATCGCTCCTTCAGAGTTTTCCCCTCCGCCAATATGAGCGATCGGGATACGCATGCACATGGCAGCAGTCGCAGCAGAAAACATCTCAAATCTATCCCCAGTGATAAGAACAAGATCGGGTTTAAGCATCATAAAAGCATCGCAAAAGCCAATAATTCCTAATCCCACGGATTTTGCCATTCCTACAGTTGAATCGGAAGAACACAGCATTTCAACTTTGCTGCTAATGGTAAATCCATCGTCTTCGATCCCTTTATATGTCAACCCAAACTCTGGAGAAAGGTGCATTCCCGTTACGATCAATTGAAGCTGAATACTGGATGTCTTCTTCAATTCTTTCAGGAGCCAAAAAAGCAAGCCGTATTCAGCCCGGCTTCCGGTCACTACCGCAATTCGCCTCTTTTTTTTGGAAGACATTAATTAGACCTTCGCCGCAATTTCATTTATGCCGCTGATATACTTGTTTATTTGCTCATCGGCCATATAAATATTTATTGGCATAGATACTGCCCGCGTCAGCAATGCATCCGATTTCGCCCAGGCCTTTTCCCAGCCTTTATTCCCATATCTTTCAAATCTTGAAAATATCTGATGCCAAAAGCCGGCAAAATGCCATTTATATGCATCCGGAAGATTTTTAGTAGGCAAACCCTTTTCCGCCATTAGCTTTACAAACTTCTTGGTTCTTTCAACATTATCCAAAAAGAAGACCAACGAATCCCCGGTCTCACCTTCTTTGTCGGCAAATTCCCGCAGTTCAATATTACTGATCTTGGAAATACCTTCTATGATCCGAGCCTTGTTCCCCTTTTGCAGCTTTAGGGCTTTATCAAACTTCTTTAGCTGAGCTAAGCCGAGCGCACCCTGCAGTTCCATCATTTTGTAATTAAACCCCATTAAACGGCAGCTATCTTCCCCTCTCGAAAAAGCCGGGTTGTCTTCATGGCCGTGATCAGAATATTCCTTTGACCTTTTATAGAGATCTTCGACATCAGTTAAGACCATTCCACCTTCGCCTGTGGTTATTCCTTTCCCAAAGTCAAAACTTAAAGCGCCAGCATCACCGAGAGTTCCTACGCATTTACCCTTATAAGTCGCACCAAATGCTTGGGCGGCATCTTCCATGACAGGAATGCCGTGCTTCTTCGCAATTTGGTTTATTTGGTCCATTCGCGCCGCTGAACCATACATATGGACAGGCATTATGGCCTTCGTTTTTTTAGATATTTTTTTCTCAAGGTCAATTGGATCCATATTAAGTGTTTTATCAATTTCAGTAATGACTGGAATTGCCCCAAGTTCCACGATCGCTTCCACCGTGGCAACAAAGGTAAAACATTGCGTAATAACCTCATCCCCTTCTTTTACGCCCAAAGCAACAAGTCCCGTCTTTAACGCTGCTGTCCCCGAAGTAACCGCGTGTCCGTATTTCGATCCCATTCTTCCAGCGACTGCTTTTTCAAACTCTGTAACCTTAAAACTCCCATTCCTTCTGGGGATGTTCCCATTGCGGATCAAAACCCCGCCAAACTTGTCAAAAACATCGACCAAAGCCTGCTTTTCCTCTTCCCCGATCATTTCATATCCCGGCATAACTACTCTTCCTCCTTTTTTAAATATTTTTTTAAAATAGATTCGGCTAAAAGATAATCCACCTCGTCATCAATATCAAGTTTTTGTTCCCTTTTAAGAAAAAATGGCACGGTATTGGGCTGCGAAAAAGACCTATATTTCGCACAATTACGTTTCCAGGTTACATAAACACTATAAGACAAATACGCTTTTCCCAGCTGCTGCCGCTGAGTATCTTTTTTGTTCTCAGCATCTGGGCAATATTTTTCTAATTTACCATTTACAACTTTTGATGCCCAGGCCGGATGATCATTGGATAGCTCCACAACTCCGATAACACTGTCGGCATTTCCATTATCGATCAGTGTTTTTACAAGGCCATCAATGTCATCCCGATATCGCATAGGGCTGGTACATTCCAATAAGACTAAAACATCAAATACTTCCCCGCCTTTTTCCAAATAATCAAGTGCATGTAAAATAGTATCAAAAATTGGAGAATTATCCTGAGCCAACGCTGATGGCCGCATAAAGGGGACATCCGCCCCAAATGTCTTTGAAACTTTCGCAATTTCCTCATCGTCAGTGCTCACTATCAATTTGTCTAAATATTTACTTTCTTTCCCCTGCTCTATTGTCCAGGCTATCAATGGTTTTCCCAATAATAATTTTACATTTTTACCTGGCAAGCCCTTACTTCCGCCTCTAGCTGCGATCAACCCCAGTATTTTCTTGCCTTTATACACCATTATGCTCCCTTTTTATTTTTACCTAATATGAACATAGATTCACGGTCCTTTATTAGTTCTGTTTCAATAGAAAAATATTTTCCTATTTCGCCCCTCAAAGCTTCAAAGTCCTTAACATAGCCAATTGGATCGGCAGGCAAATATAACGAGATATACAAATATTTGGTCTTTTCCGAAGCTCTTTCAATTATTCTTTTCCAGTTTTCCAAATAAGAAAGCACCTCTAAAATTATGATCAGATCCCATTTTTGGGGCAAAGATAATGCTTCATCCGCAGACAATTTCCGAAATTCAATATTATTATACTTGTCTCTTGCCTTTTTGATAGCTGTTTCAGAAATATCAACACCCAAAACATGATTGTTAGGCTTTTTTAAATATTTGGTAAACGCGCCTTTTCCACAGCCAATGTCCAAAATTGAATTGAAAATATATTTTTTAATTATTTCTAAAGAAAGTATTTTTTCAAGATGCAGAGAATCCTCCTGGAACCAGCTGTCATATCCTTCGATATCTTCGTTCTTGTACATTTCCTCGAATTTTCCTACAAATTTACGATTTTCTGTATCAAAAATATACTTATGGTATGGCTGTTCCATTAATAACTTTTCCTTATCTTTCCCTAGAGCTTCTCAACGATCTTTTTATATGCGCCCTTGACCTTTCCAGGCAAACTTGGGTTTAATATTCTTAATATTTCTCTACCTAATACTCGATATTGTCCGCCAACCTTTGCAGAACGCAAAACCCCGTTCCTAACTAATCGGCGAAAAGTCGAATCGGATATTTTTAAGATAGAAATCGCTTCCTGGGGAGTATAAACCTCGTCTTTTTCAATAACCATGCTAAAATTCTAGCATTTAGCGGTGTTTTGTCAATAGCAGCCATGCCTATTCAAATCTATCCATTATTTGTCAGACTTTTTTCTATTTTCAAGTATAATCGCAAAAAACAAGCCAACAGATACACCGCCAAACAATCCTAGCAGCATCGTATTTTTTCTGACAATCTGCGAAGAATCCTCGGCCCTGTCAATTACGCTGAACGGCATAAGATCTTTTGACTCGTCAAGCTTGATCGAAGCATATTCTCTCGCCAACATTTCATAAATTGCACTTTTTATTTTCAATTCACTCAAACTTTCATCGACCTCTAAACCTCCTGAGTTAGCACCAAAATTAGTGACAGAACTATTTTCCAACATATTTATATCTCTATATCTCTTTTCTGCAAGATTAAAATCCCTTTTTGCAATTGGCAATTGAATTTCAATATATGACCGTTTTTTTCTGGTTTCTGTAATATTAAGCTCGTTCCAGAAGGAATACAGTGATTCAGCAAAAACATTTGCAACGTCGACAACAAAATCAGGATCGCTTCCGCTCACGTCTATAAAGATCTGGCTCCCGCTCTTTTCCGTTCTTGTGATCATGCCCCTAATAAGCGAGCTCGAGAGTTCGCTTTTTTTAATTGAGTAATTCCAATTTTCTTTAGCATTAAAAACATCAAAAACTTTTTTCGCTACTATTTTGCTCTTAGAGATCGAAACCAGGTCATCCACACTGCTACCGCCCACACTTAACCCAAATCCGGCAAAACCGGCCATCCCCTGCATTGCCGACATCCCAGAATTGCCTGAAGATCGGACGAATAAATTCGTGCTGGCAATATATCTTGGAGGCTGATTCTTATTATAAATAAAAGCTAAAAATATAAAAAATACAGTGATTACACTTATCATTATCCAATATTTAACAATTAGGCCAACATATTTACCTAGATCGATTTCATCTTTCATGTTCTCATCCTCTTTTACCCTTTTTCTTATTTCTTTATAAAAGTGTTATAAAACCCTAGCAAAGTGAACATCAACGCCGTAAAGCTTTCAAAATTATTAAAATAAAAGAACTGACTTGGAACATTTATAACATCACCCGGTAATATTTCAATATCGTTTGAAATATTACCATCATAGATGATACTAGCTACGTCAACCGATTTTTTCTTATCGTTTTGCGTAATAGTTACAAGTCTCAAATTTGCTCGCTGCAAGGGGCCGCCAGCATAACTTATATAATCACTAATACGTTTTCCGGGTAAATATTCAAATCTGCCGGACTTAGCAACTTCCCCATACACATTCACATAACTTTTACTCGCAAGGAATAAGGCGTCGTCATTTGTGCCAGTAAGATATATTTTTACTTGCCTTGGATCGGCGATACGAAAAAATAGTTTGATATTTCCTTTGAATTTCATCTTTACAGCCGAATATATCTGTTCTTTAGCTTCACGAACTGTTTTTCCAGACAAAACAAATTCACCGATCTTTGGAAAAAATATTTTACCCTCCGGGCCAACAGTAAATTCGTAATCGGAAAATTTTTGATCATCATTAATAAATATATTTATTTCGATCTTGTCACCAGGCCCTAAAACGTATTGATCATCTTTAATTACATCGCCGGTATAGCCAGCGCTGTTATTCGTTAACGGACCGCTGGGATTATAATACGTCGACCTATTATTCCCGTTCTTATTATCCGAATCAAATTGCATTCCCCCGGCAGGAGAAATACAACCTAGTATCAGAACAAAGATCAACAATTTAGCAATATTTTCTTTCATTACCCTACTTTCCCTCTCATAAAAGTTATTTAACAGGTAAATTATAACACGCATAAGTTTATTACGCCACGAGCGAGTCTCAAGCAACTTGTCAACCCCGGGCTCTCGATCCCAATTAAATTAACAAATCCTGGATACCCCCTATCCGATTCTTCTTTGATCACAAAGTCCTTGACCCTGTCTCCCGGACCCTGGAGTTTTGGCCTCATCCCCGCTTGATCCGGAGATAGATCGACTTCACTAATTTGCGGAAACATATCACAAATGGCCTTATAAAAGATTTTCCTATGCGATGGATCAACCAAATAATCGATCTTATCAACATATTCTGCGCTTGGGCCAAACTTTAGCCCTCCAGCCAGGTCGATCACTGAATGGATCCCTAGCCCCTTTATATCCTGTTCCGGAACAGGATAGACCAAATGAGTTAAAAATGAAGGCTTATTGTAGGAAAAATACTCTCCTTTGCAATAATGCAGTTTATAGCCCGCTTTTTCGATGTCTATTCCAACCATTGCAGAGATCTTATCAGAATATAGCCCGGCCGAATTGATCACTTTTTCAGATAATATTTTATCTTCGCCATTTATTTCAATTTCATATCCATCTGGAACCTTTTTTATTCCGGTAACCCCAGAATTATAAGACACCAAAACGCCGTTTGCTTTCGCTTGGTTTTCTAGTGACTTCATAAGAGAATGAGAATCGATGATCCCGGTGCTCGGGGAAAAAAGGGCCGCATATGCATTGAGAGATGGCTCCATTGCTTTTATTTGCTTTGGATCCAGCCAGACAAGATCATTTACTCCATTGTCGATCGCCTTTTTTTCTAAATCCTTAAGTCCTTTAAATTCGTTTTCATTCTGAGCAACAATCAGCTTTCCTATCCGTTTGTGTGGAATAGCATTTTCTTCGCAATACTTATATAAAAGCCTATTGCCGTCAACACATAACTTCGCTTTTAATGAATCCTTCGGGTAGTATATCCCAGCATGGATAACTTCGCTATTGCGGCTGCTAGTCCCCTGGCCAAAAGCAGATTCTATTTCCAGTAAGACGACATTTTCAGATTTTTTGCTTAATTCTGCGGCAATTGCCAACCCAACGACCCCTGCACCAATTATTACTATCTCAACTTTATCCATTATTTTATTGTAATGCATCCGGAAATTGTTGTCAAAAAGCTTAAAAAGAACCCCTATTTTTTCCTGTATTGTGTCACGACCACCTTTATATTATGAATATTTTTTGTGTTATAATTTCAAACAATGAGGAAATACATTTTATTTCCGTTTTTTTTATTTATATTTTTCTCCGGCACAACATATGCCTTTGATCAGATAAATATCAATTTTAAACCAGCGCCAAATACCCCTTATTTTATCGGAGTGCCGGAATTCAATATTGATGCCGAAGAATTCCCCACGGTTGTATTAAATATCAAATCAAATCACAGCGGGATGGCTCGCCTTTTCTGGGCGAATAATATCGATCCGCAAATGAATGAACCCAAAAGCATTCCATTTTTTATTGATAGATCAGATGATTATAAAGCATACGTTTTCAATGCAAAGTCGCAAAACCCTTATTGGTCCGGGTTTGTCAGCCAGCTGCTAATTTTCCCTGACGGTGGATCTGCCGGAATAGAAATCGGGCCATCAGATGCGTCAATTAGCAAATTTACAACAAATATTCAATCGGGATGGAGGGAATTCTGGGGTCCGCGCGGAAGGCTGGTAATTGGCAGCACAATTAATACAATGGCAAGCGTAGTGCTTTTTGGGCAGCCGATAACAGCATATCTTTACTGGCTGATCGTCATGACAGGTTTGGGATATACCGGATATTTAACGAATAAATGGTTTTCTTCAAAGAAGAAAGAACCCTTTGACCTCCTTTGGCAAAAGATCGGCCAGGGCGTTATTTTGGCAATTCTTCTCTGCTGGTGTTTTCTAGAGGCCAGCAATATGTTTAGCCTGTGGCTGGTCGCTAAGCAGGATGCAGTGTTCATCGGAAAGAAGTTAGAAGAAAAACGGATCCTGGCCAATACCGGTGATTTCTATAAATTTATGCTTTTCTGTCAAAAAAACATCCCTTTGAAATCCAGGATTGATACACGGATACCACCAATGTATAACGACATCAAGGCTACCTACTATCTTTATCCGAGAAAAGTAACGTCGGAAGCGGAATATCTGGTCGTTTATGACCTTAAACCGGACGCTAATAGCCTTAATAAGTTTGCCCCTTGGCAAACTTTCCGTCCGGGAGCCATGATCTTAAAGCGAGGAAAATCGTGATAATTCTAGTTATTGCTGTCCCTTTCATCCTTGGACTCTTTGTCTTGTCAGCATTGCTTAAAAATAATGCCGGTGAATTTCATTTTACTGAAAAGATCGGCTTAGCCTTGATGCTGGGCCTTGGCACATTGACCGTTTTGATGTTTCTATTAGGTAAGACCGGTATATTATTAAGCTTAACAAATATCTTGATCACCGTGGCTTTATTGGCAGCTATACTGGCCGTTTACATAAGTATAAATAAAACCTTCTGTCTAACCGTTCCGGAGATCAAAGGATTCAACTTTAAGGGGTTTTCCAAGCTTGACTGGTTATTGATCACACTAATATCTCTCAAAGTCATTTTTGTTCTATTTTCTGCTTTGGTCAAGCCGGTCGTCGATATCGACGCATTCCAGTTCTATTCAATTGTTGCAAAAGGGATCTTTTACGATGGATCATTTACTCTCCCCTATCTCCAACATTTTATGGGTGATAAACCTCTTCTCCCCTACCTGACCCAGGGTTGGGCCCTGGTCGGACTAGGAAGGGATAATGACGCACTGATCAAGATATTTTCCCCTTTATTGTTCACATGCTGGTTGGCAATTTTTTTCTCATCTCTCCGGCGCTATTACCCAAGAACCCCTAGTTTATTTTTCACTTTCCTAGCTGGGTCATTTCCATTTATCGTTTACCACGCAACGACCGCGTATGCGGATGTCCCTATCACGGTCTATTATGGGACCGCTTCAATTTACCTTTTTCTTTACATGAAGGAATTTATTCTAGGAAACAAAAATAGATCTGGCGCATTACTATTGGTCGCCGCCAGTTTATTGGGAATAACAATATGGACGAAAGTCGCCGCTACAGTTTTGGCCGGCATAAATATAACGGTTTTGGCCGCTTTTTTATGGTTTAACCGTTCACGGGTTGAGCGCGCATTTTGGCAAATGATCGCTGTCTCGGGCATGATCTTCTTTTTCTTTTCCGGTCCATGGCTGTTCACCGGACATTTTGGAACGATCGGGATCGTTATCTCCAGTTTATTTGGTTCAACTCCCGATCCGGCCAGTTCGACCGCCGCAGCGGTTACTCAACCCGGTAATAAGTTTGAGATGATCCTGACTATCTTTTCCAGAAAACTATTTCTTTATGCCGACTGGCATCTTCTCTGGGCACTGGTCGTTGGGGTGCTTGTTTTCTTTTACCGACGGGTTTTTAGCCAACCGCTCATTTTCTTGCTGGCGATCATAGTGCTGGATCTATTGTCTCTTTTTGTTCAGTTTAGCTCGGGAGAAACGTTCCGCTGGCTACTTGATGGAACACTTTTTGACCGGCTGGCAATGAATTCCGTTCCGGCAGCCCTATTTCTTTGCGCGGAAGCGATCCTGCCGGGGTTTATTCCAGGATCGAAGGAGAGTTCGCCGGCAACTTCAAGCCGTGCTTCCAGAGGAAATAAAAAAGGCTCTTAACGTGCTCGTAAGTCGCCCGGTTAAATAATTTATTGGCACTGGCGCGCATATGTTTATGGAACATTGCCGCCTCTGCCACATACGCAACTTGCCAACCTTTTTCCCATAACTGATAACACAGATCAACATCTTCAAAGTAAATAAAATAACGTTCATCCATTAGGTCAACCGCATTGAGCGCTTTCTTTCTCGCCAGCATACAACCGCCTAAAACCCAATCGACCAACCGGTCATTGTTGTGGTCCCATTCCTGCATCAAATAATACCGTTCGATCGCACTACCAGACATTAAACCGCGAAGCGGCGTAAAACGGTACAGATATGTGCGCAGATCAAGAAAACGGCGAACAGAATATTGAAGCGTTCCGTTATCATTTAATAACTTGCATCCGACAAGACCAACCTGGGGATGATCCGCAAGATATTGCTGCATAACTTCTATCGAACCCGGCATAACATCAATATCCGGATTCAAGATCAACATCAATTCGTTTTTTGCTTTTTTTAGTCCCAAATTGACCGCTTTTGAATAACCAAGATTTTTCTCATTCTTAATAACTTTAATCTCTTTTTGCTGGCTAAGATATTTAAGCGTATCGTCTTGCGAATTATTATCGATGACAATAATTTCGTGCGGCATACGTAAATTCGCCTTGCCTATCGATCCCAGACAGCTAACGATTTTCTCATAACTATTGCAGGTTACGATAATGATCGACACCCCTTCCTTCACCCTGTCCTGCAACTCACTTTTTGTCACTTCCAGTTTAAGACGCAATTGTTCTAAATTAATCTTAGTTCCTTTCGCTTGAATACTTTTCATCCTTATGAATATTCGAGATAGGCAAAGAAGAAAGATAGATAATCCCCAGAAAGCAAAAAGAACGATCCGCGACATCCACCATAGACGGCCGATAAAAAAGAAAGTTATCATTATCGCGGTACCGGTAGAAATAACCCCGAAGATCAGAATAAACTCTTCCAGCAGCGCCCGTTTCTGCCTACGATCATATAAGCCAAGCAGCCAAAAGATAAAAGGATAAACCAGATTAAGAATTACTAAAACCATGAGGTAATACCGCCAATAGAAAAAAGGATATTGCTTGATGACAAAATCACCGAAATTCTGACGCAGCAAGAAAGAGCTTAACGCAGCCAAATTTAACAAAAACAGATCTATCAAAACCGCCATGGACCAATTATATCAGTTTTCTGCCAATAATCCTCAGCAATAAAAAGATCGCCGAACGGAAATAAAATCGAATTATATCTATAAAAAGAACGCTAATATTAAAAATACCGCGATCGACATCGGAGGCAAAAGGATCCTTACAATACCGATTAAAGGGTTCTGCATTTTTCTCCCAGACCTGTTCAGCGGCAAAAATCGACATGGATCCCCGAAATTTATCCTTTAACACGGCATCACTGATCAATTTTTCAATTCCCTGGGCAACCGCTTTTTCGTCTTTATAGTCAACCACAATTCCCATTCCCCTCCGGGAAATTTCTTCGGCCAAAACATCTCCCTTAGTAGCCACGATCGGGATCCCGGCCCAAATGTAATCAAGCAGCCGCGTCCTGTAGGCATAGCGCGTTTCAAGATTATCGTAATGGAGATTAAGCGCCACATCGGCTTCAAGCAGGTAATCTGCGATCTCTTCGTATGGGACCCGCCGGTCAACAAAAAATATTCGTTTATTTAGCAGCCCGCTTGCTTTAGCCAATTCAACGGCCTTCTCGATCGGTCCGTTTCCCTCACCCTTGAAATGCTCATCAACCATTTTAATACCGAAAAAGATCAATTTAACTTTTTCATCTTC
>Ga0172379_10010180_pt1 | contig 11444 bp, 7 predicted proteins | sample GrowelOW334metaG_FD_119756 | JGI IMG/M metagenome (GOLD analysis project Ga0172379, IMG submission 119756) | Groundwater microbial communities from an aquifer near a municipal landfill in Southern Ontario, Canada - Groundwater well OW334 metaG | ecosystem: Environmental > Aquatic > Deep... | reverse complement strand
CCATTTTTCGTTACCAGGCCGATGAGCATGATAATGCCGATTTCGCTGAAAATATTCAGTGTCTTTCCCGTTAACCACAGCGACAGCAGCGCGCCGGCAAGCGCAAGCGGGACGGTAAGCATAATGGTAAACGGGTCGACGAAACTTTCGAATTGTGCGGCAAGAACCAAATAAATAAGAATGAGCGCAAGGATGAACGCAAAGACGATGTTCGAAGAACTTTCGGCATAATCGCGAGACGGTCCGTCGAGTGCGGTTGTAAATGAATCATCGAGTATCTTTTTGGCAATGCGGTCCATTTCGGCAATTCCGTCCCCGATTGTTTTTCCGGGCGCAAGCCCGGCGGAGACCGTCGCAGACTTAAATCGGTTGAAATGATAATACTGGGGGGGCGCACTGTGTTCTTTCAGCACCACAAGGTTATCCAGCTGAATCAGCTCGTCCCGGTTGTTCCGCACATACAGGGAAGTGAGATCCAGCGGCTCGTCCCGGTTGGAGCGGTCGACCTGGCCGATCACCTGGTATTGAAAACCGTTCATTTCAAAATACGAAAATCGCTGGCCGCTGAATGCAAGCTGCAGGGTCTGCGCGATATCGATAACGGATACGCCGAGCGTACGCGCACGATCGCGGTCGATAGAGAGATCGATTTGCGGTTTGTTGAATTTCAAATTGACGTCGGTATTTTGAAACACGCTGCTCTTGTTGACTTCATTCATAAACTCGGGAAGTTTCTGCCGGATTTTTTCAAAATTTTGATTCTGAAGAACGTACTGCACGGGGAATCCCCTTCCGCCGCGCCCGGCAGAAATCGTCTGTTCCTGAAATACAAAAACACGCGCCTCCGTCATCCCTCTGGTTTTCGCGGAGAGATAATCGGCAATTTCCTGCTGCGACCGCTGTCGGGTCGACGATTCCGTCAATCGCAAACGGACAAACCCGCTGTTGACCGAACCGGCCCCGCCGAATCCCGGAGCCGTAACGCTTAAGGCAACCGATTTTTCGGGAATGGAATCGCCGATGAACCGAACAACGCGATCCATAAATGCGTCGGTGTATTCAAACGACGCTCCTTCCGGCGCGGTCACCTGCAGGCGAAGCAAATTCCGATCGTCGAGCGGCGCCAGCTCCGACTGCAGAAGCGAACCAAGAAGCACAATAAGAATTACCGATACGCCGATCGTTGCCGTCGCCAGCCAGCGATTCTTCATCCCCCAGGCGAGCGAGCGTTCGTAAAATCCGTTCAGTTTTACAAAATACGGCTCGGTGATTTCATAAAAACGGCTGTGTTTATGTTTTTTCCGAAGCATCCTGGCATTCAACATCGGGGTGAGGGATAAAGAGACGAACGCGGAGATCAAAACGGCTCCGGCGATAACGACGCCGAATTCGCGAAACAAGCGCCCGACGAATCCCTGCAAAAATATTACCGGAAGAAACACTGCGGCAAGCGTGATGGAGGTGGAGATAACGGCAAAGAAAATTTCTTTCGAACCGGCAAAAGCCGCTTCCGTCGGAAGCATTCCTTCTTCGACCTTTTTAAATATATTTTCCGTCACAACAATTCCGTCATCAACCACAAGTCCGGTGGCCAGAACGACCGCGAGGAGGGTCAAGACGTTGATGGAAAATCCCATCACGTACATGATAAAGAATGTGCCGATGAGGGAAACCGGTATGTCGATCAACGGACGGAAAGCAATGATCCAATCGCGGAAGAAGAGGTAGATAATTAAAATGACAAGCGATATGGCGATGATGATCGTTTCCTGTACCTCGGCCACCGATTTTTGAATAAAGAGCGTGTTGTCAAGGGCAATATCCAGCTTGTAATCCGCCGGCAGGTCTTTCTTTATCTGTTCGAGGCGTTTGTAAAATTCGTTCGCGATTTCCAGATAATTGCTTCCGGGCTGCGGCACGATTGCCACGGCGACCATCGGCGTGCCGGATTGCTTTAAAATTGTTTCTTCGTTCTCGGGGCCGAGATTCGCAAATCCGATGTCGCTGATGCGGACGATCTTTGTTCCGTCCGATTTCACGATAAGGTTGTTGAAATCGTCGACCGTTCGCAGCCGTCCCTTCGTGTTCACGATGAGCTCGGTCTGATTGCCGGAAATTTTTCCGGACGGCAGTTCCACATTCTCGCGGGTGAGAGCATTTTTCACGTCGAGCGGCGTTAATCCGTAACCGGAAAGTTTTGCCGGATTCATCCAGATCCGCATCGCGTACCGTTTTTGTCCCCAGATCTGGGTTGAGCTCACCCCGGGAATGGTCTGCAGATTTTGCGCGATCACATTTTCCGCAAAATCGCTGATCTCAAGCTGGTTCTTTGTGTCGCTTTGAATTGTGAGAGAAATAATGGCGTCGGAGTTTGCGTCGCTTTTTGTCACCACCGGAGGCGCGTCGATATCCTGCGGCAGCTGACGCTGTGCCCCGGAAACTTTATCGCGCACATCGTTCGCCGCCGCTTCCAGATTTGCATCAAGATTAAATTCCACCGTAATGCTGCTGACCCCCTGACTGCTGGTCGAGGAGATATTGCGCACCCCGGAAATGCCGTTGATCGCCTTTTCAAGCGGCTCGGTGATCTGCGATTCAATGACATCGGCATTCGCACCGGTATAGCTGGTGCGCACGGAGATGACCGGCGGATCGATTGCGGGGTATTCGCGGACGCCAAGAAAATTGAAACTGATTATGCCGAACAACACAATCATCAGCGACATGACGATGGCAAGAACGGGGCGTTGAATACTAACGGAGGCAAGACTCATTTGTTATTTTCTGTCATTAAAGATTGTTGAGATGTTCCCGGCGGTGCAATTTCATTTCACCACAACGGTCACCGGCATTCCCGGACGGAGCTGCATCATTCCGGTCGTAATAACGGTGTCTCCGATGGCAAGTCCGCTTGTTACCTGCACCGTCGATGCCAGCCGGATCCCGGTCTGGACCGGAACGGAAACAGCAATGCCGCTTTTTTGTATAAAAACGGTTTGTCCTTTCAGTACCGGAATAATGGCCTGCGTGGGAACAAGAATTGCATCGGTAATTTTTTTCAAACGAAGTTCGATTTGAACATAAGATCCCGGAAATATTTTTTCGGATTTATTGTCGCAAAGGGCGCGCAGCTGCAATGTCCGGGTCGATGCGTCGATCTTCGGTTCGACGGCGTATAATGTTCCGGTGAATTGTTGTTTCGTTTCGTCTCCGCTGAAATACACCGGGTCGCCGATGGATACTTTATCGGAATATTTTTCGGGAATTGAAAAATCGACTTTGAGGGGATTCACTTTCTGAATTGAAGCGATCCGGGTGGATGACGAAACGTAGCTTCCCTCGCTGATGTACCGGAGCCCGATCACGCCGTCGAACGGCGCGCGGATCTCCCGTTTCCTGATCGAAGCTTCCAAATTTTCTTTATCCGCTTTTAACGTGTTGACTTGATTTAAGGATATATCAAACTGTTCTTTACTGATTCCATTCACGTCAAACAGCTGTTTCTGCCGCTTCAGTTGTTCCTGGGCTAATTGGATCTGCAGTTTGGTCTTTTTTACCTGGGCCTGAAGATCATCGTCGTTGATCATGATCAGCAGCTCGTCTTTTTTTACATGGGCGCCTTCCCTAAACGATATCTTTTCAATTCGTCCGGCAGCTTCTGCGGTAAGATCGACTGATTCGGAAGCGAGTACCGTCCCCGAAGATCGGACGACATTGTCTAATTCCTGCGGCCGGACAACAATACCGCTGACGGTGAGTCCGCCCCCGGATGGTGCGCGCTTTGCCGGTTCTTCCGGTTTCTTCGATCCGCATGATGCAATGAAAAACGCCGATAGAACAATGGTCATAGCGGCTAAAAATGTGTTTGCTGGTTTCATTTGCCTGTATTGTTTTTTTATAATAATATCTAAAAACAATCGAGAAATTCAAAAGGTTTCTTCGAATTCAACGATGTTTCTTTACACCCTCTCATCAAACGGCCGAATTCGGTTCCAATGCTTTCTTGGTTCGCGGCGGAACTCACAACATCGCGGCCGCCACAATTGCTTCACTTCTTTTCTTTCGTTACTTTTCTGACGCTCTGGTGTTTGCCTCTCATTCTTTAACAATTCATGTCGATGAATACTATGAAAAGATTTTTTTTCTTCCTTGTCGCTACATCCTCTCTTTATGCACAGATTCCGGGTCCGCTGGCGAAAGCACATGCGCGGCACTCCGAAGAATGGGTAAAGAACGGAATCATTTACGAGATCTATCCGCGTGCATTCTCAAAAGAGGGGACTTTTGCCCGCATTGAACAGAAAATTCCGGAACTGAAAAAACTCGGCGTGACCATTCTCTGGCTGATGCCGATCCATCCGATCGGCGAGAAAGAGCGGAAAGGAACGCTTGGAAGTCCGTATTCCATACAAGATTACTACGGCATCAATTCGGAGTATGGGACACTCGAAGACTTTAAAAGTTTAGTCCGCACGGTCCACAACAACGGTTTGAAAATCGTGATCGACCTGGTGGCGAATCACACATCGTGGGACAGTAAAATGTTCACCGAACATCCCGATTGGTTTGTGAAAGACAGCACCGGCAAGTTCATTCCCCCGGTGCCGGACTGGAGCGACGTGGTAAAATTGGATTATAGCAATACAGAGGTCCGCCGGTACATGATCGAAATGATGAAATACTGGGTCCGTGATATCGGCATTGACGGCTACCGGTGCGATGTTGCCGAGATGGTCCCGACCGATTTTTGGAACGAGGCGCGTACGGCGCTTGATTCGATCAAACCGATCATGATGCTTTCCGAAGGAATGTATCCGGAACACCACCTGAAAGCGTTCGATCTCACCTACTCGTGGAATTTTTACCATACGATGGCGGAGATCATAAAAGGAGACCAGCCGGCAAGCGAAATGGATTCTGTTCTTGCCCATGAAGCTCTGGCGTATCCGAAGGGCTCGCTGCGGATGCGGTTCAGTTCCAACCATGATGAAAACGCCTGGGATAATTCGGATGTGGTGAAGTTCGGAGGGGCGGGCGCGAAACTTGCCGCCGTCCTGACCAACACCTTTCCCGGCGTCCCGCTCCTCTATAACGGACAGGAAGTCGGCAACGAACGCAAACTCGGATTGTTTGAAAAGTTCGAGATCGATTGGACCAAGGGGGCAGAGTGGAGAGAGTTTTATACAAAATTATTTTCGATCAGGAAAAAAAATACTTCGCTCGCGAACGGGAAGTACACACCGGTACACAACGACCGGAGCGATGCGGTCTATACATTCCTCCGGTCGAATACCGGCAATACGGTTCTTGCGGCATTTAATTTTGACAGCGGGGAGCGGACCGCACATATCGAGATTCCCAAGAACCTCTCGGGAAAGAAATTTGTGAATGCCTTCACCGGAAAAATGACCCCCGAAAAGAATGTCGTGAACCTGGTCCTGCCGCCGTTTGGATACAGAATATTCGTTGTTCAATAATCAACACACAAAGGGTACGCTATGAAACATGAACGCCTTCTTTCGCTCGACGCCTTCAGGGGATTCACTATTGCCGGGATGATCCTTGTCAATAATCCCGGCTCATGGAACCACATCTATCCGCAGCTGGAACATGCCGAATGGAGCGGCTGGACATTCACCGATTGGATCTTTCCGTTCTTCCTCTGGATCGTCGGGGTGGCAATGACATTCTCGTTCGCGGCGCGGAAGTCGCACGGGGACAGCAATTCAAAACTGATCGTCAATGTGCTGCGGCGGTCGGCGATCATTTTCGGATTGGGGCTGGTCCTGGCGTCGTTTCCGTTCGGACTCTTGTGGGGACATACGCTCGACCTCTCGACACTCCGGATACCGGGCGTCCTGCAGCGGATTGCCGTTTGTTATTTCCTCGGTTCGTTCGTCTACCTCTACACGTCAACACGCACTCAGATCTATACGATCGGAGGCCTGTTTCTGGCGTATGCGCTGTTGATGTTTTATTTCCCCGTTCCGGATGTCGGCGCCGGTCTGTTCGAGAAGGGAAGAAATTTTGCCGCTTTTATCGATTCAATGATCCTCAACGGACACATGTGGAGCGTCAGTAAAACATGGGATCCCGAAGGCATTATCAGCACCATTCCCGCGATTGCGACAACGTTGTTCGGGGCGATTACCGGAGATTATCTCCGAAAGTCGGAACATTCGAAGATTGAAAAGTCGGCCTGGATGTTCGTCTTCGGCGCAGGATTCCTGCTTCTGGGCGCGATCCTCGATATGTGGATGCCGATCAATAAAAGCCTCTGGACCGTTTCGTATTCGATCTTTATGAACGGCTGGGCGTTGTGCATCTTTGGAATTTTTTATTTTCTCATCGATGTAAAGGGAATTAAAAAATGGGCGTATCCGTTCACGGTGTACGGAATGAATGCGATCTTTATCTTCGTCCTTTCCGGCCTGGTGGGACGGATGATGTACATGTGGAAGTTCACCGTACAGTTGAGCGACGGGACCTACGGCGATGTGTCCATGAAGGGACTGATCATGCAGAACATTTTCGAGCCTCTCTTCTCGCCGATCAACGCATCGCTGGCTCACGCTGTTGCGTGGATCACCGTGATGTATATTATCGTCTGGGTGATGTATAAGAAGAAATGGTTCGTGAAAGTATAACGAACGGGGATATTCAACAGTGCGGCGATTGCACATCATTATGACATAGTCCTGCCATGGAAATTTTTCTCATTGCAGTGGTCGCCGCCGCTGCGTCGTTTCTGACCCTTTTTTCGGGGTTCGGCCTCGGTACGATCCTGACCCCTTTTTTCCTTTTCTTCTTTCCGGTTGAAATTGCAGTCGCGCTCACCGGTGTTGTGCATCTCTTCAACAATCTTTTCAAATTTGCCCTGTTGGGAAAACAGACGCAATGGGGCATTGTCCTGCGGTTCGGGATTCCTTCCATCCTCGGAGCGTTTCTCGGGGCAAAGCTGCTTCTTTCACTTTCTGTGTTCGAACCTCTTGCGCGGTATTCGATCGGCGGAAGGATATTGTATCTTGAACCCTTGAATATCGTCATTGCTTTTCTCATGATCTATTTTGCGCTGGCAGAAATGTTTCCGAAACTGCAGGCATTCACTCCGTCAAAACGGGCTCTTCCGGCCGGAGGGCTCATCAGCGGATTCTTCGGGGGATTGTCAGGACACCAGGGGGCGCTGCGCGCTGCATTCTTGATCCGTTACAATTTGACGAAAGAACAATTTCTTGCGACAGGAATTGTGATCGCCTGTTTGGTTGATCTCACCCGGCTCTCCATCTATTCCTCACAATTCGTCCGTTCTCATGCCGTGCTGCATTGGGATTTTCTCGTTGCGGCAATTCTTTCGGCCTTCGCCGGCGCTTATGCCGGGAACAAACTGCTGAAAAAAGTGACGCTGTCGATTGTTCAAAAGATCGTCGCCGCGCTGCTGTTGTTGATCGCTCTTGGATTGGGATCCGGTTTATTGTAATTTACATTCATCATGAAACGCTTTTCACTTTTTCTTTTCTTAACTCTTCAGCTCGCCGCTCAGCACGATTCGATTTTTCTCGCGGAACATCTCGCGCCGGGAAACCCCAGCAATGCCGTCCATTCGATTTCGGCGCCGGGAAATTATTTGATGGTCAGGAAACAGTATGTACTTTCGTACAATCGATTTACGGGAACGCCAAATTGGACCGCCTGGCATCTTGACAGCGCGTGGCTCGGAGCGATCCGGCGGAAAAATAATTTCCGCTCCGATTCGTCGCTTCCTGCACAATGGTACCGTGTAAACGAATTGAGCTACCGGCACAGCGGATACGACCGGGGACACATGTGCCCGTCGGGCGACCGAACGAATACCGCCGAAAATAACGCGATGACATTTTTAATGACGAATATGGTGCCGCAGGCGCCGAACAACAATCAGGGTCCGTGGGCAGCGCTGGAACTGTATTGCCGCAAACTTGTGAAAGAAGGCAATGAGCTTTACATCTATTCCGGCGGATACGGATCGAATGGATTTCTCGACAGCGGACGGGTGAATGTTCCGGAGCGGACGTGGAAGGTGATCGTCGTGCTGCCGGCAGGAGACCGTGACCGCGAACGCATGACCGATTCCACGCGCGTTATTGCCGTCGATATGCCGAATGATAATCTGCTGATCTCCAAGCACGACGATTGGAAAGCATTTCGCACGACCATCCGCTCGGTGGAAAAGAAAACAGGATTTGATTTTTTATCAGCACTTCCGACAACCATCCAATCGGTTCTTGAGCTGACGATAGACCGCCGTTGAGTTATTCAGCCAGCGAAATTCGGAGAAGTAGTAATGGTGCCGTTGATTTTTGCAAATTCCCGAGGAAATAAAGATCGTCGCCGGCAATCGTTCCCGCAGAAATCGTTTCGTACAGCGAATTTCCCGATTCCAGAACTTCTGCCGCTTTTACTCCATCCATCTTCTCGTTCAGTCCAAATTTCATTATCCGCGCCTGCGGGCCGGCGTTGTTCTGTATCGCGATCAAATTTCCCTGAAAAAAACCGATCCCGTCGATACCGTTGAGAGGAACCTTCGGTGGAGCAGTCAAAAAAACCATTGAAGTATCGGAAATGGAAATTCTGGCTATTCCGCTGCTTGTGGAGACGAAGAGATAGTGCTGATCGGGCGACACGGCAATACCGGAAGGGTGAACAATACGCGGATCGGAAAACCATCGAACAAATTTTTCTTCCGTCATAGAAAACTTATCAATTCCATTGTCGCCGCGGTCCGCGAGCACAAGATCTCCCGACGGAAGAAAGGCAATGTCGCCGCCGCCGGCTGAGCAGGGGAATCGTTTCGGTCCTTCTTCGTCGTCCAGATCGTACCGCAGCAGCCCCGGCATTCCCGTTGAATCGGTGCCGCACACCCAGAGGAGATTTCTCGCCGCATCGATGCGGATGCTTTGAATCGACGCAGGGTGATTCGTTTCGAATTGCGAAATTTGTTCCGCCGAACCGTCGACAGGATTCAGCATCCGAATGGTTCCCGAGCTGCTGTTTGCAATAAAGAATTTCTTCGTCCGCGGATTGTAACCGAGTCCGCCGGAGACAAACGACGTATCGGGCAGCGTCTGCACTATTTCCGAATTGACAACGTGTGCCTTCTGTTTTCCCTTTGCAAGAATATCTTTCAACAATGAGTGGTGGCGAATATTCTGAAATCCGCTGTCATGCTCGATATCGAAATCAAAGCCGATCACAGCAATATCATCGAGCAGTTCGATGCATTTCGTCTTCTGTCCGTTCATCGCATAGGCGCGTGCAAGATTGACCATTGCATACGGGTTGGAGGGCTCTAGTCGGCGCGCCTGCTCGGCAAGCTTCATGTATTCTGCTGAGCGTCCTTGCTCAAACGCTGTGCGGGATGCGGCAAAGAGGTCGTCAAATGTCTGCGCCGATGCAAGAGAGAAAAACAACCACAGTCCGGTGAATGAAAAAATATATCGTTGTGCCATCAATACGTCCCCCGTATTTTTAAAACTATCGCAAATAAAAACTGCGATTCGATCTTATGGAAAGACAATCCGGGCAAAGACCGGGAATTATCCCGCCAATTATTTGTTGCCGGAAGACTGCTTTGTCGTCCCCTGCAGGACTCCCCGCCGCACCTTCTTCCGGCTCCATAAGTATAAAAAAAATTCTTTACCGCCACAATGCCGTTACCAGCACCTGCGCAAGGATGATCTTTGCAACCGTGGCAGCAGGATAAACGCTGGTGTAGTACAGATTCGGTTGTTCGTTTTGTGCCTGCTGATTTGCATAGGCAAGAGCGGCCGGCTGCGTGGAAACGGCGCTGACAATTCCCAGCAATGCCGTCATCGGCATCTTCAAAAATTTATACCCGACAACGATCGTTACGACGGCAACGAACGTTGTGATCACCGCTCCGGCAAGCATGTACGATACTCCTCCTGACTGGAACGTGCTGCCGAATCCGAATCCCGCCTTCGTCCCGATTCCTGCAAGGAAGAAGATCAATCCGACCTGACGGAGTACCATGTTTGCGCTGAAGGGAAGTGTCCACATGATCGACCCGGTGCGGTGTAGACGTCCGAGGAGAATGGCAACGACCAGGGGGCCGCCGGCAAAGCCCAGCTTGAAACTCGTTCCGTTCGGAAGGGGAATCGGGAACATGCCGACGAACACGCCGAGCACGATGCCGAATGATAGCGACAGAAAATCTGTTTCTGAAATTCCTTTGATGGAATCTCCGAAGAAATGCGTGACGCGGTCGAGATTTTCTTTGCGCGTCACCACGCGGACCCGGTCGCCAAGCTCGAGGATCGTATCGCTGGACGGAACGAAATCGACATCGCCGCGGCGAAGACGTGTGATCGTCGCTCTGTATTCGTTCTCCAGATTCAACTGATGGATCTTTTTTCCGGCAACCTTCTGGTTCGAGACGAAGATGCGGCGGTACTCGATGTCGTCGTTATCCGGATCGAGGTGATGCAAAAGCTTTTCGCCGAACAATATTTTTGCACGCTCCAGCGTGTGATCGGTCCCGACGACCACGATCTCGTCGTTCTGTTCGAGCACGATCTCCGGCGTTGCCACAAGGATGCTGTTCCCTTTTTTGATCCTGCTCAGCACGAAACCGGATTTCTCCAGCGTGTGCATCACTTCCTCGATTGTTTTTCCGACGACCGCGGGATTGATGATGCGGAATGTTGCGCTGACGATCGCCTGCGAGCCGGTTTCTTTCAGCCGTTGTTCTTCTTCTTTTGCCAGATCGACCTTGAAGAATTTCACGAATCCGTAAAACGCAAGGATCAGCCCGAGCACCCCGAACGGATAGGCAAGGCCGAACGTGACGACGAAACTGTTCACCATATCGTTCCGTACGCCGGCGGGCATTCCTTTGGTGAGCGATGTGACCGTTTCGATGGACGCCGCAAGAGCCGGCGCATTGGTGAGAGCGCCGCAGTAAATTCCCGAAATGATCGGTGCAGAGAAACCTGTCATCCACGAGATAATGACTGCTGCCCCGGTGGCGGCAAGGATGACGACAAGGGCGAGTATATTCGACCGCAAACCGTGTTTGTTGAACGACGCGAAAAAATTCGGCCCGGCGTGCAGGCCTATCGCATAGACGAACAGGACAAGGCCGAGAACGTAAATATAATCGGGAAGCGCAAGACGCTGATCGAGTGCGCCGAATGCCATGCCGACAAAAAGGACGGCAGTGATACCGAGTGAAAATCCGAAGATCTTGATATTGCCGAGCAGATAGCCGATGCCGATGACGGTAAAGAGCAGCAGCAGCTGGTTTTCTGCAAGAAGCGAAATGAGTGATTGCATAATGTCGTAATAGTCTTTCGAGGAGTAAGAAAATTGAGTATCAACATGCTCAATTTACGGAGAATTGCGGTGGTAATAAAGCAGAGGATTCAATCGCTTCAACGCTATGATAT
>Ga0172379_10010179_pt1 | contig 11444 bp, 7 predicted proteins | sample GrowelOW334metaG_FD_119756 | JGI IMG/M metagenome (GOLD analysis project Ga0172379, IMG submission 119756) | Groundwater microbial communities from an aquifer near a municipal landfill in Southern Ontario, Canada - Groundwater well OW334 metaG | ecosystem: Environmental > Aquatic > Deep... | reverse complement strand
CGAGCCCTTTGGCGACCTTCCCTTTGAAGAAGCCGTGGCGATTTTCAAGGAACAGGTAGCGGGACTTGTGGCCGGGGGAGTCGACCTCTTTGTCATCGAGACCATGATGGACATCCAGGAAGCAAGAGCGGCTCTCCTGGCGGTAAAGGAAACAGGCGACTATTTCACCATCGTCACGATGACCTACGAACCGGGTGGGCGCACCCTGAACGGCACGGACCCGGTTACGGCCCTCATTACCCTCCAGAGCCTCGGGGCCGACGCCGTGGGCTGCAACTGCTCGGCGGGTCCCGAGGCGATGATGGAATGGATCTCCGCGATGAAGCCTTACGCCACCGTTCCCCTGGCGGCGAAGCCCAACGCGGGGATTCCCCGCCTGGTGGGGATAACGACGACCTTTGATATGGATGCCCGCGCCTTTGGCGCCTTCAGTAAACCTTTTGCCGCGGCCGGCGTAAATCTCCTGGGTGGGTGCTGCGGAACGACGCCGGGTCATATCGGGGCGCTGAAACGAGCCCTGGAGGCGACGCCCCCGGCGCCGCCGCGAAGAAAATCCCTGGCTGCCCTGAGTTCCGCCCGGGGACACGTCATCCTCGATCGCGACCGTCCCCTCTTCGTCATTGGCGAACGGATCAATCCCACGGGCAAGAAGGCCCTCCAGCAGGAATTACGGGAAGGCAAGACATCACTGGTCCGGCAAATGGCCAGGGAGCAGGAAGATCAGGGGGCGGATCTTCTCGATGTGAATGTCGGCGTCCCCGGTATTGATGAGCCACTGGCCATGAAATCACTCCTCTGCGCCCTGGCCGGAACAACGGGTCTTCCCCTGGTGATCGATTCTCCCAAGGTGGATACCATCGAGGCGGCCCTGCGGCTCTATCCGGGGCGGGCTCTCCTCAATTCCATCTCCGGGGAACGGGAAAAGATGGAGAAGCTCCTGCCCCTGGCGGCGCGCTATGGGGCCATGTTCATTCTCCTCCCCCTCCTTGACGGAGAGATCCCGGAGACGGCTGCGGGGCGCAGCCAGGTTGTCAAGGACGTTTATCGGGCGGCGCGGCGCCATGGTTTTACCAAGGAAGACATCATTGTCGACGGACTGGTAATGACCGTTGCCGCCAATCCCGCCGCCCCGGGCGAGACGTTGAAAACCGTCTCCTGGTGTTCCCGGTCCTTCGGCTGCCGGACGGTACTGGGGGTATCCAACGTGTCCTTCGGGATGCCGGAGCGGAAATGGTTGAATGCGGCCTTTCTGACCATGGCCCAGGCTGCGGGGCTGACGGTGGCTATTGTCAATCCCGCCAATCTGGAGCTGACGGCAATGAAAAAGGCGGCCGACGTCTTCCTGGGAAAAGACCGGGGGGCGGCGATTTATATCGAGTCATTCCGGGAAGGGGAGAAAACCGAAAAGAAACCTGCCGGGGGAGCGCCGCTTACTCCTTCCGAACAGGTTCATCAGGCGATCCTCGCCGGCAATCGCGATGATATCGTCGATCTCATCGCAGGGCTTCTGAAGAGCGACGCCGGCCTGTCCGCCGCCCGGATTGTCGAGGAATTCATGATCCCGGCCATCCTCGGGGTGGGGGAACTTTATGAACAGAAAACCTATTTCCTCCCCCAGTTGATTGCCAGCGCCGAGGCTATGAAAAAAGGCCTTGACCATCTGGAGCCCCTGCTGCGGGCCGCAAAGTCCCGGGGAACACGCAAGGGGGTCATCCTCCTGGCGACGGTCCAGGGCGATATCCACGACATCGGGAAAAACATTGTCGCCCTGATGCTGAGAAACTACGGCTATGACGTCATTGACTTGGGGAAGGATGTGGCGACCAAGACCGTCATCGAGCATATGAAAAAATGCCAGCCCGCTGTGGTCGGACTGTCGGCCCTGATGACGACGACGATGACCGCCATGCAGAGCGTCATGGCGCTTGCCCGCCGGGAAGGTTTGACCACGCCGTTTATCCTGGGCGGCGCCGTCGTCACCGAGGCCTATGCGGCGTCCCTGGGGGCGAAATATGCCCGGGACGGCGTCGAGGCGGTACGGGTCGTAGAAAAGCTGGTGAAAGAATCGCAATTGCGCGCCGAATTTATATGAAAATCCCCCCATCCCCCCTTTACTAAAGGGGGGTAAGGGGGGATTTTCATGTTTCGTTGTGCCCGTTACGGGCATGATGGGGGTTAGAAGAAATAACAAAATTTGAGGAGAACCAATACTGCCATGACGATAGATAAAATGAAAGCACGCCTTATCGAGATTATCATCGACAAGTCGTTCCAATACCGTGCCAATCCACCCTTTACCCTTGCCTCGGGGAAAACGAGCAATTTCTACTTCAACTGCAAACCCACGACCCTCGATCCCGAAGGGATGAACCTCATCGGGGGAATCCTCTTTCAAATGCTTGCCGACGCCGATGTCACCGCCACCGGCGGCCTGACGCTGGGTGCAGATGCTCTGGCCAATGCCCTGGCAGTGATCTCCTATCAGCAGGGAAAACCCATCAAGGCCTTTATTGTAAGGAAAGATGTGAAAGACCACGGAACAAAGAGCGCCATCGAGGGGGGCGTCCAGACCGGGGAACGGGTGGTGATCCTCGATGACGTCATTACGACGGGAGGGTCCACGATTACGGCCATAGAAAAAGCAAAAGGGGCGGGGCTGGTCATTGATCGGGTAATCGCCCTCATCGATCGGGAAGAAGGGGGAAGGGAGAACATCCTGGCCCATATCCCCAGGGTGGATGCCGTGGTGACACGATCAGAAATCATGGCTGTATATAAAAAAGACCTTGCGTGACCGTTCGGTCTGAGGTAAAGGCAGCGCCAAAATCTGGATGTGAATGCAAGGAAAATGCTCAATAAACGTTTTTTCTCAATAATCCTGGCAGTTGTTCTTGCTATTGTTGTATCAGCGGGAGATCTCTTTTCCATTTCGGAAGAATCCGTCGTGGTGGCTAAATACATATCACCCCGGCTGGTCAATGGCGTCCCGGAAGGTTGGACCCTGATGAAGCACAGCGGCACCCCGAATATAAATCTGGTCAGGGCGGGAGATGCCTATTATGTCAGGATGATAAGTGACCCCCGTTCGGGATTCGGCATCGAAAGGACCGTACGGGTTGATCTCAAGGAATATCCTTATCTCAACTGGACATGGCGGGCGACAAAACTTCCCCAGGGAGGGGATGTCCGCAAATCCGCAACGGACGATCAGGCCTTGCAGGTCTATGTGGTTTTCCCCTCCACGGTTTTCCCTGAAAAACTCAACACCCCGATCCTGACTTATATCTGGGACAACGAAGCCCCGAAGGGCCTGACGACTCGGAGCCCGAAGCCCTTTCTGAAGAGGATACGCTACCTCGTCCTCCGCAACAAAACCGACCATCTGGGGAACTGGTACACGGAGAAAAGAAATGTTTACGAAGACTACAAACGGATTTTCCGGGACATCTATGGAGGAGAACCCATGGGGGCGATCCATGGAGTCCGTTTTTACATCAATTCCCAGAATACCAGAAGCAATGCCGAAGGCTACATAGGGGAGATGTCCTTCAGCAAAAACTGACGGCTTCGTAAAAAGTCCGGATGCTGCGTCGCTGCGCATCCTTCGTCACTGCGGCGTACGCCAAGTACGCATCATTCCTCGGGATCTGCGCGCCTTGCCTGCGGATTTTTTACAAAGCCGTCGATTATGTCCAACTTTTCAACTTTTTAGGGATTCCTCAAAACTGATGAAAAAGAGAGTCCTCATCCTCTGTGTCACCCTTATTGGCATCCTGATGGCGGGCGGCCTGTTCGTCGTTTATTTCTATCAACAAATCCAAAATCTTGAGGCATATAGGCCGACCATCGTGGACTACGTGAAAAAGGCCATGGATCGGGATATCCAATATGCATCCGGCCATGTTTCCTTTGGTTTTTGGCCGGCCCTGACCTTTGAGAAGGTTGCGATCATGGAGAAGAATGGTCGCGACCCTTTTGCCTCAGCGACGCGGCTGACCGTCAGTGTTGCCCTCCTGCCCTATCTGCTGGAACGGAAAATCATCCTGAAGGAAATCAATCTGCAACAGCCTTATATTGTCATTGTCCGGGACAGGCAGGGAAAGTGGAATATTGACGATCTGATGGAAACGAAAAAAGAGCCGCCTGTGGAATTAGGCGGTCTAGCTGTCCAGGAAGGCACCGTAACCTTCCGTGATCTATGGATAAGCCCGGAAGGTACTCAAACCGATTTCAAGGATGTCCGCCTGAAAATCGATCATCTGCAACGGGGAAAAAAGACCGGTTTTCAACTTGAAGCGGTCCTCTCGGAAAACGTCCGGAGGGCCAGACTGGGGATGGAAGGATCTCTTTATCTTCCCAGTCATCCGGAACCACTCATTAATGGTCGGATCGATTCCCGCCTCCGTATTCAGGAACTCGATCTCGCCACTTGCTGGCCCTATTATGGCGGCAAAGTTCCTTTTCAGCAGTTAGCCGGTCTCCTGAATGCCGATATTGCCGTCAAGGGTCAAAAACAGGAGTTTACCTCTTCCGGGTCCATAGAGCTTAAAAATGTAAAGTTTCATTATCCCCGGGTATTTCCAGGTCCGCTGGCGCCAACCTCACTGCGCCTGGTCTATGACCTGAAACGCACCTCCGATGAGATTTCCCTGAGCAAGGCCGAACTTGCCGTCGATGATGTCAGGATTAAGGGGCAGGGGACGATCAGGGAATTGGGGAAAGAAGACCCGGTCATAGATATAAAGGCCACGCTGGGACCGTTTGATCTGGAAAAATACGGGCAATATATCCCCTATGGCATTATTCCCCCGGAAACGTCTGCGTTTATCAAAGAACATATCCGGGCCGGTCTTTTCCATATTCATGAGAGTTCTTTGAAAGGCCGGTTGAGTCAACTGCGGAAGTGGGGAGCGGCAGGTCACGACAATCTCCTCGTTGTGAAGACTTCCGTGGCAAAGGGTGTCGTAGGTTTTGGCAACTCGACGCCAGGCTTTAACGGCATCACGGGAGAACTGGTGTTTATGGAACGGGATATTCATTTCAATCAGATGACGGGATATTTCGGGGCCTCACCCGTTACCCTGGCCGGAAAAATTGCCGGATATCCCCTCCCTGAACCTGCCACCTATCCCTTCAACGCTACCGTTCAACCAACAAACCGCGAGCTGGCCTGGCTGGTTGGGGAAGATCTGATGAAAAAGCTGTCCTTTAGCGGCAATACAACCTTGAAGTTGAACGGCTTGGGACCATTGGCCAATTATCGCCTGAACGGAGAATGGAATTTGGCGCCGGCCCTCTACCGATACGGCGATGTCATGATCAAGCCGGCAGGGCAGAAAAATCAACTGGATTTTGTGGCGGCGATCAGGGACGGGAAGCTGCAGATGGACCCGTTAAATTATTCTTTGGGGACCCTCGTTCTGTCGGGGACCTTGACGTCCCCCCTCAAGGATGCAAAACAGCCGTATGCCATGTCTTTTCGCACGAACACGGTCAATCTGCTGGATCTCCAGTGCTGCTTTCCCGAACTCAAGCGGCGCCAGGCGGAGGGCCTGGCTCAGGCCGTAATCACCGGCGAGGGAGGGGGAAAAGCAGGGGCGCCCGACGACCGTTGGCGCGGCGATATTTCCTTGCAGGGGACGTCCTTCCACCTGTCGGAAAATATGAAAAAAATTAAGGACGTGAATGGTTCAATACACCTGGAAGGCGAAAAGGCAACTTCTTCCCGTTTATCCGGACGTTATGGCGAGACGCCCTTTACTGTGGGTGGTGAGGTTGCGGATTTCAAAGCCCCGGCCTTCTCCCTGACCTTCTCCCTCCCTTTGTTCCATCCCGGGGATTTCGGTTATCGAAGCCTGCCGGCAGGGTATCAGATAAGGGATGTCAGCGGTGATGTTTCCTTCCGGAATGATCTCTGGCAGGTCCGCTCGCTTTCCGCCCGGCTCAACAACGCGGTTGTGACGGCCAGGGGATCTGTTCAGGATGGCCGGGAAATGATCATCGACGGCGATGTTTCCTTCTCTTACCTCAAGGGGGAGGAGTTGGCGGCGATGATGAAATTGGAGAAAACAGGGGATAGGAAAACAAGCGGTCCCCCCATATCCATGCAGGCCACGGTCCGGGCGGCGGCAGGCAAGCTCGGAGAGCTATCTTTTTCAGACCTGAGGGCCGACCTTACCTACAATGCAAAAAAGCCCGACCTTTCCCCCCTCATAAAGGCCACGGTCCGGACGGCTGGAGGTAAGCTCGCCGATCTGTCCTTTAAGGACCTTCACGCCGATCTTGGTTATCAGTCAGACAAACTTGAATTTTCGTCCCTTACCTGGGCCATGCAGGACGGACGGGGCGCCGCTAAAGGATCAACCCAGTTTGGAGCGGCAAGTCCCCCGCGCCATAATTACCAGTTCGAACTTGACCGAGTGCCGGCGGAGGCCCTGTTATGGGCTGGGGAGAAAGACCCGCGGGTCAGGGGAATTCTGACGGCAAGAGGTGATCTAACCGCCACAGGAAAAACCGCCGCCGAGCTGAAAGCGTCCGCCACCGGCATGATAAAGATGAGCATCAAAAAGGGAATAATCAAAAAGGTAAATACTTTATATAAAATATTTTCCGTTCTCAATATGTCGCAGTTATTGAAATTTAAACTTCCCGACCTGAATGCGGACGGGATGCCGTATAATTCCATTGCGGCTACCCTGCTTCTCAAGAATGGGATCATGACGAGCAACGATTTCTATATCGACAGCGAAGCCATTAATATCCTCGCCATGGGCAGTATGGACATTATTCTGGAAAAGCTTGACCTCAGAGTCGGTCTGCAACCTCTGCAAACTTTGGACAAGATTGTCAGCAGAATTCCGGTGATGGGCTGGATTCTGACGGATGAAGATAGAAGGTTTATTACTGTCTATTTTGAGGCAAAAGGACCGGTGGGAGATCCCGAGGTCAAGGCCATCCCGGGAAGGGAATTATCGGCAGAAGGCCTCGAAATAGTTAAAAGGGTATTCAAACTTCCCCAAAAACTTATTACCGATACTGGGGAAGTCCTCTACTAAAAAGATATCCTTAACCGGTTTACGGCCAGATGGGCCTGCCGGATCGGCTCCGGTAGCCGGTATCCCCGGCAGCACTTCAAAGTGATCTCCCTGGACCTCTCCAAGCTGATTCGATGTCCCGGGGAGACGAAAACCGGCCGCACTCCTGCCTTGGTTCTCAAAACAGCCCCGATCACCTGTCCCTGATAAAGAAGATCTTCATGGTCCCCCGGTAAAGGTCCCGGTTCCCGGTGCTCCCCGCAAAGACGCGATTTGGCGCAACCAATCGCCGGAATATCGAGAAACAGACCCAGGTGTGCGGCAAGCCCTATTCCCCGTGGATGGGCGATACCCTGGCCATCAAATATGGCAAGATCCGGCGCCCGCTGCATATTTTTAAAAGCCTTCAATAAAACCGGTCCTTCCCGAAAACTCAACAACCCGGGAATATAAGGAAAAGAGCCCCTTTCAACGGCATGGGCCTCTTCGATTGGCTGCATATCAGGATAGGACAGAAGTACGACGGCGGCAAAAAACAAATCGCTCCCGCGGCTATAGGAAATATCCGCGCCGGCGATTACATTCACCGGCGCGATTTTGACTCCGTCGTGAAGAATAAGCTCTTTCTTTAAGGTATTCTGGATAGATACGGCTTCTTGATAAGCGACATCCCAGGAATGAAGAAGACGCAAATTCAGGGGTTGCTTGACCGGTCGTGGTGTCGCCATTTTCCTGTCTGTCGTCTGTCAGGACATAATCTTGCGGGCCTGTTCGACATCCTTCCGGATCTGGGCGATCAGTTCCGCCGGACCATTGAATTTTTTCTCGTCCCGGAGTTTCTCAATGAAAAGGATCTCCAGGGATTTTCCGTAGATGTCTCCTTTAAAATCGAGGATATGGACTTCAATGGACATCTGATTGTCATCGAAGGTCGGGTTCATGCCGATGTTAAGAACACTGCCATAGGTTTTGTCATCGATCCTGGCCAGGGCTGCGTAAACGCCGCCGGCAGGTACAAGCACCTTTTCGGGTTCAATGTTGGCGGTGGGGAAGCCAAGGCCGGCGCCGCGATTATGCCCCGCAACAACCCCGCCCACAAGATTATAAGGTCGCCCCAGCCAAGACGCCGCCGCTTTGACGTCTCCGGCGAGGATGGCGTTGCGCACCAGGGTGCTGCTGATAGTCGTTTCGTCCACCTGGAAGGCCCTCATTACCTCTACCCCAAAACCCAGTTTCTGCCCGTGAGCGACAAGAAAAGCCTCATTGCCTTCCTTACCTTTACCGAAGGTATAATCATGACCAATAAGGATTTTTTTTATCCGCAATTTCCCCCACAAGAGATCACAGACAAACTCCCGGGCCGTTGTTTTTGAAAAATCAAGATTAAAAGGAATTATGATCAGCCCGTCCACACCCTGGGCCTCAATGAGGCGGATCTTTTCCTCAATCGACGTGATCAGATAGAAGGGACGGCGGTCCGGGTGCAGGACCATCTTCGGATGGGGATCGAATGTGAGGACTACGGCTGGCCGCTGCGCGTTCCGGGCCTGATTGACAAGATGCTGAAACAGATACTGATGCCCCCTGTGGACGCCGTCGAAGTTACCTATGGTCAGGTAAGAACCGGTTAATTCCTCTGGAATATTGTCTGTTTGATGGATGGTTTTCATAGGGCGCCACCATAGCACGAATCCGCTAATTTTCAAGATCAATTTTGCTTGACAAGGTGAGGACGACAAGTGTAGAAGGCAGGCAGAAAAAACATGCCGAAGTGGCGGAATTGGTAGACGCGCTAGGTTCAGGGTCTAGTGGGTGTACGCTCGTCCCGGTTCAAATCCGGGCTTCGGCACCATAATTAAAACAGGGGGTTAGCTGATAATTCGGCTAACCCTTTGTTGCATTAAAGGGTGCTTGGTCAATGTTTTGGTCAACGGATTTTCTAGCGTCCGCATAATCTGCCGTATCGTGCCGCAGGCTGCTCCCTGAGATAAAAGTGCGTAAGGTTATTCACCCTGCGAAAGGTTCTACGCATTTTCAGCGGCAGTGATGGGCGTTTCTGGCTGAGGTGCGGCGGATCTTCCTTTCCTGAAAATCATATAAAATCAAATGCATGCGCAATACTTCCATCGTTCCGCCACCCTTGGCACACATCGTGATTAAGGATAACGCAGGACTTCGGCCGCCAATAATAAACAATCATCTGACAAAAAGGGAAGGAACCACTAATATGCAAGCAAAGCAGAAAAAGGAGGCCGTCATGGCAAAGTCAATAAAGGCAGTAAAGGCAGCAAAAACAGTGAAAGCACCCAGGAAGGCGAAAAATAAGGATGATGTCGATAGGGTATTTGAAATGACGACAGAAGAGCTTCCGGAGAAATGGAAGGACAAGCTGGAGGTATTTTTTGAGGAAAGCGAGGCCGGGATTCATGATCACTGGCATCTAAAATCGGAAGAGGTCGGCAGTATCGATGTGTACCATACCTTCGGGCGGTATGATATTACGAACCTCGTCGAAGGAAATATCAAGGTTTTTCTCAAGGGACGGGCGGTAAAGGTGCGGGGACAGGAAACCAAGGTCTTCAAGATTGAAGAAGGCTATATTCTTTCCCCGGCAGTTTATGAAAACGCCAGTTGCTTCCGGTATGCCCTGCCGACGGAGGGAGAATCCGCATAACGGGCCATTAATTATCACCAATCCGTTGTTATAAACGGAGGAAAACAGGAGCCGTTCCACAAGGGGGGAAGCTCCTGTTTTTTTATGGCCTTACTTGACTCCCGTGAGATTTCCAGCTATCGTTACACCAGCAATTCATCCTGAACAGAGGACATAGAAGGTCCATGGAAGTCTTTACCTTAGCTGTCGTCAGCCTGGCCATCGCCGTTTTCCTTTTTTTTACCAAGAGGCAGAACCGGATCCATCTGTCTTTTGCCTGCCTGTGCCTGGCCATTTTCTTCTATAAAGGTGGCGGCTTTTTTTCCGTTCATTTCCAATCCGGCTTCTGGAGGATGGTGGAAATGTTCGGACTCCTGGCCATTTCTCCCCTGATCATTTCCTTCGGCAGACTGCTCCTCAGCGATCAGAGCTTCCTGTCTCTCCGCCAGACCATGGTGGCGGCATTCATCAGTCTGATTCTGCTTGTTTCTATTTTTACTCCTCTGGCGGACTGGCCCTACTGGGGCATGCTGATCTACGTTTACCCCGCTTCCGTCCTGGCCATTTGTTACGGCGGCCTGATTCTCTTCATCCGCAGCAAACCCGCGGGGGTGGAAAGAACAAGGATGCTGTATCTTTCCATCGCTTTCGGGATGGCGGCCCTCATCAGCGCCTTAGATGTCATCAAGCTTTTTGGCTATGATTTTTCTCCTCTGTACAATATTTTTATCGCTGTCCTCATGTATATGATCTTTTTGATCGTCAATCACCCTCAACTTATGGATCTGCATGAGGTGATGGCCCGGGCCTTGATCACCGGCGTGCTGACCCTGTGTGCGACGCTGGTGATCTACGTCTTTATACGGCTCTTCGGCGGTCCCTCTTCCTCGTCTCTGACGTACATTCTGCTTGCATCCTTTCTCATCGTTATTTCCATCGAACCGTTGAAACAGGTCCTCAAGAACATCTTCGGTTGGATCTATCCGGAGAGCAAGGAGGCCTTCAATTTCCTCTATGCCTTCGATCAGAAGCTGGAGCGGGAAAAGAGCATGCTCCTGGAAGAAATGGCTCCGGTACTGGCCCATGAAATCCGCAACCCCCTGGGGTCGATCAAGGGGGCGGCGCAGTACCTGCGCTCCGAGGTTATGACCGATGAGGACAAACGCCTCATCGACGTCATCATCGAGGAGGTAAACCGTCTCAACAGGGTCGTCAACCAGTTCCTGAGTTATGCGAAACCCTATAACCTCAATCTGAAGCTTCAGGATGTCAACGCCGTCATTACCAAGGCCATATCTATCGTCAGGGCCAATGATCTGACGGAAAAGATCATGATCGAAGAGGAGTTGCGGCCAGAGCTGCCGCTGGTCAATGTGGATGCGGAACAGTTGATCCAGGTGATTCTTAATATCGCCGTCAATGCCCTGGAGGCCATGCCCGAGGGGGGGAAGCTCACTTTCCGGACCCGTCGGATCGACAGCGACCAGGGGGAGGCAGTAGCTATTTCCATTCGGGATACGGGAAAAGGGATAAAAAGGGATGAGCTGCGCAATGTCTTCAAGCCCTTTTTCACGACCAGGGAGCGGGGTGTCGGCTTGGGACTGTCCATCTGCCAGCGCATTATCAAGAATCATGGCGGCCATATCCGGGTAAAGTCCATCCCCGGGCAGGGGAGCATTTTCTATATCCGCCTACAGCGGGCGGCATTATCTTAGCGGGGTTTCTATGAGCAAGATTCTGGTCGTGGATGACGAAAT
>Ga0172379_10010178_pt1 | contig 11444 bp, 10 predicted proteins | sample GrowelOW334metaG_FD_119756 | JGI IMG/M metagenome (GOLD analysis project Ga0172379, IMG submission 119756) | Groundwater microbial communities from an aquifer near a municipal landfill in Southern Ontario, Canada - Groundwater well OW334 metaG | ecosystem: Environmental > Aquatic > Deep... | reverse complement strand
TATCTCCAAAAACACGTTGAATTATGCTTTCGATTTCCTGTGTTCTCGTATCAACACCCATTTTATCTGCATCAAAGATGATTCCAACTGTTTTTATATCTTCTTTTTTTACTCTACTTTTTAAAGAGATTAACTTTTTCTCTAATTCTCCAATGCCACCTAAAGCTTCACATTTATCTATATTACAGACCGGAGAATCTATTTCAATACTCGAAAGATTCATAAATTGGACTAAATTTTCTATAATTTCTTTATCGCTCTTACCCTCAACGATTAAAAGACTACTCACCTCTAAGTCTCCCTTCATGGGATAATTCATACGCTAATTGTTCGTCTTCTAAACTTCGCATCTCTATTTTATTGTCTTTTATATTTTTATACATCTCAAAATAATAAGTCTCTTTATCTTCTAATTGTCGTTGAACACGATTAAATGACTCGATACACTCTTTGGAATGGGTGGTGGCAAAAACTTGGACATTTTGATCTTTAGAGATAGTCAAAATGAGTTCCCATAATTTGTCTAAATGGGTGTAATGGATACTATTTTCGATTTCATCGATAAAGATCTGATCATCTTTTAAAAGCAAAATAGAGCTAATTATATTGATAAAAGTTTTGATTCCTTGACCATAATAAGATAAATCTTTATACGCATTTCCCTCTTTTAACATAGGTTTATTTTTGATTATATCTATAGGTGCTACACCAAAAGTAACCAATAAATATTTATTCAATTCATCATATTTATTATCTAACTTACTTTGCCCAATAATATTTTCTAATTCTTGATTTGAATTTGAATAGGGAGAAATGAAATTTAAACTAAACCTTGCTTTTGTAGAATCAAAAGCCATGTCCAATAATCCCACTAATTCTGATATGGTATATCTATCTGGAGATGAAGAATATACGGGCTCTCCTGTATCAAAATCAAAAGAAGGCGGTTCTTCATTGATTTTAGTATATTTTGTATAGATATTTAAAATTTTGTCAAATTCAATTTTTACGAGACCATTTTCCCATGTAGCATAACGTTCATCTATAATACTTCCTGAAGAGTCTTTTAATTCTTGAACTTCATGACCACCTTGTCCTTGTATATATATTGAAATACCGATATTGTCTTTTATCAATTTTTGTAAATCTTCTTCTCTATGACTTGTTAACAATAAATTATTAACTACATCTCGATGAGTTTTTATTTCAAGAAGTCTTTCAAATAAATTAGTCGTATCATTTGATTGTGATAAAAAACACGCTTCCATGAACGCCGTTTTGCCCACATTATTTTTGCCACCAATGAGGTTGACTCTTCCAAACCCTTCGGCTTTGAAATTTTGAAAACATTTAAAATTATTGATTTCTATAGTGTTTATAAAATGACTATCCATGCTTTCCTCCAAAAATATGAGTCTATCATACGTTATCGAACAAACTCGTAAAGACTATAGCCCTTCAAGCTTATCCTCATACTCTTTACTCACTCTCTCAAACTCCTCACTTGCCACTTCCAGCCGTTCAAATAACGCTTCGATCATTGTTTCATCGGCACCGATTTGTTTGGAAAGATCTTGAAGTTTTCCACTCTCACCTTTATTGGAATAGTCAATTAACAGTGCATGGGAAGTTTTGAGTTTCTCTTCGAGAGTCATAATAGTATTTTCACAAAAATCAATCTCTTTTTTCAGAGGATTAAGGAGTTTAGAACGTTCTTGGATGAGTTGAGTTCGTTGTTGCTTTTGCTCTTTTTTGCTTCCTTGTTGTACGACTTTGGCTTTGGGTGCGTCGCTGATCTCTTCATCCCATCCGATTTTTTCCAAAAATTGGTCATACGTCCCATCAAAAAACTCAGCTCCCCCCTCACGGAAGATAATGAGCTGATCGGCAAGTTCACGTAAGAGCATTTCAGAGTGGGTGACGATGACGACGGAACCCTCAAATCGTTTGACTGCGTCGCACAGGGAATCAATGGACTGCATATCAAGGTGATTGGTCGGCTCATCGAGAAAGAGGAGGTTTGCGGGAGTAGCGATGATTTTACCCAGCATGACACGGCTACGCTCCCCTCCTGAAAGGATAGATATTTTTTTATCGGCATCGTCACCGCTGAACATCATGGTACCACAAATAGAGCGGACACGGACGTTTTGCATCGTGTTGTCAGCACTTTGAATTTCATCGGTAATGGTGCTATTTTTATCCAACCGTTCGATGTTCGTTTGACCGAAATGGGCGATGGCGGTGGAGGGGTGGGTGAGTATCTCTCCTGCGGGAGTAAGTACCCCTGCCATGCTGTTGAGGAGGGTTGATTTCCCTTTCCCATTTTTCCCGATGATGGCGAGGCATTTGTTCTTTTCGAGACTAAACGAGAGGTTTTGAAAGAGCAATTCATCAGCGGTATATCCAAACGAGAGGTTTTTAACCTCCATAATGACTTTGGCAGGAGTAGGGCGGTAGGAGAAAGAAAAACTTAAATCCTTTTCCCCCTCCAATGACTCCATAACCCCCATTTTATCCAGCTCTTTTTGTTTTGATTGTGCCATAACCGCGGTGGAAGCACGGGCTTTGTTTCGAGCGACAAAATCGATTAGCTCTTCTCGTTTTTTGTCGTGATTGATCTTGGTTTTGACATAAAGCTCATCTTCGCTCTCCATCATTTCATAATATTTATGGCTATTACCTTTGATGATAGAGACATTTCGACGACGTAATCCCATCGTGTGCGTGCTTACCGAGTCCATAAAATCACGATCATGGGTGATGAGGATCACTTCCCCCTCGAACGCACGGATAAACGAGCCAAGCCAGCGAAGAGAGACAATATCGAGATAGTTAGTCGGTTCATCCAAAAGGAGGAGATTGGGTTCGGTGACGAGAAGCTTGACGAGATTGAGTCGTATTTGATACCCTCCCGAAAAGCTCAAAGGATCTTTATCCAAATCATCCAGCGTGAATCCCAACCCAAAAAGGATTTTTTCGACCCGATAGACTTCATGTTGCGCATCTCCTGTAAGAACGGAGGCGCACTCTTCACGAACGGTTTTATGGGTAAAATGGAGATGTTGGCGTAACGTTCCGATACGGTAATTGCGAGGGATCACTATCTCACCCTCATCATAAGACTCTTCCCCCAAAATGATTTTGAAGAGGGTTGATTTCCCCGAGCCATTACGCCCGACAAAACCGATCTTTTGCCCGCTTGAGAGTTTGAGATTGAGGTTCTCAAAGAGAGTACGTGTGCCGTAGCTTTTGGTGAGATTGTTGATTTGGATCATAGACTAAACTTACCCCTCTATCTTGTGTGGTAATTTCCCAGGCATAGCCTCTTTGTCCGAAAGTAGATCGTCGATTTGACGCTTCACTTTGTCGTAGCGAAATTGCTCTTTGAACCCTTGGATACGTCCACCCGCTGCGTTGGGGTGTCCTCCGCCATTTGCCCATTCACCTGCCATCATGGCAACATCAACTTGGTCGTGACCGCGTAGACTGATGGTTCCACGAGTACTTACATCGACGATAAAATCAAAATCAGGGAACGCGGTAACAAAACCGTTTCCGATGATAGAGGTATTTCCCAATCCATAACACAAAAATCCGCGCCATCCTTTGTAATAGACCGTCATAGTAGAGCGTTTCGTCCCAAGTAGTGCGACAATGTGTTTGGTAGAGAGATTATCAAGGGTATCATCCACTCCATTTTTGAAAAAATCTTTTTTCATTTTATGAAGGGCTTCATCAAGGATGATATTAGCATCGGGAACAAGGCGCATCATTGCGGCACGCTCTAAAAGTGCTAGTTTATACGCACGGTCTTCATTAGCGAACATAACGCGACTAAGCTCACGGGCATCACTAATAAGGCGCATACATACTTTGCCATACTCAAAATCTTCTTCTTCCTCTTGCTTCCACAAATCGACGGCATTGACCACTTTCACAAACGGTTCCAACCATCCGCCTGTACTTAAGCCATAATTTTCAATAGCATATTCATAGACAATTTTCGTCGCACAACGTTCGGTATCGAGGGTATACCACTCATATTGAACCGCCGAATCTTTACCGCTTCCGTGGTGGTCGAGAAGAGTAAGAGTAATCGTCCATCCTGCTTCATTGAGTTTGCGTACTTCGTGGTGAAGCCATTTCGCTTCATCAGGGCTAAGGTTCAAATCGCTGACAAGGATAGTCGCCTCTTGTTTGGCTTTTTTGAGTGTGTCAATAATCTCTTCGAGACGCTCCATAACTTCTGCACCGTAGTTAGCATTGTAACTGTTCATTGTATGCACTGTTTGCGCCATAACGAGTTGGCAACTGTAACCGTCAAGGTCGGTGTGAGAGAGGTGGTAAAAAGTTTTTTTCATAGTGTTATCCTATTTATCTAAAGTGATGGAACCGAGAACTTCGAATTTGGCATTGGAATCAATCTCAGCGTGAGAGAGAACAACAATGTCAAGATTGAAACGTTCGAAAATCTCGGCAAGCGGGCGACGAAGTTTGGGATCGACAATGATAATAATGGGTGAAACCCCTTTTTGTAAAAGTTCACTTGCTTTGGAGCTGCTGGCTTGGATGAGACCGTTAATTTCTCCTACATTGAGCATTAATTGACGTATACCATCACGCTCTTGAGATTTCTCCAATAGTCGCTGTTCGCTCATTGTTTCAAACGTAAGGAGCTTGATAACTCCATCAGGACCCGAATAGAGTTGGGTGATAATACGGGCAAGTTTGGCACGAACGTGTTCGGTAATTGTATCCACGCTTTTGGTATACTCAGCTACATCCGCCATGGTTTCTAAAATCGTAATCATATCTTTGAGAGGGATACGCTCATGCAGTAGCGCTTTAAAGACACGCTGGATGAGACCGATATTGGCAACTTTGAGCAAGTCATCCACTACAACAGGATAGTCCCCTTTAATTTTGTCAATTAATATTTGTGTCTCTTGACGCGTCAGAAGTTCCTCGGCGTATTTTTTGACCAATTCACTCATATGGGTGGAGATAACCGTTGAGGGGTCAACGACGGTATAGCCATTGATAATAGCATCCTCTTTATTTTCAGGGAGAATCCAAAACGCATCAAGTCCAAATGCAGGTTCTTTGGTCGGTTCCCCCTCTATCTCACCAATAGCCATACCACTGTCCATGGCGAGAAAGCGATCGGGTTGAATAAGCCCATCCCCGATCATTACCCCTTTGAGTAAAATCGAGTATTGGGTTGGCTTGAGATGAAGATTATCACGAATACGTACTTGGGGCATCAAAAATCCAAAATCAGAGGCAATTTTACGACGCATTGATCGGATACGCTCCAATAAATCACCACCTTGATTGCTATCAGCAAGACGGATAAGCTGATACCCCAATGTGAGTTCAAGCATCTCTATTTTGAGAATATCTTCAAGGGCGGCTTCTTCCTCTTTGGCAATCTCTTCATGCGATTTTCGACGTGGTGTTGTGGAAGGTGTCGCTCCCCCTTGACCCTCAGCCGTTCCTGTAGCCCCTTTTTTAGCACCGCTTTGTGTTGGTGCTGTTAAAACAAAATCTCCCTTTTCATATCGGAAGAGAGCGTATCCAAGTCCTAAAAAAATCAAACCGACAAATCCCATTGAAAGGGTAGGTAATCCAGGGGTGATGGCAAACAACATCATAATAACCCCAACGATAATCATTACTTTGGCATTACCCATAAGTTGTTTGATACTTCCCTCAGCAAAGTTGCTTTGGTCATCATTGGAACCACGAGTGATCATAATACCCGTTGCAGTGGAGATAACAAGTGCTGGAATCTGCGAAACCAAACCGTCTCCGATGGTTAGAATGGTATAGGTTTGAGCACTTTGGGCAACATCAAGATCAAATTGAAAAACTCCAATGAGAAACCCCCCGATGATATTGATAAAGGTGATGATGATCCCCGCAATCGCATCCCCTTTGATAAACTTACTCGATCCGTCCATCGCCCCATAAAAACTGGCATCTTGTAAAATCGCGGCACGACGTTGTTTCGCCTCCGCTTCTTCAATAAGACCGCTGTTAAGATCCGCATCAATCGCCATTTGTTTACCGGGCATTGCATCGAGCGTAAAACGAGCTGCAACTTCGGCAACGCGCCCAGAACCTTTGGTGATAACCATGAAGTTAATCAAGACCAAAATGGTAAAGACGATAACTCCAATAACCATATTCCCACCGACAACAAAGTTTCCGAAACTTGTAATGATGTCACTGACCGCCTCAGGCCCTTCATGCCCTTTGCTTAGAATCATACGGGTAGTGGCAATATTGAGAGAAAGCCGAAATAGGGTGATAATCAACAATAACGTAGGGAACGTCGTAAGATCGGTAGGTTTGGGAATATAGAGTGAAATAAGCAAAATCAAAACAGATATAGAGATAACAATAGCAAGAAAAAAATCAAGCATTCCACTGGGAAGAGGAATAATGATAATTGCTAAAATGGTCATAACAAAAACAACGACGCTTAAATCACGGGATGCGAAGATGAGTGAAATAATGCTTTGTGTGTTTGGAATTTTGTTTTTTGCTTTAGCCAAGGATTACTCTTCTAAAATAGCTTCAAGAGTGAGAATCCCCAAAAAAGCGTCTACTTTTCCCTGCAATCGATTGAGGAATGGCCATAATGAACAGGTGCTTGCTTGTTTGGAGGGGCAATCTTCCTTGGTAGGTGAACAGTTAAAAACGGCAGGACTTTTTCCCTCGGCTGCTTCCATTACGTCAAGGACGGTAATCTCACTGCTTTTACGGGCAAGCTCAAATCCTCCATTGACCCCTTTGAACGATTTCAAAATTCCTTTTCGAGCAAGTGCTTGGAGAATTTTGGCTAAAAAACTTTTGGAAATATCGAGTTCACGAGAAAGGGTGTCAACATCGAGAGGATGTGATGCTTTGGCTAAAATGATAAGTGACAATAAAGCATATTCACTTGCACGGGTCATTAGCATTGTGGGAATCCTTCTGTAAATAAGGAGAATATTATAGCTTTAAAAATATTAGAGAGAGTTTGAGAGCAAAAAAAGAGTTTTTCCGCTATACTTCCGATCCTGCTTTACAAGAGTTGTCTTGTATTAGTAAATTCAACTACCCATCAGGAGGCTATTATGGCTTTAGATACGGCTAAAAAAATCGAAATTATCAAAGAATTCCAACGCACCGAAGGTGATACTGGTTCAAGTGAAGTACAAATTGCATTGCTTTCAAAACGTATTAGTGATCTTACCGAGCACCTTAAAATTTTCAAAAAAGATCACTCTTCACGCTTAGGTCTTTTGAAACTTGTTGGTCAACGTCGTCGTTTGATGCGTTATTTGAAGCGTACAAACCGTGCAAGCTACAATCAGCTTATTGCTACGCTTGGTATCCGCGACAACATCTAAGGTCTCCCCTTAGGTTTTCTACCTCGAAAGAGGTAGTTTTTATTCTTCCGGAAATTCTCTCTTTTTTTAAAACTCCCTTTAATTTAACTATTATTTGCTACCATACTCTTATCAAAAATATTAGGAGAACTTATTATGAAAATTGCCGTACCTGTCATGGATGAAACACTAAAACTAGCAGGAAATGCGGGTCACACCCCTTATTTCGCTGTTTATAATCTCAAAGGGGGGATGTTTCGAAGCTTTGAATTTGAAGCGTTACGTCCGAATCCAAAAGTAGCAGGTGAAGATCAGCAAGAGCATGATCATGATGAGCACCATATGTGTGACCATGATGCCAATGACGTTGAACATATTAAAGCGCACGATACAATGGCGGATGCTATTGGAGACTGTGATTATCTTGTTGTTAAAATGGCATGCAAAAATACGGCTAAAAGTATGATGAATCTTGGGATAAAACTCAAAAAATACAATGGCTCAGAAGTGCAAGCAAATAAGATCCTGATGGAACTAGCTCCTCAGTTCGTCTAAACTAGCACGATGCACTTAGACATCGTGATGATAGTGTTCCAATATCCGTTGGTACTCTTCATACACTTGTCGGGGTGTGAGTGAATTTTTGTACATTTTGAGGATTTGACGGATGAAATCAATAGGATATTCGACCGTTAACCCTGTATTACGCGCGTAAACTTTTGCAAGTGTTTCGTACATTCCCGCATAAATTTGAGGTTCTTCACGCAAAAGACGTTGAAGATTCTCTTCGGCTTGAATGAGTTTTGTATCATTAAACTCTCCACGCTCCTGAATCGTTTTTCGAATTTCGACATAATCCTTGAGACTTTTTTTGTTGAGGATGAAGTCGGTAAAAGTTTCGATGAGTGACATATTTTCTCCTTATTATTCCATCAGACTATTGTACGCCTAAAGTGTAGCAATAGTGTAGCAGGGACAGAATAAGAGTGCTGTGTTTGATGCTGTACTGCATTTAGTAGTCTCATAATAAAAAAAAGATACAATTGCCTTATAAAGCTTTAAAGAGAAGGAAATATTTAATGATAGTAATGATTGATAACTATGACAGTTTTACCTACAACATCGTCCAGTATTGTCGGGAGCTTGGTGCGGATTTGAAAATTATTCGTAATGATGAAATGAGTGTTGAAGAAATTGATGCGCTACATCCTGAAAAACTCATCATCTCTCCAGGTCCTGCAACCCCTGATGATGCTGGCGTTACGCTAGAGGCTATCCGTTATTTTTCAGATAAAATTCCTATTTTAGGTATCTGCTTGGGGCATCAAAGTATCGCGCAAGTTTTTGGTGGAAATGTTGTCCGTGCAAAACGGATGATGCACGGTAAAACCTCCAAGATGGTGCGTGAGGGAGATAGCCCAATTTTTAATAAATTGCCTGAAATATTTACGGCAACACGCTATCACTCACTGATTGTTGAGCAGGAGAATCTCCCTGATGTTATTATTCCAACCGCATATAGTGATGATGATCATGAGATTATGGCATTGCAGATCAAAGATAAGCCAATTTATGGTGTCCAATTTCATCCAGAATCTATTATGAGTGAATACGGGCACGAGATATTAGACAATTTCCTCAAATCATGAGAATAAATGGAGTTTTTGGCGCACTATTAGGGATTAATTTTCTCCTTTTGGTGGCACAAATTCAAGGACTTTCAATCAGTTTTTTTGAGTCAAGTATTGTTTACGGCGATCCTTCGCTTCTCAAGAGTTACAGCACGTTTTTTCTGCACATTTTTGGTTTCAATGATTATGCTTTACGTCTTCCTATGATTGCCCTTCATTTATTATCTACGACACTTTTATACGGCATTTCAGGCTATTATCTTTCACGTCCTACGGATAAAATTTGGGTTATTCTCATCTATCTACTTTTACCAGGAGTGACGAGCGCGGCACTATTACTTAATATCGCAGGATTCAAAATTTTAGCAGTTTTTGCTTTTGTCTATAGCTATTTGAAGTTTGGGCGATGGTCGTTAACCCTTTTGCCTCTTTTCCTTGCATTGGATTCGACAGCTATTTATTTGTATTTTACTATTAGTATTTATTTATTGGTGCATAAAAAATGGTTAGAAAGTTCGCTTGCGTTACTCTTATTTATCAATTCAATCGTCTTTTGGGGAATCGATGTTGGTGGAGTACCAAAGGGACATTTTTTAGATGCTTTAGGGATTTATGCAGCTATTTTTTCACCACTTGTTTTTATCTATCTTTTTTACGTCCTCTATCGTCGTTACATCTCCAATGAACGAGACCTGATTTGGATGATTGCGTCGAGTATGTTTGTTATTTCTCTTTTATTGTCGTTTCGTCAAAAAGTAACCATTCAAGATTTTGCTCCCTATCTTATGGTAGCACTTCCCCTCGCAGCACAAACGTTTTTTCATACTTATCGCGTGAGACTGCCACAGTTTAGAAGACGATACCGAGTACTTTTTTACAGTGCATTTTCAATACTGATCTTTAATGGATTAGTAGTTTTTTTTAATCAGTGGTTATATTTATTGATTAAAGAGCCTAAAAATAATTTTTCTTATTCAATGCACGTGGCAAAAGAACTAGCAAAAGAACTTCATCAAGAAAAAATAATTTGTGTAAATACGAATGAAAAAATGCAAGGAAGACTCCGCTTTTATGGAATTTCTCAATGTGAAACAACGACTTTAAGTGAAACACCATTTTCTAATGCAAAAAAAGTTACTATAAGTTACATAGATATTCCGATTTATACAGCTTATGTTACTAAAGTAAACAAGTAGCTTTTTTCTTTATTCTAAAATTAAACATTCTGAGTATTTCTGTAGTTCATCTTGGTTATAATAATTGACAAAAGATTTTCGAAGGAGTTGCAATGGCTCAAAGAGCGATTCGTGAATACGACGGTAAAGCAATTTTCTCAAAGCATTGGGAAAAATACTTCAGCGGTTTCCATTATGGTTTTAAATCGGTATTGGTAACTAACGGTGATGATCTTCGTGCAAAAGCACAAGAACATGGTTTTGAATGGTTGAAGCAAGAGGCATTGGTTGCAAAACCGGATATGCTTTTTGGTAAACGAGGAAAAAATGATTTAGTTTTGTTTCGAACCAATAAACCGGGTGATGTCACGCTCGAGGAAGCTGCAACGTGGATTGATGCGAAAATTGCGAATGAAACCATCCTCCTTTCTGGACAAAAAGGTACTTTAACGCACTTTATTATTGAGCCATTTACGCCACACTCTCAAGATCAAGAGTATTACATTTCAGCAACTACTGTTGGTGAAGACGATGTTCTTTATCTATCAGCTGAGGGTGGAATGGAAGTAGAAGAGGGTTGGGAAGAAAAAGTCAACGAAGTAACTATTCCTATTACCATGGATGACGCTTCTATCGCTCATTTGATTCGTGCGAATGTTCCTGCTGGAATTCCTACGGAAAACAAAGAACGTTTTATCGCTTTCGCAGAGCAATTTTATAAATTTTATCGCGATCAAAACTTCGCATATCTAGAAATTAATCCAATCGTTATGGTTGGAAATGATATGCACATTCTTGACCTCGTTGCACGTCTTGACGATACAGCAGGATTTATGATGGGTGAATCGTGGTGTGGAGCAGAGTTCCCAACCGCATTTGGAATGGAAGATCAATCTCCAGAAGAAAAAGCAATTGCTGAAGCAGACTCAAAATCAGGTGCTTCCTTAAAATTGACTATTCTTAATCCAATGGGTCGTATTTGGACAATGGTTGCAGGCGGTGGCGCATCCGTTGTTTATGCTGATACCATTGCTGATTTATCAGGTAATGTTGCTGATCTTGCAAACTACGGTGAATATTCAGGTGGACCAACAACGGGTGAGACTAAGTTTTACGCAGAAACTGTTTTTGATTTAATGACCCGTCATAAAGACCCAAAAGGGCGTGATAAAATCCTAATTATTGGTGGAGCAATCGCGAACTTTACGGATGTTGCGAAAACCTTTACGGGTATTATTCAAGCATTCGAAACGTAT
>Ga0172379_10010177_pt1 | contig 11445 bp, 8 predicted proteins | sample GrowelOW334metaG_FD_119756 | JGI IMG/M metagenome (GOLD analysis project Ga0172379, IMG submission 119756) | Groundwater microbial communities from an aquifer near a municipal landfill in Southern Ontario, Canada - Groundwater well OW334 metaG | ecosystem: Environmental > Aquatic > Deep... | reverse complement strand
GTCAAAGGCCTCCTCCGCGGCAAGCATCTGGGCGATAATCATGGTGGAGACGATGGCAATTCTCTTCCCGGCCATCTCCGCAATTTCCCGATCTGTCAACGACACATCGGCAAGGGAATGCTCCATGGAATTGATTCCGTATTTTAGTGCCCGGTCAAACCCGAATTTCGTATGGATATGACCGGCAACGGGGAGGTTGTTCCGGCGGGCAAATTCAAAAATAACCTGCAATTCCTGTTCACTGTAAACGGGTATCTCGCCTTTTCCGCACAGCAGGGATTTGTTGTCCATGGTAAGTTTGAGAAAAGAAGCGCCGCTTTCAAGGCTCCGCTGCATCTTTTCTTTCAGCTCCGGGATGTCTTTAAACCAGGCACTGGGATTCCCCGTAAAGGCCATAGCAATTCCGGAAAAAACACTGACATCGGCAGGATCGAGATCGGGATGCCCGCCGTAGACATTCGTAAAGGTATTACAATAGACGACTCTCGGCCCCGTCAATTCCTCTTTTTCAATCATTTCAATATATTTATGCAGCAATTTTGGCAGGGCGCCCATGTCCCGGATGGTCGTCACGCCCTGGGTGAGCTGCTGGACATAGTTTCTTTTGATCTGGCGGAGCATCGTGGGAACGCCGAAGGGGTTGAATGCCGCCTCGCTGGATAGGGTTGAATGGCAATGGGCATCGATCAGACCCGGGATCAGGTATTGATTTTTCATATCCACAACGAGGGATTCTCCCCGGGGCGCAGGCATCCGGTCCGATATGGATTCAATCACCCCGTTGCGGATCGCAATGGTCCGGTTGTGATGAACCACCCCCTGAACCACATCGACGACGTTACAGTGGATCAGTTCCAGGGGTTTACCCTCACCGGCGCTAATCGGTTTGTATCTTGGGACCGCCGTGCAGCCGGTCAGAGCAGGCAGGGAAAGATAAAGGGCGGATGCCGCCGTCCATTGCAGCAGCCCTCTTCTGGTCATCGTCGGGGCTTCATTCTGGTCCATGGTCATTCATCCTCTTCCATGACGCTGTTTTTATTTACCACGCATCGCCGTCGTTGTATAGAGCATTTGCAACTCATTAATAATAAAGGGAAACTAGGCATGCCGACGGCCAACATTGCGATGACGTCTCCATTGACACACCCGTTCATTTCCACTATATTCCCATCCCTATGAAGAAACGGCGTGACATGGCAAAGGGGGAAGGCATAGCGAAGGAATCGTGGAAGCCCGGGAATGTCCTTTCGCCGGTACCGGTGGTTCTGGTCAGTTGCGGAGGGACAAAGGGATGGAAGGCGAACCTGATCACCATTGCCTGGGCGGGAAGTGTGTGCAGTGAGCCGCCCATGCTGTCGATTTCTGTCCGCCCGGAACGATTTTCCCATGAAATCATTCATGATACCGGCGAATTTGTGGTTAATGTCCCTTCCCTGGCGCAGGCGAAGGCGACGGATTGGTGCGGGATGGTTTCCGGGCGCACGGTGGACAAGTTTGCCGGAACGGGGTTGACGCCGGCGGCGGCCTTGAAAGTAAGTTGTCCGATTATCCTGGAATGCCCCCTCAACATCGAATGCCGGGTGCGGCAGTCATTAGATCTGGGTTCCCACACGATGTTTGTAGCCGAGGTTATTGCCGTGCAGGTTTCTTCAACCCTGCTGGACGCGAAGAGGTGTCTCCGCCTGGAGAAGGGTGGCTTACTGGCGTTTGCTCACGGGCAATATTTCGCCCTTGGCCGCTGTCTGGGCCGCTTTGGCTATTCCGTGCAAAAACGTCCCCGCCAGGTTCGGCACGCATCACCCCGTAAAGGGACCTGAGCGTCAGGCTTAACCTTACGGAAAAACAAGTTCCCGGAAAATCCTATGAATCATTTCAGGTCAACGCTTACAAACGATGAAAATGACATATCCACCCCTGTCAGAATTATTCCCCGGGAAGGGGAAGGGACTGAGGAGGGGGCTCTTTTTAATGCCAAGCGGGTGCTGATCCTGTTCGCCCATCCCCGTTTTGAAAAGTCCCGGGTTAACCGGGCGCTTATCAGTACCTTACCTGCGTCCGACACCTTAACGCTTCACGATCTGTACGAGCTGTATCCCGATTACAATATCGATGTCGAAGCAGAAAAACAATTACTCCTCGCCCACGATATCCTGATCTGGCATCACCCTTTCTATATGTACAGCGCCCCGGCTATCCTGAAGCAATGGCTGGATCTAGTGCTGGAATACGGCTGGGCCCACGGGGAGGAAGGGGATTTCCTGAAAGACAAAACGGCCTTCAACGTCATCACGACCGGCGGGACAAGGGAGGCGTATCGCAGCGACGGCTTCAACCGCTTTACGATCCGGGAGTTCCTCTGCCCTTTTGAACAGACGGCGCGTTTGTGCAAAATGATCTATCTTCCCCCTTTCGCTGTCCAGGGAACCTACCGCTTAACCGATGGGGAACTCTCCCGCCATGCCGCGGACTACGCCTTCCTCTTGCAGCAATTAGGGGCGGATGCTTACAGCCGCGAAGAAATGGAGCAGTTTGCCTTCCTGAATGACTGGATTGAGGCCAAACAAAGGACACAAGGCCCATGACCGAAGGATTTTTATTCCAGGCCCTTATCTATCTGACCGCAGCGATTGTCTGCGTACCCATCGCTAAGCGCCTGGGCATGGGGTCGGTCCTGGGCTACCTGTTGGCGGGGATAGCCATTGGACCTTACGCCCTCGGCTTTATAGGCAGGGAAGGTCAGGATATCATGCACTTCGCAGAGTTCGGCGTCGTCATGATGCTCTTTTTAATCGGCCTCGAGCTGGAGCCTTCTCATTTCTGGCGGTTGCGTCATCGTATCCTCGGCATGGGGTCCGCGCAGATCATCGTTACCTCCCTGGTCCTATGTGCCGGCATGATGCTCCTGAACTTCAACTGGAAAACAGCCCTGGCCTCCAGCCTGGCCCTGGCCATGTCTTCGACGGCAATTGTACTGCAATCAATGAAAGAGAAGGGCCTCGGGGATACAGAGGCGGGAAAGAGTTCTTTTGCCGTCCTCCTTTTTCAGGATATCGCCGTGATCCCCATCCTCGCATTGCTGCCCCTGCTGGCGGTATCCACAGGTTATGGCACGGGGGCTCAAAGCAAGGCGATCATGGAGGGATTGCCGGGGTGGCTACAGACGGCGGCGGTTCTTGGCGCCGGGGGGTCGGTGGTTCTGGCCGGGCGCTTTGTTATCGTTCCTTTTCTGCGCGTGGTGGCCAAAACCCATTTAAGAGAACTCCTCACTGCGGCCGCCCTGCTGATCGTGATTGCGACGGCCTTCCTGATGCAGCTGGTCGGATTGAGTCCGGCCCTGGGGGCCTTTCTGGCCGGGGTTGTCCTTGCCAACAGCGAATTCCGCCATGAACTGGAAAGCGATATCGAACCCTTCAAAGGCCTGCTCCTCGGTCTGTTCTTCCTCGCCGTCGGGGCCTCGATAAACTTCAAGCTCCTTGTTGACTCGCCCCTGCAGATCATTTCCCTGGTCTTCGCCGTTATCGCCGTAAAAACCATTGTCCTCATCGGGACGGGAAGGCTCTTTAAAATAACCTTCGACCAGAACCTCATCTTTGCTCTGGGCTTATCCCAGGTCGGGGAATTCTCTTTTGTGCTTTTTGGTTTCATGCATCAGTTACATATCCTGCCGGACCACCTTACAGATATAATGATGGCCGTCACAGCCTTCAGCATGACCATTACGCCGCTCTTGCTCTTCATCAATGAACGGTTTATCCTACCCTGTTTCGGAACCATGGAAGAGTCGGGAAAAGAATCGGACATAATCGATGTCCAGCACCCGGTCATTATCGCCGGGTTCGGTGATTTCGGGAGCACGATCGGACGATTCCTCAGGGCCAACGGGATTGCAGCGACCATCCTCGATAACGATTCCGATCGCGTCGATCTGCTGAGAAAGATGGGATTCAAGGTATTTTACGGGGACGCCGCCCGGACCGACATCCTCAAATCAGCAGGGGCGGACGAGGCCCGTGTCCTGATTACCGCCGTAGCTGATCCGTCCACCAATTGTGATCTCGTCGCGAAAATACAAAAACATTATCCCCATCTGACCGTCATGGTCAGAGTAAAAGATCGGGAGGACGCTTACGAAATTCTCGAAATGGGGGTAAAGGACGTGTACCGGGAATCCCTGGACACCTCAATCCGCCTGGGGGTCGATGTCCTGGTTAAATTGGGACACCGGCGCTACGCTGCGACCCGGGCCGGTCAAAATTTCCTGAAATATGATGAGGCGGCACTGCTCAAGCTGGCACCGCACCGGCATGATGAAAAGTCATATATCTACAATGCGAGAGAACAAATCACCTTGCAGGAACAGCTACTCGCCAATGACCGGGAGGTGAACCCGACCATCAATGACCATGCCTGGGAAAGTGACCTGCGGAAGGACCAGGAAGGTGACAGGTAAAAAGATAAATTTGGAACGGTGTGGATAAATCTGATGACCACGCGCCAGGATCAGCGAAAAACAGGAGTGAACAAATGAAAGATCCATCCCGAATGAACCAGGAATTGATGCAGGAATTGTCTTTCCTGAGGCAGAAGCTTGCCCAAGTGGAGCAGACCGAATCAAGGCGTAAGCAGACCGAAGAGGCGCTGCAGGATAGCGAAGCGCGCTATCGGCACTTGTTTGAATTTATCAACGATGCCGTATTGGTCCATTTTATAGAAGAAGATGGTCAGCCCAGCCGTTTTGTTGAAGTCAATGATATCGCCTGCCAAAGACTGGGCTATACGCGGAAGGAGTTATTACAATTAACACCGATTGATATTTCCGCACCCGATAAAAACTCGGAACTACAGGAAATCAGAAAGAAACTTCAGAACCACGGGCACACCCTTCTGGAAACAGTACACCTGACGAAGGATGGACGGCGCGTGCCGGTGGAAAGCAACATCCGTCTCTTCAACTATAACGGCCAGCTAGCCGCGATGTCCATTTCCCGGGACATCACCATACGTAAACAGATGGAGGAAGATCTGCAGCGGGCCCACAAACTGGAGTCCCTGGGTGTTTTGGCCGGAGGGATTGCCCATGATTTCAACAATCTCATGATGGCGGTCCAGGGATACATGGATCTTGCCCTCCTCGGGCTGGCGCCGAATAACACGGCCCATAAGTATCTGGGCTCTGCCCAGCAGTGCATGGCCCAGGCCAAGGAGCTGACCGGCAGGCTGATAACTTTTTCCATGGGCGGCTTTCCCCTCCGGAAGAGTTGCGATGTCGCCGAGCTTGTCCGGGACGCCGTTAACAGGATGATAAAGGGAGTGGACGTTAAGGCGACCTTCGACTTTACGGACGACCTCTGGCCCACGGAGATCGACGAACAGCAGATGAAGCAGGTCTTTTACAATCTGACCACAAACGCCCTAGAGGCCATGCCCCAGGGAGGGGCACTGACAGTGCGGGCGGGGAACATAGAGATCCAGGGAGGAGACACCCTCCCCCTCAAGGAGGGACCATACCTGCGGATCATCTTTGCCGATGAGGGGATCGGCATCCCGGAGGAACATCTGGCAAAGGTTTTTGATCCATATTTCACCACCAAGGGGATGGGGGCGCAGAAGGGTATGGGGCTGGGCCTTTCGGTCTGTTATTCCGTATTGAAGAAGCACCAGGGACATATTACCGTGGATTCAAAACCGGGTAAAGGGACCACCCTTACCCTTTATCTGCCGGCGCAGGTGGATCAGGCAACAGCAATAGATCTTCAGAAGTCATTATCGACCGTTGCGGTCCGGGTGCTGATCATGGACGATGAGATCCATATCCGTGAGATCGAACGGGCCTATTTGGAGATGCTGAGTTACGAGGTGACGGATGCGGAGGATGGACAAGAGGCGATTGATGCCTACCAAAAGGCGCTTCATTCCGGGACACCATTCGATCTGGTAATACTGGATCTGACGGTGCGCCATGGCCTGGGAGGCCAGTTGGCCATGGAGAGGCTTTTGAAGATAGATCCGGAGGTCAGGGCCATTATTGCCTCCGGCTATGTGGATGACCCCGTCATTGAGCACTACGGCGATTACGGCTTCCGGGGGGCGCTGAAGAAGCCTTTCAACGGGGAGGAAATGAAAAAGCTGGTGGAAAATATCCTTCACGGGAAAAACACTTAGAACTGGTGGAAGCTGCCAATTGGGTCGGGAATTGACGAACTGCCGGAACGGTATCAGTTCCATGTTGCCGCCAAGGCAATTGGCCCGACCGGCGCGGCAGGGAGATGAAAAACAGAGTTCAGTTTTAAATAAGATCAATGGAGGTGACCTATGTCGGCAAATACAGTGGAACGGTTTGATGATGTCAGTGTGATCTGCAAGGCAAATATCTATTTTGACGGAAAGGTGATCAGTCATACCATTCTCTTCAAAGATGGCAAGAAAAAGACCGTGGGACTGATCTTTCCAGGTTCATTTACCTTCAACACGGACGCACCGGAAAGAATGGAAATCATCGCCGGCAACTCTCGAGTGAAGCAGGACGGATCTGCTCACTGGGTTCCTTACCCTTCGGGGACTTTTTTTCTTGTCCCGGGCAAGTCGTCATTTGAAATCGCCGTGGACGAAGGAGTTGCGGAATATGTCTGCTCCTTCGAATAAGGGAAAATCCCTGGATTATCCCCTTTATGAGCGGATGAAGAAAAAAGCGCCCCAGGCCGCTAAACACTGGCTGATCGGGGATCGCCTTTTTCACGCCGGTCTGTTTCTGACCATGATGAGTATCCCGGCGTTGTTTTTCGCCTACACACAATCAGGATTAAAGGCGATATTTATTTGGATAATTGCGGCCGTGGCGGGATCGGCGGGAATTATCGGGTTTGGAATCTACTTTAAAAGGGAATCATATAAACTGGCCATCAAGGCCGGGATTGACGTAAACAAACTATCCTGACGCGTGCTACGAGAAGGGAATCTTTTTTATCATCTTCACCAGGGCGGCGGCATTGCCGTTATGGAGCAACGCTTCGAGTTCGTCGAGGTTCTTCCTGTATGAAATCATGAGCTTGTCCGTATGGGGATTCCCGGCGATCAGGTGGGCGCAGTTCTCCGTGGTTTATATGTCCACTATTTTCCGAAACTCCCTACAACCGACACCACCATAGAAGCACATAACAAAATATATTTTGTTAAATTACTTGACAAAATATATTTTGTTATGTATGTTGTCAACAAATAACTTTTACAGGAGGTCGGCATGTCCTTAAATACAATCATTGGGCAGGCGGCGCGTGGCGACAAATATTTTCCCCGTCCCCGGATCACAAATGAGATATTAAGTAAGCTGGATTCCGGCAGCAATCTCCTTTTAGTCGCGCCAAGGCGTGTTGGAAAGTCTTCTATCGTACTTAATTTATATGATAATCCACCCGAACGATTTATCGTCATCTATTACTTCAGCGAGTCCGTGAATAGCGAAAACGAGTTTTTCAAAAAAATGCTTCACCACCTATGGGAGCGTTTCTCCGGCGTTCAAAAATACAAATCAATGCTTGCGACAGGGGCAAAGGAATTCTCGAGCTATATTGAATCAATCGGCTTAGATGGCGTAAATTTCCGGCAGAACAGCTCTGTAGATTACTACGAAGAGCTAAAAAAATTCTTGAAGGTTGTTCCCGACAAAACAAGAATAGTCGTATTTATTGATGAATATGCATCGACTGTAGAAAATATTATCCGGGACGAAAGCAAAAGTGCGGCAATTCATTTCCTTGCTTCAAATCGGTCGTTAAGGCAGGCACCGGAGGTCCAGGGGAAAATCCAATTTGTCTATGCCGGTTCTATCGGACTGGAGAATATCGTTGGCAGGATGAATTGCATAAACCTCATTAATGATCTTGCCCCTGTCAATATACCGCCCTTGAATGAAGAGGAGGCGAAAAGGCTAACTGACAAAATCCTGGAAAGTTCAGGAATTTGTTTTGCGGATAATGCCTTTGATTACCTATGTTCAACAATTGAGTGGCTCATCCCCTATTATTTGCAAATCACACTTGATGAGGCCTATCAAATACTTCCGTTATACAAACCCGCAAATGTAATCACGAAAGCGATCATAGACGAATCCATAAAAAACGCTCTGGCCAAAAGAATATACTTTGAGCATTGGTTTACGAGGCTGCGAAGCGCCTACAGCGGGGACGAATTCAGGTTCATAAAGGATTTGCTTAACCAAATCACCGCAAAGCGGACGCTTTCCTCAAGCGAGATCATTGATCTGGCGTTTAAATATAACCTCAGCGATTCCTATAACGATCTCGTAAACTCTTTGAAGCATGACGGATATATAAACAATAGCGATAGCTCGAAGATATATCGCTTCAATTCTTACTTGTTAAGGGAGTGGTGGAATGCAAACGTCGCCAACTAAATCAGGATTTATCGCCGCCTATAACCCGGCAAATCAAACGCCGGAGGAACTTGTCGCCAATTATGTTATCCGGCTCAAAGAATTTGCGGAGCTTTTTCAGGCCATAAAAGGTGATCCGATGGATAAGCCCCCTCAGCACTACCTCCTTCAGGGACAAAGGGGCTATGGGAAAACCACGCTGCTTTTGAGGCTGAATATAGAGATAAAAGATGATGAAGGGCTTAAAAGCTGGCTTATCCCCATTATGTTTGATGAGGAACAGTATGCTGTTTTGACCCTCGCCCGCTTCTGGGAGGAGGTCGCTGTTATTCTTTCCGAGCAGGATGATTCCTTTGCATGGTTTTCCGAAAAGATAGATGCTCTTTATGATTTGGATAATACTGATGAAGAAATATATAAACTCCTAAGCGGCGCGTTGGGAAAGCAGGGCAAAAAACTCGTCCTTTTGCTCGATAATTTTGGCGACATGATAAAGAAATTTTCAAAAAAGGATATCCAGCGGCTAAGAGAGGTCTTGTTGACCTCCAATTGCCTAAGATTAATCGGCGCTTCCTCGGTAATCATGGAATCCTTCTATCGCTATGATGAACCGTTATTCGACTTTTTCAAGGTAATTAAACTCAATGAACTTGACCGCGAAGAAACAATCACGTTGCTGCAAAGGCTGGGGGAAAACCATCACACGGAGAAAATAAACAAGATTATCAAAGAGCAGCCGGAACGGATAGACGCCCTGAGAAAACTCACCGGCGGCGTTCCAAGGACGATTATTCTTTTATTTGAGATATTTGTAGATGATATTGACGGCAATTCCTTCAAGGACCTGGAGATGACCCTGGATAGGGTAACGCCGCTTTATAAGCACCGTTTGGATAATCTTTCCAACCAACAGCAGGCAATAATCGATGCCATTGCGCAGGCTTGGGATGCGGTCAGCGTCAAAGAGATTGCCAAAAAGACCAGAATGGAAAGCAAGGCCGTCTCCGCGCAGCTAAATGAGCTTCAGAAAAGCCAGATTATCCAAAAGATTTCCACCTCGACTAAAAACCACCTCTACCAGATCAGGGAGCGCTTTTTTAATATCTATTATCTGATGCGGCTGGGAAGGAGAAAAAACAGGAACAGGGTGCTTTGGCTGGTTAAATTTTTTGAAATCTGTTGTGGTGAAACAGACCTTATCGAACGGACACGCCGGCACATTTCTGCCATGCGCGAGGGACGGCTTTATGAAAAACACGCTTTTTATGTGGCGGAGGCTTTGGCAAATTGCAAAATACCTTTGGGTATCCAGCACGAACTTGTTAGTGAGGCAAGGAATTATCTTGAAACTAAAAAAAGCGACTTTGCAAAAGACCTGAATAAATCACATTTAGAGGTTTGGGAAGAAGCTGCCCGTGCTGGTAATGTTGAAGCGATAAGGCATCTCGCTACTTTTTATTATAAATCAAACGAGTTCAGCAAGGCAGAGATTTATTGCAAAATGGCCATTGATAAAGGCGATAGTGAGGCGATGTTTAACCTTGCGCTTCTGTATGAAACGGAATTCAAGGATTTTGAGAAGGCAGAGGCTTACTACAAAATGGCCATTGATAAAGGCGAAAGTGGGGCGATGTTTAACCTTGCGCTTCTGTATCAAACGGAATTCAAGGATTTTAAAAAGGCAGAGACTTACTACAAAATGGCCATTGATAAAGGCAAAAGTGGGGCGATGTTAAACCTTGCGCTTCTGTATCAAACGGAATTCAAGGATTTTAAAAAGGCAGAGACTTACTACAAAATGGCCATTGATAAAGGCGAAAGTGGGGCGGTGTTAAACCTTGCGCTTCTGTATCAAACGGAATTCAAGGATTTTGAGAAGGCAGAGGCTTACTACAAAATGGCCATTGATAAAGGCAATGCAGAGGCAATGAATAATCTCGCGCTTCTGTATCAAGAGGAATTCAAGGATTTTGAGAAGGCAGAGGCTTACTACAAAATGGCCATTGATAAAGGCAAAAGTGGGGCGATGTTTAACCTTGCGCTTCTGTATAAAACGGAATTCAAGGATTTTAAGAGTGCAGAGACTTACTACAAAATGGCCATTGATAAAGGCGATGCAGATGCAATGAATAATCTCGCGCTTTTGTACTACGCAAAAAAGAAAAACAAGCGGAGAGCCTTGGTACTTGTGAAAAAGGCATACGATATTGATAAGAGGGTAGAGATAGTAGGCGCATCAATAGCCATATTGCTGTGGAATGACGAGGTGGAGGAGGCAATCAACATCTATAAAGAATCCCTTGATAAAGAAGAAATACAAAAAGAGGTGTCGCCGTTAATCAACAACATTCTCCTACGATTTATCGCCAAGGGACAGCTTAACTTTGTCTATAACCTTTTTGCCGAAAACAAATTTGCTATCAAGGACAAATACAAACCGGTTTATTATGCTCTTTTGGTTCTTATGGGCGATGAATACGCCGACGAACAGAAACGGATGGGCAGCGAGTTAAAAGAAACCGTCCAAGAAATTATTAAACAAATCAAGTCACTAAAATCGCACATGAAATAAAAAGGGCCACATGGGGCTTAATAGAGGTAAATAAACTATCCCGACAAGCGCTATGAAAATTTAATGTTTTCAATCAGTTTTGTCAGGGCGGCAACGTCGCCGCTATGGAGCAACGCCTGAATGTCATCGAGATTCTTCCGGTATGAAATCATGAGCTTGTCTGTGTGGGGATTTGCGGCGATAAGCTGGGCGTAGAGGTCAGGGTGGGCGGTGATCCTGTTCAGATGATCGATCCGTTCCCGGAAGACAGGCGTGGAAAAACGTTTCAGATCTTCAGGGGAAACGCCCGAACCGGCCAGGGTCAGCCCCATAGCGACGGTATTGAAGTGATTCATGGCCTGGACGAGGGACATCATCTTATCATGCCCTTCCGGGGTGGTCTCCACCAGGTGGGCCCCGTTTTTCTCCATGATGTCTTTCAGCCAGGCAAGCCAGCGTTCCCCCCGGGCGGGACAGACGGCGATGTTTTGGCCGTCCAGGGAGG
>Ga0172379_10010176_pt1 | contig 11445 bp, 13 predicted proteins | sample GrowelOW334metaG_FD_119756 | JGI IMG/M metagenome (GOLD analysis project Ga0172379, IMG submission 119756) | Groundwater microbial communities from an aquifer near a municipal landfill in Southern Ontario, Canada - Groundwater well OW334 metaG | ecosystem: Environmental > Aquatic > Deep... | reverse complement strand
GATAATAAGCACGATAGCGAGCGCCACAAGAGGGAAAAACAATCAGATCGCAAATCACATTTTGATAAGCATTTCTCAGCTTATCTCTCCAAAGGAGCTTTCATTGCTATTGTTTGCAAGTTGAGAAAAATCAAGCATAGAAGAGTACATCGTGATCAGTGGTCCTACAAATCATTTGGACTTATCAACAATCGAGTCTAGTGAAAGTGCGTCAGGATTTTTTTGTAACCAGTCGTCTCCATATTTGAGTCAGTAGTTTGTATTATCGAGATCAGTGGGTGGAGTATCAAGTCGCGTATATTCTGATGTATTGTAGTTGGCAGCAAAGGCAGGATCATATACATATGATTTGACGGTATTATATGCTTGGTCATTACAAGCCTTTAGGTCTTTTGTCGATCAAGAGATTCTGATGATGTATTTACATGCTTCTCGTTTCGGATATGCCTCAGGAACTCATATCCATATATTTTTTTCAATTTGTACTTGATATTCAGCATCGTCTTTCGCAACATACGCATTGGGAAATTCATTAAAGAATACTAGTTGGCCTCAGTGCACGCAGGCATTCTTTGTTCATCAGAAGCCTCCTTCATTTTTAAATTTTGGATCGCCATCCATTCTTCCGATGATATATCCGTTTAAGGTTTTACATTCAGAAAAATTGAAGGTAGTTTTACTTCCATCTGTCTTTGTTCCAGGCACAGAATATCGTACCTTGTAGTAGTCGTTGCCTTTGACGACTTTTTGAAATTTATTGAGGTCCATATTTACATGCGCGCTCATGATTTTTTTCTGTCCCAGAGAAGTAGAACTCACGATATTGAGTGGCAATGCTCATACTGCGTAAGTAGCAATCGTCGAGAGATCAACCAAGGCCGCTACAGCAAATCGACTTATCTGGATCAAGACTCACGCGATAAGTGTCTGAGTTATTATTTTTTGTGGTTCTCGCTTATCTCCAGCCTTACCAAAAGAGAATATCTTTCTGATGATGGCAAAGAGAACCATAAATCATAAAGCAAAGTTGGCAAAATTTTTCATCATATTCCAAAAGGCTCGCAGTGGCGCATCCATATGCAAAAAACTTCCATAAATCATAGAGTTGTCCAGGGACATTCCTGCGATGACCAAGAGTGGCCAGAGGAGGATATAAACGATTTTGAGAATGAGGTCTATGATTCATACTACCTCGGTTTTATCTATACCCGTGCTGTCTTTTTTTGTAGTATCAGTGGTAGTGGTGCTGGTAGATTCGTTTTGTGCATGAGCTTGGCCCACAATATTTGTAGTTCCACTTAACAAAAAAGAACTCGCTCCTACGATAAAGAAGGCTCATAGTATTTTTTTCAATAGTCTAGATATCTTGGGCATTGAACGTGTTAGGTGGTAAAATGAGTGTCTGTCATCCTGAGCATAGTCGAAGGATATAACTATATACTCTTCGTTTCACTCAGAGTGACAACTTCATATCTAAGTATATCCGCAGAAGAGAAAACTTACAAATAAAGCACCCATTTCCCTCACTCTGCTCTTGCAAAAAACCGAAAAATGTATATGAATGGTGTTCAAATCACAAATTTGGACGATTTTTGGGTATTTGCCCAAGCAATTTAGAATTTACTTTAGTCCTTTAGGGAAATCTAGAATTTAGAATCTAGAATTTAAAATTACCCCCAACTTCATGCTTTTCATAAACATTTCTTCAGATAAGGTGCAGATCGCTGATGCGAAGCGGAACAAATTCCTCGACCGCAATAGTATCGAAAGTACCCTAGGCGCGACCTTGAATGAGCGATACAAAACATCGTCTTTCACAGACATTTTTCTCCTCAATGGTCCTGGTGGCTTCACCAATTTGAGAGTAGGAACACTCACCCTCAACTTACTCAATAAGCTGTTATGATCAGCTACGGACAGTTCCGCAACCCCCGTACCGCGTACCGCGCTTGCCCTCGAGACTTCGGGGTTCCGCATCTTTTCTCTCACCAAGCTTGACTTATTTTCATATTTGTACAAAAAATGATTTTTGTCAAGTAGTGGGGTAGTATACATAGGGCAAAGGGATAATGTACGATTGTATGATGCAGAAAAGAAGAGTTACGAACAAATCAAACTTGACACTATAGAAAAAAATACAAACCTGTTTTTTGACTACGTGAATGCTGAATATCGAGGTGAACACACACCAAATATGCTCCACTTCCATATGACAGAAACCTGACTAGAAATTATGCGAAAAGAAAAAACCATTACCATCACTCCGCAAGACCTCTGACTCGAAGCTCAAGCACAAGTAAAACCCGAATATATGATAGAGGCAGTTGTTTAAAAATTTATTCCCTCACCCTCCGGCTCCCTCTCCTGCAGAGAGGGAGTGACTTAGCGCAGTCTACAAAAGTCCCTCTCTGCAGGAGAGGGATTTAGGGTGAGGGAATCCTTTATAATTTTACACTTCAAGCCATGTTCCAAAATCACCGCAAGCAAAAATCCACTCTCGCTATCGATCGATGAAGCAAATACGTAGGACTTGCCTACCAAATCGTAGGACAAGAAGTCATTTTCCCTGTCGGCTATCTGCTCAATGATCAGATGATTTTTTTCCATATCGGAGATATTATCGAGAAGCACAATGTTTCTACGATCGTGGTCGGACGACCAAGCAAACAGCAAGATATCCAGGAAAAAATCCAAAAATTTATCAACAATATGAATTATATCATCGAGCATAGAGAAATCACCATCGACATGGTAGAGGAGGACTATACCAGCGTCCAGTCTGGTGAAATCGTTTCAAATTTCAAAAAAAATGTTGCTGAAGATACCATCAGTGCGATGTTGATCTTAGAGAGACGAAATAGGAAGGAGTGAGCAACTAATAACTAACAACTAACAGTGAAGAGTATTGTTGCAGTCAGACTGTTCACTGCTCACTGCTCACTATTCACTGCTCACTGCTCACTGCTCACTGTTCACTGTTCACTATTCACTGTTCACTGTTCACTATAATTGTATCGTCTGCAATTTTTTGCTATCCAATTCTTTTTCTTGATCCAATAAAAAATAAGAATAATTTTGTCATTCGCTCAAAGACACAGGAATCTGAATCAATCCAAGCGAGTGCTCTTTATCAAAATATTTGAGGATATGTCTGTGCTCTTCCTCGATATCCAGAAAATCAGAAAAAATAACTATCGCGCGTTTTTTGATATTTTTTTTTGCGAGATGTAAAAATTGTGGTAGGGTAGTGCGATATGATTTTCCTATTCGGCGTAGCATATTTTGTAATCATTCAATCCATTGATATGCCTTTTCTCGGTGCTTATCGACTATGATTTCTTTGATCCTTGCTTCTTTGCTCCGTCGTGAATAGTGCGGATAAAATATGTGTACTCTGATACCATTCTTTTTACAATACACCATCATATCCGCAAAAAATTCAGCAACTTTTTCATAGTTCGGAATATCGTTTTTTACGTTTTTTACATCATTTACGTTTTTTACGTCTCTTACACCTTTCCGATTATAATTCACATCAAAAAAAACATCCAGACTGATATCTTTTTCTTGTTGGAAAAGACTGGTGTAGAGCTCGCTATGTTTGGCTGTTTGTTTTCGATTGATATACTTGAAAGGATCGCCTGCGCTATATTTTCTCACATCCGTTACTTCCAGTCATGATCATTTGAAGATACTTTGAAAAGTGGAGAAATATTTCCCCGCTATCAGTTGCTTGATCTTGATTAGAAATTTTGATTTCATAATTTTTTCAATTAAATAACAGAATATCCAACCTCCTTCAACATTCACATGATTTTACTCACCGGAGATCAGTGAATATTAAATGGGTCTCCATGTATGCTTTCTACAAATGACATGCTATAATAATCCATCGTATTAAACCCATGTGCAGCGGTTTTGTACTTCTTATTGCAATTATCGAGATAATAATTGATTTCATCCTCGCTATATTGCCTTAGGGTGATTTTGGTCTCCACGGTATCAGACAATATTTTCCCATCTCAGAGATTTATAATATAAATGCCTGTTATATAGCTGTAATTCTGCCCAGCCATTCTCTGAAGTCTCGCGAAAGCTTCCTCTCTGGATTGTGGTTTCTCCAAAATTTCACCATCAAAAAATCCAACCGTGTCAAAACCGACAACAATTCACTCGGTATGATTTTTTGCGACCGCCTCAGCTTTTAATTTCGACAGATATTTTACCAAAGCTTCCGGATTGCTAGGTCTATCAGCGGCATATTCATCGACATCACTTCCTTTAGCTTCAAAGGCAATTCATAATTTTCTAAACATTTCAATCCTATTCGCAGAGGTCGTTGCGAGAATTAGTCTCATTCCTTATTTGATAAGAGTTAAATCATTGTTGATTACAATCGGTTCCATAGCATGAATTTCGTCGTGGATATAGGGTTGATCGGGAAAATCATTCAGCAAAAATATTTTCTTGTGATGTACATGAGCAAATCAAATTTCTAGAAAGGTATTGGCGCCGATATAATTTTTAATTCCATTTTTATCAAAATTCAAAACCAAAACTGCATCACCACTTACAATCTCATTGTAATGATAACGGATATAATCATGCTCTTTTTTGACTTGTGCATGTTCTCTATGCATTCTATCGATGAGATCTTTCATCCCTCATTTTCATTGATTGACGTAATGTTCGTGAAGGTTTACCGTATGCCCAAGAGCGATTAATCTCTCTTGATAGGCAACCATCTGCGGAGCGAAAACCGAACTGGCGATAATAGTGATTTTCATTCCTTATTTGATAAGAGTTAAATCATTGTTGATTACAATCGGTTCCATGAGATTGATTTCTTGCATATATCTCACCTCATCATGGTGAGGAAGTGGATGAAGTACAAAGATTTTTTTTCTGTGATGACATGCTACTCACATTTCTATAAGCGTAGCTCCGCCTACATATCATTTGATGCCATTTTTTTCAAAGTTAGTTACTAGAATAGCGTCACTTTTTGAAATATTGTCGTAGTGCCCTAGCATGCCTTCTCTCGCAAAATCAAACGATCCCTCATGTCGATCATTAGTCATTCATGTGAGAAAGGTATGCGCATCCAGAGGGACAAATGTTGTGTACCCCATAACCTGAAGATTTTTTTCTATCTCCAATATTTCTTTGGCGAACGCTAAACTTCCACAGATAGTTATTTTCATACAACATCTATTAAACAAGTAAAGCAAGGTCTCAACCCAATAGTATCGGCTTCATGTGAAGTACTTCTGCTACATATCTTTGCTGGTCTTGATGAGGAAGCGGATACAGAATAAATCTTTTTTTGCCAAGATAATATGCCAGTCATATTTCCATCAGTACCGAGCCGCCGACATATCCATCGATTCCATTTTTATGATAATTTACTACAAGGATTGCATCACTGTTTTCTATTTTTTTGAAATGATCCATCGTCACATCAAATTTTTCACAATGTTCAGTATCTTCGCATGCCATGGGATTTTTGATGAGTATCTGTGTATCTATCGGCAGCATTACTTCATGTCACAGCGCTTCCAGCTGAGATTGCATGTCTAGCATTTCCTTGGCAAAGCTCATACTTCCACAGATAGTTATTTTCATGTTAATGCTGAGAAATAAATAGGTGAACGCGGAAACAAACCTCCCGACCTCCCCCGACTATCGGGGTCAGTCACCCTCCTTATCAGGAGGGACAATCAAAAATTAATAGTGTCTCCTGATAAGGAGAAGGGTCCCCTTTCAGGGTAGAGGTTTGTTTCCGCGTCTCGGTTTTTTATTTCAAATTCTTCATTACTTCTTCCTTATCGCTCCATTTCCTCTTCCCGAAATTCGTCAATTGTACGGCTTCATGTCCCTTTCCTGCAAACATCAATACATCGTCTGGTTGTGCAATTTCTGTCGCGAACTTGATGGCCAAACTTCTCTCGGGGATGATAAAAAGATTTTGTCATTCAGTTTTATTTTTTATATCTTGGGTAAGCTGCTGCAAAATTTCCAATCTATTTTCTGTGTCCGGATCGTCATCGGTAGCTATCGCGATATCCGAGTATTGATCTACGATTTTTCCCATTTCAGGTCTCTTGGTTTTGTCCCTCAGACCAGGCGCTCAGAACGTAACAATAAGTCTGCCTGCTCATTTGATGCCGGAGAGATAGTCCAGTGTTTTTTCTAGTGCATCAGGGGAGTGTGCAAAGTCTACATAATAATGAGCTCCCTTGTGTTCTATATGTTCCATTCTGCCCTCCACACCTTGGAATTCAGTGATAGAGGCGATCGCTTTTTCTATGCTCACACCGATATTTGTCGCGACGCCGATAGCGGCGAGGATGTTGAGGACATTAAATTTGCCGACAAGATGTGTTTTGAGTGTGTACGATTTTCCTAGGTAAGAAAAGATAATTTCCGTGCCATCCTTGAGAAAAGTAATTTTCTCAGCTTTGAGCATCGAAGATCCGGTGATGCTAAAATTTACTTTTTTGTCAAAGGCCAATTCTTCAAATCGTTTCCTTCCTACCGCATCATCAGCGGGAAGCACGGCGTATTTATTCGCCTTATTATTTTTGAGCACATAGGTAAACAATCTTTTTTTTGCATCGATATAGCGATCCATCGTGCCGTGATAATCCAAGTGATCATGAGTGATATTGGTGAGGACTGCACAATCAAAAGCTGTTCCTTCAAAGCGCGCTTGGTCCATCCCGTGTGATGAAACTTCCAGCACCGCAACCTTACATCCACTATCTTTGGCAATCGCCAAAGTGGATTGTAAATCATAGATATCTAGTGAAGTCATTTTTTTTACATTCTTCAATTCCTCGTCCCCGACCTTGATATTAGCCGTACTGATCATGACCGTCTTGGCAAGATGATCATTCAAAATTTTGTGAATCAGATTCACCGTCGTAGTTTTTCCATTAGTCCCCGTCACTCCTATGACAAAAAAATCTCTCGAAGGATTGCCATACAAAAAATTTGCAATCTGTCCATTCAATTTTTTTCGTGCCTGATAGACAAAGCTATGCTTGAGGACATCGTAGATCTTGTCGTAGAAAAGTATTTTTTTGATAAGTGTCTTGAGCATTGTTTTTTGCATAAATAAAAAACATCCAAACCCATAATACGGATGTCATATGAAAAATAAAGTTTTTATGCGCCTAAGTTAAATTTGGGAGAGGTTGATAGGTTTTGTCTTCCTTTATGTGCTCCTTTCGTAAAGGAGCTGGCACGAAGTGACTGAGGATTTTAGGAGGGGGACCCGAAGGGTGGAGGATTTTTTAATCAAAAAAAGCTGAGAAATTTTCCCAGCTTATAAATATTCATGATAGCGACAATAGTTTTTATCCGCAGAATTTATTCACATAACTTTCAACAAACGATGTACTTGTATTTTTCCAAAGATCGGAAGGATTAAGTAATTGATTTATTAGTTGCGTTTTTAGGATGCTAATGGTGCCACTTAATTGCGCATCTGTTGCATCATGTACATTTTGTGTTGTAAGAGCAGTAGCTTTCCTGTGTTCTAGCTCTCTTGCGAGTGTAAGGATGTCCTCTCGCAATTCTTTAATCAGCTCGTCTTTCCCCTTGATCTGACAATTCCTCTCCGCAAGCGTTTCCGTAAGTTGTTGGATTTCCTTGCATCGTACTGTGTCATGTTCAATGAATGCGCCGATACGCGTATCCTTTTCCTCAATCAACATTTGAAGCTCTTTGATTTGCTTTTGCAAATCAGCTTTGGTTGGTTTGCCTTTTGTCATGGGTTTTGTCCTCCTTATTTTAAGTGATTAATTTTTATTAAATGGAAATTTAATATATGTATTACACATAAAAAGTCAAGCACGATTTTTGATTAAAAAAATCCCAACAGCAGGTCGGGAAAATTTATCTCATGTGTTCAAATTTTTCAGCATCCAATCAAACATCTCTTAATATTTTTTTGAGTAGTCAGATATTGATATCTTCATTGCCATGAACTGGGATTACTGTAGTGATGCCTATCGAATTTCTATAAAAATGATGACTGCCATGGACTCTTACTTCATCAAATCATAGATCTTTCAAAATTTTCATCAATTTCTTTGGAGAGATGGGATTAAGCTGTGGCATAGTCAAGATGCAATGAAAGAGTAAATTTCTTATATGATTCCTCATCGCCCATATCTTTGAGTATAGCTAAGCTTCCCTCAGAAACCTCCATCAATCTATCAAAAAGTTCAGGAATATTTTTGGCCTGAGTATAGCAAGCAGGAAGTCCAACAACCTCTCCGACGAACATACCATTTTCGTCCTTTTCTATATTGATTTGATATTGTGACATGACTAATCTTTATAAGATAAATATCTGTATGATATTTAGTTATTATTATGGTCATTTCAAGTCGATGACTGATACATTCATTCTGGTTTATAAGAAAAGTTTACAAATCTTGATTTTAAAAATCAAATACTGTCACTCTGAGTGTAGCGAAGCCCTAGACTTCGTCCAGGATAGTAAGTATATCCTTCATTTCATTCAGGATGACAACTCCATTGCTTTATGTTTGTTTTCTAATTTAGAATTTAGAATCTAGAATTTACTTTAGTCCTTTAGGGGAACTTCTAATAATCCACCCTCCCACGATCGCAGCTGTCTCCGTCCTCAACATCGTCTCACCAAGTTCACGCACTTCATAATCAATTCCCTTCAACGCTTCATAATCCCTCTCCGTCAGACCTCATTCCGGCCCCACCAGACCGAAGGTCTGTATGTCCAACAATGAATGGTGAACGGTTAACGGCGCCTGTTTTTCGTTTTCCGTTTTCCATTTTCCGTTGTCCATTTTATCAAAAATAATGGCCTTTCCCTCTTTCACAATATCTTTGATATTCGTCACAAATTCGATCTTTGGCATTGTTCGTCATCGTGACTGTTCCACGGCTTCGCGAGCTATCTTTTGTAATCTTTCAGATTTTTTTTCGTTCCATTGTTTGATGATTGATCTTTCGCTTGGCCAGAAAAAAATAGCATCCAATCAGATTTCTGTCAACTTCTGGACTATCAATTCCACTTTCTCTCGTCTATTTGGCATGGCAATAATCATTCATTTTTTTGTTTGTGCCCCCTTGAGAAAGGGGGTGGCCGAAGGCCGGGGGATTTGTTCGCTCATTCCGAGAATTTCCCCTGTCAAAGTTTTGTCAGTTCGGTCCTTGATTTCCACCTCATATCTGTTTGTTGTTAGTTGTTCACTATTAGTTGTTCACTGTACAAAGATGGAATCCCCCCTCTGCAATCTCAAAACCTTTCTGACTTGATTAATCAGTTCGGGATTTGTGATCAGTATCTTTTGTTCTTTGATAGTAAAGTCAGTCAAGAAGAGCTGTTTGTGAGTAAGTTTGGTGAGAGAAGAGGACATAAAGATTAGTAGAAAGTTAAAAAGCATGCCCCGGTCGTAGCAGCGGGGTACCTAGTATCAAGTAATTATATATAATAGCCTATATACCAAAAATCTCTTTCTCTGCAAATCGAAATATTGAAATAATCCCCCTTTCCAATTTTTCCTCTTGAAATTACTCTCCATTTAATTACAATAAGTCAAGCAAAAATTATTTTTCAAACCACGATAGCAAAATTAATACAACTTTATACCTTATATATAGAGAACAACGATGGAAAAAATTCGTGCACGAGAAGAAGAGGAAGGTGATATAGAGAAGGGTTGATCAAGTCTAGTTATATACTCTACGATTTCATGAGATAGCCTTAAATGTCCATTTAGCGTGGGAAAAATTGACGATGGAGACCAAACTTCTGCAAAAGCCTCAGGACGTATTGCTAGAGGTCCGTTTGATGTAGGGAAGACCGATGCTGGGGATAGAAATCCTGTAAATTTTCGAAAACAAGTCATGGATGACGATATTGCTCGTCAGGAAATCTTGTCTCATCATACACAGCAGCGAGAGCTCAATATTTCTCTAGAAGACAAAGTCAAAATAAACGAACTCAGATCGCAAAAAGTGGGAAATTTTTATCAGATAGTTGCCAGGATAGGCGCCAGAAGTCAGCGTCAGATAAGGGTGCTTCTTAATAATATTATTAAAAAGAAAAATACAGATCTTCTTCCTGAGAATCAGCTTGGACTCAAGGCAAGACTCAAAAAAATCATTGACAGAGATAGAAATAATAACACAGAAATTACCTACGAAAATATCAACATCTACAAGGGTGCTTATTTCAATCCAGAATATGCAGAACTAGTGATTGATCGACACAATAATGATATCGATGAGGCGATAAAAAAAATAGAGGACGACGCGCAAAATAAAATTGTATACGAACAAGAATTAGAAGAAGTGAAACACTATAATGAGCACAAGCTTGATGAAAGATTGAGATCTATACCAACAGAAGTATGACACGAAATTATAAAATTATTGAAACTTGACCCAAATCCTATACAGTATAATATAGCGGCACAAGCGAACGAGGTAAAACAAAAAATCGTTGCCTTGTTCAATGCCTTTATTAAAATCAAAAGGAAATAAAACAATCCTTTTTTAAACAATCTTTTTTCTTAAAAAAAAGACTTGCATTCTATATCTACTTCCCTATAAAACACCATACAACGACCCAAGAAAGTAGCTTGCCTCGCGGCGTAAAATACAATTGCTACCTAGGTTTACATACAGATTTTTCTACTATTGTGTAGGGATATTTCGACGTGAACCTTCAAGGTTCATTTTTTGAAAATGTTTCGTTGTATTTACAATTTAGCATTTAGAATTTAAAATTCATTTAAGATGGCAATCACAAAAGAGAAAAAAAAGCAACTGATGGCATTATACGTAGAAGATCTTAAATCTTCAAACAATATCGTTATCGTGCAGCAGCATGCAATGACGGTAAATGCAGCAACAAAACTCAAAAAAGATCTCGCTGGAACAGATGGACTATATAAAGTCATCAGAAAGAGACTATTTTTGAGAGCAATCAAAGAAGCTGGGTTAGACGAAGTAGATATTGCTACGTTGGAAGGTCCAGTAGTAGCACTATATGCAAAGGGTGATGAATTTGCTCCTCTCAAAGTCGTAAACAAATATCTCAAACAATTCAAATCTGACGACAAGGGCGTTAGTTTGACATTTTTGGGAGGTTGGTTTGGGAAAAAACGAGAAAGTGCTGAATATGTGAATGAGCTAGCAAATATACCAAGCAGAGAGGAATTGTTGTCCAAATTGGCTTACTTGTTCAATTATCCACTGACATCATTCGCATGTGTTCTGAATGAAATTGCGAAGAAATTGGGTGGTGGTGCAGTAGAGGAAAAGAAAGAAGAAGCTCCTGCAACTGAAGCTCCTGCTGAAGAAGTAAAAGCAGAAGAAGCTCCTGCAACTGAAGCTCCTGCTGAAGAAGTAAAAGCAGAAGAAGCTCCTGCAACTGAAGCTCCT
>Ga0172379_10010175_pt1 | contig 11446 bp, 6 predicted proteins | sample GrowelOW334metaG_FD_119756 | JGI IMG/M metagenome (GOLD analysis project Ga0172379, IMG submission 119756) | Groundwater microbial communities from an aquifer near a municipal landfill in Southern Ontario, Canada - Groundwater well OW334 metaG | ecosystem: Environmental > Aquatic > Deep... | reverse complement strand
TTTCTGCATCAATTCTTTCTCTCTCACACCTAAATCTTGTTTAACCTCATCTGACAACAGCGTTAATAGCTGCGCATCAAGTTTTTGCATTGACTGCTTAAATGCAGCAATCGTCTTTACAATATCAATATTTTCAGTTTTTTTCGCGGCATTTTCATTACGTAAATAACGTAAAAACCACTTCACCACTCCACGCAATAATTCCCGATAAAGGCCAATCAACTCAACTTGCACTTTGTCTTTGGCAATAAAATCAAGCTTGTTAATTTCCGCATAAACGTGCTCGCTGTTCAAAATTTCTTTGGCAATAACGTAAGCGCGCAATACTTCCTGCAAAGTTACATGCTCATTAGCATGCAATTCAGAAAAGAAATAAATTCCCAAATCAGTAACAAAATCATTACTCAAATGCGTGCTAATAATTTCGCGTCGCAATCTATGCTGCATTAATTGTGCTTTGTATTTTTGCATTAACTGTGGAGGAAATTCTTTGGCCACGTACACCGCAAAATATACGTCATCAATCAATTCGCAAGCTAACATTTGTTCCTTCAAAATAAGTTTGCTATAAGCAAGTAATACAGAAATTTCCGGCCTGGTCAAACCTTGTTGTTTTTCATGACGTTCTTGCAAGGCTTTATTATTCGGCAAAAACTCTAGCTCTCGATTTAGTTTTCCTGCAGCTTCACAATTATCGATAAACCGCATAAAGCTACTTAGATTCTCCACTGACTCTGCAGTAAAAATTCCAATAGCTCGTGTTTGACGATAATTATTTTGCAACACTAATTGGCTTACATCTTCTGTCATGCTGGCTAATAAAATGTTACGTGCTTTAAGGTTTAACTTTTTCTCGGCAACCATCGCATTAAGCAATATTTTGATATTAACTTCGTGGTCTGAGCAATCAACACCTCCGGAATTATCAATAAAATCTGTATTACAAATGCCACCAGCCAAACAATATTCAACACGCCCCAATTGGGTCAAACCAAGATTGCCACCTTCAGATATTACTTTACAACGCAATTCATTCGCATTTACACGTAATATATCGTTGTTACGATCTCCGGCAGCCTCGTGGCTCTCTGTGGTTGCTTTGACGTACGTTCCAATACCTCCATTCCACAACAAATCAACCGGAGCTTTCAACAAAGCTTTAATTACTTCATATGGAGCTGCAGTTTCTTTATTTATCCCAAGTAATTCTTTTGCCTCTGGTGTTAAGCGTATCGACTTCGCACTGCGCTCATAAAGACCGCCCCCGCTTGATAACAAAGTTCTATCATAATCATCCCAAGTTGAATGCGGTAAATTAAATAACCGCTGACGCTCTTGAAAACTTTTTGCAACATCAGGATTAGGATCAAGAAAAATATGCTGATGATTAAATGCGCCTACTAATTTAATGTGCGGCGACAATATCATGCCGTTACCGAATACATCGCCTGCCATGTCCCCAATGCCTACAACCGTAAAATCATCTTTGGCAACATTAAGACCCAATTTATAGAAATGATGTATGACAGACTCCCACGCACCTTTGGCTGTAATACCGATTTTCTTATGATCGTAACCTGCTGAACCACCAGAAGCAAAAGCATCACGCAACCAAAAATTATATTCTTGCGAAATTTGATTGGCAGTATCCGAAAAAGATGCAGTACCTTTGTCAGCCGCAACAACTAAATATGGATCATCCGCGTCATAACACACAACTTGCGACGGCGGCATAATTTTGCCATCAACAATATTATCCGTCACATCCAACAAAGCGCTAATAAATTTCTTATAACAACGAACACCTTCCTGCTGTAACAAAGTTTTATCGCCTATATTTTGCTTTAAAACAAAACCGCCCTTCGCACCATAGGGCACAATCACAACATTTTTTACCTGCTGCGCTTTAACCAAACCTAAAACTTCAGTACGAAAATCTTCGCGCCTATCTGACCAACGCAAACCACCGCGCGCTACTTTATTCATACGCAAATGCACGCCTTCGAAATACGGCGCATAAACAAAAATTTCAAACAATGGCTGCGGCAAAGGCAAATTAGGAATTTGGCTTGAAACAAATTTGAAAGATATATAGTCTTTATTCTGATAATAATTGGTACGCACAGTTGCATTAATTAATGCGCATAAAGTAGTAATTATATTCTCTTCATTAAGACTAGAAACTTCTTCCAGCTTTAATTTAATTAACTGCTGCAATTTAGCAAGATTTTTTTCACGATCCTTTGTTTCGCCTGGGATAAAACGCATTTGAAAATATTCGACTAGTAACCGCGCAATTTGCGGATAATGCGTTAAAGTATTTTCAATATATTGCTGCGTATAAGGAAAACGAATTTGCCACAAATATTTTGCATAAGACCGTAACACTGAAATTTCGCGCCAACCTAATCCTGCACATAAAACCAATCGGTTAAAACCATCATTTTCTGATCTACCCTGCCAAACAGCACCAAAAGCTTCGGCACACGCAACATAGGTATCCTCTATCGCGACGATACCGGTTTGTTGCACGCTCAGATTAAAATCGCTAATATAAACTTTTTTTCCATCCGGCAAGTTTATTTGATAAGCCTGCTCACTTAAGACATGAAATCCTAAATTCTCAAGTATTGGTAATGTATCTGATAAAATCAAATCTTGAAAAACATTAAATAATTTTAATTGAACAACATTGGATGCTGCTTTAGGCGCATGATAAAAATGCAAAGCTAAATCATTCGAAGAATTGTTTGCAAACAATTCTTCGATTTTTTGTATATCTTGCACTGCAAAATTCGGCAAGAAGTTTTCACAATAGCCGGCAGAAAAAACTTTATTATATTTCTGTGCTAAAACATCAGCCTGTTTTTTATCATAAATTTTTCCAAGTTCATCACCTAAACCATCGTACCATGATGTACTAACACTTATAATTTCTTGTTCTAAGGCATTAAAATCATACTGTAATGATTTTGTCACATCTAAATAAATAACGAAATGAATGCGAACCAAAATAGATTCAGAAAACCGTATATTAAAATAGGACCCAATACCACCAAATGTTCGCATTAAAATATTTTGAATTCTAAGACGTAAATCAGTATTAAAATTATCGCGCGGCAAATAAACCAAACATGAAATATACCTTCCATAAATATCATTACGCACAAATAATTTAGTTAAGCGTCGTTCATGTAATAAAAACACGCCCGTAATTATAGGATATAATTCATCAATACCGGCCTGAATAAAATCATCTCGTGGAAATGTTTCGATGATATGCATCAGCATTTTTGAGCTATAACCATCTTTCGGCATGCCAAAACGTTGTAAAATAGCTTCTGCTTTGTAACGTAAATAAGGAATAAAATGTATGCTGCTGTAATAAAGTGTTCTCACATACAAACCAACAAAACGATGAATTCCTATAATTTTTCCTTGCTTGTCATAACGCTTGATAATTATTGAGTCAGTATGCACCGGTTTATGCACAGTACTTTGAGTATTGGTTTTAACTAGCAACAATGGATCATCTGCGTGTAACACAGCACCCGCTTCTTTTGGCAAATCTTTTAAATACTTATAAATTTTGTTAACTGATTTGTGCCGAAAAATACCAAGGCTAGTACCAGCAACAAATTGCAGTGCATCTTCCCCTTCATCTTTTGCGATGTCATAACAACGATAACCAAGAAACACAAAATGATCTTCTGTTAACCAACGTAGAAATTGTTCGGCTTCTTTCCATAACTTAATATCTTGCTTCTTAACAAATGTTTTAGCTTGATCCAATTCATCACATGCTAACAACATCTTTTTTTGCATCACGGGCCAATCCCCCACAGCATCACGAACATCTTGCAGTACGCTCTCTAGCTCAATAACAATACTCTTCAATTCTTTTGCACCAAATTGTTTTTCGATTTCAATATATATCGGCGCCTCAACAAACCCAGTCTCTTCCTTACTTTGAATAGAAAAAACATCTGTAATACGACCATCCTGATCACGTGCAATTCTTATCCCACCTAAATGCACAAGGTTATGAATACTACAACCCAAGCGATTCAATGCGATTTGCAACGAATCAACTAAAAATGGCATATCAACATGCGCCAATAAAATGACTGTATTCGCACATTCCCAACCATCTTTTTCAAACTGAGGATTATAAACTTGAAGTTTACTTTGTTGTTTCGTATTCCGCTGATAAAGTAATTGCCAATGAGCCAACACACTGCCTAACAAAGCATCTACATTACGCTCAGCAAAATCACCCCATACTTCATCGCTATAAAATTGTTCTACAAAAACACCAAAAGCAGCATGCTGCTCACGTGGCAATGTTGCTACGGCTTGTTTGATTATTTGAGAAATGATAGTTTTTTTCATGATATCTTTTTTATACCCCCCATATATTCACATAATGCCAACGGCACATGAATATTGCCATCAGCGTCTTGATAATTTTCTATAATTGCTACTAATGTTCGACCAATAGCCAACCCGGAACCATTCAATGTGTGCAGTAATTCTGGCTTACCCGTAGCTGGATTACGCCAACGCGCTTGCATGCGTCGCGCCTGAAAATCACAAAAATTGCTGCAAGAAGAAATTTCACGATATTTATTTTGACTCGGCAACCACACTTCAATATCGTAAGTTTTAGAAGAAGCAAATCCCAAATCTCCACCACACAGCGATACCACTCGATATGGCAACTCTAGTTTTTGCAATACTTTTTCAGCATGAGCCGTTAACTCTTCCAAAGCCGCATAAGAGTTTTCCGGTTTCTCAAATCTTACTAACTCTACTTTTTCAAATTGATGATTACGAATCATCCCTCGCATATCTTTTCCATAAGCGCCCGCCTCACTACGAAAACATGGTGTGTGTGCAACAAATTTGCACGGTAATTGATCATCATTCAAAATAACGTCACGCATCAAATTAGTTACCGGAACTTCGGCCGTAGGAATCAAAGCCAATTTTTGTTCGCCCTGAATATGAAATAAATCTTCGGCGAATTTTGGTAATTGCGCGGTCCCAAACAAACTCTCGTGATTCACCAAATACGGCACGTAAACTTCTTTATACCCATGTTTTTCAGTATGTAAATCCAACATAAATTGAACTAACGCGCGCTGCATTTTGGCTAACCCGCCAGAAAGCACCACAAAACGTGCTCCAGAAATTTTCGCTCCAGCAGCAAAATCCATCAAACCTAATTTTTCACCCAAAGAAACATGATCTTGCGGAGTAAAAGTATATTGTATTGGCACTCCCCAACGTCGCAATTCTAAATTATCATTTTCACTAGTTCCACTTGGAACAGAATCATGCGGCAAATTAGGAGTCGTATTATAAATTACAGTTAGCTGCGCCAAAACTTCTGCTAAATCTTTTTCGCGTTTAGCAAGCTCATCTCCTAAACCACTCACTTCTGCTAAAAGCGTAGCAACATCTCCTCCCTGCGCTTTAATTTTACCTATTTCTTTGGAACGCGAGTTACGTTCATTTTGCAAACGCTGTGTTTCAACTTGCAAACTTTTACGCTGCTCTTCCAAATCACTAATAACAGCTACAGGCAAAGAAAAACCACGCTTCTCTAATATTTGCGCTGCTTCTTCGATATTGTTACGAAAATATTTTGGATCTAGCATATACTATTATCCTCTCTTAAGAATTCTTATAACTCTTTAGCTTGGTTTTAGGCTGACGCCCATCATCCCTTAACTTTCGCCAGCTCAACCCTTGCAATCTTAATTGATTCTTCTTGATGAATTTTTGTAAACGAATAATAGTTTTTTTATATCACTGCAATTGATTTGAGCAGCTTTTGAGAAACTATTTTCGAAATTTTTAAACTTGTCAATCATAGCTATTATACGAACCTATTTCAACAACTGTCCGAGAAAAACCCCACTAAAAGTTGCTGCCAAACATAATCCTACAGTAACAACAACATATAGCAGTGCGGGTAAAACTTGACCATTTTGCAACATATCTACCACATCCATCGAAAACCCAGAAAATGTCGTATAACCGCCAAGGAACCCGGTAATCAGCAGCAAGCGCCACAAAGGATTTAATGCAAAAAAATCAAATAATGCGGCTATCAAAACACCTATCACAAAACAGCCGCTAACGTTTACAAATAAAATTCCCCATGGAAAACTTGCTCCAAGCAAAATTTGGCAACTTTTTCCCAAATAAAAACGCAATACCGAGCCTAAGGCCCCGCCACAGGCAATAACTGTAAGTTCTTGATAGTTCATTGTTTTTAACTCTAGCTTTCCCCTGAATCTAACTCACCAAAGTATGAAGGTTGCTATAGTTTTTCCAACCTTTAACGGCATTACAAATAGTACTGTAGGCATGTTGCCTCCTAAAAGACATAAATTCACAAGATGCATAACGAAATAATAATGCGATTTTTTGCCTCTAATTGCAAGTGATAGACGCATAATAATTAATCATTGGAACCCATCTCCCACCAGAAATCTGGCTAGATGTAATTATTCATAACTCGCCAGATCATATATTGACTTTGCAATCTGGCGAGTTATAATTATTTATATCACGCCAGATCGAGGAAAAGAAAAATGATTATCGGCAGAGATAACGAGCTAAAATTACTTGACGACCTTATTAAAACCAATAAAGCTGAGTTTATGGCCCTTTATGGCCGTCGTCGTATCGGTAAAACTTTTCTGATAAGAGAATATTTTTCCAATAAAAATAATATGGTCTACTTTGAAACCTCGGGACTAAAAGATGGCAATATGAAAAAACAATTAGCCAATTTCACCAAAGGACTCGCTAAAACTTTTTTTAATAATGCCCCCATAAAAGAACCACAAAATTGGGATGAAGCTTTCAGTGTATTAACTAATGAAATTGGGAAAATAGCCAATAAAAAAATTATCTTATTTTTTGATGAGCTTCCGTGGCTAGCAACTAAACGCGCAGATTTAATGCAATATTTAGATTACTATTGGAATAATCATTGGACCAAAATTCCCAACTTAAAAATAATCGTTTGTGGTTCTGCCGCAGCTTGGATTCTAAAAAACTTAATTGATGCCAAAGGAGGACTGCACAATCGTTTAACCAAAATCCTGTTACTCCAACCTTTTAATTTAAAAAATACACGGCAATTCTTAAAAGCAAAAAACATCAACTTAACGAACAAACAAGTATTGGACCTATATATTATTACTGGCGGCGTTCCATTTTATCTTGAGCAAATCCAGACAAAAAAATCGATTGCCCAAAATATTCAAACTATGTGTTTGTCAGAAAATGGTATTCTATTTAACGAATTCCCGCGTTTATTTAAATCCCTATTTGATAATGCCGCAATTGCTTTAAAAATAATTAGGGCTATTGCAACCAAACGTTACGGAATGTCTCGCGAAGATTTATTACATAAAATTAAAATCAAATCTGGTGGCTGGGTCAATGATAGAATCGAAGAACTTGAAGCAGCTGGTTTTATCCAAGGGTTTTTACCATTTGACAAAAAGAAAGACATCTATTACCGCATAATCGACGAATTCAGCTTTTTTTATCTAAAGTGGGTTGAGCCTGAAATTGTCAAAGGCTATGGATTTAGTAAATCATATTGGACCGATACAATTAAATCTCAAGAATATCGCAGCTGGATTGGCTATTCTTTTGAAGGTATTTGTTTAAAACACCATGAACAAATTAAAAATGCACTCGGATTGCAAAACATAAAATGCAACGTTGCTTTGTGGCGATTTATCCCACCAAAAAATAGCCCCCTTAACGGAGCACAAATTGATTTACTATTTGATCGCGAAGATAATGCAATTACTTTATGCGAAATAAAATATGTAAATAATGGTAATTTTAGAATTGACAAAGCGGTTGCCAAAAATCTGCTCAATAAAATTGAAGTATTTGAGCATGCAAATAAAATCAAAAAAGAAATTTTTTTAGCCCTTATTACCACCGAAGGTCTTGAACATAATTTATATGCAGATGATTTAAAATGTTCCGCGGTAACTTTAGACCAATTATTTTCTGATTAGCATGATAATGAACTTAGCTGCTTTTTTTCTCATCCAATGAGCGCAGATGCGCCAATTTTTCCGCAATTTTTAGTTCTAACCCACGAGCCACCGGCCGATAATATTGTTTTGGAGCCATGCCTTCCGGCCAATAATTCTCACCGGCTGCATACGCGCCACTCTCATTATGCGCATAACGATAATTCTTGCCATAATCTAATTCTTTCATTAATTTTGTTGGCGCATTGCGTAAATGCAATGGCACTTCCAACGAACCCGTTTTCTTTATATCGGCCACAACTTCATTGTAAGCAACATAAGCAGCATTACTCTTAGCCGCTATAGCCATGTACAAAACCGCCTGCACAATAGCCAACTCACCTTCAGGAGATCCAAGCCGCTCATACGTTTGCCAAGCTTCAAGTGCTAGAGTTAGCGCGCGAGGATCAGCATTACCTATATCTTCGCTGGCCATGCGCAACACGCGCCGCGCAATGTATTCAGGATCGCAACCGCCATCCAACATCCGCACCAGCCAATACAAAGCCGCATCCGGACATGACCCGCGCACCGCTTTATGCAAGGCCGAAATTTGATCATAAAACACTTCGCCATGTTTATCAAAACGCCGAGCTCCATCCGTTAAAACCTGTTCAACAACTTCGTCAGTTATAATCCACTCACCATTTTGCTCGACTGCAAAATCGGAACACACTTCTAAAAAATTCAATGCTTGTCGCGCGTCACCATCTGCAGCACGTGCCATTTTTTCTTTTAATTCATCCGCAATAACAACTTTATGCTCTGCCGCCAATCCTCGTTCGCTATCTTGCAAAGCAAAATCTAAAATTTTTATAATATCGGCTGTTTGCAAGCTCCGCAGCACGTATACCCGCGCTCGAGATAACAAAGCATTATTGAGCTCAAATGAAGGGTTTTCGGTGGTAGCGCCAATTAAAATTAAAGTTCCATTTTCAACATAAGGTAAAAAAGCATCTTGCTGCGCTTTATTAAAACGATGTACCTCATCCACAAATAAAATCGTATCTTGCTGATAAATTTCTCGAGCTTGCTGCGCACGCTCAACAACAGCACGAATATCTTTCACACCAGCCAAAACCGCAGATATGCTTTCCACACAAGCACCGACATTTTCTGCCAACATTTTAGCTAATGTGGTTTTTCCGCTTCCTGGAGGCCCCCACAAAATCATTGAATGCAAAGATTTGCTTGCGTACAAACGTTGCAGTGGTCGACCTATGCCAAGCAAATGTTCCTGTCCAAAAAATTCAGAAATACGTCGCGGCCGCATGCGCGCAGCAAGAGGTTGGGATGACGGTAAATACAAATTTTCATGAGAACTATTTGGCACTTTTTTTACTTTTCATTTGACTTGGATTTCAACTGTATATAAAGCTGCACGAGAAGACTATTAAAAACATATTCCCCTTTCCCTTCACCAGAACGTAACACACCAAGTTCTTTCATACGCTGTAGAAAATTATGAAAAGTTTTCTTTTCTGCAGCAGATAGGCCTTTTTCAATAGCACTCTTTTTGAAAGATAAAACAAAATCTTCTTTAGCTAATTTTGCAAGTATCGTTCGATAAATATTGCTATGAAGAGCTTTATAAACTTGCGGTTCAACAAATTTCCTTCCTATTTCATCCGCTGCGCCAGCCAATCCCTTAATTGCATCTTTTCCATCCACAAGAGTATCTTCGCTTGACCAAAATGTATTATCGCCAATTATGTGCATAAACCTAGGCAAACCTCCAGAATATGAGCACAAAATCCGCATTGCCTCGTCCGTAACTTGCATATTTACCGAGCTAAACGTTTTAGTAAAAAACTCAATCATTTCTTTTGCATTCATGGGCTCTATTTCAACAACATCGAATATACGCGCTACCGACGGATGGTTTCGTATCATCTGACTTCTTCTATCCTCAACACCACAAAGCATTAACAATATCGGCAATGGTTTTCTACTAAGCGCATTTTCGTCAACTAAGCACTTAATAAAATGGGCAAAATCTGGATTATCAGCTATGCCATTAATTTCATCAAGGATCAACATAATACCCTTCGCTCCTTCAGATCGGCTAAGCAGTTCTTGCAAAAAAGGAAGATAGCCAGAAGATATATTTGGGGCATCTGTTTTAAGCGCTTCAAAATTAATATTTAAACCAAATAAACTCTGATTACCGATATAATCTGCTAAAAAATTACAAATTTTCTCACTACGATTTTCCGAATAAGTCTGCTGATGAAGCACTGCTTGCACAGTTTTAATAGCCACATCCTCCAGCGTTTTAGCTCCACCCAAAAGAACATGTACCCCAAGAAGGTTATTATTTTTTTCGGCATAATATCGCAAAAAACCAGCAAAAGAGCTTTTACCTATACCATATTCACCAGAAACAAATACTGCTTTCATTTTCCCATGCTCAACTTGCTTAATATCTCGTATAATCCTTTCAATTTCTTTACTACGACCAATAAAAAAATCTTGCGAAACTGGTTGTCCTGGACAAAATGGGCTACTACCTTTGCTGGCATTGTTCATAATAACACCTAAAAAATTTTATGTTGAGAAACTAATGATACCAAAAAAAGTAGTAAGCTTGCTATTGAATTAGTTATTATCAATCACATCAACACCCTTTGGTGGCGTAAAAACAAAGAGCGCAGAAGCGAGATTTGAATTTATAACAGTTTTACTAAACATAAATTTACTGCTTTGACCTAAATTATCATCCATAACCATACTGCTTAATTTACTTTCATCGAAACATAACGTTACTTTACTATACATATTATTTTTGTTTTTTGGAGATAACGCAAAACAATTAGCGTTGGAATTATCGTCAGTAGAATTTAGGTTTTTCACAGTAAAAGTACTTCGTAATGCGGTATTATCGCCACTCAACAATTGCGCCGGATTGCCAGATTCGCCAGCATCTAAAGCTTGCTTGGTAACTTGCTGTAAATCGGCATCATAAACCCACACATGATTATTGTTGGCAACGATTAATTGATGCTGTGGCTGCAAAACTTCCCAACGAAATTTGCCTGGACGCTGCAAAGCCATCGTGCCTGTCACGTTTTGCCCAACCTTAGGCGCACCATTTTTATCCAACACAGTCTGCACAAAGGACGCCTGCATGGTTTGAGTGCCGCCAAGCAACTGTAACAACTTGGCTGTATCAGCAGAATCAGCGGCAACACAAGGCATAAACCAGAATAAACCCAAGCAAGACACAATCCATGTCAATAAAAATTTGTTTAAAATCAATGCGTTACGAAAAACACGTAAAAAATTCATAGAACCCCGCTACTTTATTCCAAGTTAATAATAAACTGTCGCGCGCTTTTCGCGACACATCAATTAATCATTAATCATTA
>Ga0172379_10010174_pt1 | contig 11448 bp, 7 predicted proteins | sample GrowelOW334metaG_FD_119756 | JGI IMG/M metagenome (GOLD analysis project Ga0172379, IMG submission 119756) | Groundwater microbial communities from an aquifer near a municipal landfill in Southern Ontario, Canada - Groundwater well OW334 metaG | ecosystem: Environmental > Aquatic > Deep... | reverse complement strand
ATATTTATAGGAATTGAAAATGAATGAGCAGAAGAATCATATGGAACATAGTAAAGATCATCTCCACCCATACCACCAGGTCGATTAGAAAAGAAATAAATAAGTGTGCCATCAGCAGAAAAACTTGGATCAAAATCATTATAAACAGAATTAAAAGAAACCGGTTGAGGTATACTCCATCCATTTATTGTTCTCTCAGATTGCCAAATATCAAAACCACCTAAACCATTTTCCTTCCCAATAGCTCCCCAAAGAGCTAATTTCCCATTTTTTGAAAATGTGATTTTAACCTCAGATTTTTCAGTACTTATCACACCAGGAGCGAATAATTCTGGTATTCCCTCAAAATTTATTGTTTGACAAACAGATATAGAAACATTTATAAAACAAATAACTATTAAAATCTTTTTCATAGAATTCCATTTTTAGTTAATTAAATGATATAACGGCGTGTTATGTTAAAATCCAACACTGCCGAATTAATTATTAAAACTTTTCTATTAATTCACGACTTTAGTCGTGGGGATTACCACCATATCTTACTCCGCAACCGGTTCATCGGTTTGTGCTTTATAAACTGTATAAAGAACGAACATTTTATCTAAGCACCCGCATTTGCGGATTGTCAAAGGAACTTGTTTTTCTCTTTCCTGCTTGCCTCAACCAAAAGCTGAAAAATCTGGCGGACCTCTTCACTTATTCATCCGCCTCTGACTAATTAAAAAGGTTAGGAGGTAACCGTAACATTTCTCAACAGAGCACGAATTACTTCAACATCTGGTTCAAATCTCGGAGGAAGATCATCAATTATTGAGATTAATTCAGATCTGTTAGTATGAAAGAGGGCCATATTGGGATTATCTTTCAAAGTTTTGGTAATTGCATTAAGTGCTGCTCCAATATGCAATCCATTGTTATATTTAGATGCAAAACTTAAGCGCTCTTTTGCATAAGTAATTATATTACCAGGGACATTCCTTTGTTCCCAGTATGTTTGCTCATACTCCAACTTAAAGAATTGCAATTCCAAAATTTTAGCTTTTAAGAGCGAAAGAGAATCAGTAATATCTAAAAGAGATTTGGAAACTTCACTTTTCACAACTTCTGCAGTTCGAGTACCAATAAGAGTTGTCATATCAGTTCTAAGTGCCATGACTTGCATCTCGACATTAGAGTTAAGTTCTTGCGCTAACAGCTTCTTATCCCTATCTGCAAAACGAAAGTTCATATACCAGTTAAAACCTACTAAGAGTAATGTAAAAGCTCCGACAAAGCTAAGTGTCCAATAAACTGTATTTAATATTCTCTCATTAAAAAAATGCGCACTTTCGATTTGTTGTTTTAACATTACAATGGTAAGTGAATCTATACTGGATAATTGCGTTTTGTTCACGTTAGATTGAGCAGATAAGTTTTGTAGACAGAGAAAAAAAAGGAATACATAGCTTATTTTTTTCATGTTGTTTTCTTTTATTGGTTATCGGTTAATGGTGTATTATGTTAAAATGCAATACTGCCATATTAATTATATTTAGTTCACTCTTAAATAAAAAATATTTAAATTTCTTCAAATAAAATTCTTTTGTTCGTATTTTCTTTGTAGGTAATGAAAGGGGAGAGGGTAACGTATCATTTACCCCGTTCGGTAATGTTGTTCTATGTAAAACTAATGAAGAAATAAAGTAGCCTCATCTCTCAATAATTATTATGGGTAAACCTAAACATTTTATTGGCAATTTTCAAATATTTCAAAAAAATAATGTTCAACCAATTATTCTCACTACACTAATCACAACAAACAAAAAACCTTAAAGCAGAGGATCGGAAACATTAACATCTCGATTAATCGTTCAAGCACCAAACCGTTACGCCGAAGGCGCACGGGTAAAACGGTTAAACCTATTTACCTCGTTTTATAACACCGGAATAAATTCCGGTGTTAATATCTTCACCGAAGTAGGTATTCCATTAACACCTCGATTTATCGAGGTGTATGTGACTAAACGATTAAGTAAGAAACTGTTTCAACAGTTTAAGGGTTCAGGAGTTAATATTCCATCCTGAATCTACCTCTGATAAACACTTCGATTTATTGTTCAAGCACAAAACTGTTTATTTCCTCGTTCTCTTCGTTTTTACCTCATATTCGCACTTTTTATTAGGGAAAAATCATTTTTCCTTAAGGGAAATCATTTTTCTCCAAGGGATTTTCTCTTTCTCCTTCGGGGAAATCACTTTTTCCTTACGGAATTTTCATTTCTCCTTTGGGCAAACGTAAATTGACGTTGGGGAGAGCACTTTCTCCTTAGGGGAACTTTACTTTTCCTTACGGTATTTCCTTTTTCCCTTAAGGTATTTTCATTTTTCCTTGGATAATTTTTTTTGCCTTAAGGGATTTTCTTTTCTCCTTAAGGGATTTCACTTTCTCCTTAAGGAAAACGGTTTGGAATGTAGGGAAAAGCATTTCCCATGTTGGGGATTTCATTTCCTCTTTACGGTATTTCTTTTTTCCCTTACGGCATTTTTCATTTTCCTTTAGGGGAAAAACTATTCTCTCTACAAGAAAACAATTGAAAAAACCTTAATAGGATTAAAAAGGATACGAAAGTATTTTATAAGAGATGAAAAAGGGAACAATTAGCTGTTGCTGTCTAAGACCTAAACGAGAGATTTTAAGCGTTCTTCAATTTCCTTAATAAAATGCCCGCCTTGTTGTGTAGATGATGACAAAGTTTTAAGCGGCTTCATTCCCTACATTCTTCTGCATCCATTCAGGCAGAGGTTCTCCTGTTACTAAAGAATAAATTGTTTCAGGAGCAATGTCAATTTCATCATCCCAGGTAAGCACACCGAATTCTTTATTAAGCTTTACGTTTCTAAAAAATTCCGGATCACTAAATTTGGAAAAAATTCCACCTTTGTTTTTATATTCTTCAAGGTTAACAATTCCCGATTTCCCATCTTGAAATTTTACTTCAATTAAGAAGTTCTTAAGATATTTGGCTTCAACAATTTTGTAATACATTTACTACTGGTTTTCAAATTTCGTTCAAGAAAAAATTAAACTTTAAACTCTTTAATAATCTTCATTATCTGCTCTTCACTTATTCCGCTTCCATATTCTGTCTGTTTAGTTTTCTTTTCAGTATTGTAATTCTGGTTTACAGCCGGATTTCCTGCACGGGCTCTCAAACGATCTTCTATCTCTTGAATAAAACTTCCGCCTTGTTGCGTAAAAGAAGATGAAGTTTTGCCACTGTTAATAGGATTCGTTTCAAACGCAAGATATTTTATGTTCATCAGATGTTTTGCCGAAACATTCTCTGAAATAATCGATCCGCCCCAGGTTCCCGGTCCAAGTGTTAAAGAAGGAAGAAGGGAAGTAGTAAATCCAACCGCGCCAAGTGATGCAACTGTGTTCGCCAAAATTCTAAATGCCGGTTTTTCAAGAGCGAACTTCATAATTATTTCGTTATCGTTGCTGTGGATCGCCATCGTGTGTCCAACTCCGCCGAACTGAAGTAACTCAATACATTTATGGCAGCCTTCAAGCCAGCCATCAACCGTGTAGAAAGCTAAAATTGGTGAAAGTTTTTCATACGAAAGTGGTTCTTGCTTTCCTACGGTTGTACACTCTGCAACTAAAACTTTTGTTGAATCGGGAACAGAAAATCCGGCATGATTTGCAATCCACGGCGCAGGTTTTCCAACTATCTCGGGATTAATTCTTCCATCTTTTAAAATTGCTTTACCGAGTTTTATTTTTTCTTCTTCATTTACAAAATAGCAACCCTGCCGTTTTGATTCTTCAACAACTTTATCTTTTAAAGGTCTGTCAACTATCATTGCTTGTTCGGATGAACATAAAGTTCCATTGTCGAACGTAGTTCCGTAAACAATATCGGCAACGGCTTTTTTATAATTCGCAGTTCGTTCAATAAAAGCTGGAACATTTCCCGAACCAACGCCGTACGCAGGTGTTCCTGAACTGTATGCTGCTTTTACCATCGGATTGCTGCCGGTTGCAAGAATTACAGCGATGTTTTTATCGTGCATCAGTGCATCTGTTCCTTCAATCGTCGGATTGGTCATACATTGAATCAAGCCTTTCGGAGCGCCTGCTTTATCAGCCGCATCGGAAAGAATGCGTAATGCTTCGGCGGTGCAATTCACCGTTCGCGGATGCGGACTTGCGACAATTCCGTTTCTGCATTTCAAAGAAATTATCGCTTTGAACATTGCTGTTGATGTCGGATTTGTTGAAGGAATAAGCGCGGCAACAACTCCCATCGGTTCGGCTATTTTTAAAACTTTTCCTTTGTGAAGACTTTCAATCACCCCGACTGTTTTTAGATCTTTAATCGAATCATACACATTCTTTGTGCCGAATTGATTTTTTATAATTTTGTCTTGAACTTTACCAAAACCACTCTCGTCGCAAGCCATTTTTGCAAGCCGTTCGGCGTTCTGGTAGCCGGCGTCAGCCATTGCTTTAACTATTTTATCAACTTGCTCTTGACTGTAATTTTTAAATTCAAGCTGCGCTTCTTTGGCTTTGCGGGCTAATTCGCGCGCTTCCTGAATTGACTGAAGATCTTTTTCCAACTGCATTGTTTCCTCAAAAAGTTGATGCAAATATAGAAAGAAGTAGAAAGAGTTTCAATCTGAAATTACTTGAACAGCTCTTTTAATTTTTGATAACCGGTTTTACTGACGGGAAGTTTTTTCCCGTTGTGAAGTGTTACCTGGTAAGATTCTTTTTCCAATAGATCTATTTGCTTGATTGTTTTTGAGGCAACAATGAAAGAACGGTGTATCCTTACAAAATTTGTTTGATCCAAATGCTCTTCAAAATACTTCATTGTTTTTTGTTTAAGATATTTTGAAGCGTTCGTGTGAACGTAAACATAATCATCCTGGGCTTCAATTAGTTCAACTTCCTCTAAAGGAATAACGTGAATTTTTGACCCGTCTTTAATTAAAATTTTGTCGAGTTTTTCATCCGTGTTTTTTGAAGAAAGCAAAACATTGTATGAAACATCGCGCTGTTTTTCGTTTGCCATTTTTTCTAAAATTTTTGTTACCGCACTCTTAAAACGTTCAAAGGAAAAAGGTTTTAAGAGATAATCAACCGCATTCAACTCAAATGCTTTAATTGCATACTGGTCGTAAGCGGTGGTGAAAATTATCTCAGGCGGATTTTCAAGAAGTTCAAGCATTTCAAATCCGCTGAGTTTCGGCATTTGAATATCGAGGAAAATAAAGTCCGGCTTTTTCTCTTGAATTACTTTTATTCCTTCGAAACCGTTTTCACATTCTGCAATCACTTCAACTTCGGGGAAATCCTCAAGATATTTTTTTACCAATTGACGCGCTAATTGTTCATCGTCAATAATGATTGAACTAAAATTACTTTTCATAGACTAATTTTTTTGTTGCTGGAAAAAAGAGAATAACGCGGAAAATATTTTTTTCTTTTTCAATTTTAATTAAGTCATCTTGTTTGTAAAGAATCTGCATTCGCTTACTGATATTGGTTAAACCGATTCCTTCGCCTTTATGTTTTTCTCCTCCGGAATCGAAATTATTTTCCACAATGATTTTAATATAACCAGGAATCTTTTCTGCTGTGAACAAAATACTCGCTTTTTCAATCGCTTCATAGACACCGTATTTTATAGCGTTTTCAAAAAGCGGCTGCAAAATCATCGAGGGAATTTCTTCCTTTAAAAGAGTCGCATCAACTTTTTCTTCAAACGTAAATTTATCACCAAATCTTATTTTTTCAATATCCACGTACATCCGGCAGTTTTTTAATTCATCCTCCAGAAGAGAGAATGGTTTTGTGTTTGTCAAAGTTGAGCGCATAAAATCGGCAAGTTTAATAGTCATGCTTCCGGCTTTTTCAGATGAGATGTGTGTAAGAGCGGCAATCGAATTCAAAGCATTAAAAATGAAATGGGGATTAATCTGGAATTTCAAATTCTTTAATTCGGTTTCCGTTAAAAGATTTTTCAACGCCGCTTCGTTTTCAACTTTCTCTTTGTAGTTGTCGTAATAAAGAAATAAATAGTTGAACGCGGTTATCAAAAAATAAATTGTCATACCGATAACAATACGAATTACAATTGACTCGTTAAAAAAAGTCTGGTAAGAATTGTCTGCGATCAGCCAGAACAAAAATATTTTAATAAGGCTTGCCCAAAGGGCAGAAACGATCAAAGCAGCTAAAAGATGTGTGAAAAGAAAACGCAGTAATTTGCTTTTTTGGAACTCGACAAATTGCGCCTGGAATTTAAAACTTAACGTAAAAGCGGCATAGGTTGAGATGGAAATGAAGCTGTCAAGCAAACTCCAGGTAACATTTAATTTCAGCCCTTGATAAAAAACTCCGAATGTAATAACAAAGACAAAAATCCAAATTGCTATACTGCCAATGAATTTATTTTTCATTAATTAGACTAATTTTATTTCTCCGCCGCCGAAAATAACAACGCCTTTTATTCTTAATGCTTTATCTTTTTCAACAACCAACATTGGGTCTCTTTTCCCTTTAGTTCCGAAACCGCCGAAGAGAGGGAAAACATCAATAATTACATTCCATTCTTTTGGAACAATAATAGTTGTGCCACCAAAAATAGCAATTACATCAATAATATTTTCACCCTCGGCTAACTTGCAGCCGGATAAATTTATTTCACTTCCTCCAAATATCGAAGTGATGTTGCCTCCTCTAAAAGCATCGGAGTTAAAAAATTTAGAGTTGCCTCCAAAAATTGAATACACTTCAAGTTTGTCATCCCATACTTCTTCTGTAGAACTCATTTCATGTTTAACAGAAGCCGGTGTATTTCTGTTGTGCTTTATTAGAATCATAAATCCTAATCCAATAAGAATTATCGGAAGTATGAATTCACCGAAATCAACATTGTAATAGTGAGAAATGTGTATAGAGCTTCCGACTGCTATTAATGCTATACCAACCCATCTTTTAGGTGGCTTGACAAGGCACATTATTAGGCCGATATATATCATGATTGAAGGGAAAGAAAAAAGTGTTTCCACTACATTGAAGTGGATGAAATTAAGATTTATAAGTAAGAAGAGTACGCCTGCTATCATTAAGACCCCTCCTAAGAACATTCTGCCTGTTGATTTATTATTTTCTGCCATTTTGATCCTCAATTTGTTTTTTTTTGAACGAAACTTACAAATATTCTGTTATCAGAATAAGTGAAAATCGGTGAAGTGCAGAAAAACATCGGTGAATAAAGTGAAACTACATTTCAGTTAAAAAGCAAGAAGAAAAAAAAATATTTTTTAAAGTGAATTTTTGCTTTGCACATAAATAAAATATTTTTAGTTTGGTGACAGAATTTCTTACAAAAAAAAATCCAAAAAAAACCGCAAAAAAATTGAAAATTACATATACAAAATATTTAAACGTTAATAAAGGAGTTGTATGAAAGTAAAGCGTCTTTTTACTGAATCGAATAAAGGGCAAACTTCTTCCGTTAATTACGAAAAAAGAATTTCAGAGATAAAAAACCCAGACGGATCAACCGTTTTTAAAATGGAAGATATTTTAATCCCGTCATCGTGGTCTCAAGTTGCCGCTGATGTTATTGCACAAAAATATTTTCGCAAAGCCGGCATTCCAAAAATTACAAAACGAATTGCTGAAGAAGGAGTTCCCGAGTGGTTGCAAGCTTCAGAGCCTGATACTGAAAAGTTGGCAAGACTTTCTGAACAAGAACGTTTTGTCTCAGAGAAAGATGCAAAACAAGTTTTTCATCGCCTTGCCGGCTGTTGGACATATTGGGGATGGAAAGCAAATTATTTTGATTCAGAAGAAGATGCTTTAATTTTTTATGACGAAATTGTTCACATGCTGGAAAACCAAATGGCGGCTCCGAATAGTCCACAGTGGTTTAACACCGGACTGCATTGGGCGTACGGAATCACCGGTCCATCGCAAGGACATTATTATGTTGATCATAAAACCGGGCAATTAACAAAATCAGAAGACGCATATACACATCCTCAACCGCATGCTTGCTTTATCCAATCGGTAAATGATGATTTGGTGAACGAAGGTGGAATAATGGATTTGTGGGTTCGCGAAGCCAGATTATTTAAATACGGTTCAGGTACAGGGAGTAATTTTTCCGGTATTCGGGGAGAAGGAGAAAAACTCAGCGGCGGCGGAAGATCATCCGGCTTAATGTCTTTCCTTCGCATTGGTGATAGATCAGCCGGAGCAATTAAATCCGGCGGCACAACCCGGCGTGCGGCAAAAATGGTTTGCCTGGATTTAGATCATCCGGATATTCTTGAATTTATCAATTGGAAAGTTGTTGAAGAACAAAAAGTTGCTTCACTTGTAGCCGGTTCAAAAGCGTTGAATGTTCATCTCAATGCAATCATTAAAGCTTGTTATGATGAACATCCCGAAAATGACCGCTTCAATAAAAAATTAAATATGAAATTGCAAAGAGCGATTATTGATGCTAGAAAAGCCTTCATCCCGAACAATTATATCGATCGCGTTATTCATCTGGCTAAACTTGGGTTTAAATCAATTGAATTTCCTGTTTATGATGTTGATTGGAATTCCGAAGCCTACGCAACTGTAGCCGGACAAAATTCCAACAATTCTATTCGCATTACCAATGATTTTATGGAAGCAGTTATGCGGGACGGTGAGTGGCATCTTTACGGACGAAATGAAAAACGAGATGCAAAAAAGGAAGGAAGAAAACCAAAACCTTTTAAAACTTATAAAGCACAGGAATTATGGGATGATATTGCCTACGCAGCTTGGGCAAGTGCAGACCCGGGCGTACAATATCATTCAACAATAAACGAATGGCACACTTGTCCCAACAGTGGTGAAATTCGAGCTTCAAATCCTTGCAGCGAATATATGTTTTTGGATGATACCGCATGTAATTTAGCTTCACTTAATCTTGTTAAATTTTACGAAAATAAAAAACATAAATTTAATATTCCGGCGTTCCGACATGCATCACGGTTGTGGACTATCGTTTTGGAAATTTCTGTTCTCATGGCTCAATTTCCCAGTAAAAATATCGCTCAATTAAGTTATGATTTTAGAACGCTTGGACTTGGATACGCCAATCTCGGTTCCTTGTTGATGCTTCAAGGAATTCCTTACGACAGCAACGAAGGCTTTAATATTTGCGGTGCGATAACAGCTATTATGCATATGACGGCTTATGCAACTTCCGCTGAAATGGCAAAAGAACTTGGAACATTTTCACAATATGAAATTAACCGCGAGCCGATGCTTCGCGTTATTAAAAATCATAGAAGAGCCGCTTACAATGCAGCTAAAAACGAATATGAAAAAATCTCAATAACTCCTACCGGGATTGATCCGATATTTAGTCCAGCCGACTTATTAAAAGCAGCGCGTGAAGATGCCGATAAAGCTTTAGAGCTTGGTGAAAAATATGGTTTTAGAAATGCTCAAGTAACGGTAATTGCTCCGACCGGTACAATCGGATTAGTGATGGATTGTGATACAACCGGAGTAGAACCGGATTTCGCATTAGTGAAATTTAAAAAACTTGCCGGTGGTGGATATTTCAAAATTATTAATTCCTCAATTCCTCCGGCGCTCGAACGCTTGGGTTATGAAAAATCACAAATTGATGAAATAATTACTTACGGTGTTGGTCATGGAACTCTTGTTGCCTGCCCATATATCAATCATGAATCTTTAAAAGCAAAAGGATTTACCGAAGACGCATTGAAAAAAATTGAAGATATGCTTCCTTCGGTATTTGAAATTAGTTTTGCATTTAATAAATATACTTTGGGCTCTGAGTTTATAATAAATAAATTGGGAATTCCCGAAGAACAAGTAAATTCGTTTGATTTTGATCTGTTAAAATCACTTGGTTTTTCGAAACAAGAAATCTCTTCTGCAAATGATTATGTATGCGGAACAATGACGATTGAAGGAGCTCCATTCTTAAAATTTGATCATTACCCGGTTTTTGATTGCGCCAACAAATGCGGCAAAAAAGGAACTCGTTTTATAAGACCAATTGCTCACATCAAAATGATGTCGTCCGCACAGCCGTTTATTTCCGGGGCAATTTCTAAAACGATTAATTTCCCGAATCAAGCTTCAATTGAAGATATTAAAGATGCTTATATGCAATCATGGAAGGCAGGCTGTAAGGCGAATGCACTTTACCGTGATGGTTCCAAACTGTCACAGCCTTTAAATTCCGTTGCAGATGAAGACCTTGAAGCAATCTTAGAAGAAAAAGAAAATAATGATATTGTGAAAGTTGCCGAGAAGATTATCCATCGTTATATTGCTAAACGAAGAAGATTACCAGATAGACGTTCCGGGTTCACACAAAAAGCAAAAATTAACGGGCAGTCTGTTTACATTAGAACAGGTGAGTATGATAACGGTCAATTGGGTGAAATTTTTATTGATATGCACCGTGAAGGAGCAACCGTTAGAAGTTTGCTGAACGTTTTTGCTATTGCAATATCTCTTGGACTTCAACACGGAGTTCCACTTGAAGAATTTGTAGATGCTTTTGTTTTTACTCGTTTTGATCCGAGTGGAATAGTAACAGGAAATTCAAAAATAAAATTTTCAACTTCTGTTATTGATTATATCTTTAGAGAATTGGCTGTAACTTACCTCGGCAGATACGATTTGGCGCATGTCGATCCAAACGAGCATACAACAACAACTCCTAAAAATATTGTGAAAAAACTTGAACCGGAATTTGAAAGTGAAGAGTTAATTAGCGAAAGAGTTATTGAATTAGATAAGAGCGAAGTTCCATCTTACAATTATAATCTTTCAACAGCAAAAATTAAAAGTGTGCAAAAACAGACGGCTTCACCTGCAAATTCACTTAAAAATAAAGTTCAAGAGGCAATTGAAAAAGGTTATACTGGAGACGTTTGCCTCGAATGTCAAAGCATGACGATGGTTCGTAATGGAACATGTTTGAAGTGTATGACATGCGGCGCCACTTCCGGATGCAGTTAGGGAACTTTAATTTTGCGAATTGTATGCTATAAACGTTTGATTTTAGTGTAAGATAAAATTTTTGTTTTTTTTAAAAAATATTTGCAATTAAATTTTATACATCATATATTATAGCCGTCGAGATAAAGTTCTTCTTCAAATTATGGACCTAACTCAATGTTTTTTATTTACTTACAATTTTCGAGGAGTATTATGAAAAAATTATACTTTGTTTTAGTTGTTCTTACTTTCACATTTTCCTTAACCAACGCTCAAATTTCAAAAGATGGTTGGGCAGTAGGTTTTGGTGTGGTTTCACCAAGACTTTTCAGTGACATTTCCGCAGATAATTTGAACTTTGGTGGACGTTTGTTCCTTCAAAAAAATCTAAACGAAATGACTGCGATGAGGTTTAGTGT
>Ga0172379_10010173_pt1 | contig 11448 bp, 5 predicted proteins | sample GrowelOW334metaG_FD_119756 | JGI IMG/M metagenome (GOLD analysis project Ga0172379, IMG submission 119756) | Groundwater microbial communities from an aquifer near a municipal landfill in Southern Ontario, Canada - Groundwater well OW334 metaG | ecosystem: Environmental > Aquatic > Deep... | reverse complement strand
GGACCAAATATTGGCCTCGTTGGACATTTGGCAACTTATACTAAAATTAATGAATTTGGCTTTTTAGAGACGCCTTACATTAAAATCTACAACGAAGTTGACAATGTTGCGGGTGATTTGGTTAATCGAATTTTGGATGAAGATTTGCCTGGCTTTAGTTGTGGAACATTGATTGACGCAAAAATGGCGGAAGGTATTGCTAAATTAAAAGATAAAAAAACGGTCAAAGTTAAGCCGCATAAGAGCAACGATGATATTGAATATCTCAATGCAACTGTGGAGGATCGCAAAAATATTGCGCATGCCGGAATTCAAATTGATGAATTTGGCAATATTCTCGACGAGGTGGTAGGCGCGAGAGTGAAAGGCCGAGCAACAGAAATTGAAGCGGCAAAGCTAGATTATATCGACGTTTCCGCTAAGCAATGTATTTCAGTGGCGACTTCCATGATTCCCTTTTTGGAACATGATGACGCCAACCGGGCACTGATGGGATCAAATATGCAACGCCAAGCCGTATCTTGCGTGAAACCGCAAGCACCGCTCGTGGGCACTGGAATTGAGGATAAGGCGGCTGTTGATTCAGGACAAGTGGTGGTGGCTCGCGCTGCAGGAGAAGTGACGGAAGTTGACGCAGATCACATTATTGTGAAAGAAGAAGCACCGGTGGCTTCCAAAAAACCTTATCTAAAAAGAGAATATCGTTTGCAAAGTTTTGTAAAATCTAATGCTTTTACCTCGATGAACCAGGTACCGCGGGTGGCTAAAGGTGATGTTGTCAAAAAAGGACAACTTTTGGCAGACGGCGCTTCAACAGATCATGGAGAGCTATCGCTCGGACAAAATATCGTGGTAGCTTTCATTCCATGGGAAGGCTCTAACTATGAAGACGCGATTATTATTTCGGAAAAACTGGTTGAGGATGATCGTTATAGCTCGATTCATATTGAAGATTTTTCAATTGACGTGCGAGACACAAAGCTGGGACCGGAAGTGATCACGAGAGACATTCCTAATATTGGCGAAGAGCGTTTGAAAAATCTAGATGAAACTGGTGTGATTGTGATTGGAGCAGAAGTGGCTTCAGGCGATATCTTGGTTGGAAAAATTTCTCCTAAAGGTGAGGGTGATTTAACAAGTGAAGAAAGACTCCTTCGCGCAATTTTTGGAGAAAAATCGAGAGACGTCAAAGACAGCTCGCTCTATTTGCCACATGGCGAATATGGCAAAGTGGTGGACATCAAAGTTTTTTCTCGCGAACAAGGGGATAAACTTTCGACTGGTGTGATCCAACAAATTCAAGTTAGTGTAGCACAGCTCAAGAAAATTTCAGTGGGAGATAAATTAGCTGGACGCCATGGAAACAAGGGTGTGATTTCACGCATTGCTCCAGTGGAAGATATGCCATATTTGCCGGACGGAACTCCCGTGGATATGATTCTCAATCCTCTCGGCGTGGCCAGTCGTATGAACATCGGACAAATCATGGAAACGCATCTTGGTTGGGCGGCGCTAAAACTTGGGTATAAGGCGGCGACTCCAGCATTGGAAGGAGTAACAGAAGAACAGATTAAGGTGGAATTGAAAAAGGCTGGTTTGCCTGAGAGTGGAAAGGTGAGATTGGTCAATGGACGCACAGGTGATTTTTTTGATAACGAATCAACTGTTGGCGTGATGTATGTGTTGAAACTTCATCATTTGGTGGATGACAAGATTCATATGCGTTCCATCGGACCATATTCTTTGATTACCCAACAACCGCTGGGTGGAAAGGCACAATTTGGTGGACAGCGTTTTGGAGAAATGGAAGTTTGGGCATTGGAAGGTTATGGCGCAGCCTACACCTTGCAAGAAATGCTCACCATCAAATCAGACGATCAGATGGGAAGATCAAAAGCTTATGAAGCCATCATTAAAGGTGAGCCAATTAAGAGTCCAAATGTTCCAGCTTCTTTTCACGTGCTCGTAAGCGAGCTCAAGGGCTTGGGACTGAGTGTGGAATTGAATGAAACGAGCGTCGACGGCAATGCGGATGAATATGAAGAAAAAGCTGCAAAGGAAAGAGAGAACATTGCCTAAGAAGATGCATTTTAAATAAGTTTTAAATAATTTATCTTATTATATGGATTCAATTACTAACACTAAGACCAGCAATTTCTCGAGTGTTCGGCTCAAGATTGCCAGTCCTGAGGAAATCTTAACTTGGTCAAACGGCGAAGTGACGAAACCGGAGACAATCAACTATCGCACTCAGCGTTATGAAAAAGACGGTCTATTTTGCGAAAAGATTTTTGGACCATCGCGCGATTGGGAATGTTATTGTGGAAAATATAAACGCATCCGCTATAAGGGCATTGTTTGCGATAAGTGCGGAGTGGAAGTGACGAGAAGCGTGGTACGACGTGAACGGATGGGTCACATCAAACTTTCCGTGCCAGTTTCCCATATTTGGTTTTTGCGAGGTGTGCCTTCAAAAATCGGTTTGGCATTGGGCCTTGGAGTGCAAGATTTGGAGCGCGTGATCTATTTTTCTAGCTATGTAGTTCTCAGTGTTGATGAAGCAGAAAAAGAAAAGGCCTTGGCGCAAGTGGAACAAGAAATGAAATCTAAGCAAAAAGAACTCGAGAAAAATTTCAGTGACGATGACAAGAGACGCCAAGAAAAATCAGAAGAATTGAAAAATATTTATCGTTCAACTAAAGAAGAGTTGAAAAATTTGCGTAAATTGCAAATCATTTCCGAGGTGGAATATTTCAATCTGTCTTCTCGTTACGGACAAGTGTTCACAGCCAGCATCGGCGCGGAAGCGATCAGAAAACTGCTCGCTGATTTGCATATGGAAGAAGAGATTGCTAGCTATAAAAAGATGCTTGAAGAGGACGAAGAAATTCCTGACAGAAAAAAAGTGATGAAGCGCGTGAAACTCCTAAACGGCTTGGTTGGCGCTGGACTCAAACCAGAATGGATGTTGCCAACAATTATTCCTGTTATTCCACCAGATCTTCGTCCAATGGTGGCGCTTGATGGTGGTCGTTTTGCAACGTCCGACGTGAATGATCTCTATCGTCGCATTATTAACCGAAATAATCGCTTGAAAAAACTGATGGAAATCGGCGCGCCGGAAGTGATTACGCGTAATGAAAAAAGAATGCTACAGGAAGCGGTGGATGCTCTTTTTGACAATAGCGCGAGAAAATCACAAGTTAGCGTGGCTGCGTCAACTGGGCAACGTCGAGCACTAAAATCGCTCGCGGATACCTTGAAAGGCAAGCAAGGACGCTTCCGCCAGAACCTTTTGGGAAAGCGCGTGGACTATTCCGGACGAAGTGTGATTGTGGTTGGGCCAAAATTGAAATTGCATCAATGTGGACTGCCAAAGAAAATGGCGCTAGAACTTTTCAAACCGTTTATTATCAACAAATTAATTGAAAGAGAATTGGCCTATAATGTCCGCTCTGCCGGAAAAATGGTGGAAGCGGAATCGGAAGAAGCCTATGACATTATTGATGAGATTATCTCGCATCACTATGTGCTACTCAACCGCGCCCCAACACTCCACCGCTTGTCAATTCAAGCTTTTCAACCAGTTCTGATTGAAGGAAAAGCCATTCAAGTGCATCCGATGGTTTGCTCAGCTTTTAATGCTGACTTCGATGGTGACCAAATGGCGGTGCACGTTCCATTGACTGATAAAGCCCGTTGGGAAAGTGCCAATTTAATGCTCAGTGCAAGAAATCTTTTGAAACCGGCTAGTGGCGAACCGATTATTTCTCCAACATTGGATATGGTTTTGGGTTGTTACTACATTACTCACATTTTGGCTGGCGCGAAAGGCGAAGGCAGAATTTTTGCTAGTGAAGATGAGGCAATCCTGGCTGAAGAATTGGGACAGATTGATGTGCGCGCTAAGATTAAGGTTCTGCGAAACGGTGAAATCCTGGAAACATCTGCGGGAAGAATTCGTTTGAATTTTATCATTCCAGCTGAATTAGGATTTCAAAACTATGAAATGACCAAAAAAGAATTGAAGCTTTTAGTGGCGCGAGTTTTGGAGCTATGTGGACAGGAAGTAACGGCGGTTTTTGTTGATGAAATTAAGAACCTAGGTTTTGCTTCTGTGACAAAATCGGGAATTAGTTGGGGCATGGATGATCTTAAGGTTCCAACAGAGAAAAAGGAAATTATGTCTGGCGCTGAAGACAAGGTAGATGTGATCAAGAAACAATACAACTTGGGACTGCTCACTGAAGAAGAAAGAAAAAGCAAAGTGATTGAAGTTTGGAATGATGCGAAAAACAAGATTACTGATCGTGTGCGCGAATCGATGGACAAAGAAGGCCCAGTCTATTCTATGGTCTATTCCAAGGCTCGCGGATCTGAATCGGTGGTGGTGCAGATGGCCGGAATGAAAGGACTGATGGCGGGACCAACTGGAGAGACGATTGAACTTCCTGTGAAGAGTTGTTTCAAAGAAGGTCTTAATGTGTTGGAATATTTTATCTCCACTCATGGAGCGAGAAAAGGTATGGCGGACACGGCGCTTCGAACTGCGACAGCTGGTTATCTTACACGACGCCTCGTGGATGTGGCGCAGGACGTAATTGTGCGTGAAGCGGATTGTGGTGACACGGAGGGCGCTTACATCTATAAGGAAGATTCTGATCGCTTCGGATTGAATTTTGCTTCTCGAGCAATCGGACGATTCTTGTCAGAAGATGTTATTGATGAAAAGACGGGAAAAGTGGTCGTGAAAAAAGATCACCTTGTAACCAAAGAAGAAGGAGAATTGATTGAAAAAGCCGGGGTGGAAAAAATCAAAATCAGAACGGTCGCTACTTGCAAAACTCCCCGGGGAGTTTGTCAGAAATGCTATGGAACTGATCTTGGTCGCGGACATTTGGTGGATGTTGGTCAAGCGGTGGGAATTGTGGCAGCACAAGCGATTGGCGAGCCAGGAACACAGCTTACGATGCGTACTTTCCATATTGGAGGTATTGCTGGATCAGACATTACTCAAGGTCTTCCCCGCGTGGAAGAAATCTTTGAAGCGCGTCCTCCCAAAGGTGAAGCGATTATTTCCGAAATTGATGGACGAGTCATTGACCTTGAAAATGCTGATAAGGCGACGATTGTGCGTATTGAGTCAACAGATGAGGCAAAAATTGTCAAAGAATATCCGGTTTCCGCTGGCAGCACACTAAAAGTGGCCAAGGGTGATTTGGTAGCGAAAGGTACGCCACTCAGTGATGGACACATCGATCTCAAGAAATTATATGGGACAATGGGACAAGAAGAGGTCCACCGCTATATCACACGGGAAATTCAAGAAGTGTATGCCTCTCAAGGTGAAGGAATTAACGACAAACATATTGAAGTGATTGTGAGGCAGATGTTTAGTCGCGTTTCCATCTTGACTGAAGGCGACACAACTTTCCTTTCCGGAGATGTGTTTGAAATTGATGAGTTCAAAGAAGAGAATTTGAGAATGAAAGCTAAGGGTGGTGAAGAAGCAACTGGCGAGCGCATTCTTCTCGGGATTACCAAAGTGGCTTTGTCTACTGAAAGCTTCCTCTCTGCAGCATCTTTCCAAGAAACAGCGCGCGTACTCATTAACGCTGCAGTCAGCGGTAAGGAAGATAAGTTGCGCGGCCTCAAAGAAAACGTGATCATTGGAAAACTGATTCCGGCTGGAACAGGCTATCAACAATCACTAAATGCTTAGAGCTTGACTTTTCACTTCAGATGGTGTATACTAGATAGGTAATAGAGAGAGCGGGTGAGTCCCGCTTTCTTTTTATTTTATTTAGTTAATTATTAATAAAAACAAAAATATGGACGAAGAAAAAGAGGTTTGCCAGTGTCCCGAATGTCTCAAACGGGAACAAGAAGAGAAGGAATCAGAGCATTTGAATCTTGCGATTCTCTTGGCTCTGATGCCAGCGCTTACCATCACCTTTTTGAGTAATGCTGGATTTTTTTAGAAATAGGAGAAAGATAATTTTTCAAAAAGCCTTCTTGTGAGGCTTTTTGTGCTTTTAAGATTTTTATGATAAACTTGTTTTATGGGACGAAAAAAAAAGCAAGCAAAAGAAAAAGAACTGATAGCTCAAAAAACAGGAGAAAGCAAGTTTGATTTCTCTCTTTCAGCCGATGTGAAAAGAAACGTGTCTGGGGTGGTTCTTTTTACCGTGGCTGTTTTGTCTACGCTAGGTTTTTTTGGTTATGCCGGAGTGGTAGGAGAATTTCTTAATAAATTAATCGGCCAAGCAATCGGTTGGGCTAAATTTATTTTCCCGCTGTTTTTGATTCTGGCCGGGGTAGTCTTATTTTTTAGAAAAAAAACGATTTTTTATGTAACAAAACTAGTCGGACTTTTTGTGGTGCTAGTGAGCATCACCGGACTGTTTCATTGGTTTTTTAGTCCGGAAAAAATGCATTCACTAGCGGACAAGGGAAGCGGTGGCGGATATGTCGGTTATGCGGTGGCCTACTCCTCAATTAAATATCTGGGCAACGCTGGCAGTCTCGTTGTGATTTTTGCGCTTTTGCTTTTGGGAGTAATTATCGCTTTTGAATTTTCGATTATTAATTTTATCGAACGCTTCAGACAAGAAAAAGAAAATGCAGGAACAGACAGCGGCGTAGGGACAGACCTTGCGTCTGTCCAAAAAGAAGCAGAAAACGATAAGTTGAATGGCTCAGAAGAATTGCCAAAAGAGGCGGAAATTTTACCAGAAGACCTAGATGCTAATATCGGGAAAATAAAATTTGTGGAAGGACGTGATCAATTTGTTGCGCCAAATTTAGAAGAAGAAGCGGAGCAAGGCATGGGACTTTTTGCTAGAAAAGATCTTTCAAGTGATGGCAAGTCTTTGCACAAAAGAAAGAATTTAAAATGGAAATTTCCGCCAGTCGATATTTTGGAAAGAGCAAGTGGAGTGGCAAGAGGAGGGGACACCGAGCTTAATGCGCAAATTATTCAAGATGCACTGCGTAATTTTGGGATTGAAGTGGAAAAAGGTGGAACAAAAACTGGTCCAGCTGTGACGCAATATAGTTTTCGACCTGCCGTTGGAGTGAAGATCGCCAAGATTTTAGCTTTGCAAAATGATCTCTCGTTGGCGCTGGCGGCGCCTATTCGCATTGAAGCGCCAATTCCGGGAAAATCCCTAATTGGCATTGAAGTGCCCAATAAAAGCTCTTCTTTTGTGCGCTTGCGTTCAATTTTAGAAAGCAAGGACTTTAAAAATAGAACATCCAACTTGACAATTGCTCTGGGTGAGGATGTGAGTGGCAATTATATTTTTGGCAGTCTCGACAAGATGCCACATCTTATGGTAGCGGGAGCGACAGGCACAGGAAAGTCAGTTTGCGTGAATTCCATCATCACGATGCTCCTCTATCAAAATTCTCCCGAAGATTTGAAATTTATTATGGTTGATCCAAAGCGTGTGGAGTTGTCACTGTATAATGGCATCGCACATCTGCTCACGCCAGTGATTGTAGAAAATGCCAAAGTGGTCAACACACTTCGTTGGGCAGTTAGTGAGATGGAAAAACGTTATAAATTATTTCAAGAAGTGGGCGTGCGGGATATCATTTCATATAAAGAAAAGTTAAGAAGTGGAGAAAAACGAAAATTGGTTGACAATGAAACTGGCGAGATGAGCGAGGAGGATTTCAAAAATATTCCCTATATTGTGATTGTGGTTGATGAACTGGCGGATCTTATGGGTAGTCACGGCAAAGACGTGGAAGGGGCAATTGTGCGGATTGCTCAGATGGCGCGAGCAGTGGGAATCCATCTCATCATCTCCACGCAACGTCCATCAGTGGAAGTAATCACCGGACTAATTAAAGCCAATATCACAACTAGAATTGCTTTTCAAGTGGCGTCGCAGATTGACTCGCGGACAATTTTGGATATGGCAGGCGCAGAAAAATTATTAGGCAAAGGCGATTCGCTCTACCTTAGTGCTAATTCTCCTAAACCACAGCGGATTCAAAGTGTGCTTGTGACCGAGCGCGAAGTGAAAGAAATCGTGAAATTTATTCGAGAGGAAAATGAAAATGATGAGGGAGAAGACGCGTCGGAGGAAATCACAATGGGCAAAAATTCCTCTTCGACTGCGCAAGAGCTAGATAACTTTAATGGTTTTAGTGATGAGAATGATGATAAACTTTACGAATCGGCAAAAAAAGAAATCATGCAGTCTAAAAAAGCTTCCGCTTCATTTTTACAAAGACGTCTGCGCGTTGGCTATGCGAGAGCTGCGAGACTTTTGGACATTCTAGAAGAAAAAGGCGTAGTCGGACCAGCTGATGGAGCAAAACCGCGTGAAATTTTTGGCCTGCCGGATGAGGAACAAACAGTTTATCATGATGACAACGTTGATCAAGAAAAACGAGATAAGTGGGAGATGTAAAACACAAAATAAAAACTTGACTTTAATTTTGGTTGAACTATAATTAAACAGTAGTTAAATTATAGTAATAATAGCCAAAAAGTATGTATATTAAGCGAAAATTAGAGGGTAAGATTCTGAAATATTTAAATTCGCCTGAAATCATAGCGGTTATTGGGCCACGTCAATGTGGTAAATCCACTATGCTTCAGCGTATTTTGAGCAAGCTGGAAAACGTCGCAATGGTTAATTTTGAAGATCGCTCCGCCTTAAGTATGTTCAATAAAAACATCGATGATTTCATAGCGCTGTATGTTGAGAACAAAAAATATCTGTTTATTGACGAATTCCAATATGCCAAAAAGGGTGGCAAAAAATTGAAGTATATTTTTGATTCGCATAAAATAAAAATTTTCATTTCCGGATCGTCTGCAATTGATATGACAGTCAATGCTTTGAAATTTCTGGTCGGCAGGATATTTATTTTCCCGTTACAGCCGCTTGATTTCGCAGAGTTTCTTTCATACAAAGATAAGGCGTACGCAGGGATGCTGGAAAAAGAAAATACTATCTTCAAACAGCTGGGAAATTCGCAAGTTGGCGAAGATGCTGATGAAAAACTTAAGCAGTATTATCAGGAGTATGTTCTTTATGGTGGTTACCCGCGAGTAGTAACATCTCGCGATGACGAGGAAAAAAAGGAAGTTTTGAAAAATATCTATAACACGTATTTTTTGCGAGAAGTCCGAGATATTCTGGGCCTAATTGATGATTACAAATTGGAAAAATTGATCAAAGCCTTGGCGTTGCAGATTGGCAATTTGATTGAATATGGCGAGCTGGGAAACGTTTCCGAGTTTTCCTACCCAACACTTAAAAAATATCTCAATTTTTTGGAAAAAACTTTTATCTGCGGTTTAGTGAAGCCTTATTATGAAAATAAGCGGACAGAAATTGTGAAAAATCCCAAAGTTTATTTTTTTGACAGTGGTTTGCGAAATAGCATCATTAATGATTTTCGAAAATTTGAGGATAGGGTTGACAAGGGGCAACTCTTGGAAAATGCTGTTTTCATGCAACTGATCAAGGGCGGGTATGAGTTTAATTTTTGGCGTGACAAAAAGAAAAATGAGCTGGATTTTATTTTGCAATTGCCCAATCAGAAAAAGTTGGCTCTGGAAGTTAAGAGTACATTTAAAAATTCTCAGTCAACTTCGATTTTGAGTTTCAAAAAGACCTATCCGGAAATAGATGTCGCGTTTCTATTTTTGAAAGCCACGGTAGCTTTCAAAAACACAAAAGCCTATCCAATTTGGATAGTTTGAGTTTGATTTTTTAGTTTCAAAGACGGGAACCCTCGAAGTTTTAAGGTCAGCGAAAACAATAATGATGCTCGAAGCAGGGTATCATTTTTTATTTTTGCACATTGGAATATCCAATATAACTCTTGCGATCTTTTTCCACCAAGTCCCAGACCAGCTCGAAAATTTGTCTGAGGACAATGGCTACATCAGTATTGTCCATCACAACCGCTTGCAAATAGCGATGCGAGGAAATTAAAACCTTTTCCCCATAAATTTCGATTGAGATGTTGCTGTCATATTTTTCTTGAAACAGTTCTTTCATTTTAATTCTCTGATCTTGAAGCATCTTGAAAATTGTCTCATTGTTTTTGTAATAATCATTGGCTGTCGTTATCACTCTCCGCCTGGTGCCGTTTTTTTCCTGAAATGTATTCAGTTCAGCCCAAAAATCAATTAGTTCTGGCGAGCTGTCTTTCAGATGGGCATAAAAGCCTAAAATTTCCTCTTTCCGCCCGACCTCTTTGACTAGTTTATAATAAATCTCTCGGAAACCGCGAATCCCTTCATAATAGGCCACGCTGACTTTTTGCGATTTCTCCTTTCGCACCGCCAAAAGTTCTGGTAAGGCTCTTTTGGCCCAAAGCATCCGTTCATCGACAATTTGCCAGATATGCTCAGGGGTTTCTGCTTCAAAAAGCAGTTTTTTGGCGCGGGGAATTTTTTTGACCATCCCTTTTTCCCTCAATTGCTCCAAAATCACGTAAGTAGTCGGTTTTTTCAGCCCGCTTTTGTTGGCGACATTATAGGCAGTGGTTAGCCCTAATTGCAAAAGCGCCAAATAAACCTGGGCTTCTTTGTCGTTTAATCCCCAGTTTTTGACGGCTTCAATAAGATTCATAGTTCTTATTATACACGATGTTTAAAATTTAGTCAATATTTTTGATGACAAAATGTATAAATAGTATAATGTTGGCTAGTTATAGGCACAATATAGCAATATTAAAGTAGACTATTTATTGACTATTTTGTATTTTTGCGCTATAGTGGCTTGTTAGGCTGAAATTTTGAATAATTCGAAACAGAGATCTGGCGAAGCTCATTGACAATCTAGAAAAGGGAGATGGAGCTATGTTGAAAGAAGAAACGCAAAAACAAGAGGTGGAAGAAGTGGAAGAAAAAGTGAGGTTACTCCTTGAAAAAATGGACCAAAAATACTACTTTTTCATGCCATGCTCCGATATAAGGGGCTGGGAAACAGATTCATATGAACAAGCGGTTCTCTTGCTGAAGGCCGGAAATTTATACCGCGATGCGGGGTTTTTCCCCACGGCGATGGAGCACTATAAAAGATCTGAGGAAAAGGATAATAGAAGTGAAATAACAAAGGAAGAGAAATTAGAGCTTTTTAGAAATTACAGGGATCGGCTATCCCAAGGCGCCCAGCCAGATCAAACGATCGAGGAAGACTTCAGAGCTTTTTTTAATAAGGAAGTAAATAAAGCGAAAGAGGAAATATGTCGTTATGGCTTCGGTGGTAGAGAGTGGGAAGCAAACTATATAGTGCTTCAATTTAACGAAAAATATAGAGGATTTAAAGAGGTGTCCCTCGCCCTGGAGTATTTAAAGAACGTTCAGAAAATATTCGCGCAGAAGGGAGAGGATAAGATTATTTTCAACTTCTTTCTCCCTTATTAATTTAGAGTCAAAAAGGGAATCGCTTATCACAGCCGTTCCCTTTT
>Ga0172379_10010172_pt1 | contig 11448 bp, 11 predicted proteins | sample GrowelOW334metaG_FD_119756 | JGI IMG/M metagenome (GOLD analysis project Ga0172379, IMG submission 119756) | Groundwater microbial communities from an aquifer near a municipal landfill in Southern Ontario, Canada - Groundwater well OW334 metaG | ecosystem: Environmental > Aquatic > Deep... | reverse complement strand
TTATACCACCGTCGAAACCCTGCAAAAATATCTGATTCTTTTCGGTACCCCTGCCATATTGCTTCTTACTATTTATCTGGCCCGCGGATCCGACTGGCAGCAGTTGGCTTATGGTCTGGTAGGTATCGGCAATAATTTCAACTTTTTTCCTCCCAATCTGGCTATGGCTTCATTTTTAGGCGCCCTGGCTTTTGCCGGAGCCGGGGGCAATCTCAATCTGGCTCAGTCTTTTTATGTTAGGGACAAAGGCTACGGTATGGGCAAATATGCATATCAGATCAAAAGTCTGATTACCGATCCAAAAAGCGATACCAACATCCCTTTAGCCGGCCGCACTTTCCCCATAACTACCCAGAATATCAGCCGTTTCCGCAAATGGTGGCGCCTGGTAAATATCGAGCATTTCCTGGTTTTCTGGGGCTTAGGTCTCGCTACTATGTTAACTTTATCGCTCTTGGCTTATATTACTTCCTACGGCCATCCCGGCAATCCCGATGGCATAAATTTTGTCATAACTCAGGCCAAATATATTGGTCAGCAAACCGCTCCGGTTATGTCAGTAGTATTCCTGGTAGTTACCGGGCTTATGCTCACCGCCACCCAGCTTACGGTTTTGGATTCCACTTCAAGGATTATTACCGAAAATATTCTCCTGGCCAGAAACAAGGCTGTCGCTCACGTTTCCCGATATTACTACGCCATTCTCTGGTTCCAGATTTTATTCGGTATTCTGGTCTTTTCCTTAGGTTTCAACCAGCCGCGGGAACTTCTCACTCTTAGTGCCGTCATTAACGCCTTTACTATGTTTGTCTATTCCGCTCTTTTGTTTTATTTAAACAATTATCGACTCCATCCGGCTCTTCGCCCTAGTCTCCTTCGCAATATGGCTTTGGTCTTCACTTTTCTCTTCTTCGGCTTCTTCTGCTTCCTGACGATTTTCAGCCAATAATTAGAAAGCCTTATGCCATGCAGGCATTCCAACAAATAGCATCGCAGCCGGACGCCGTCCTGAGCAAAGCCGAAGGACAGGCAGCGAGAAGCGCATTTGTGAATGCCGAATGGCCAATATTTATTTATAATCAAATTTATACTATTCAATGACTTTTATATTTACTTCATTGCTTCCCGCCTCTTCTGGACCGGGTTTTTCCCGTATGGAATCACCAACGACTTCATAAACCTCAAAACATTTTTTGGTTTAAATTTTCACTGGGCTACCGGATATAGTTATCCCCCGCTTCTTTTAGCCCTGCTTTGGCCGTTCCAATTTTTTTCTCCCCAAACCTCAGCCGTTATCTGGCTGTCTCTTAGCCTAAGTCTTTATTTAATCTTTGTTGCCAAATCTTCCCATAAACTTTTTTCCCTCACTTTTTTACCGGCTCTTATGACTCTGGCTACCGGTCAGATAAATATATTTATCCTCTGGCTGATAATTTTTTATCTCAGGAGTCCTTCCCCCGTAATTTCCGGTATTTCTCTCGGGATTGCTTCGGCTTTCAAAGTCTATCCACTGCTCCTCCTGCCGTTAAATTTAATCAAAAAAGAATATCTCAAAGTTTTTTCTGCGGTTGCAACCTTTATTTTGCTCCAGCTCCCGTTTTTCAAATTATCCGTCTTTTATTTCTTATATTTCCTTCCCGGTTTAAATTCCAAATTCGAAACCTATCCCCATCTTCAATCGTTGAATTCGGTAATCACCAGAATAGTCGGATCCCTGCCTGCCGCAACCTACCTGAATTTGTCAGTCACCATAATTATTCTGAGTTTGTTGTTTATCTACAGTCTGAAAAATTCCGCCAAAACCCACCTTCCCTATCTTTGGCTTTTAGTTATCACTCTCCTTCCCGGCCACAACTCCTTTCTCAATTTTCTTCCCTGTATTTTGGTTTTTCATTATTTGCTGGACAACCAAAAATCTCTCAGCCGGTTTCAAAAATTCTGTTTATTTATATCTGTCTCTGTTACCAATCTGTTTTTTCCTCTGGCTTTCTACTTTCCGGCTTTATCTTCACTTGGTTTTATGGCTTTTGTTCTCGCGGGCTTCATTCTTCTTGGGCTGAAAAAACTTTAAATACACTATCGGCAGTATTCCCAGAGAATTTACTACCAGCATGGCCATAAACCAATTTCTTTGGTTATTCCTGGCCGAAAACCACAGCCCGTACCCCTTCCACACCAACTCCCAGATGATCAAAGGATATACCCACCATTGCTGCATTATATAATTATACTCCAATGCTCCGATTAATTATATTAGTCATTGCCTTTTTTTATTGGCCGTTTCATATATCCCTGCCTTACCTTCCCGCCGGAATTATTGTTTTCATTTCTTTAGTCTCTCAAAGTTTAACCCCCTTATTGCTCCTTCCGTTGACCAGCCCGGTTTTGGCTCCGATACCGCTTTTGATTTCAATTGTCAAAAAATCTACGGTTCATCTGGTAATTTCCTTATTACTTCTAGTTTTGTCATTTCCCATAGGTCAGACAATTTTTAACTTCGGTTACGAATCCAGGCAGCAGATTATCCGCGATATTCATCTCTACCCCAATGTTTTCCTAGCCCGCATCTATCAGAACAAATTAAATATTGTTTCCGCCAAATTCGTCGACAATCTCACCCAGATTTTAGATCCCAACAATTATTTTTTTCAAAATCATCCCCGCGAAGTCCCGGATAATCCCAACTCACCCAAATTCCCCTACCTGTTAATAATATTTTTTCTGGTTGGCATTTTTTCGATCGTATATCGTAAATCATATTTCATATATCTGTTAATATTTTCCATTTTAAATCTAAGTATCTTAACTAACCCTTATGGTCACGACTTCATCCTCTGGCCGTTTATTTGTTATTTTATTTATCAAGGGCTCTCCTTCCCCCTCTTACGCGTAGAGCGAGCCATTGGCTCGAATTAAGAGGGGGATCAGAGGGGGCGTTACTTATAAATATGGCTCAAAAAATATTCATAACATTTTTTATTCTCTTTCTGGCTTTTATTACCCGCTTTTATCTTTTAGGCTCAGCTCCGGCCGGGTTGTATTTAGACGAAGCCGGCCAGGGTTATTCGGCTTATTCGCTTCTCAAAACCGGCGCCGACGAATTCGGTAAAACCTTCCCGATAATATTCCGCTCCTTCACCGATTTCAAAACCCCTGTTTATATTTATTTGATCGTCCCTTTGATTCCCGTTTTCGGTCTCACCCCCCTTGCCGTTCGTCTTCCCTCCGCCGTCTTCAGTCTTCTTACCTTCCCTGTCTTATTCTACCTTTGCTATCGCCTTACTAGGAACTATCGGCTATCCGCTATTAGCTGTTTGTTATTGGCAATTTCCCCCTGGCACATTCTTTTCGGCCGCACCAATTTCGAATGCAATGTTGCCCTTTTCTTTCTCCTAACCGGAATTCTCTATTTTTACAAGGCATTGCAGAATCCCAAACATCTGTATCTTTCCGCCCTGATGTTTGCCATCGCCGTCCCGGCCTATCACTCTCAACGCATTATCACCCCGCTGGTTGTTCTGTTTCTTGTGTTTTCTCATCGCCACGAGCTATTAGCTACAAGCTATAAACCTTATCTGAAAAAAGCCTTTCTTATCGGCTTATTGATATCCCTTCCCACATTATCAGTATTAAACACTCCTGGTTTTCTCGCCCGGGCTTCAACTTTAAACATTTTTGCCAATCAGTCTTTCCTTTCAGCAATCAGAGAATTCTTTTCTCTGTATTTTTCCTATCTTTCTCCCCGCAATATGTTTTTCTTAGGCGACTACGGACCCCGTTCATCTTTTCCCCAGCTTTCCACTTTCTTTTTCTGGCAGCTCCCTTTCTACTTTTATGGTCTGTATAAATTACTAAAATCTAAAATCGTATCTCATATCTCAATATTCTTATTTCTATTATTGGTATCTCCCATTCCTGCCGCCCTCACCCGCGACCCGTATTCCTCCATCCGCGCTCTGCCTTTAGTCATCCCTCAAATTTTTATTATTTCTTATGGAATTTATTTTTATTTTAAAAATCTTAAATCATATCTCTTATCTCATATCTCATTATTAATATTTCCGATATTAATTATTTTTTCCCTGGGTAAACTTTACAGTTCCGGAATAATTCTGAATGAATATCATCGGGCTTCTTATTGGGATTATGGCTGGAATCAGGTAGCAAACGTTCTCAAAACCCGGCCTGCCGGTATGCCGGTGGTTGTCGATTCCGCCAGAAACGAGCCCTATATTCACCTGCTGTTCTTTCTCAAATTCGATCCGCAAACTTACGTCCGCGATAATTTCGAAGTCGATCCGGCCGACTACTACACTGACCTCTCCCGACTATCCGTCCGAAAAATAGGCAACATTTCGGTTCGTGGAATCAATTGGACCGAAGATTCGAAAATCGACCAATATTTAGTCGGTGATGTTCTGGCCATATCCGAAGATCAGATAAAAAGACACCAAATGGAGTTAATTTCCGTAATCAAATATCCCGACGGTTCCCCGGTCTTTAGAATCGCTAAAACTGCACCCGACAAATAAGCCTATTTACCATTTTCTTCGCCTGATACAATCACCACATGCGCATTTTGCGGACGGCACTCGATACCTGAAAATCTTCCGCACTTTCCCTTATCAAACCTCGGACAAGATGCAAATATTGTTCCCCCTTCTTCTCTTTTCATTGTTAAAGGAATACTACAATCCAGTCTTTTACCTTCAGAATATACTCTCACTTCTTCACCAGTAGCCCAAGCAGGGTGAAAACCTAACTTGCTAATTAGAAGCTGAAATAGATTCATCCTATAACCTTGACCATCTACTACCAACTCTCTTTGACTGGCTTTTTCAACCTCAAACCCAATCGGATGACACGCTAAAACTTCATGCGTCATTTCGGCTATTCTAGCACTTCAATGTTAAAATTCAGTATGCCCGATTACATCCCTCTCACCCCTGCCGAACAAGCCATCATAATCGACAAAAATACCGAACCCCCGTTCAGCGGAGAATACGATAATTTTTATAAACCCGGAATATTTGTATGCCGTAGGTGTTCAACCCCCTTGTTTAATTCCCAAGCCAAATTCAATGCCCGTTGCGGCTGGCCGGCATTTGACGATACTTTCCCCGGTGCAGTTACCGAAAATCCCGATGCCGATGGTCAAAGAACCGAAATTACCTGCACAAATTGCGGCGGCCATTTAGGCCATGTTTTCAAAGGAGAAAACTTAACCAAAAAAGACGTCCGTCATTGCGTTAACTCCTTATCAATCAAGTTTATTCCCGAAAAATAAACACCGATATGGTATAGTATCAAAACCAATGAGATATCTTTTCCTCTTCCTTCTCAGTTTCTTTGTTTTGTCCTCTCCCGTTCAGATATTAGCCTCTACCGCTTATGCCGAAGCGGTGTCTCAGACTTTTACCAAAAACGGTAATACTTATGTCACTACCAAAACCATCGTCAACGATCAGATTACCATTGTTACCAAAATCTACGATTCCTCCGGTAATCTAATCGATACCAAGACAGTCAACAAAACCGTCACCAATCCTCCGACCAAGGAAATAACCTATCCCGTCAAAAATCCGACTCTCATCCCGTCCAAACCACAGGTTATTCCTACTCTTCCCCCCACAGTCAGTCCTACTCCCACTCCGGTACCTCAGAATAATTTTACGGTCAAATCCGATTCTCTTCTAACTGTCGATCCGGAAACCGGCAAAATTTCTCTGGATACGGAAAATGGATCACTTCAGTTCAATACTACTCCCGAGCAAATTATGGCCAATGCCGCAGTCGCCGGATTAAAAATTGTCAACGAGCTCAAACTCACCGCCAAAACCGCCGGTGGCTTTGCCTATCAGGTAACAGGCACCAAACAGGAAAAACTCCTGACTCTGTTCCAGGTCAAATTACCCACGGTTTTAATATACAACCCCGACACCGGTATCCTGGAAAAAATCGATCAATCCCTCACAACCAAAATTCTTGACCTCCTGAGTAAATGATCGATCAAACCATTGCCTCCCTCACCCAATCAGGTATTGATGTATTTTTGGTTAATACTGCCAAAGACGCCGTTCAAAAAGTTCTGGAGCTGATCCCCGAAAGAGCCGAAGTCATGACCAATTCATCTGTTACCATCGACTCCATAGGCTTATCCGAAATTCTCAACGCATCGGGCAAATATAATTCTGTAAAAAAATCCTTGTCCCAAATGGACCGCAAAACCGAAGGGCTTAAAATGCAGAAATTAGGCGCCGCACCGGAATATACCGTTGGCAGCGTACATGCAGTTACCGAAGACGGAAAAATAGTTATAGCTTCTAATACCGGTTCCCAGCTCCCGGGTTACGCTTATGCCTCAGCCCATGTCATTTGGGTAGCCGGGATCCAAAAAATAGTCCCCGATCTGGATGCCGCATTCAAACGGATATACGACTACGTTTTGCCGCTGGAATCCGCACGTGTAAAAAAAGCTTACGGCATGGAAAAAAGTAATGTTTCCAAATTATTGGTAATAAACAAAGAAGTCGTCCCCCACCGTCTCACCTTGATTTTGGTCAACGAAACGATCGGCTTCTGACAAAGATATATAATCACTATCAGACGTGAAGCAGCTGTTGTTTCTTCTCATTTTTTCGTTTATCTGTCCCCGGCCGGTCTTGGACCGGCAAATGGCGACTTCGACTCCGACAACAAGGTGGACGGTGTCGATTATATTTTTTGTTAAATAATTATGCCAACTAAGGTAATTTTATTATTAATATTCTTTCTTACTTTTTTCTTACTTTTACCAACTAAATTATTCGCCAACAATTACTATGTATCAACAGATGGAAACGATTCAAACCCCGGATCTTTGTCACAACCTCTGAAAACAATCCAAAATGGAATAAATTTATCTGCAAGTGGAGATGTTATATTGATTAAAAGTGGAACATACTTCGAAAATTTGGTTATAAGAAATAAGAATAATATTTCACTCAAACCATTCGGAGACGGAGAGGTTGTAATCGACGGAGCTATTGCCGCTTTAAAATCGAAAAACCTGGCGAATTGGCATTTCGAGGGAATTACTCACGGGGCTTATTCCGATCTTGATTTCAGTGTTTACTACTATGATTATCCTTTTAGCAATAATCCATATGGCGGAAATTATTACATTTTTGGCAACACTATCTCCGACGCAGATGACGGCGACAAATTATATTTCACTTATTCAGGTAAAACCACTTTCAATCTGCATCACGTTGCGGCTATGCAGGGAGCCGGAGGATACTTTACCCCAAACAGAGTCTATCTCTCCCTGCCCGACAATATCGATCCGAACACCAGGAGTCTGAATGTTTCCAAAAATGCTTATGTAATATTGATAACAGACAATTCCAGCAACATTACCATCGACGGAACCGACAGCAAGTTAATAACAATCAAAAATGGTGGAAGATTTGGAATCTTAAACCGGTCATTTTCTTCGACTCCGAACACGGGAAATGTTTTCCGTAATCTGAAGATATTCAATTCAGTAAACGGTATTAATTTTTATTCGGGGGGTATATTTAACAATCATGTTATAGAAAATAATTATATCGAAAGAAAATCTAATCCCGACTGGGTTTGGAACGATGTAAAACAATGCGATACCACCTACAGCGGATATATTGAGGATCCCGCCAAAAGCGGCTGCAGTGTAGCTCGGAACGGTGTCACTATCAATCCTACGTATGTTGGTGGATCCAGGAGTATGGAAGGAGCCGGGATAGCAGTCAGCGGGGTCACCGGCACCAACAATATTTTTCGAAACAATGAAATTACAGGGTACCACGATGGTATCACTTTCGGAAACGGTCCTCTCACCTCTTCCCAAATCTATGGCAACACCATCAAAAATATTCAGGATGATGGTTTAGCCTTCATCGGCAATAGCAACTACAACAACGTTTACCAAAACCTGGTCATTAACCCGACGATCGGAATTAGTACGGCGTTCGGACACGTTGGCCCTTCGTATTTTCATCAAAACCTGATCATTATAACTCATGCTAATCCCATGACTTATGATTTCATCAATAATCGCCCCCTAACCTGGCCCGGAAGTGGTATGAAAGCCTATCGTGAATACACTGGAAACATCACTCAGAATGTCAAAATCTACTACAACACCTTTTATACTTTTTCAGATCCCATAGCCATAGGTAGCAGAAGCCCTGATTCATCTGCAAAAAATTATGAACTCTTAAATAACATCGTCGTTTCACAAAGCCGGATAGTATCCTCTACCAGTCAGGCCATAGAAGATGGTACCATCATCAAAAGCAATTTATTTTATTCCGCCAGAAACGCCCGGGTTTCCGGATCAAAGAATTATTACTATTGGAACGGCTACAGCGCTACCAACCACTACTTTGATTTAGCTGACATCACAAACAACCATGCCCTTCCTGCCAATTGGACCAACAACCTCGAGATAAACCCCTCCTTTTTCGGTAATTCACTTGACGATCCAAACACCTCTTTTCAATTAACTTCTGGTAGTCCTGCCCGCACAGCCAACGGCATGATCCTTGCTTCTATACCGGCAGATTGGCCCCAGGCAGACGTGCTTAACCAAAGATCGTCGGCTGGTGCTTTTGAATTCGAAAATATTGCCACCCCCACTCCAAATCTGATTCTCGGTGATGCCAATGGGGATGGAAAAGTTGATGGAATAGATTATATTATTTGGCTTACCCACTACAACCAATATGCAAGTGGGCCAGCGAATGGCGACTTCAACTCCGATGGTACAATCAATGGTATAGATTATGTCACTTGGTTAAATCACTATGACTTTTAAATTTTTCCTTCTCTCTTTTGTCTTATGTTTTGTATTTCAACCGTTTCCGATTCACGCCCAATCGAACAGCGGCGGCTATCCCCGCATCTACAATCTTTGGGGCAATAACAATAATGGGGCAGACAATGCCTATTTTTCCGGTTTCAGCCTTTATGCCATGTATGGCAACGGGTCCAATCAAGCATCCAAAGACCGTGCCGATGCTATCCATGCTTTAAATCCTAATACCAAAATCCTAATAACGGCCGATATTATCCCCGCCCATCCTGCAGGATCCGGTTTAGACACCCAGCCCCAATGGTGGAACGCTGCCCGCGGAACTCCCGATTATGCTTGTATTTTGCGCGATTCGGCCGGAAATATTTTACGGGATGTTACTTACAACGCTGCTTACAACAATTTAGCCAGCAGTTATTGCCGGGACGTCTTGGTCAATTATTTTATCAGTCGCTGGAATTCCTCCGGTGGCCACTTCGACGGTTGGCAGGTAGACCAGGCAGGTGACAGCGGGGTTACCTGGAGTATAGGTACCAACATCGACATCAATGGCGACGGGGTTGCAGACGATCCGGCAGCTGTTGATGCTGCTTATGTTTCCGGTATGATCGACATTTTTACCCGGCTCAGAGCGGCTTTTCCCAACATCATTATTAATGGCAACGATTCTCCGCCCTATTATGGTGCCTGGATAAATGGCCGGCTTTATGAAATGGATTTAAAAAGGTATCTGGACAAAGAATCCACCAAACCCTGGCCGGAAATAATTCAGAATTGGTCCGCCTGGACCGCCAACCGTACCCACCAGCCAAACACTACTATGATTATGAATAGTCCCAATAGCCAATCAATTACCTCCAAATTCAACTTCCAAAATATCTGGACTTCCATCAAGCCGGCCATGTTGGCCGAATACAGCGCCGACTATGACCGAATGCGTTTTGGTCTGGCTTCCGCCCTGATGGCTGATGCCATTTATACCTATGATCTCTCAGGATATATGTACGGGCTCAATTGGTGGTACGACGAGTACGGCACCCGCGGTAACGTCTCCACTCTCGGTTATCTGGGTCTGCCCACATCTTCACCTGCTTATGTTTCACAGCTCAATTCACCGGATCAGGTGGTCAACGGTAATTTCTCTGCCGGAACTACCCCCTGGTTTACCGCTGTCAGCGGTCCTATTGTGGCCAATTACTCCGTCGAAAATGGCGAAGCTCATATTCATCTGTCAGGCGCTTCCAGCGGCTGGGCATTGTTTCGGGAAAACTACGTTACGGTCGAAGCCGGAAAATATTACACTCTCAGTTTCCGGGCCAAATCCAGCTCCGCCCGTTTGGGAGGAGTCCGAATCCAAAGAGCGGGAGGGGCTTGGGAATATTTGACCGAGGCCAAACAAGTCAGTTTTTACCCCGACTGGACTCAATACCGCCTCCCGATAAAAGCCACCGGTACCGGCACCAATGGATCTTTGATGTTTGATTTGGGCATCGCCGCCGGGGATTATTATTTGGATGATATTAAATTCCAGGAGGGTATCGGAGGAATTTGGCAGAGAAATTTCGACCGCGGAGCAGTTTTACTCAATGAGAGTCCGGTTACTCAAACCATATCTCTTGATAAGACATATCAAAAACTTGCCGGAACACAGGCGCCGCTCTATTCCCAAAGATTGGATAACAATCAGGCCGTGGCAGTCGGTAATTGGGCAACGCCGGGAGCAAGTTTCGACCAATGGGGTTCGACAGTCCACACTATAACCTCCCCGGATAATAATGCCTCCCTTACCTACAATTTTACTATCCCCTATTCCGGTGAATACGAGGTGCTGTCCTGGGTTGTTCCGGCTGCAAATTACAGCCCCAATGTTACAGTCAGCATCAACGGTACGGAAGTAAATCTGGACGAAACGATCGGGAACCTGGGTTGGCACAGTCTGGGTAAGTTCAATTTTAATCAATCAGCCGCTGTAGTGGTAAAACCAGAAGGGACTGGTTTGGTTATTGGTGACGCCTTCAAGATAGTTAGTACCAAAAGGTATAACGACGGAAGTACTGTCAACTCTGTAACTCTCCAGCCGGATGACGCCATAATTCTTCTTAACTCTTCCCGGGTGGTGCTTCCCGGTGATGCCAACTCGGACGGCAAAATAGACGGCATTGATTATATTATTTGGTTAAACCATTACGGTCAAAATCTCAGCGGATTTCAAAACGCTGATTTCAACTCGGATCAAAAAGTAGATGGCATTGACTACATTCTTTGGTTGAATAACTATGAACGGGGGTGATTATTATTAAAACAATGACTTGCAGGCAAATGGGGGGCCCTTGTGATACTGCCTTTCAGGCAACTACTGCTAAAGAAATTTTGGATTTAGGTGCCGCTCATGTCGCGGAATTGAAAGACGAAGAACACCAAAAAGTCCTTCAGATTATGAACGATATGATGAAAGATCAGGAGGCAGGTGACAAATGGTATGCGGAGTTCGAGGCAAAATTTGCGGCTCTTCCTGAAGATTAAAAAAACCAAATACGCGTAAATAAATCTCAGCCCTTTATCAAAAGGGCTGATTTAGTTTACTTACCGTTCAGCCACTCTATGTGTGTACATCC
>Ga0172379_10010169_pt1 | contig 11449 bp, 12 predicted proteins | sample GrowelOW334metaG_FD_119756 | JGI IMG/M metagenome (GOLD analysis project Ga0172379, IMG submission 119756) | Groundwater microbial communities from an aquifer near a municipal landfill in Southern Ontario, Canada - Groundwater well OW334 metaG | ecosystem: Environmental > Aquatic > Deep... | reverse complement strand
CCTACCACTATTTTTCTTTCTTTGGCCCAGTTAACAAAATCCTGAACAATAAGAAAGTAATCGGAAAATCCAGTTTTTTCTATAACAGACATTTCGTAATCAAGCCGTTTTTGTATTTCAGGAGTGGTTTCTTCAAATCGATTGTGCATTTTTTGGTCTACCAATTTTTTTAAATAAGAAAAACTAGTTTCTCCCTCCGGGATGGGAAAACTTGGGAGTATGGTTTTTCCTAACGTTATTTCAACGTTACATTTGTCAGCTATTTTTTTTGTGTTTGCTATCGCTTCTGGATAATCTTTAAAGGCCTCTTCAATTTCTTCTTTTGATTTTATAAAAAATTCACCGGCTTTTAGAGTTAATCTATCGTCATCGGTTATTTTATTTCCAGTTTGAACCGCTAAAAGTATGTCATGATAAAAAGCATCTTCTTTTCTTGCGTAATGTATATCGCCGGTAGCCACCAGGGGAACGTCTTCTTCCTGAGCCAGTTTGACTATAAGAGGAATTCTTTCTTGAATTTCTTTTATTTTTGGCTGGTGCCAGATTTCCATATAAAAATCTTCTCCAAAAAGATTTTTATAGTACTGAACCGCTTGCCTGGCTTCCTGATATTTATTTTTTCCTATTAAACTGGAAATTTCTCCTGAGGCACATCCGGAAAGAACGATTAACCCCTCCTTGTGTTTTTCCAGAAGCTCTTTGTCTATTCTGGGTTTATAATAAAAACCCTCCATGTTGGCTTTGGTTATAAGTTTTAAAAGATTTTTCCAGCCCGCGTTATTCTTTGCCAGTAAAGTGATGTGATAATACTTTTCTGCGTCTTCTGAATTTTTATCAAAACGGCTTTTTGGGGCTAAATATGCCTCCACTCCTAAAATCGGTTTTATTCCTTCTTTTTTTGCTTTTTTATAAAATTCTATGGCTCCGTAAAGGTTTCCGTGGTCAGTCAAGGCGATTGCTTCCATCCCCAAATCCTTGGCCCTTTTAATTATGTCATCTATCTTAGCTAAACCATCTAAGAGGGAATAATGACTGTGGTTGTGTAGATGAACAAAATCAGACATAAGGTTAAGAAAATATAAATTCTTGTGTTTATTATAAGACAAGCAGGGCAATAAAAGCAAAGAGAAATATTTGGCGTTTTCCTATATAATTAATTGACGTTATATATGAAAAAAATTGACTATGTTATCGGTATAGACGAGGTCGGGCGGGGACCACTGGCCGGTAGAGTTTATGTTGGATGTGTGATTTTATCTTTTGATTTAAACAGAAAATTATCAAAACTGTATAAGCATTACGGTATACCATGCCTACCGGCAGGCAGGCGGTATACGGTATACAATTATCCGCGCAAACTGGCCGACTCTAAAAATCTTTCAGAAAAGCAAAGATACAAGTGGTTCTCTTGGGTGAAGAAAAATAAAATTATTTTTTCCTGCGCTTGGGTTAACGAGAAAAAGATTGATGGTATTAATATCAGCAATGCTTGTAATTTAGCCGCCCAAAAAGCATTTGAGAAAACAATGGTTAAAATGAAAAGATTGAGAAAGTCAGACAAATTATCCTACCATTACATTTTGAACGATCGTTCTAAATGTAATGGTGAAGTGATTGCTGATGGGAGTTTAAAAATAAATATTCAGAAATATGAAAGTATAAAGAAATATAAACATACGAATTTAACTTTCAAAAATTTCCCCAAAGCCGATGAAAAAGTTCCGGCTGTGTCTCTGGCTTCTATTGTTGCTAAAATTACCCGAGACAAATACATCACCAAATTGCACAAAAAATATCCTCAATACGGATTTGACCATCACAAGGGATATGGAACCAAAAAGCACATAGAGGCCATCAAAAAACACGGTCCTTCCAAAATTCACCGGTTGACTTTTATAGGTAAGTACAATAATATTAAATCAAGATAGCGTTTAGGGGATAGCGTGTAGTGCAAGTTTCATATCAGTAATTTCTATCCACTATTCTCTAATCACTATTCTCTAACTATGGGAGGAGTACCGACAAAACATCATACCCGTTCAAAAACAGGTAGACGCAGATCTCATCACGCCCTAAAAGTGGCTAAGTTACTTGTTTGTCCAAAATGCAAACATCCGACTATGCCTCATAAGTCCTGCGCCAACTGCGGATTCTACCGAGGTAAAAAAGTTACAAAATAATTTTTTACCAATTTTCAATATGGCCACTAGACACTTAGCTCGTTCTATAGTTCTTCAATCTCTATATGAGTGGGATTTTTCAGAAAAATCCTCCGATTTGGTGGCTATTGTCCAGAGAAATATGGATGAGTTTGGCCCCGGGATTAACGAGCCCGAATTTGTTTGGAAATTGGTTAATGGGATAGTTCAGCGTATTAGTGAGGTTGATAAAATAATTTCCACTTCTGCTATTGAATGGCCATTTGAACAGATATCTTTAATTGACAGAAATGTTCTAAGAATAGGGGTCTATGAATTGGTTTTCGCCGACAGAAATGAAGTTCCTTATAAAGTGGCTATTAATGAATCCATAGAATTAGCTAAAAATTACGGAGGCATAAATTCAGGAAAATTTGTTAATGGAGTTTTGGGCACTGTATTTAAACATTTAGAAGAAGTTGAAAAGGAATAATGAATTTATCTGAATTTCAGGAAAAAATTGACGTTAGCTTCAAAAACGAGGAATTATTAAAAGAAGCTTTAACTCACAGATCTTATCTTAACGAAAATCCTTCTTGGGGAATTTCTCACAATGAGCGTCTTGAATTTTTAGGTGACGCTGTTTTGGAAATGATTATTACCGAGAAACTTTTTGCTTCTTATCCCGACAAAGATGAGGGGTATCTTACCAGTGTTCGAGCAGCTTTGGTTAATTACATTTTTTTATCAGAAGCGGGCAAAGGAATAAATTTGGGAGATTTTCTTTCAATGTCCAAAGGCGAATCCAAAGACATAGGCAAAGCCAGAGATGTTATTTTAGCCAATGCTTTTGAAGCTCTTATTGGAGCCATATATTTAGATAGTGGCTACGAAACGTCAGCTCGATTTATAGAAAAATACGTCTTTTCCAAAGCTTCAGAAGTTATAGAAAAAGGTTCATATAGAGATGCCAAAAGTTTTTTCCAAGAAATTGCCCAAGAAAAATATAAAATCACTCCCAATTATCAAGTTTTAGAAGAATCCGGTCCTGACCACAAAAAAATTTTTAAAGTAGGAGTTTTTATAGGAGAAGAAGAGTTGGCCCAAGGAGAAGGTTTTTCAAAACAAGAGGCCGAAGTAGAAGCTGCCAAAAAAGCCCTTTCTTATGTTTCTAAAGCGTCTTGAAATTAACGGTTTTAAGTCATTTGCCTCAAAAACTGTCTTTGAGTTTCCTGCAGGCATAGTTTCTATTGTCGGACCTAACGGATCCGGAAAATCCAACGTCATTGATGCCATCAGGTGGCTTTTAGGCGAAAGAGAGGCGAAGAATCTTAGAGGAGCAAAAATTGAGGATTTGATTTTTTCCGGAACGGCTAAAAAACAGAAAATGTCTATGGCTCAAGTGAGCTTAGTTTTTGATAATTCTAAAGGAAACATTCCGGTTGATTTTAAAGAAGTGGTGGTTTCCAGAAGCATTAACAGGAACTCCGATTCCAAATATTTTATTAACGATTCTGAAGTTCGCTTAAAAGACATCATAGATTTTTTCTCCAAAATAAAATTGGGCACTAAGGGTTTAACTATTATTGGACAAGGGGCAGGAGATATTTTTGTTAAAGCTACTCCGACCGAAAGAATGATGATGGTTCAGGAAATCTTGGGTCTGAAAGAATATCAGCTTAAGAAGAATGAAGCGGAGAGAAAATTAAAAAATACAAGGATAAATCTGGAAAAGATAAGCGCCATGATGGGAGAAGCAGCTCCGCGTTTAAGAATGCTTAAAAAACAAACTTCCAGATGGGAAAAGAGATTTGAAGTGGATAAGGAGTTAGAAGATCTCGAAAACAAATATTTTTCCTTCAAAATAAAAAATCTTATCGGTTTAAAAGAAAAAGCTAAAAGTCCTCTTGAAAGTTTACTCAATCAAACAAAAGAGGCCTCTTTAGAAGTTTCTCAGGCCGAAAAAGAGTTAAAAAAAATAGAAGACCAACAAGTTGTCTCTGGAGATGTTTCTTCTGGACAAAAAGAAAAAAAGGGCCTTTTTGAAAAGAAATCTTTATTGGAAAAAGAATTCTTTAGGATTGAAGCGGAAATTGAATTTGTTATAAAACAAGTCGGTCAAAGGGCTTCTTTTGATGAAATAGAAAAAAGAATTAGCAATATAAAAAATAAGCTCAATTCTGTTTTAGAAGAAAATGACATAGAAGAAATAAGACAATTTATTAAAAAAATTATAAATGAATTAAATGGTCTTTTGGATAAAGATTCCGGACAAAAACACGACATCTCAACGGTAGAGAAGAAAAGAGATGAGATAAAGAAACAGATAGACCAAATAGAAAAAGAAATATCCCTTCTTGAAGAAAAAGAGTTTTCCCAGTCAAAACAATTAGAAGAGTTTAATTCTAAGTTCAGGTCGGCTTTTGAAAATCTTGAATCTTCAAGGAATCGGCTCCAAAATTTTGAACGAGACAAGGAAAAGATAATTTTTGAGGAAGAAAAGATATCTTATCGCCTTGAAGACATAAAAAATCAGATACATTCAATTGGAAAACACTTTAAAACATTTGAAGATATAGCTATTAGCCCGTCTTATAATTATTCCTTTTCTGATGAAGAAATAGGAATTATAGAGAAAAAAATGCTCCGTCTGAGAGGAGAATTAGCCAGTATAGGAGAAATAGACCAGTCAATAGTCAACGAAGCCCAGGAAGTTGAATCTCATTATAATTTTTTGAACAAAGAATCAAACGATTTATCGGGAGCCATAGAAAATCTTTCTTTGGCAATTAACGAATTAAACGATAAAATCAACAGTGAATTCAGAGAATCTTTCTTACGGGTCAATGAAGAATTTCATACTTTCTTTAGGGTTATGTTTGGAGGGGGTCATGCCAAGATGAAGCTCATTAAAAAAGAGATCAGCGAAGAAAAAATAGAGGATGGCGTAGAAATTTTAGAGAAGGAAACGGAAGAAGAAAAAGAAGTTCCTTTCGGAATAGATATAGACCTTTCTATCCCTCAGAAGAAAATAACCAGCTTAGAAATGCTTTCCGGAGGTGAGAAGAGTTTGGTCTCTTTGGCTGTTTTATTTGCCTTAATCTCAGTCAGTCCTCCGCCTTTCTTGGTTTTAGATGAAGCCGATTCGGCTTTGGATGAAAAGAATTCAAAAAGATTTTCCGACTTAATAAAAAACTTTTCTTCTCACAGTCAATTTATAATTGTTACCCACAATAGAGTAATTATGGAATCAGCCGATGTTCTTTACGGCGTAACAATGGATGAGTCGGGAGCTTCAAAAATATTATCATTGAAATTGGAGGATAAAAATTGACTTTTGATTAATTTAATATTAGGATACCAAAGATTATGTTAACCATAAAACTAAAACCGATAGGCAAGAAAAAACAAATTTCTTACAGAATAGTAGTCAGTCAAAAGGGGTCCAAATTGAAAGGTAAATTTATTGAAGACCTGGGATGGTATAATCCTCATACTAATAAGTTTCTTGTTGCCAAGGAGAAGGTAAAAAAATGGATAGATAATGGAGCTCAACCGAGCGGTTCTATCCATAATATTTTGATTTCAGCCGGAGCTATAGAGGGAGTCAAAATTCCTATGCATAAGAAATCCAAAAAACCGATTGAACAGGCATCAGTTGTCGTTCCTGAAAATCAAAGTGCCGAACCCGTCCAAGAGACAATTCCGGCAGAACAGCCGGTAGAAAATTCTATTCCAGAACAAAATCAAGAATCATCGGAACAGGTTAGTGTTTAAAAGGTCGATAAATAGCAAGCAAGAAAGTTATTCATGGAAACATTCAGAGATCAAGAATTCTTGGATTTTCTCGTCAAATCTTTGGTTGACAATCCAAACGACGTAGAAGTAGAAAGAAAGATTGATGAAATGGGAGTGCTTTTGACCCTTAAAGTTCATAAGGCCGACATGGGACAAATTGTCGGAAGACAGGGATCAACAGCCAAAGCCATCCGTTCTCTTTTGAGAATCGTTGGTATGAAAAACAACGCTCGCGTCAATCTTAAAATTTTAGAGCCAGAGGGAGGGACAGGACCTTCTTCTAGGGTTGATCAAACAGTTGAAGATTTGAAAAATTTGTAAAATAAAAACCGTCCCGATTTCAATCGGGACGGTTTTTTGTTAAACTTATATCTATGATTTTTCACATTCTTTCAGCTATTCCCGATGTTTTTGAAGATTATTTTAAATCGTCAATTTTAGGGCGCGCTCAGAAAAACAAATTGATATCTATAAAAACATATAACATCAGAAAATGGGCTAAGGACAAGCATAAAAAGATAGATGATAGTCCTTTTGGGGGAGGACCGGGGATGGTTTTAAAAGTTGGACCAATATATAAAGCAGTGGAAAATATAAAGTCAAAAACGAGCAAAGCGAAGTCCCATAGTGAACGAAGTTCTACTACTAGGATAAGAGTGATTTTGTTTTCAACAAGAGGTAAAAAGTTTGATAATAAAATTGCTCAAAGATTGTCTAAGTATAACAATTTAATTTTAATTTGTGGCAGATATGAAGGAGTTGATGAAAGGGTGGCCAAACATATTGCCGATGAAGAAATATCAATAGGGGATTTTATTCTTTCTGGCGGCGAGATACCGGCGATGGTCTTAGTTGATTCGGTTTCCAGATTTATTCCTGGAGTTCTTGGGAAAAAAGAATCCTTAGAAGAATTAAAGGGAAGTTATCCAACCTATACTCGTCCAGAAGTTTTTAGCCCCGATGGAAAGTCCGCCCAAGGCGGATCGGCCTCGGGCCGAAAATGGTCTGTTCCTAAGGTTCTTTTGTCAGGAGACCATAAAAAGATAGAAGAGTGGAGAGGTATTTAGGACTTGATTTTTTGAACAACCTTCGTATATAATAAAAGAACAATTAAAACCCTATCTTTGGTCTTTGCCTTAAAAAGGTGATGCAACCTAAGACATGCTGCGGGGGGCGCAGCTTTTGTATTATGCAAGATATAAACGAAGAATTAAAAAAAGATGACCAAAATGAATCCGCTGGTCAAACTGAGGAGGTTTTTTCTTCAGAGAATGACGAGATCGTATTAGAAATGGCTAAAGCCGGAGTTTTTTATGGTCACAAAAAATCAAGACGAAATCCTAAGTTTGAGGAATTTATTTTTACGAGTAGGAATGGAGTTGAAATAATTGATTTGGCTAAAACTCTAAAAGCCACAGACACGGTTGCCGAATTTATCAAAAAGAACAAAGATGAAAAAAAGACATTTATGATTGTGGGAACTCAACCGTCCGCCAAAGATTCGGTTTTAAATTTAGCTAAATCTTTGGAAAATTCGTCTTACGTTATTAATAAATGGATAGGGGGGCTTGTTACCAACTTTTCTATTCTTTATAAAAGAATAGAATATTTTAAAAAAAGGAAAAAAGACCTTGAAGAAGGAAAGTTTGAGGGTTATACCAAAAAAGAAAGGTTATTGATAAAAAGGGAAGTAGACAAGATGGGTCAAAGTTTTTTGGGGCTTGATAACTATATTAAAATACCCGACATTCTTTTGGTTATTGACTCGTCAATCAAAAATCACATTACTGCTATTAAGGAGGCAAAAAAGAAGAAAATTCTCGTTGTTGGTATAATAGATAATGATGACAACCCAAATGATTTTGATTTGTTTATTCCTGCCAACGATCATTCAAGGTCTTCAATAAATTGGGTAGTTAATAGAATTATCAGTAAACTGAGCAACAATTAACAATATGAACTCGGATTTAATCAAACTTAGAGAAGAAACCGGAGCTGGAGTAATGGAATGCAGTAAGGCCTTGGAAGATGCCAAGGGTAATATAGAAGAAGCCAAAAAACTTATTTTTGAAAGAGGTTTTGCTAAAGCAGAGAAAAGAGCCGAAAGAAAAACTGGATCTGGAACTTTGGCTACTTATATTCACGGCTTAAGAATTGGAGCTATGATTGAAGTCAGATGTGAGACGGATTTTGTCGCCAAAAATGATGTCTTCCAATCTTTGGCTAAAGAATTGGCCATGCAAGTTGCCTCAATGAATCCGACTGATGTTAATGAGCTTTTGGAACAGCCCTATGTCAAAGATGAGTCATTTAAAATATCCGATCTGGTATCTCAAGTAATTGCTAAAACCGGTGAGAATATAAAGGTGGAAAGATTCTGCCGATATGAGTTATAATAAACGGTATGTTCTATTTTGTTGTTGAAATAATCTTCTTTATCTGCCTTGGTCTTATGGTTTATATGTTGGCTAAAAAACTTCCAGTAGTGGATAATAGTTTTTTTACCAATGGATCTGAAAATAAATCAAAGCTGACTATTTTTATAGGGGGTTCGAAATGGATGGGAGCGGTTGATAAAAAGTTTAATAGTATTCTAGCAAGAATTTTAAGGAGGTCAAAACTAATTCTTATGAAAATGGATAATTTTGTTGGAAAACATATTGAAAACATCAAAGATAAAAACGATGGACAAAATGGAATCGGTCAGAATATAATAAGCGAGATACATTCTGAAAATAAAGAAGAAAAGAGCGAAGAAGAATAATTTGTACGCTACAATTAAATACCGCCAATGTAGCTCAGCTGGTAGAGCAACTCCATGGTAAGGAGTAGGTCGCCGGTTCAATTCCGGCCATTGGCTCAAAAATAAAATTCCCTCCAAAAAGGGAATTTTATTTTTGATTTATCTGAGCCACCTCTCGGATTTGAACCGAGGACCTTCACTTTACAAAAGTGTTGCTCTACCGCTGAGCTAAGGTGGCTGTGGTGGGTAGGGTGAGAGTCGAACTCACGCGAGCACATTGGCCAACGGTTTTACAGACCGCCCTCGGCCCCTACGAGACTACCTACCCAGTAACCTATTTAGAATATAAAAAATATCTTGATAAATCAATAATAATCACTTGATTTTTTATTTTTTTAAGGTTATTCTCTACTGTACATGGCAAAGTCAAAATTTTCGGAAAATTTAATAAAACTTAAATGTTCTGTTTGTAAAAGAATTAATTATTATACTCGTAAGAACAAAAAAACTAACGAGAAAAAATTAGAACTTTCCAAACATTGCAAGTGGTGCAGGAAACACACTAAGCATGTTGAGATAAAAAAATAATCCCAATGGGATTATTTTTTTATTGCGGGCTTTCAAATCCTAGAGTGGAACACCATACAAACAATGGTTCTTAAATGGAATAGTGTTTTTGAAGGATTTAATATACTTAGTTAATTTAATAAACTTGCCCTGGTTCAACATAAAATCTCAATTATAAAGAATTTATAAACTTGTCAATTTCTTTAAAAGAAGAAAGTGTAATTACTTTATGTTTATGGAGTTCAATAATCTCAGTTGGCGTGAGTTTACCTTTTCTGTATCCAAGATGATGTTTTTTATATAGAACATGCTTCATTAGTTTTAATAACCCCCCGATGTTGTCAATAACTTTACCACTTCTCTCAAAATATCTTTTTATGAGAACCAGCCACTGAATTAGTATGTTTTTATATCTAAGGTGAATAATTATATCCGCAGAATCTAGTCCAAGTATAATTAAATGCCTCGTAGTACCTTCAATAATCCATCTCTCATTTTGAAAGATTTTTGAGATAGTATTAATACTTTCTTGTCTGTCTCGTAATTTTGAAAACTTTACTTCGTAATAAAAATCATCAGTTGAATAATGTTGTATTCCTAATTTTGTGGAAATTTTTGAAGCAAGCGAAGACTTACCCCTGCCAGCGTCTCCAACAATGAGTATTCTGTTTAGAGCTTCTTTTTTCATGATTTTTAGAATGCGGGCGCTGAGGGAATCGAACCCCCGACAGCGGTTTTGGAGACCGCAGGTATACCACTTACCTAAGCGCCCAACATCTTAAAGATAAACAAAATTTATCATTTTTTCAATTCTATATAAAGCAAAACGCCCTGGTGAATACCAAGCGCGTTTTATGGGTGCTGCTTATCCCGTTAGACGTGCGAAGCGCTGTTTTTTGGGATGGTTGTAAAATGTGCGAGTTGAGCGGAGGCACGCCGGGGTTTTGAGGCCCGACGTGCCTCCGGTTGCGGATGTTTTACCAGAGCTGGCCGTGGGTGTTTCGACGAGGCTCGGGGCGGATCATCACCGATCTTCCCTGGCTTACCGCCTCAGGAATTCCAGCGAACAGGTTGTCGATCCTGTGGTTGCCCTTGATCTTGTTGGGGACAGGGACGACGATGGCCAGATGACCATCGGGCTCGGTGTCAACCGGATCGATTCTGACTTCGATTCGATGGGTGCCCATCACAGGGACCATTCTCTTGATTCTCTCCATCGCGGCGCCAAGGGTGTACATCCTTGGCGTCACTCCGACCCCAAACTCCGTTACGCAGACCACTCTGTTCATGTTTTCCTTTCCTGTCCCGACGCAGTCGGGACGGTAGTGGGAGAGCCACCTCTCTCCCGTTCACTTCTTGCGGATTGATGTTGGCCACGTTCCGTATTCTACACTGACGATACCCTCCTTCTTTGTTATGTGCGAAAGGATAACTATATCATATAAATTTAAAATGGTCAATATAACTGTGGATAAGTACAATCTGTTGAAAGTTAGAGGTTAAAAGTTTAAAGTAAATATGTATGATAGAAACCAACGAACAACTAATTCAAGAACTTATTGATTTTGGATATTTAAAAAATGAGCGTTTGATAGACGCTTTTAAAAACATAGACAGAAAAGATTTTATTCAGGAAGCGTCAAAAGATTTAGCATATATAAACGAACCTCTGGCTATTGGATATAACCAAACAATCTCTCAGCCATTGACGGTTGCTTTTATGTTAGAGCTTTTGGATTTAAAAGAAGGGGATAATGTTTTGGAAATCGGCGCAGGTTCCGGATGGCAAACGATGTTAATTGCTCATATGATAAGCAATACGGGGAATATAACCGCAATAGAGGTTATTCCAGAGTTCAAAGAAATGGCAGAAAAAAATATTTCTAAACACGTGAACGAAGTTTTTAATAATATTAAATTAATTTTAGGGGACGGTTCAAAAGGGTTTGAAGAGAATTCTCCTTACGACAAAATTATTTCAGCCGCTACTTGTGATGAAATTCCAACTAGTTGGAAAGAACAATTAAAAATAGGAGGCAGGATTGTGACTCCGGTTAAAAATAGCATCGTAGTTTTGGACAAAACCGCTAAAAACGACTTTATAGAGAAGTCGTTCCCTGGGTTTTCATTTGTGCCTTTGGTTATTGGGTAGATATTAGGTTAAATAGTGAAATTTTTTTGCCGTTTATGCGGCTTTTTAATT
>Ga0172379_10010168_pt1 | contig 11452 bp, 13 predicted proteins | sample GrowelOW334metaG_FD_119756 | JGI IMG/M metagenome (GOLD analysis project Ga0172379, IMG submission 119756) | Groundwater microbial communities from an aquifer near a municipal landfill in Southern Ontario, Canada - Groundwater well OW334 metaG | ecosystem: Environmental > Aquatic > Deep... | reverse complement strand
ACAATGATTAGCGGCCCCTGACAAGTTATTCCGGTTCTTAATCAAAGCGCTATCTTCGTTGGCATCGTCATCGGCTCCTCGACGTATGAACAATACGCCTGCGTCGCCTCTTCCTCGCCGTCTCGATATCATCTATTAAGAACCGGGATTATGAATCCGGCCGCTGGCCATCCTGCAAATTCACATTGACACCCCGCCTTTCCTTAGTTAAGATCAAACAAATTTGCACATCTACTAATATGATTGAAGGAGAACAGTTATGAAGAGATCGTTTGTCGGTTTATGCATCACCCTTATGCTCATCCTGTGCTTTACCGCCGTAGCCTCGGCAGGGCCCACCATCGATGGGATATTGAAGAAAAAAGTTCTCGTTATCGGAACCTCGGCCAGCTATCCGCCCCTGTCATACAAGACGAAAAACGGCACGGTGTTAGGTCTTGATATCGATCTGGCAAAGATCATGGCCACGAGTATGGGGGTCAAGCTAAAGATAGAAGTCATCCCCTTTGATGAGCTTATCCCTGCCCTCGAAAAAGGAAGAATCGACATGATCCTGTCCTGCATGACCATTACCCCGGACCGGAACCTCCGCATCGCCTATGTGGGTCCTTACTTCCTTTCCGGTCAGGCCCTGCTGACGACCAAGGATATTGCCTTAAATATCAACGGTCCTGCGGATGTGAACAACCCGAAGTTCAGCATCGCCGTGCCCCGGGGAACGACGACGGAGATGATTGCCAAGAAGATGCTTCCACAGGCGAAACTGGTGATTGTCAAATCCAATGATGAGGCCTTGGATCTCCTGAAATCAAAATCCGTCAAGGCCATGATGTCGGATTACCCATATGTCATGGTTGAGGCCTTCCGTTACAAAGACAAGGGTTTTGTCGCAAATCCGCCTTTCAGCACCGAGCCGATCGGCATCGGTGTGCGCCAGGACGACCCCCTCCTAGTCAACTGGATTGGAAACTTCCTGAACATGCTCAATAATGACGGGCTCCTCAAGCTCCTGACCCAGCGCTGGGTCAACGATTCTTCATGGATCGCGGATCTTCCGTAGGTATTGATTCGTCAGTTAGATTTCGGCACAACTGTGACAAATAATTTTTACCCCGCCGCCCTGGCCCTCCCCTGAAAGGGAGGGGCGGGAGTAGGATGGGGCTATATGCCCCACCCCCTTTGCCAAAGGGAGGTAAGGTGGTATTTTCATAACTTTGTTGTGCCCGCCTCGGGCATGGTTGTTAGTCCTTGATGAGAGCGGGTCAGTATTTCCTCGCAGGAGACGTCCATGAAGAAACGAGCGATTACCACCGAAGGTGTTCCGGCTATCGGGCCCTATTCCGCCGCCGTTGAAGCGGGGCCTTTTGTCTTTATCTCCGGACAGATTCCCCTTGTGGCGGAGACAGGAAAGCTTGTTGACGGCGATATCCGGGCGGCGACGGAACAGGCCATGAAGAACCTGGCAACCGTCTTGGCATCGTCAGGCCTGACGATGGAGCACGTAGTTAAAACAACTATTTATCTTGCCGATATGGCAGACTTTCCCGCCGTAAATGACGTCTATGGCCGCTATTTCAAGGCTGATTTTCCGGCCCGGGCCACCGTCCAGGTCGCCGCCCTGCCCCGGGGGGCAAAGATCGAAATCGATGCCGTCGCCTTTAAAGTTCGATGTCCGATGGGATCCTGAAGATAATGCGGATTTGTTTCAACTGTAGGCAAGACATCGACGTAGCGGGAAAGGTCGGCAGAAGAGAGGTCTGCTCCGGCTGTGGAAAGGACCTCCACGTCTGCCGGAACTGCCGCTTCTACGACCCCCAAGCCTATAATGCCTGTCATGAGCCCCAGGCGGAAAGAGTGCTCGACAAGGACCGGGGCAATTTCTGCGATTATTTTTCCTTCCGGGAAGCGGCGCCGGAGACGGGTCGGCCGGCGGCCGAGCCGGCGGCAAAAGAAAAGCTGGCGGCGCTGTTCAAGTAGTGGCTTCCGGCAGGGGCTGGACCCACTTTTTCTTGTCTCCATCATAGAACCACTTGTCCGGGAAGCCGCGACGCCTGATGAAGGTGGGGTTCCTTGACCAGGAAATCATATCCTCGTAGGCCTGATGAAGTTTTCTGAAGATTTCCGAGTCTCCCCCCACATCAGGATGGTGGATCTTGGCCTGCTGGCGGAAGGAGTTCTTGATGAGCTGTTTCAGCGCCGGGGAAAAGAGATCGGAGCGTTCGAGGTTCAGGATCAGAAGGGTCGTTTTTTTTACGGAAGAAAAGGTGGTGATGATCGGTTTGACCGACGTGAGGGGCTTGTAATTCCGCACCGCCTGCTCCAGGACGTGTTGCGAAGCCAGAAAACGTTTGTTGGTTCTCCTCTTTTCCGCCCACCACCGCTCCCCCAGGATGTCGGCCATGCGGCTGAAATCGTCGGCCGGTTTTTTACCCGGCGAGCGGGGATACAGGAAGCTGAATATCTCCGAGGACCCATAGGGCAGAATATCCATCATGATCAGGTTTTCGGAGAAGGAAAAGGTTCCGCAACGGGTATTCAGTACCTCGACGAGGCCCATCCGGGCATCGAGTCTCAAGCGGAGCTTCTGGCGGCATTCTACTGAACAATAGCGGCGTCTTCCAATGTTTTCCGTAGTTCCGCAGGACAGACAGCGGTATCTGGTCCTTTTGTGTTCATGGGGAATGAGGGCGGTTGCTTTGATCATCTTTACATCATATCATAAATCAGCGTGCCTTCAACCGGCGAATGATTCTGGTCGTCAGATTGGCGCGGATTTCCCCCGGCAGGACAAATAGCCATGGATATCAATTCCTTGTCCTTAACGGGGATGTGCGTATTCAGGTTCATGATCGCTCTTTTTAGGTGTTTTTATGATTGCCAAGGCTTATGCCCCAAGCACTACCAACTGTCAACAGGAAAGCTGTATGAAAATTAAAATTTGTGGTAGTCTATACGTAAGATTAGCGTTTTGGAAAAGGAGGTCTCAATAATATGTTCCAGATTGCATCATACGAAACGTATCAGGATGGCCAGATCATTATCGAAGAGGGCAGTTATGGGGACTGGATCTATCAGATCGATGAAGGGGCCATTGAGATTTCCAAAATGATTGACGGCACGAAGGTAATCATCGATATCCTGCAAGAAGGGGAAATTTTGGGGGAGCTGGCCTATATCACCAAACTGCCCCGGACGGCCACCGCTACTTCTATCGGCCGGACGGTGGTCGGGATTATTGACCGCAATTTCTTCGATCACGAGTTCAATAAGATTCCCGCTGATTTCCAGAGGATTTTCAAGGCCGTCGCCTTGCGCCTCAAACGAACGACGGAGACCATTGCCAAGGCCAAGGTGAGCTGAAAATCAGAAATCGGGACTAGCACCCGTGCCCGGCGCGGGCACAACGAAGCATGAAAATTCCCCCTACCCCCCGTGGTAGGGGGAATTTTCATATGAAGACCCAGGGAATTCCTGCTTGAGATTTTTCTTGACACTTCACAAAGATCCATATATTTAGTATACGAACTATGAGAGAGTGACCCATGGCAAAAAAAGCATACGAAGACTGTATCCTGTTTCTTCTCTCCAAGGCCTTTCAGAAGGCCCATGGAAAATTCAAGAAACGCTTTCAGACTTATGGACTGACACCGTTGCAGGGTCTTGTGCTCACGGCTGTTTCTGAAGAAGAAGGATTGTCGGCGGGAGAGATAGGAAAATTGCTGGTCCTGGATCAGGCCACTCTTTCCGGCATTCTGGAACGCCTCGGCGAGGCGGGATGGATTATCAAAGAAATTGCGGAAGAGGACAAAAGGTACCTGCGCATTTACCTTACTCCCAAGGCCAGAGAGCTGACCGGTACCATTATCAGGGAGCGGGATGAAGCCAATGAGGAAATCATGAGCGGCCTCCGGCTTGAAGAAAGGTTGCTCCTGAAGCGGATGCTTACGGATCTCCAGCGGTAGTTTTTTTAGTATAATGCTTAGTATACGAAACACAGGAGGGATTATGGGCAAGGAAGATATCAGGAATTACGCCATGAATTTGGGGGCCGATGCGGTCGGCTTTGCCTCGATAGAGGATTACCGGTCGAAGAAATCGCCGGATCCCAAGATGATCCTACCGACGGTAAAATCCCTGGTAGTGATAGCATACCGGGAACTTGACGGTTCCGTGGAGAGCGCGAACAGCCGGACCTGCATGTCCGGGCGGATGGCCATTATGGAGCTTTCTCAGAAAAACGTCTATCTGTTGGGCCGCTACATCGAGGACAAGTACCACGTCAAAACGGCACCGGTCCTCCTCTCCTATCCCCTCGACATGGGACCGGGGGTTATGGGGCTGATCGGGGACATATCGCTACGTCATGCCGCTGTCGCCGCCGGACTGGGGGTCTTCGGCCGGAACAACCTCGTCCTCCATCCCCGCTTCGGGAGCCGGATCCTCTTCACAGCCCTCTTGACGGAACTTGATCTTCCCTCCGATCCCCCGGTAACGGAGGAACTCTGCAACGACTGTGGGCTCTGCGTAGAAAACTGCCCGGCCAAAGCGTTGGAGGTGGAAGGTCAAACGGATGCCCTGAAGTGCCTGCGCATCTCCCAGCCCTGGGGCATCGGAGGAACCATCGGCTTTGTCCTCAAGTTTACGAAGGCCCCGCCGGAAAAGCAGAAGGAAATGCTCATGGACCCCCAGTTCCTAAAACTCTACCAGGCCTCGTTTATCGGCTTCCAGTATGACTGCTTCAACTGCCTGGCCGGTTGCCCCGCCGGTAGCCGACTGTGAACGGTCGACAGAGGAAATGATCGGCTGCGGGGGCGATAGTCTACGACTGGATCGTTTTCCCCTGCAGCTTGTTCCAGGTGCTTTCCGAGTACCAGATATCGACGAATTCCAGGAGCGAGTCCTTTTCACGCTTTTTGATCTCGTCTGCCAGGGGCTTTCTCAGCAGGTGTTTGATGCTTCTGAAGGCAACGCCATCCTTTGCGGCAAATTGTTCAGCAACGACCCGCGCATTCGCCTCCAGGTCTGTCTCCGTGCTGACTTGATGTATAAGACCGAGCTGAAAGGCTTCCTCGGCGGCATACATGGCGCCGTTGTAAACGGCCGTTTCCGCGTTCTTCTGTCCCAGCCAAAGCTTAATGATCTCGACGCTGCCGGCGAACAATGAAGACCCGAAGTTGATTTCATTGAGGGATATCTTCGCTTTTCCTGAAACCATGATCCGGTAATCACAGGCGATGGCGATCATGCAACCGCCTGCCATCGTATGACCGTTGAGTGCGGCAATGACCGGTTTCGAAAACAGGAAAAGCTCACCATAGAAATCCGTGAATTTGGTGAGGTAACGAAGGAAATCGTCTTTCTTGTACTTTAGAAACTCCGGGATATCGAAGCCGTAGGTAAAGAACTTCCCCTGCCCTGAAATGATGACAGCCTTGGTTTGGGCGTCGTCGGCAAGCTCTTGGAAGCAAGCCGTCAATTCGTCGATGACGAATTCATTGATCGCGTTCACCTTTCCCCGCGATAGGATAACCTTGGCAATGCCTTCTGTTTTTTCTACCCTGACAAAATCCATAATCCCCTCCTCCTTGTTTTTTATACTTCAAATAGTTTCCTGGGACTGGTCGTCAGAATTTCGTTTCCAGTCCCCTTGATCAGGATCATATCTTCCAACTTAACTACTCCCAGATCCTCATCCAGCATATGCAGATCCAAGGCAATGACATAACCTTCCTCCACCGGGAAATGATCGTACTCGGAGGGAATGGGGGGTTCGTTCAACTCCAGGCCGATGCCGTGACCGATCAAGCGGGATCTCTTGCCGCCGCCGAAATGCTGGAACTGGTCTTGCCGTCCCAGTTCAGCGGCTTTTTTGACGGCCATCCGGTAAATGTCATGGCAGGCGGTTCCGGGCCTGATGTCGGCGATGAGCTGATCGGCGATCGCCTGTAGGTCGTCGTACATGGAATGAATTTCTTTTCCGGCCTTCCCCACGCAATACGTCCGTGTCTGATCGGCATGATAGCCATTTACGAGGGTAGGAATATCAACAATGACGATGTCCCCGGCATTTATTACTCTTTGCGAGGGACCCGCCGGAACGGCGGGGCTCAACCCCACGCCGGTAATGGTGTAAACGACGCCGCTGATCTTGAAAAGGTTGGGACCTGAGGCGATAGGGCCGCGGCTCATGAAAAAATCGGGCTGGCGAATGAAGAAGATACCCTCATGACCCGCCAGGCGGTGGGCGTTTTCCACGGCGGCGGCAAGCTCCAGTTCCGTTATCCCTTCCTTTAAAGACGCAAGGACCGCTTCATGACCGGCGTGAATGGCCTGGCAGGCTTTCCTGAGCTGCTCAATTTCCCCCGGGGTCTTTGTCTTTCGCTGTTCCAGAACAAACGGAGAGATATTGATAAAATCGCATCCGGGAAAGAGTTTCTTGATGTTCAGAAATTGCTCCGCCGTTAAAATATCCAGTTCCACCCCGATCTGGCTGCCGGACGGTTGCATCCTCTTTAAGAAAGCCCAGGAAATCTTGTCCAGTCGTCTTTCTTCTTTCACCCTTTCTTTCGGGATAAAAATATCGTTGAGGGCGAAATCCAGACCGTTCCGAATGTACAGGGTGTATTCGTCAGGCAGGACGACAAGATGAGACGGCTGGGCCGTCCCGGTGAAGTAAAGGATATTCCGGGAATAACCGATCAGGGCGCCCCCTAATCCCTGATCGACAATCTGCCTTTGCAGGATCTTTAACCTTTTCACCCGTTCCATAACATCATCACCTCCTATGCATTGAGAAGCGGCGAATTATTCTGGCGGATTGTATCAGATCTTGAATATGCCGCTTCCTGCGGTTATATTATTAGCAATGTTAACCGATGGGGAAAACAGATGGATAGGGGGGATCGGGATATTGAAGCATGAGCATTCTTTGGAGATGGGTGACTTATATACATGGGATAGGTTGCGCAGGTGTTTTAAACGTCTTCATTTTGGCCGACTTCCCTCCGGAAGAACGCTATCGATTTTGCCGCACAAGAGGCCGGGATTTTATAGACCCCCCTTTCATACCTGGACAAGGTTTGACGTGTGATGCCCAGAACTTTGGCAAGATCTTCCTGACGCAAATAAAAGCGGGAGCGCAGTTTTTTCAAGATAGCCGGATTTGCCGTCACGACGCCTGCATCCCGGGGAACGCTGTCACTTTCGATCGACTCCTTTTGACGGCGAATGAGTCCTTTGACAGGTCCTTTCTCCCTCTTTGCAGATATCCTTTTCGCCATTTTCCAGAGTTTTTCGGAAAGCTTGACGGTAACTGGCGTTTCAAGCCATTCCTTCATATATCCCCTGGTCCGGCTGATGGGTTCCTGCAAATCATCATCTTCGATGATGCCAATTTCCGTGAGTCGTTCATGGGCCTTGAAAAAGGCATCCACGGTGTGGCCGGGATGGCGCCAATTAACGTCGTCTCCACAGAAATCGAGGATGCTCCGGGGTGTTGCCCTTGGTAAGGCCCCTTTTTTGCCGGCGACCGTTCCGATCAGGGTCCAGTAAGTGCCCAACTTCTTTGTGAAGGCCTCGTGGTAGGGGCTGAGGTGAAGAAGGGCTTTGCTGTAATAGCCTATCCAGAACAGTCCATCCACATTCAGGAAGTGAGACAATGCCTGACCGCAACGGAACCGGAATGCGGACCAGACGCTTTCCTGCTGCCGGTATTCCACGTCAAGAATATCGAGCAGCCGGTCCGGCCTTTCTTTCCCAAAGGTGACAACTCCCCCGGTTTGATAGTCCCTCCAGGTCATGGACAAACGAAGATCGGCAAGGCGCAGCACTTCCTCCTTGAGATCAGCGTACAGGTTTTTCGATCTGCCGTGACGGATACGGACATCCCGCATCCCCGCCATCTCCTCCAGAGTGATGCGGGCAATACCAGTCCGGGGGTCGTCAAGCCGGGCAATACACGACATGAGCATCAGGAACACATCTGCCGATTCCACCGAAAGGTTTCGTACCGTATTCCTCAAGCTGCCGGAATAGATAAAACCGAGGCGGGGGGTATAGTACATGGCGATGGTGGGATGAAAGCGCCGAGAATAATCGGGCGGGGGCTCACAAAAAAAGGTAATGCTGCCCGCTCTTGTTTCGTAGGGATAAAAGGGGCGGCCAAAGTTATCCGCTTGCCATCTGGATTTTGGTCCACCGGCATAAATAGCCCGCAGAGTGGAGTGAATAACGGGACTGACGGGAAAGGGCAGCTTCCCCCTTATGATTGGATGACTTACGATTCTGCCCTTGGCAGGATACACCTGAGGATGATCAATGCCTGGTATCCGGGAAGGTGTCTTTTTCTCCATTCATTATCCCCATCATTCCTGATTGCCGATGCCTCCGGTCGTCACTATATGCGATAAAGACCCCTTTATTTAAATAATCAGGCGATGGTCACCTCCGGACAGAGATAGACGTCCTGGATGGCCTGGAGGATGTCCACCCCCTCCTTCATCGGGCGCTGGAAGGCCTTGCGGCCGGAGATGAGGCCCATGCCCCCGGCCCGCTTGTTGATGACCGCCGTCCGCACCGCTTCGGCAAGGTCGTTTTCCCCCTCCGAGGCCCCGCCGGAATTGATCAGTCCCGCCCGGCCCAGATAACAGTTGATGACCTGGTAACGGGTCAGATCGATGGGATGGGCCGTCGCCAGTTCGGAATAGACCCGGGGATCGGTTTTTCCGAATTTGACCGCCGGATAGCCGCCGTTGCAATCCGGCTGTTTCTGTTTGACGATGTCGGCCTGGATGGTCGCCGCCAGGTGATTGGCCTGTCCGGTCAGGTCCGCCGCCGTGTGGTAATCCTTCCCATCCTTGATGAAGGCGGGATTGCGGAGATAGGCCCAGAGAACCGTAACCATACCTAATTCGTGCGCCAGGGAGAAGGCCGCGGAGATCTCCCGAAGCTGCCGACTGCTCTCCTCGGAACCGAAATAAATCGTCGCCCCGATTGCGGCGGCCCCCATGTCGAAACACTGTTTCACGTTGGCAAAGAGAAATTCGTCATACTTGGCAGGATAGACAAGGAGATCGTTGTGGTTGATCTTCACGATAAACGGAATCCGGTGGGCGTACTTTCTCGACACCGCCCCCAGGACGCCGAGGGTCGAGGCGACGGCGCTGCATCCTCCCTCGATGGCGAGCTTCACGATATTTTCCGGATCGAAGTAGATGGGATTCGGGGCAAAAGAAGCGGCGGCGCTGTGTTCGATCCCCTGATCCACGGGGAGGATGGACAGATACCCCGTCCCGGCGAGGCGGCCGTGATCAAAGAGAAGCTGCATGTTCCGCAGCACGTTGACCGGTCTGTCCGTGGGAATAAAGATCCTCTCGATGAAGTCCGGACCGGGAAGATGCAAATTCTCCTTGGGGAAAATACACCGATGATTGAGCAGCCCTTTGGCGTCTTTACCCAACAAATTCATGATTTTTGCGTACATGTTCTATCTCCTTCAATAAAAAATCCTATTTTTGCGAGAACGCCAAATCTACCCACCCGGTGGTACTCATGTTAGGGAGATAAGCGGGGGATGTCAAGCAGGAATATGTGCCACTTGCTTGTTTTTCTGATGGTTATCATTAAGGCGAGATGGGGATGAAAAAGGCAGGCAGCGCCAGGGTGTTTTTTTACTTCACCTTTTTGACAAGATCGTTTAAGGAGGAAGGTATCAATTCAAGAGGGACGAAAAAGGCATGATTGAATTCTACAAGATGAGCGGCAGCGGCAATGATTTCATCCTCATTGACAACCGGCAGCGCCAGGTGGAGGCGGCAATTGGCGCCATGTCCGTCGTGGACTTCGTCCAGGCGGTCTGCGCACCCAAGATCTCCGTCGGGGCGGATGGTTTGATCCTGATCCAGGAGTCGTCAAAGGCCGATTTCGGCTGGCGTTTTTTCAACGCCGACGGTTCGGAAGTGGAGATGTGCGGCAACGGCGGCCGTTGCGCTGCCCGCTTTGCCTTTCTCAAGGGCATTGCCAAAGAGAAGTTGTCTTTCGAAACGGTCGCCGGGATCATTGACGCCGAAGTGAAGGGAGATACGGTAAAGCTCCGGCTGACCGACCCTTTCGACCTGCGAACCGACGAGACAATCGCTATCGACGGCCGGGATTATGCCGTTAACAGCATCAACACCGGCGTTCCCCACGTTGTCTTCTATGTGGAGGACCTGGATGCCTTTGATGTGTTTTACATCGGCAGGAACATCCGCTACCACGATAATTACCAGCCCCGGGGAACGAATGCGAACTTTGTCAAATCCCTGGACCGTCGCAACATGATGGTGCGGACCTATGAGCGGGGGGTGGAAGACGAGACCCTGGCCTGTGGCACCGGTTCCGTGGCGTCGGTCCTCATTTCCGCGGCGAAGGGGCTGGTGGACTCCCCTGTCGCTGTCCAGGTAAAAAGCGGTGAGAAATTGAATATATATTTTGAAAGAACATCCACGGGATTTGAAAAAATTTACCTTGAAGGCAGAGCGAAAGTTGTCAATGAAGGGCGTCTTTGGGACGAAGCCTACAACAAATAAAAGGAGAGAGACTGTGCAAATTGCCGACCGTTTGACTAAAATTCCCCCCTATCTGTTTATGGAGTTGAGAAAGAAGATCGCCAAGGCCAGGGCCGAAGGCGTCGATGTGATCAGTCTTGCCATCGGCGATCCCGTTGAAGCGACACCGAAAACGATAATTGATGAGCTGTGCCGAACAGCATACGATCCGGCCAACCACCGCTATCCGACGGACGAGGAAAAAGGGATGCTCTCCTTTCGCCAGGAGGTGGCCCGGTGGTACCAGGACCGTTACGGCGTGACCCTGGACCCGGGAAGTGAGATCCTGGGGCTCATCGGTTCAAAGGAGGGCTGCCATCACTTTATTTTGGCCCGCATCAATCCCGGTGATATTGTCCTCATGACCGATCCCGGCTACCCGGCCTACCGGTCCAGTATTCTCATGGGGGGAGGGGAGCCGTACAATGTTCCCATCCTCGCTAAAAACGACTATCTCCCCGTTTTGTCGGATATTCCGACAGACATCGCCAAAAATGCCCGGGGCATGTTTCTCAATTATCCCAACAATCCCACAGGGGCCTGCGCCACAAAGAAGTTTCTCAATGACCTGGTCGCCTTTGCCAAACAGTACGATATCGCCGTCTGCTACGACAACCCCTACAGCGAAATCCTCTTTACCGGCCAGGAGCGCATCAGCTTCCTCATGGCGCCGGGGGCAAAAGACGTCGGCATCGAGCTGAATTCCCTGTCCAAACCCTTCAACATGTGCGGCTGGCGGCTGGGGATGGCCTGCGGCAATGCCGACCTGATTGCCGCCATCAGCAAGGTGAAGGAAAACACCGATTCCGGCATCTTCAACCCCATCCAGTTTGCCGGCATCCATGCCCTGAAGGAAGAGGGTTCTT
>Ga0172379_10010167_pt1 | contig 11454 bp, 8 predicted proteins | sample GrowelOW334metaG_FD_119756 | JGI IMG/M metagenome (GOLD analysis project Ga0172379, IMG submission 119756) | Groundwater microbial communities from an aquifer near a municipal landfill in Southern Ontario, Canada - Groundwater well OW334 metaG | ecosystem: Environmental > Aquatic > Deep... | reverse complement strand
CTTAATTCCTCGAACAACCTTGCCCCGAACGACGGAGATTCTTCACCTGAAGGAGAAGTGTTTGTAGGAACAAGCACTGCGGGTCCGTATCAAGCCGTTACGGGAAACCGGAACGTCGTAGTCCTTTCCAAAGTAAGTTCCATCACCAATGCCGATCCGAATGCCAACGGAACCGCGATTCCCACTGGCTCGCAGCGCGCCATTAGCCAGTTCAAGTTTTCGGCCTATTCCCACTCAAACAGCAAAAACGGCATGAATAAGGTCGGCTTGAACGGGATTATTTATAACGTGAACGCCGCCAACGTTCTGATCGATGGCAGCGCCTTCAAGATTTACAACAAGGCCGATGCCGTGACCAAAGCTTCCTGCATTGTCAGGAATTCCAACGGAACCGTTATGACCGGATCCGTCACGGGAATGTTCTCGGTCGAGTGTTCCGGCCTGCTTTCGACTGCCGTAAACACATTGGTCGATCCGGGAACCGATTCGACTTTCGTACTGGAGACCAGCGTCATCAATTCGAAAATCGATAACAGTCAGATGTCGATACTTCAGGTCTCGCTCCAGAATTTCGGCCAGATCGATCTGACCACGTTCGGCGTTTCGTCCAGTCACATGGAATGGCAAGACCAGGACAATGGATCTTCGCCGACCTTCCGCTGGATCGAGTATCCGGAAACTGTCATCAACGGCACGACGTATCAGGATTAAATTAATTCGTGAGCATCATGAGATCGGGCGTTCCGCATCTGCTGAGCGCCCTTTCTTATTTACCGACAATGCTCCTGTCTTCGCCCAATTAGCCCTTCCAAAGAAAGCATAGTTTCCCTATACTGCCGCGGCTGGATTGATTTTTAAGGCAATCCGTTTTTCTAACTAACTTATGGACCTGAAAAATGTACGGAACATCGGAGTGATCGCCCACATCGACGCCGGAAAAACCACGACGAGCGAGCGGATCCTTTTTTATACCGGAAAGAACTACAAGATCGGAGAAGTCCACGAAGGGGAGGCGACCATGGACTGGATGGAGCAGGAGCGCGAGCGCGGCATCACCATCACTTCCGCGGCGACCCAATGCATCTGGAAATCCAAGTTTCTCGGCAAAGATACGACCACGACGATCAACCTGATCGATACTCCGGGGCACGTGGATTTCACTGCCGAAGTCGAGCGCTCGCTTAGGGTTCTGGATGGCGGCGTGGTGGTCTTCGACGGATCGCAGGGTGTCGAGCCGCAGTCCGAGACCGTCTGGCGGCAAGCCGACAAATACTCGGTTCCGCGTCTGGCGTTCATCAACAAAATGGACAAGATCGGCGGCGATTTTTTCATGTCGCTTAAAAGCATCCACGACCGTCTTTCCAAAAATGCCGTGGCGATCCAGCTGCCGGTCGGGGCCGAGAGCACCTTCAGCGCCGTTATCGATCTGATCGAAGAGGAAATGGTGACTTTCGAAGGTGAGCACGGTGAAAAGCACGTTAATCACCCGATCCCGGCGGATATGAAAGCCGACGTCGAGAAATACCGGGCTATCCTGATGGAAAAGGCCGCTGAGGGTGCCGGTGAGGAATTACTGGATAAGTACCTGACGCACGGCAAACTCGAGAAAGAGGATCTGAAACTGGCAATCCGGCAGGGGACGATCCGCGGGAAGACTTTCCCGGTACTCTGCGGTTCATCGCTCAAGAACATGGGAGTCCAGCTCGTACTGGATGATGTCGTGAACTACCTGCCTTCGCCGCTCGAATCGCGTCCGATCAAAGGAAAGAATGCGGATAAAGATGAGGAAATCATTCTCAAACCGGAGAACACCGAGCCGCTGACCTGTCTGGCGTTCAAGATCGCCACTGATCCATTTGTCGGTAAGCTCACGTTCATCCGCGTGTATTCCGGCGTGCTGAAAACCGGAACCTACGTCTATAACTCGAGGAACGGTCGCAAGGAACGGATCGGGCGGATCGTGCGCATGCACGCCAACCATCGGACTGAAATCGACCAGATCGAAGCCGGTGACATCGGTGCAGCTATCGGGCTCAAAGAAACCCGGACCGGCGATACGCTCTGTGACGATGGCAAGCTTATTCAGCTTGAGAACATCACATTCGCCGAACCGGTTATCTCCATAGCCATTGAACCGAAAACCAAGGCTGACCAGGAGAAACTGGGCATCGCCTTGCAGAAACTTGCCGAAGAAGATCCGACGTTCAGAGTTCGGACTGACGAGGAGACCGGTCAGACCATTATCTCCGGTATGGGAGAGCTCCACCTGGATATCATCATGGACCGTATGCGCCGCGAATTTAAAGTAGAGAGCAACTCAGGTGCGCCGCAGGTCGCTTATCGCGAGACGATCCAGAAACCGATCGAACATGAGTCCAAGTACATCAAACAAACCGGTGGCCGCGGCCAGTACGGGCACGTTGTCTTCCGGCTTATACCGCAGCAGCCAGGCAAGGGCTATGAATTCGACAACCAGGTCGTCGGCGGCCGTATTCCGCGGGAATACATCGTTCCCTGCGACAAGGGTTTCCAGGAGGGCTTGAGCCGCGGAGTTCTGGCCGGGTATCCGCTTGTGGACGTGAAGGTGGAGCTCTTGGACGGCAGCTACCACGATGTCGACTCCTCCGAAATGGCGTACAAGATCTGTGCATCCATCGGAGCCCAGGACGCAGCCAAAAGAGCCGATCCGGTGCTGCTCGAACCGATCATGAAGGTCGAGGTCGTGGTTCCGGAAGAGTACTTCGGTGACGTTATGGGAGACATCAGCGCGCGCCGCGGGTTCATAAAGGATACGGGCAGCCGCGGTATGGCCAAGACGATCATGGCCGAGGTGCCGCTGGCCTCGATGTTCGGCTATGCAACCGAGCTTAGGTCCATGACCCAGGGTCGTGCCAGTTACTCCATGGAGCCCAGCCACTACGCGAAAGTTCCGAAGAATGTTGCCGAGGAAGTTGTTGCGGCCAGGCAGGGGGGAAAATAGATTCGCGAAAGGAAACCTAGCGGTTTCCTCTCGCGGGCTCTCTTTCCCTTTAGCGGTGCGCTCCAGCGGCGGGGCCCACCTTCGGCACCCGTCGCTTCGCGCAGCTTTTTAAAACTACAAATTAAGTTGGCGAGAAGTTTTTGGTCCAGGAAGGTGTGCGCTATGGCTTCAGAATGCCAATAGTAGGTTGTTTTATTGACAAAATATATAAAGAATTGTAAATTAATAAAAGAGCCATGGACTAAAGGCTCACGTTCTTTCCAAGGATGGATCGTCCACGGGTCACTCTTGTTGGAGATTCCTATGATCCGGATCTCGTGTGTCGCCTTGCTGGCCGGTTATGCCGGCGAGAAGGCTTGGATGGCTTACATGGTCGATCTAAACTCATCCAACTGGTGGATGGGGCTGGGTCTCATGTCGGTTGTCCTGGTTGGCGCAGTGAGTAACCAATTGTTCAGTCTGAAAAGGACCATACTTTCCGTCGCAAGCGGAATCGTTTTGGTCCTGGTAGGACTGCTTGGTTACAGTGTTGCCACCCTATGAAGATCCTGATCGCCGGCAGGAAAGAACTCCCGTTACTCCAGACCCGGAGTGACGGGTTCATTTGTTGTAATAACAGCGCAATTAACCTATATTAATGTCAAGCACTTGTAGTGCTGTGTTCCTTCAGCAATTGGCCCGGATCGTGATTCCAGATTAGGAGGATAACCATGAGTGTGTTGATCGAGATCTTACGTTGGGAGTTGGGTGCAGGTGTTGCTTTAGGGATCCTCTTCTGCGCTTGTTGGGGAGGAGAAGCGTTCTCCTTCAACAGGCAATGTGCCGTGGTTGAAACTGACGCGCGGCGTTATGAGTGGTGGGATGCCCTATGCAGGAACTTTACGAGGATGGAGAACCAGCTCATAGGCTTGCTGGTTCTCGCGCTGATCCTGTTCCTCGTCACGGCAGTCATCTTCGTTGCTTTGACCACATGGTTTCCACCATCCTGGTCATGATCCCGGCTCTATGAACCGAATGCTGCAGGAAAAGCCTCTGTCCCGTTCAGGATGGGGGCTTTCCGTAAGCCAAAAAAAGCATGAAAATAATACCAACGAGATAATACATTGACATGCCTACGTTCGGCGAATATACTGAGCCCGTAATAAGGTTTCTTTCGTTGAAGTTTGAGTCTTTGGCCGAGCTTCGGCCTGCAGGCACTCCTTCTCGTTTACCGCTTACCGATCATCAAATGTCCAAACGACGCTTCATCGAAGACAGCTGGAAGAAGGAACCCTGGTTCCGATCTCTGTGCAGTGCGTTTGTTGCATGCAAGTCCGAGGAAGACGTGGCGAATTTCCTGAGGGACGTTGCCACTCTTGCCGAGATGCAGGCCTTAAGCGAGCGGTTCGAAGTGGCTAAACAGTTGGCTCAAGGAATTACGTATCGTGAAATCGCGGAGAAGACCGGAGCGAGTACCACCACCGTCACCCGTGTCGCCAAGTTTCTGGAAAATGGCGAAGGCGGCTACCGCAAAATCTTAAACGCCCACCGGCATCATCGAATGGTCTCGAGTGTGCCGCATTCTCACGGGCACACCGAGACCGACTCTACCCCGCGCGGGGAGAGGCCAGCATCGGTGTTGCAGAAGTATCTGGAGAAGAACAAAGAATAAAGATGACTGCCGCCGGTATTGCCCCCTCCACGCATCGCGGAGGAAATTTATGCGTTGCCTGGAGAACTCTTTACACGCCTTTTACGGCAGGTAGATCCGCTACATGCGGATCCCCATAACGGGGAGAGCCGATCTTTCACAATTCGGAGGTGCTAACAATGAAAGTGCACATCGGACCGAGTTTCGGGATCATCGAGCCGCTGACTGTCTGCCAGCTACGATGCCCAGGGTGCTTTATGATCCGGCGAAAGGCCTTGAACGGCCAGAAAATGACGCTGGAAGATGCCGTCCGGATTCTGGATCTGTGCCGCGAATATCGCTCAGGCGAAGAACTGAAGACCATGGATATCCTGGGAGGAGAACCGCTTCTTTGGCCCCACCTAAAGCCATTTATCGAGGTGCTTCTGGGGCGGGGGATCAAGCCCTGGATTTTTTCCAATCTGATTGCCATGACCGCCGAAACCGCAAGCTGGTTGTCTCAACGGCAAGTATCAGTTACCGGAAAGCTGAACATCGGTAATCCAAGCGATCCGAAACAGCTGAAGATTCAGGGGGAGATGATCGGCAGGGGTAGAAAAACCGTGCTCCAGATGCTCAAGGGTATTGATGCCATGCTTGAGACAGGATATCGCGATCCGCTCTTCCGGCTCGAGAACCTGCTCCGCCGGAAAAATCTGCCCTATGCTGCAGATTTCGTCGTTTACTGCCACGATCGCGGCATCGGCGTAGATCTCGAGGTGATGGGCTGCGGCGAGCCGCTCGACGAGGAGTACTTCAAGATCGCGCCCACAGCCGAAGAATTGGCCGATCTTGTACGCAAGTTCGAAGCGCGGCCAGAACTTCTCCCTGAATTCCAGGAAACCCGGAAGAAATTGCTTATGCCCCATATGTTCAGGTCCTGCCAGTTTTTCGATGACGGAATGTATTTCGCCGTCGACGGCAGTATCCGGGCATGCAGCAATTCGACCGTCCAATTGGCCCATGTAAGGGATGCCAATCCGATCAGGAAAGCCAGGGAATCGAGGCTTGTGTCCTGCCGGCTCCATCTTTACAAGGAAGTGGTGGGCGAACCCTGCCGGTCCTGTGACAGGTGGGCCAAGTGTCGGGGCGGTTGCCGGGCTACCGCGGAAGGGTCCGGGGATCCTTTCGCCGGATTCCAGCTCTGCCCCATGCCTTACTTGCCCAAATTAACTTTGTTTGAACGTCCTTCTCATTGGCACCCCTGATTTCGTGGGGCATTAGGGTCGCTCCCTAATGCCCCTCTTCTTTCATTTTATGGAAAAAAATATTCTTACCACCGCCCGGAAAAAAATGTCGGAACTGCTAAAGAAGTTTGACGGTTTCAATTTCATATTTTTGGATAACTGGCGGGGTTTCCGGTTCGTTTATGACGTATCGGATTTCAGTTCGCTTTATAAGTTATTGAGGAGCGAAAAAACGGGAATTTTCAGCGCTGGCCTTGTACTGGCTACTCCGAAGGACCAAAAACTGTTTGGTCCGGAAAAATTTCTGAATTGCCGAAGTATCGGAAGTTATCAGCTTTGTTTCTTAAATTATTTGTTGAGGAGATGTCTTACCGAAGAACAAATAACTGAAGAGCTCAAATTGCTCAAAAAAGTCCGTTTGTTGTATTGCCGGAACGGATCCCGAAAAAAGCTGGAACTGGATTTTAAAACAGGGATCATCAAGGAATTTATCCGGCGTTCGGGTACTGATAAGAAGAAAATTATTCAAAAAATTGTTTCAAGTCATCCTGATTTGTTTTATGTCTGAGGCAGGCAATTCCGTTGTTTGTGTCATAATCTGTGTATGCACGGCAGATTCATGCATCGTTGTCTGGAACTCGCCCGCCAAAGCCAAGGTAAGACTGGCATAAATCCGCTTGTCGGCGCGGTCTTAGTCCGGGACGGAAAGATCGTTGCCGAGGCATTTCATTCCGGTTTCGGTAAACCCCATGCCGAGCGTCAGCTACTTGAGAACTTTGAGCAAAAAATTAGTACAAGAGACATTCTTTATGTAAATTTGGAACCGTGCTGCCACACCGATAAAAAAACTCCGCCATGCGTACCTTTGATACTAGAACGCGGTGTCAAAAGATTGGTCTTTGGCATGATCGACCCGAATCCAATGGTAGCCGGGAAAGGGATATCCGCACTTCGAAAGGCCGGTGTCGATGTGATCGGTCCGGTTTTGCCGGAAGAATGCCGGCGACTAAACCGCGGATTTATATCACTCATGACCAGGGGGCGGCCATGGATCACGCTTCATCGCGCGCAAACGAGAGACGGCCGGGTAGCCAATACCGGCGGCTTGCCGCTCAAAATCACAAGTCATGAGCAGGACATCTGGGTGCACAGGTTTCTCCGGGCACGGCACGATGCGATTCTTGTGGGAGTAGGGACAATTCTAACCGACAATCCTCAACTCAATGTTCGGTACATGGCTGATCCTCCGGAAATTTTCCGTATAGTGCTCGATGTCGGCCTGCGCATTCCGCTGGATTCGCGGGTGATGGATTCACCGCTTGCAGAACGCACAATATTGATTACAAAGCCGGGCATTGACCCGGGGAAAATAGCAAAGCTTCGGAAACTAAAGGTCTCGGTTTTCGAGGTTCCCTGTGAAAACGGAATTTTCGATTGGAAATCACTTTGGAAAGTACTGACTACACCAAACAAAGAATTTCATGGGCTTACGAGTATTTTGGTAGAAGGCGGCATAAGAACCTGGGAGTTATTTCGTTCGGCGAAATTAGTCGATGAGGAAGTAATACTTATCGGAGAAAAATAACATCCAGTGAATTTAGCGATAAAGCGGATATTGGGATGTTTATTTTATGGTACCAAAGGGTGGGTGTGCGCCACAGGCGGGGGTCGGTGGAGGGGGAGTTGGCGCACGCGTTTTCTTTCTGCCATTTCTTTTTCGCGCAAAAAGAAATGGCAAAGAGAATCAATATCGGTAAATAAATTTATTCTAAAATATTTTGTTCTGGATGCGTCTTAAAAAGGTGTTAAAGCAACAAAAAAATATTTGAAATAATTACGGAAATTTCGGCTTTGTTTTGCATGTTTTTAGGACTGAAGTTCAGTTCGGTATATGTCATCCGGAATCCACTTGAACCGAAAAGTTTGATGCGTAGAATGTGGAGATGTAGTGGCATGAAATGTTAAGCCATACTAGATCTAGTGTTTACTCCCAAATCGTCATGAATCCGAAAACATCGCACTTCAAGAGTGCCAGGGACATTCCCCCGGCCGATGCCGCTTCAACGCTTAAGACAATCAAGAGAAAAGCTTTGAAGCCTGTTTTAGCCGGCACATCCCGCGGTCTTGCCATCGAACGGCGCTTCACTACGCCGGGTTCCGATCCGGTGGAACAAGTCCGGTACGAGCGCCGGACAAGCCGCATCGTCAACACCGACGGATCGGTTGTTTTTGAAATGAAAGACGCCGAAGTGCCGTCCGACTGGAGCCAGGTGGCGACCGACATCGTTGTCTCCAAATACTTCCGCAAAGCCGGCGTGCCGCAATTTGATCAACAAGGTTCGATTTTAAAAGACGCTTCCGGACAGGCGATTACCGGACCGGAACGGTCGGTGAAACAGGTAGTCCGTAGGCTCGCCGGTTGCTGGAGGTTCTGGGGCGAGAAGTACGGTTATTTCGCCACCAGACAGGATGCCCAGGCGTTTGAGGACGAGATCAGCCATATGCTGGTCCATCAGATGGTGGCTCCCAACAGTCCGCAGTGGTTCAACACCGGTTTGCACCAGACTTACGGCATAAAAGGCGTACCGCAGGGTCATTATTTCTGCGATCCGGAAACCGGTGAGATGAAGCTGAGCGAGGACGCCTACACGCATCCCCAGCCGCATGCCTGTTTCATTCAGAGCGTTGACGACGATATGGTCAACGAAGGCGGCATCATGGACCTTTGGATGCGCGAGGCGCGGCTCTTCAAGTATGGTTCCGGGACAGGGACGAACTTCAGCAAGATCCGTGCGGCCGGTGAGCCGCTTTCCGGCGGCGGCAAGACTTCCGGGCTGATGAGTTTCCTCAAAGTCGGGGATCGCGCGGCCGGTGCGATAAAATCCGGCGGCACCACCCGCCGGGCCGCAAAAATGGTCTGTCTGGACGTCGATCATCCGGATATTTTTGAGTTCGTTAACTGGAAGGTAAACGAGGAAAAGAAAGTTGCGGCGCTGGCCCAGGCCGGTTACTCGGTAGACTTCAATGGCGAAGCGTACGCCACGGTATCGGGGCAAAACTCCAACAATTCCGTCCGTGTCTCGCAGAAGTTCCTGGAAGCGGTCAATCGTGACGAGCAGTGGCCGCTTTACTGGCGGACCGAGCTTAAGAAGGCGGTCGAGGAGAAGCGCGCTCCGGTACCTTGCCGCAGCGTAAAAGCCCGCAAGCTTTGGGATGACATCGCCTATGCCGCCTGGGCCTGCGCCGATCCCGGGGTGCAATACGATACGACCATAAACGAGTGGCACACCTGCCCGGCCGACGGCCGGATCAATGCCAGTAACCCCTGCAGCGAATACATGTTCCTCGACAACACGGCCTGTAACCTGGCTTCCATCAATCTGCTGAAGTTCCTGAAAACCGATTCTTCCGGAAAGAAAAATTTTACCATCGAAGATTACCGCCACACCGTGCGGCTTTGGACGATGGTTCTCGAGATATCGGTACTCATGGCCCAGTTTCCGAGCAAAGAGATCGCGCGGTTGAGCTACGAATTTCGTACTCTGGGTCTGGGTTTCGCCAATCTGGGTGCCCTGCTTATGCAGATGGGTATCGCTTATGACAGTGAACTGGGCCGGGCGATCTGCGGCGCCATCACTGCGATAATGACCGGCGACGCTTATGCCGCCTCCGCGGAGATGTCCGAAGTTCTCGGTCCATTCAATGGCTTCAGCCGAAACCGGGAGAGCATGCTTCGGGTGATACGCAATCATCGCCGGGTCGCCTACAACGCACCGGACTTGGAATATGAAGAACTGAGCATCAAACCCGTCGGCTTGTCTCAGACGGTCTGCCCGCCGGAACTGCTCACCACGGCCAAAGAATCCTGGGACCGGGCTCTCGAAATGGGGCAGAAGTTCGGCTACCGCAATGCCCAGGTAACGGTGATCGCTCCGACCGGAACAATCGGACTCCTGATGGATTGCGACACGACCGGCATCGAGCCGGACTTCGCTTTGGTGAAGTTCAAGAAGCTGGCCGGGGGCGGATATATGAAGATCGCCAATCAATCCATCAGGCCGGCTCTTGATTCTTTGGGTTATACCCCGGACCAGATCGCCGAAATCATGCGGTACGTCATGGGAACACTCAGCCTGGAAGGCGCCCCCCATATAAACCGCGTAAGTCTGAAGGAAAAAGGTTTTGTGGACTCCGATATCGCCATGCTCGAACGCAACCTGCCGCAGGTGTTTGAGCTCAGGTTTGCTTTCAATAAATGGGTACTGGGGGACGCGACAATGAAACGTCTCGGCTTTTCCGCAGATCAACTGACTGATCCCAACTTCGATCTGCTGTCGGCCCTGGGTTTTTCCTCAAGCCAGATCGAGGAAGCCAATGTGGCGGTCTGCGGCCGGATGACTGTTGAGGGGGCTCCGCATCTTAGACCTGAGCATTTGCCGGTTTTTGACTGCGCAAGCAAATGCGGAAAAATCGGGAAACGATATATCATGGCTGAGGGGCACATCCGCATGATGGCCGCGGCCCAGCCGTTCATCACCGGTGCTATAAGCAAAACCATCAACTTCCCGAACGAGGCCACCGTGGAGGATTTCAAAGCGGCTTACACGCTCAGCTGGAAGCTTGGAACCAAGGCCAATGCCCTGTACCGCGACGGCTGCAAGCTGAGCCAGCCGCTCGGCAACAAATCCGATGCCAAAGCGAAAGACGAGAAGCTGGCTGAACCGAAGGTCATCGAAAGAATCGTGATCAAGGAGATGCCCCGCCGGCGCAAATTGCCGGACGAACGACCGTCGATAACCCATAAATTCTCGGTTGCCGGACACGAAGGATATCTGCATGTCGGGATGTACGGGGACGGCTCACCGGGCGAAATCTTCATCAAGATGAGCAAGGAAGGTTCCACGCTTTCGGGCGTGATGGATACCCTGGCGTTGTCGCTTTCCATGAACCTGCAGTACGGCGTACCGCTGGAAGTTCTCTGCGATAAGCTCGCCCATTTGCGGTTCGAGCCGATGGGCATGACTACCAACCGTGAGATTCCGATGGTCAAAAGCCTGATGGATTACCTTGGCCGCTGGCTGGCGCTCAAGTTTCTGTCCAAGGAAAAGGCCATGCGGTTCCATAATAAGGAACTGGTTGAGAAGGCTTACGCCGACGGATCCAAGAGCAAAGATGCCTTTGCCATGAGCTTGCCGGTCATCGATGAAGGCCTCACGCAATCCAAGCAATCACAGACTCAGGAATTCACGGCACCTTTTTCGATGCTGGAGATCGCCAAACTCCAGGGCTACACCGGTTCCGCCTGCTCCGCCTGCGGTTCGACCAAGATGAAAAGAAACGGATCGTGCGAGGTGTGTTTGGATTGCGGAGCTACATCGGGGTGTAGTTAAAAAGAGTTGCGATGATTCGTTCTTTTGTTGTTCGAGCAGCATCTTGTTTCTTTCTTTTGTCAGTGGCGACAAAAGAAAGAAACAAAGAAAAACGCTCTGCCGCCAATCCCACGACACGGCGCTAAAGCGCCGTGTGCAATCCGCAGACCCCCATGTGGCGGCAGACCTCCCTTTGGTGCCACATATTTATCGCCAACGTGATTTTTCGTTCTGCTATTATTTCCGCAT
>Ga0172379_10010166_pt1 | contig 11455 bp, 13 predicted proteins | sample GrowelOW334metaG_FD_119756 | JGI IMG/M metagenome (GOLD analysis project Ga0172379, IMG submission 119756) | Groundwater microbial communities from an aquifer near a municipal landfill in Southern Ontario, Canada - Groundwater well OW334 metaG | ecosystem: Environmental > Aquatic > Deep... | reverse complement strand
CCTATTTCAGCTTAACAAGTAAGTATAACATATATTCCGTATTTTGTCAAGGGGTTTTGACATAATTTCCCAAAAAATTCATCTTTTTGGCTTAAATTAGCCAAAATAAATTGTCATAAATAAACAAAAAATCACCACTTTAAGGTGATTTTTCCTGTTTACCTATTTATTCTCTATTTCTTCAAAACTGCTAAAAATGCCGCTGGAGGAATATCAACTTTGCCCAAAGCCTTCATTTTTTTCTTGCCTTTTTTCTGTTTTTCCAAAAGTTTATTTTTTCTAGTCACGTCTCCCCCATAAAGTTTGGCTGTCACGTCTTTTTTCATGGCCGGCAGGTGTTCTGAAGCAATAATTTTTCCGCCGAGCGCCGCCTGGATTTTAACTTCAAACATTTGCCGCGGCAAAACTTTTTTTAATGACGAAACGATCCGCCGCCCAACATCCTGCGCCGTGTCGCGATAAACAATTGTGGCTAAAGCTTCAACCGGCTCGCTCGCGACCAAAATATCCATCTTCAAAACATCAGCTTCCCTATATCCAAAAAATTCATAGTTCAACGAAGCATAACCCGAACTCACACTTTTTAACTTATCATAAAAATCTACAAGAATCGCTGAGAGCGGAATTTCATAATGTAAAATTACGCGGTCAGCGTCGAGATATTCCGTATTAAAATATATTCCTCTTTTTTCCTGAACCATCTGCATAATACCGCCGATGTATGTACTCGGAGATACAACGTCAATTTTAATCCATGGCTCTTCAATCATTTTGATGCGCGAAGGGTCGGGAAGTTCCGACGGACTTTTAATAATAACTGCTTCATTTTTTTGGTTAGTAATCCGATAAGCCACGGAGGGAACCGTAACAATCACATCAAGATTATGTTCTCGCCGTAAACGTTCTTCAACTATTTCAAGATGAAGTAATCCCAAGAGGCCGCAGCGAAAACCAAACCCGAGCGCCTTGGACTGCTCCGTTTCAAAAGTGAGCGAGGCGTCGTTTAATTTTAATTTTAAAATCGCATCGCGGAGTTTTGGAAAATCATCTCCTTCCTTACAAAAAATTCCCGCAAAAACCATTGGCTTAACTTCTTTATATCCAGGTAAACTTTGCACCATAGATTCTGAATTCTTGCTTGTTACCGTATCGCCAACGCGGCATTTTTCAATTTCCTTAAGACCGGTAACAATGTAACCAATTTCTCCGGCCAATAATTTTTCCGCCGTTTGAAATTTTGGTTTAAAATATCCAACCTCCAGAACTTCGCTTTCAGTTTTTGTCGCCATCAAGAACATTTTATCGCCGCGACGCACTTCACCATCAACAACTCTAACGTACGCCACCACTCCTTTATAATCATCGTATTTAGAATCAAAAATCAAAGCGCGAAGAGGCTCGTCTATTTTTCCGCGCGGCGAAGGAACTTTTTTGACCACCGCTTCCAAAATTTCCGGCACGCCGACACCAGTTTTTCCGGAAGCTAAAATCACCTCTTCTTTTTTGCAACCGACAAGAGCCACAATTTCCTGAACCGTTTTTTCCACTTCCGCATTTTTTAAATCAACTTTGTTAACAACCGGAATAATTGTAAGATTTTGTTCTAATGCTAAATATAAATTTCCTAAAGTTTGCGCCTGGACTCCCTGAGTCGCGTCAACCAAAAGAAGCGCGCCTTCAACGGCGGCGAGCGACCGCGAAACTTCATAATTAAAATCAACATGGCCGGGAGTATCAATCAAATTCAAAATATAATCTTTATAATTCATTCTAACCGGCTGTAATTTTATCGTAATCCCCCGCTCTCGTTCCAAATCCATCATATCAAGCAATTGATCTTTCATTTCTCTTTTTGAAACAGTTCCGGTAAATTCCAAAAGACGGTCAGCGAGCGTCGACTTTCCGTGATCAATATGAGCGATGATACAAAAATTTCTAATTTTATTTTGAATTTCCATAATTATCTCGGCCCTTCTTCAACATTAATAATCGGCCGTTTGATTCTGAACAATTTATATTTTACGGCGTCGCGGACAGCATTCATCTCGCGCGAGCCAAGCGCCAAAGCAACAACTGAAAAAATTAAAATCCCGGCCGATCCGGCGCCAAGCCCTTGTCCAAGCACCCCTAAAAAAGTCTGCATATCAACGTAAGGCGCAAGAATTGCTTTCATTGTCTGAACGGCAAAGGCCATGAGTGATGCCGCTGCGGAAATTTTAAAAGTAGATTTTAAAATATTTCCTTCATCAAGCGGCCCAAATTTTATCCGGAGAAAAATCCAAAGCAAGCAAAAATTTAAAACAGAGGCAAGCGAAAATGCCATCGCAAGGCCAGCGACTCCCCAGGGTTTCACTAAAAAAATCGCGGCTAAAACATTTACTGCTGCCGAAACCAAACCAATAAAAAACGGCGTCTTTGTATCCTGAAGCGCGTAAAAAAATCTGGCCAAGAGAGGGATCAATGCTTGCGCAAATAAACTCAAAACAAAATATGCGAGCGTGTCAGCGGTCAAAATTGTGTCTTCCCAATTAAAATAACCTGATCCGAAAACAACACGAACAATTTGGGCGCGAAGGACTAAAAGCAAAACAGAGGCAGGCACAATGAAAAAAATAATCTGCCGCGTGGTATGAGAAAAACTTTTTACCATTTCTTCTTTTTTCCCGGCGGCGGAAAATTCTCCCAAAAGAGGAAAAGCCGCCACGGCGAAAGAAATACCAATGATACCAACAGGAAAATATTGTAAATTATTTGCTAAGTTAAAAATAGCTAAACTCCCCGGAATCAAGGTTGAGGCAATTATCGTCATCACGACAAGATTAATTTGAGAAACGGCGAGACCCAAAGTTCTTGGAATCATCATTTTCCCAATTGCTCTGATTTTTTTATTTGCTAAATCAAAAATCCATCGATAGCGGTAACCAAGCTGCCAGGCGGCCGGCGCCTGAATCAACATATGCGCCACGGCGCCTAAAACCACGCCGCCAGCCAACCCATAAATCCCCCACCATTTTGTAAAAAATAAAGCGCCGACGATTATGCCGATGTTGTAAAAAATCGGGGCCAAGGAATAAATGAAAAATCTTTTGAATGATTGAAGAACGCTCCCCAAAATATTAGAAAGTCCTAAAAATATCGGGCTCAACATCATAATTTGCGTCATCGTAATAGTCGTAGCCATTTTTTCTGGACCAAAGCCCGGCGTAATCAAAGGAACAATCCAAGGAGCAAGAATAATAAATAAGCCACAAAGTACAACTAGCGCCACGCCCATAATATTCATCGCGCTATTCACTATTCCCCAGGCTTCTTTTGGCTCCTCATTTTTTTCTCGGGCTCCACAAAGTGCGGCGGTAAAAATTGGAATAAAACCGGCGGAAAGTGCTCCCAAAATCAATAAATTAAAAACCAAATCCGGAATCCGGAACGCGGCATAATAAACATCGAGTGTATCGCCGGCGCCAAACTCACCGGCTAAAACTCTGTCGCGAAGTACGCCCAAAAAACGAGACGCCAAAGAAGCTGCTCCCAAAAGAAGAGCAGCTCCGGTAATCGTTTTAGATTCTCCGTTTAAAATTTTTTCAAGCATTTTACTTTTTGATTTTTTTCGCAATCATCAACTCCTCATTGGTCGGTATGGCTAAAATTTTCGGCTGGCCGGAAATTTTTATATCTTTCATTATCAAATCTCTGACTGTTTTATTTCTCTCCCCGATGCCGGCCGTGAAAACTATAGCGTCGACTTTTCCCAAAACTGCGGCATATGCTCCGAGATATTTTTTAATACGATAGACAAAAACCTGTAACGCGAGTTTTGCTAGTTTCTTTTTTCCCGCGCTGACTTTTTTATTTTTAAAACCCGACACAGAATACCCAGCGGCCGTAAGCACTTCGCGCATATCGGAAAATCCCGAAAGACCAAACAACCCGGATTTTTTATTTAAAATATTATCAACTTCCTCTGGCTTAATTTTCAATTCCCGAATTAAATAAAGCGGAATAGCCGGATCAATATCACCGGAGCGGGTTGACATCGCGAGCCCTTCAAGCGGCGTAAAACCCATACTCGTATCCACTGCCCGACCGCCGCGGATTGCCGTGATGCTCGCGCCGCTTCCCAAGTGACAAGTTATCAAATTTAATTTCGTGAGCGGTTTTTTCAAAATTCTTGCCGCCTCATTCGCCACATATTCGTGTGAAATTCCGTGAAAACCGTAACGCCGAATGGAATGTTTTTTATAGAAATCAATCGGAATGGCGTAAGTGTAGGCGTAATCGGGGAGGGTCGAATAAAATCCCGTGTCAAAAACCGCGACATTTTTTGCGCCAGGCAAAAGCTTCTGGCAAGCCCGAATTCCCATTAAATTCGCAGGGTTATGTAACGGCGATAACTTATCATATTTTGCTAATTTTTTCAAGGTTTCTGGCGTGACGAGCGTCGGATGCGTAAACTCTTCACCGCCGTGAACTACGCGATGGCCGATGAGCGAAAAATTTTCAATTGGCAGTTTACAATTTTCAATTTCGCTTAAGGCAACTTTTAAAGCTTCCTCATGATTGCGCGCCGTGCACCCGTGCTGTAATTTTTTATTTTTTATTTTTGATTCCACAAAACTCTCGGGCAATCCGACTCTCTCCACGATTCCAGACATTATTTCTTTAAAATTTCCAAAATCAAAAACTTTAAACTTCAGCGTCGCGCTGCCAGAATTGATAACTAAAATATATTTCATAATTATTCCAAAATCAATTCGCCAAAACCGCAAACTTTTCCGCAACCCGAGGTGTTGGCTTCGTCGGTATCAATATGAATTGAGGTGTGAAAATTCGGTTTGACGCGGACGACGACATTTTCAAAAACTAATCCCCGCTCGCCCGTGGCTTTCACTTTTACCAAATCGTCATTTTTAATTCCGAGTTCGTCGGCTTCTTTTTGATTAATGTGCAAATGGCGCTTGGCGATAATAATTCCTTCGGCTAAATCAACTTCACCAGCCGGACCGATAATTTTCGCGCCAGCGGAGCCAACTACATCGCCGGAAATCCGAAGCGGCGCGTCAAGACCGAGCGAGAAAGCGTCTGTATAAGAGAGCTCCACTTGTGTCGCGGATCGCACCGGTCCAACCACCCGCAAATTTTCCAATTTTCTTTTCGGCCCAACCAAGGTCACCGTTTCCTCTGCCGCAAACTCCCCTTCTTGCGACAAATCTTTTAATTTTTTCAAATTATATCCCGCGCCAAAAAGTTTTTCCAAATCGGTTTGGTTAAGATGAATGTGGCGCGCGGAAATTTCTACTTTTACTTTTATGGTTTTCATATTATTTTCCTATTAATTTTGTGGCCATTGTCCAAACTAAAAGTGGCTCTTGGGCTCCGATGCCGGTCAAATTATACGCGCTGTTTAAGGCGGCGAGTTTCGCGGCTTTTAAAACATTTCCGCAATAGCGAATATAGCCGGCAAGAAAACTGGAGCAAAAAGCGTCACCAGCCCCGGTCGTGTCCACAACTCTTTTACTTAAAGAAACTTGATGATAAATTTTTCCGCGAAGATAAATATACGCGCCTTTCGCGCCGTCAGTAATGACCAAAATCCCTGGACAAAATTCTGCCAAAACACCAAAAAGATTTTTTGGTTGGTTTAACCAGGCCGTGCTGGCTTTTTTATATTTTGGCAGAGACATAACAAGTTCAATCGCCTCATCTTTATTTACAAAAAATATCGCCGTTTTCGCCATGTATTTTTTTAAACCAGAAAGACCCGTCGCGAGTTGTTTATTTCCCGGATTCCAAGCAAGCCGTGTTTCTTTTTTTGCGACCACAGAATCCAGCGCACTTCGCCATCCCTCGCCCGAGAGCGACGCGACATAAAACCAATTTGTTTTAAATTTCAAATCGCGGACCGCAAGTTTTAAATTATTATTGGCTCCACGAAACAAAAACGCCGTATGTTCAACTTCCGGACCAAAAGTGACGATAAAAGAAAAACCAGTTTTAGCGACTGGATCAATTTGAACAAATTTTGTGTCAATTTTATTTTTTACTAAATTCGCTACGACCGCCCGACCGTCTTCATCTTTTCCAACCCGCGCAATCGCCGCGGTCTTCAAACCTAAACGCGCTAAAGCCACGGCCGCGTTTGCCGCTCCGCCGCCAAAAGTTTGAAATGATTTTTCAATATTAATTTTCGCGCCGTATTCAAATCCCAAAAGTTTCTGCCGCAACGGATCTTTCATCTGAGCAACTAGTTTTCCCTCTTTGGTATAAAAAGTAATATCTCGCGCCGCTCCGCCGACTGTCACGACGTCAAAGTTTTTTGCCATAGTTATCTTTTTAATTTCTTTAATTGCGTGATCAATTTATCTTTTGCTAAATCAATCGCTTCAACAATTGTGTGATCATCTTCGCTCACGAGAAAACTTTGTTTTGGCAGTTTTAAATCGAAAGTAATTTTGTAAGCGCTGTTAGTGCTGAATTTTTCCGCCTTAATCCGGAGCGAGACTGAATCTTCCGCTTGGCGGTGAATTAATTTTTCCAACTGCGGAATTTTTGTCGCGACATACTCCTCGCACCACTTCTTTTCATTCGGAGTTAAATTTTTGAAAAAATAATCAATTTGCATATGTAAAAAATTTAATGATTAATTGTTAAATTATAACATAAAATTACGAAAAAGACGAAACCGACCGAGAGCCTTCGACAAGCTCTCTTTTTTTATTTCTTGTTTTCTAAAAATTCTTTCGCCATTTTAATGAACTTCAAATCACGGTTATTCATTGCTAAATCAAAAGGTATTTTGCTTTTCACACTCTCAAATAATTTTATAGCATCATCAAATGATACCCATAACAACCTAAATTTATTTTTTAACTCTTTTTTCGTAAAATATTGATTCTCGTGGCATTTTATCTTTTTTGCCAGAAAACAAACCGAGTGATGGACAAGATTTTTATCACTCGGATCGACAAATTCCAACTCGCCGATCTTTCGGATGAGTTCAACTTCACAGCCACCTTCCTCCAGCGCCTCCCTAATGGCTGTCTCTTTGACACTTTCGCCGGCCTCAACTCCGCCGCCGGGAATTTTATGATAGTCCCCACCTCTTACTTCCAAAATGGCTGTTTCCCCCTTCTCTTCATCTAAAATTATTGTTCTAGCCGCTCTCCTAGCGTTATTCATAAAACAATTATCTAAATCTCACAGGAACAATAAGCGAGTCAGCGTTTTCCGGAAGGCCGGAGGGATTATCTTTTTCCAAAACCAAAGTGCCGGTGTCGGTCGTTGGCGCGGTAAATTCGAGCGTTGCTTTAAACGGCACAAAATTTTCTGTCATCCAATCGCTTTGCGCCTGGGCCGGAATAACGGCGAGTTGCACGCCATTTCCATCTAAAAGTTTTACTGGAAAACTGGCTTCAAAATACCAGGTGCCGCGGGCCTCGCCAGTCACCTCGAGCGGACTGGTCACGACAGTATTCGGCCGGGGCGAATCAATTTTAATTAAATCGGTTTTTTCCAATTCGTTTCCAATATATTCTACAAAATTTTGGCCGTTGGCCCGACATTGGCGCGGATAGGATTCCATAACCGGATTTCCGGCGGCGACGCATTCTAGAAAATTTGTAACGGCGACGACTGGTACGTTTTGATTTTCATTTCCCACCGGCGGAGTTGTTTTATAAAAATTGTAGTAATAAAACACTCCACCAAAAAGTAGGATGAGAACGATTAATAAAAGCGCGATTCTTGTTTTCATAGTTTTTTAAATTATTTCTAAAACCTTTTGTCGTGAAGTAAATCCAGAGACAATTCTGACGCGCGACGGCGCTATTTTAAAATATTCTGCCACAGCTTTCACAATCGCCTGATTAGCTAAACCCTTAACCGGCGGCGCCGTAACCGAAACATTAAAATTATTATCATCAATGCGCTCCACTAAATCTTCGTGCGCTCTTGGTTTTGCATTTACAAAAATTTTCATTTTAATTTTTTGCCGAAGCAGCGAGATAACTGGCAATAATCGCCGCGGTCTCGGCTCGCAAAGTTAATTTCCCCAAACTTACAATTTGGAAATTTTTCTCTTGCGCTAATTTTACCTCCTCTTCGTCCCATCCGCCTTCCGGACCAATCCAAATCCCTACTCTTTTGCCAAAATCGGCAGCTAGTTTTCTTTGTTCAAAGCGTGGCGCGTGAATTTCAAAAAATAAATTAGAATCATTTTCTTCGGCATGTGCCAGGGCTTCTTTGAATTTTAAAATCTTTCCGACTACCGGCAAAATTCCCCGGCCAGACTGTTCTGCTGCTTCACGGACAATTTTTTCTAACCGATCCATTCGTAAATTTGTTTTTATGGTTTTCGCGGTTATAACCGGAATAATTTCCGCCACGCCGGCTTCCACAGCTTTTTCTGCCACAAGTTCAAAATTTTCTTTTTTTAAAATAGCCGCGTAAAGAACCGGCTTCATTTCCGGCTCGGCATCATTAATTTCTACTTTTAAAATATTTATTCCCACACTTTGTTTTCCAAAACCCGTAATTTCCGCGCGCGCTTCTCTGCCATGCCCGTCGCCCAAAATTATTTCTTCGCCCGCCCGAAGGCGCAAGACATTTTTTATTTGATTATAAATTTCTTTATTGGCAATTGATGATATTTTTTTATCAAAATCAAAATTACCGATAAACCTGTGTATTTTCATAAATTATTTATTGGTTAAATTAAAGGCCACGATTCCAAAAGCTACGGCGACATTTAGCGATTCCTTTTTTCCTCGCATGGTAATTTCCAAAATTTTATCAGCCTGGCGTAAAATTGCCGGCGGTAAACCTTTTATTTCATTACCGACAATAAGTGCCGTTTTTACTAAATTTTTTTTTGATAATTTTATTTTTTGGTATGGAACGGAACGGCTTGACTGTTCAATCGCTAAAATTTTATAACCGTCCTTTTTTATTTTATCAACCAATTTTGTCGTCTGGCTAAATTTTTCCCACGGTATCCATTCCTCCGCGCCAAGCGCGACCTTCGCGATTTTTTCATTCACCCGGCCAAAACGATCAACGGGCGCTGGCGTAATTCCACATAAATAAATTTTATCACACCCTGCCGCGTCGGCCGTTCGAAAAATTGAACCGACATTATGCGTGCTTCTGACGTTGTGTAAAATCACAATCATAATTACACACCGGCCAACCTTTTTAATTTTGGCAAAGCTGCTCTCATGGCCCTTTCTCCTTCGACAATGAATTTATCGCTTTCCATAAATTGACGCCAGCCGATAAGAGATGGTGAAAAAACTTTTGGCTCAATTAAAATCTCAGCAGCTTTAACTTTTTCTTTGGATAAATGGTGGCGCAAAATACTCAAAGAATCTTCGGCCGCCTCAAAAAACCCAAGCTTTTTCTTTTCGCCCAAATGGCAATTATCCAAATTGACGGCGATTACAAAGTCCGCACCTAATTTCCTTGCCGCGTCGACCGGCACTGGCTCCGAAAGCCCACCATCAACTAAAATTTTTCCATTAATCTGAACTGGATTAAAAATAATCGGCACCGACAAACTACTTTTAATGGCTAAAACAATATCACCGGTTTTCATTACTACCGGCTCCCCTGTTTCAAAATTCGTCGCTACGGCAGCAAAACGCACTTTAAGATCGGAAAATTTTGCGCCGTTAATTTGTTTCCTTATAAATATCTCAATTTTTTTGCCGCCATTCAGTCCTCCCTTTATCGCAGGATCCCACATTAAATCGAGAAGCTGCCGCCAATTATTTCCTCTGGCTATTTTTTCTACTTCGCTGATGTCACCGGTTGTAGCGTAAATTCCGCCAACCAACGCCCCGATACTTGAACCGGCAATACAATGAATCGGAATATTATTTTCCAGAAGAACCTTAATCACCCCAATATGCGCCAAACCCTTGGCTCCCCCGCTTCCTAATGCTAGGCCTATCTTATATTTTTTCTTTTTCTCTCCCCAAAAACACATAATAAAAATTATTTATTCAAGCTCCAAATCACGTAAGTTAAATAAGTCGCGAAAGTCGTCCAGGCGGCGTACGGCATTAGAAGCGTTGAAGCCAGACGCGAAACGGGCCAGATTAAAATAATCAAAACAATAACGCTTAAATCGAGGATACCCGCTTCCCAGACTGCGGCGCCAAGCCAATGGCGATTAAAAAATAAGTAACTCCAAAAAATATTGAGCGCACCGTTCAAAATAAAAAATGTCGCGGTCCAGGATAAACGTTTATCGCGCGGCGCCTTTTGCCAAAAAATAAGCGCGGAAATCGCCGTCAAAATAAAAATAATCGTCCAAACCGTACCGATTACTGAGCCTGGCGGCGTAAAACTCGGAAGATTAATAGTTTTATACCAATCCATTCCCCCACCAGTAAGCCAACTGCCCAACAGAGCCACGGCAAAAACTGCAATCGGAATAAAAATAAAATGCGTCTTAATTTTCATATTTATAAATTTAATAATTTTTACCGGCCAACTGCCCGCAGGCGCCTTTCACTCCCCGGCCGAAACGATAACGCTCGGTTGTAGAAATTCCCGCGCGCCGCAAAATTTCTTTAAACTTAATAACGTCTTCTTTTTTTGACGGCAGAAAATCCCCCGTCGGATTATATAAAATTAAATTTACAAAAATTAGATGTCGCGGAAGTTGGCCTAAAAGTGCGGCCAACTCGCGCGCATGCTCCGGCCTATCATTAAAATTTCTAATCATCAAATATTCAAACATTACTTTCCGACTTGTCGCCTCAAGATATTCTCCCACCGCCGCAAAAATTTTTTTGATCGCGTATTTTTTCCCGACCGGCATAATTTCGTTTCGCAGCTTATCATTCGGCGCGTGAAGAGAAATTGCCAGATTAACCTGCATTGACTCCTTGATAAGTTTTCTTATTCCTTCCACTACTCCGGCGGTGGAAATGGAAATATGCCGAGCGCCAATTCCGAAACCGCTCGGATCATTTAAAATTTTTATCGCGGACAAGACATTTTCATAATTCAAAAACGGTTCACCCATCCCCATAAAAACAACACTATCTACTTTTTGTTTTTCTCTTTTCAAAAATCTCGCCGAGCATATTATTTGCTCAATAATTTCTCCCGGCAAAAGATTTCTTTTAAATCCCATCTTACCTGTGGCACAAAATGCGCAAGCTAAGGGACAACCGACTTCGGACGAAACACAAACCGTATTCCGTTCTTCATGGCGCATTAGGACAGATTCAATTTTAAAACCATCAGCGAGGGTAATCAAAAATTTTATTGTTGCGCCGTCATCGGAAATAAATTTTTTAAAATCAATCTGGAGCGAACATTCTTTATTTAATTTTTCACGTAACGCCGCCGGCAAATTCGTCGCCTCATCCCAATTTTCAATCAATTTAGAAAAAACCGCCTCCCGCGCTTGTTTTACGCGATAAGCCGGTTCATCCGCAAGAATTTT
>Ga0172379_10010165_pt1 | contig 11455 bp, 5 predicted proteins | sample GrowelOW334metaG_FD_119756 | JGI IMG/M metagenome (GOLD analysis project Ga0172379, IMG submission 119756) | Groundwater microbial communities from an aquifer near a municipal landfill in Southern Ontario, Canada - Groundwater well OW334 metaG | ecosystem: Environmental > Aquatic > Deep... | reverse complement strand
GAACGATGATTCGATCTCCCGGACAGTATATTATTATCCTTCAGGTTCTATCAAATCTTTCAGCGTGAACATCCCTTTTTATGAGATTGGGGAAGTTGATACTGTTGTTGCACAGTGGCAGACAGGAACAGGGTCGGCAGTCTCTTTGAACGGTACTGCCGTCAACGAAAATGGTAACGTCCCTGTGCGGGTCGATCGTGACACAATACTTTCTCTCGTTGCTCAGGGTGAATCTTCAGATACAGTCTACATTCCGGTCATAGGAGTAATAAGCGAAAAATATAATCGTGCATTTCACAGATCGATGATGGCGTCTACAACGGATTGGGGATATTCCGTCAACGATGCGAACGATGGCAATGATAACACATTCTGGAAAAGTGCCGCCGGGAAAACACAATGGGTGTCGGTCGATTTTGGGAAAACCATTTCGGTGAAGAATATTCGACTGTTGTGGGGATCGGTCTATGGGACAACCTATTATCTCTATCTCTTAAAAGAAACCGGAGAAGCCAATGTGTTTTATAATACATCAACAGGAGACGGGGGAAAAGATTCAATCAGCGGAATTACGGGATATGGACGCACATTCAAGATCCTGTGTTTAAAGAATAATACTGTGGACGATCCTTATATACTTAAGGAGATTGAAGTATACGGTACGAAAGGTGTTACTTCGATCGGCAGCGAAGAGTCAATTCACCCTGTCCAATTTTCCTTGTATCAGAACTATCCCAATCCGTTCAATCCAATGACAACTTTCACATATTCCATCCCAGCGAACGGAGGAAATTCACTGCCACAGAATGTATCGTTGATGGTTTTTGATATGCTGGGGAAAAAGGTAACAACACTTGTGAATGAAAAGAAAGAATCAGGAATATATACTGCCAATTTTGACGGTTCGCAACTGGCAAGCGGGGTATATGTTGCACAGTTGCGATATGGCGCTGCGATGCAGGCACGGACAATGCTGTTGTTAAAATAACATAACGAAGATTGTATGACAAAATTTCGGTTGATCTGCTGCCTTTGGGTAATGATGTTCTCAACTGCGAGTTCGCTTTCGGTGCAGCGATATTCTGCCATCGGACATCTCACATTGGAGAGCGGGGATACGCTGTACGACTGCACGGTAGGATATCGAACATTTGGTACGCTGAACAAGGATCGTTCCAATGCCATCCTTTTTTGCACCTGGTATATGGGAAACAGTGCCGACCTGGAAGAGTTGATTGGCAATCCATCGTTTGTGGATTCGACAAAGTATTTTGTGATCGCAGTTGATGCGCTTGGAGACGGCGTTTCGTCATCCCCTTCGAATAGTATCCGCCAGCCGAGAGAACGATTTCCCGCAATCACTATCCGGGATATGGTCACATCGCAATATCTGATGCTGGTGAAAGAGTTCGGCATTCGTCAATTGCACGGCGTGATTGGCGGTTCCATGGGAGGCATGCAGGTGTTCGAGTGGGTTGTCGCTTATCCGAAGTTCATGAAGAAAGCGGTTGCGTATGTCGGCACACCGCAGTTAAGCAGTTATAACAGATTATTCTTTACCGTACTGGAATCGATCATCGGTGCGGGAAAGAAATATTCGATGAGTGCGGTTGATCGTTCGGCGCTCTATTCGATGACATTCGCCCTTGTCCTGCGCAGCCCGGAGTTTATCAATGCCGAAGTGACTCCGGAAAAGTATCAGGAATATATCCGGTCATTTTCACAGGACACGATTTCGATGGATCGCTGTATCGATCTTTCCTATCAGCTTCGCGCGATGATCGCTCATAATATCTTCCGCAATGACCGGAAAGATGGAGTTTCAGCAGCGGACAAGGTCAGCGCACAATTATTGCTGATTGTTGCTGCAAAGGATCTGACAGTCAATCCTGCGCCGGCGATTGCGTTTGCGGGTGAAAAACACGCAACGCTCATAGAGTTGAACAACGATTGCGGCCATCTAGCGCCGGGCTGCGAATTTCAGCGATGCAGCGAAGCAATCACACAGTTTTTTGGACAAAAATAATTCTACAACGATACAATGGAATACTCAGGAGAGATGTAATGAAACGGTACGACGGAACATCAACGGTTGAAACGATCGCATTATCACGAAGCGGAAGGCTCTTTCAATATTCGCCAACAGAAAAGATTCGCATCTTGGAGGTTGATAATTTTCCGCTGCTGGGGAAACTGACGGCATTTCGGTTTATTGAGTGGGCTCAAAAAAATCCTGGGGGAGTGGTATCCCTGCCGACAGGCAAAACACCTGAGCATTTCATTAAATGGGTGAAACGCATTCTCGACCAGTGGAATACCAAAGAGATCCAGTCACAATTGGAATCCTATCAGATCGATCGCAACACTATTCCTGATATGAAGAGTTTTTCATTCGTGCAGATCGATGAATTCTATCCGATGGATTCCAGTCAGCACAACAGTTTCAACCATTATGTGAAGAATCTCTATCTGAAAGGATTCGGGTTGCGGGAAGAGAATGCATTGCTGATTGATTCAACGAATCTTGGCTTGCCTAAAGGGAAAAAGATGTCTGATATTTTCCCGGACAATATCGTCGATCTGACACTCCGCGTTCGGCAAACCCGCACGGAACGGGAGCGGTCACAGAAGGAAGTGATCAACAGGGTGGATTGGTTTTGCATGGAATACGAACGGAAGATCCGGGAAAAAGGGGGAATCGGGTTTTTCCTGGGAGGCATCGGACCGGACGGCCACATTGCGTTCAATGTGCGCGGTTCGAGTTTCTATTCGGTGACTCGTCTGACCGGCACGAACTATGAAACGCAGGCGAGCGCCGCAACAGATTTGGGCGGGATCGAGATCTCCCGTAACCGTCTCGTCATCACTATCGGCCTTGCAACAATCACCTACAATCCTTCCTGTACTGCAATCATCATTGCGGCGGGAGATGCGAAAGCGGAGATCGTCCGGCAGGCGATTGAAGAAGATAGGAATCCCTTATATCCGGCGTCGATCCTGCAGGATATTGAACATGGAAGGTTCTATCTGACGAAAGGAGCGGCAAGCCGTCTCACCCAGCGGCAATTCGTCGATTTTGAAAATATCCCTTCGCTTGATGAACAACGGATTGATGACGTTGTTACATCGCTTGCACTGTCGTGCAATAAGTCGTTTGACGAACTGCGCACCGAGGATTTTCAGCAGGACCGGTTTGCAACGGCATTGTTGACGAAAACAAAAGGGAAGTGCGCGGAGTTGTCGCAGAATGCAAAACAGCGAATGAAAGCCAAAATCGATAAAGGACTCGAGCAGTTAACCAATACGGTGTTCTTGCATACCGAGCCGCATCATGATGATATCATGCTTGCGTACATGCCGTATTTGCATCACCTGGTCCGAGATCCGGCAAGCCATCATTACTTTGCCAACCTGACTTCGGGATTTACTGCGGTGTCGAATCAATATTTCCTCTCCATCATCCAAAAGTTGATCGCTCGACTCGATCAGGGACATTTCGCTGCATTGTTTGAGGAAGGATATTTTGACCCGAACAATATTGTGAAACGGACAGAGGATATCTATTTGTTTTTGGATGGGACCGCCGGCCGGCATCAGGAACAAAAGGATGAGGCTGAGGCGCGCCGCATGCTGCGCAATCTTAAAGAAGTGTATCAAACGAAAAATCTTGCTGACCTTCGGTTGAAAACGAAAGAGCTTGAAGCGTATGTTCTCTCGCAGTATCCCGGCGCGAAAGATTCGCCGGATATTCAAACACTTAAAGGAATGATCCGCGAATGGGAAGTGGAACTGCTCTGGTCACACTTCGGCATTGAGCCGTCGGCAATATTCCCGCTTCGGCTTGGTTTCTACCGCGGCGATATCTTTTCTGAAGAACCGCAACTCAATCGCGATGTACAACCAATTCTGCAATTGATCAAAAACATCAAACCGGACGTAATATCCGTTGCATTCGACCCGGAAGGAAGCGGTCCGGATACACATTATAAAGCAATGCAGGCGGTGGCAGAAGCGGTGAAACTCTACGAAAAAGAGAGCGGGAATTCGAAGATCCGCATATGGGGATATCGCAATATCTGGTATCGGTTCAAGCCGTCGGAGGCTGATGTGATGGTTCCGGTTTCTCTCAATACATTATCGCTCCTGCATACGTCGTTCAATAATTGTTTTGGATCGCAGCGTGCGGCGGAGTTTCCGAGTTATGAGCATGATGGGCCCTTCTCCGAACTTGCGCAAAAGATCCAGGTGGAACAGTATGGCATGGTGAAGAATTGTCTTGGCAAAGAGTACTTTTTGAAAAGCTCTCACCCGCGGCTGCGTGCAACTCGAGGAATGATCTTCTTCAGGGATATGTCCTTGAATGAATTCTATGAAAAAGTGCGTGAACTGGAGAAAGCGACAGAAGCAAAATAGCTGTTGAGTTTTGCGGAAGGAATAAAAAAACGGCGACCATACGGTTGCCGTTTTTTATTGGAAGGAGTCTCATTCATACTCACATCTAAACCCATGTGTGTCATTTTGAATCCCGCTATAGAGTTTCGATTTTGCGGGATGAGAAATCTGTTTTTAATCTCTTAAGGGTCTAATTCCCCGCCGCTTGCGGCGTCATTCCTGCGAAAGCCGGAATCCAGGACCTGGATGCCAGTCCCAAAGGGATTCCTTTGGAACGTACGCTGGCATGACAAGATATCTCGCGGCTTGCCGCGAGGACATTCATTAACAGAATTCTTACGGCATCTATTGAATGAATTCAAATGTCTCTCGTAATCGGATATCTTCCGAGGAAGCGCCCACCATGACATCGAATTCTCCCGGTTCCGCTCCCCACTGCAATTGCTGATTATAAAATGACAGTTTTTCTTTATCGATGATAAACTGAACTGTTTTGCTCTCTCCTGCTCTCAGTTGTATTTTTTTAAAGTCTTTCAACTCTTTAACAGGCCGCACTATTGAACCGACGTTATCCCGGAGATATAACTGAACAATCTCTTCGCCGTTATATTTTCCAGTGTTCGTAATGGTTACGGAAACTTCAATCTGTTCACCGGCAGTCATGTTCTTTTTATTTAATTGCAGATTGCTGTACTGAAACGCTGTATAACTGAGCCCATAACCGAATTCATATTTTGGATAGATGGATAAATCAGTATACGAAGAGTTATAGTTATGATTCTTGTCGTTTGTAGCAGGACGGCCTGTGTTGAAATGACTATAGTAGATTGGGATTTGTCCGACGCTGCGGGGAAAGGTCATGACAAGTTTTGCGGATGGAGTATAATCCCCGAAGAGCACATCGGCGATGGCATTTCCTGCTTCACTGCCTAACCACCATGTGTAGAGAATTGCCGGAGCGTTGTCGGCAGTATAATTGAACACTAACGGCCGGCCCGCATTGATCAACACGACGACAGGCTTTTTGGTCGCAAGCAGTTCCTTCAACAAATCTTCCTGGACACCGGGGATAGAAATATCACTGCGGCTTTTCGCTTCGCCGGACATATCTCTTCGTTCACCAATGCTCAAAATGACGACATCGGATTGTTTTGCAATTTTTACTGCTTCGGCAAAACCGTCTTTATTGTTCCCTTCAATATCACAACCTTTTGCGTATAATACTGTTGTCCATTTGCTTACCGCATTTTTTACACCATTCCATTGGGAGACAATAAAGCTCGAATCTGTACCAGGCAGATCAATATCCCAAAAGCCTTTATTTTGCTTCAAAGGCTTTACTAATGGACCGATAAACGCAATGGTTTTCGTATTCTTGGATAACGGTAAAAGATGGTTTTCATTTTTCAACAGGACAATGCTTTTTGCAGCAATTTCTCTCGCTGCTTTTGCATGGTCGGGATTATTCAACTCGTGTTGTTCCCGTTCCGCATTGCAGTATTTGAACGGATCATCGAACAGTCCCAGTTCAAATTTTTTGCGCAAAATTCTTCGGACTGCGTCGTCGATGACAGCTACCGGCACCTTCTTATCATTCACAAGCTGCGCAAGGTTATTTTTATAGCAGCGGCTTTCCATATCCATATCGCTGCCGGCAGTCACTGCGGATAATGCCGCTTCATAACTGTTTTTGACGTTCCCATGATTGATCATCTCTCCAATGGAGCCCCAGTCACTGACAACAAATCCTTTGAAATCCCATTTCCCTTTGAGAATATCTCTTTGCAAATATGCATTTCCTGTCGCCGGCACGCCGTTGATATCGTTGAACGAATTCATGAATGTCGCAACGCCTGCTTCCGCTGCTGCTTTGAAAGGAGGGAGATACACTTCCCACAGCATGCGATCGCTCATATCAACGGAATTGTAATCTCTTCCGCCGATTGCAGCACCGTACGCTGCATAATGTTTTGCACAGGCCATTAAGGAAGTGACGTCGCCAAGTGCTTTACCCTGAAAACCCTTCACGCGTGCCGACGCGACCAGTGAACCGAGATAGGGATCTTCACCGGCCCCTTCCATCACTCGTCCCCAGCGCGGATCGCGGGCAATATCGACCATCGGCGCAAATGTCCAGTGAATGCCGCCGGCGCTTGCTTCCGTTGCTGCAATTCGTGCGGAGCGTTGAATAGCATCCAAATCCCAGCTGCACGCTTCGGCTAACGGGATGGGGAATGTGGTTTTGTATCCATGCACAACATCCTGTCCAAACAGCAGAGGAATTTTCAAGCGAGATTGCATAGCAATTGTTTGCCAGCGTCGCGTTCGTTCCGTTCCCAGACAATTCAACAGCGAACCGAGCTGTCCGTTTCGCACCTGATTTGCTTTGTCATTGTCCACAGTTGTCGGACCTGTTGCAGTCCAGTCATCATTATACTGGTTCATCTGACCAATTTTCTCTTCCAGCGTCATCAGCTTCAGAAGCGAATCGATCCGTTGCTCAATCGATTGTTGTTGTGCAACAGCAGTGAATGCAAAGATCAACAACAGGGAAAGTATTTTTTTCATTGGCTGCCTCGGCAAAAATCCGGTATCGGTAAAACTGTTTTTGGAGAACGATGATTAATAGACTACTGTTTGAATCCCTCTCGCAGGTATTGTCTGAGAAACAGACTGTGAACCGACCATAAGTTTGTAGGAAACTGGTGCATCGGATTGATTCATAATAACAGTTACCATTGAACCATCGACATTGGCAAAAGTCGTGCTCAGCAGCAGACTGCGGCTGCTGACGGTGCTGACTCTTTTCGCATTCGGACGGATAAATTTTGAAAAATGTCCGATATAAAAATAGGAAGGGGTATATATCAGTTCACCTGTTCCCACATTGGCGTGCACCGGTGCAAAACAGAAGTTGCCGACATGATTCGGTCCCCCTTGTTCATCCAACAGAATATTCCAATCAGTCCAGCCGACAGTTCCATTGTTGAAATCGTTGATCATCGACGCACCATATCGTTCGGCATTCGGCCAGTACTGATAGTGTTCCGCAGTAAAACTCTCAGCGCATCCTTCGGTGAAAAGCAGTTTCTTGTCGGGATACGACTCGTTCACCGCCTTCACGTTGTCGAACATCGGTTTTCCGCCGGCCCATGTTTCGTACCAGTGGAAGCCGGTCCCCCAGACATATTTGGCAGCTTCCGGATCGCTGAAGATGACATTCACTCTTTGATTGATCAAGTCGCGGTTATGGTCCCAGACAATGATGTTTTTGTCTGCCAATCCCTGTTGGGCCATGGTCGGACCGAGATACAGTTTGAGAAAATCCCGTTCCTCTTCAGCAGTGTAGATGCACGATTCCCACTTTTGCGTTGCCATCGGTTCATTCTGCACGGAAACGCCCCATACTGGGATGCCTTCCGTTTCGTAGGCCTTGATAAATTTTGTGAAATACATCGCCCAGCTTTTGTAAAATTCAGGAAGCAGTTTTCCTCCTCTGAGCATTGTTTTAGTATCCTTCATAAATGCGGGAGGGCTCCAGGGACTTGCATAGAGTGTTAGTGATCCGCCGGCAGTTTTTATTGCCTGTTTGATAAGTGGAATGCGAAACTGTTTATCGTGATCGATCGAAAATGATTTCAATTCTTTGTCACCCTCTTTCACATACGTATAACTTCCGCTGCTGAAATCAGAACTATGTATTGTTGTTCTGGCAAGAGAGTAGCCAATTCCCTTTTCACGGTCATAATATGCAGTCAACAGCTCTTGTTGTTTTGCTGCGGGAAGTTTTGCAAATACTTCGGCAGATGCATCGGTAATTGCGCCTCCAATACCGAGAAATGACTGGAATGTTTTCTGGGGATTGACAAAAACACAGATCTCAGTTTCCAGCGGCTGTACGGACTGCCCGAACCGCGTAACGGCAGTTCGGGTAAGCCGGTAGTCGGTATTTTCTGCAGTTGTGTAAACAGTTACATCATTATGGCTGCCGGACTGTTGAGCTGGACTCAGCAATGCACCGGAGAGGATAAGAATGACCAACAATGAACTTTTCATAAATTTTCCCAATAAGTTTTTCAGATTGATGTGATGATTGGCATTGTGCTGGGGATGATGAGCGGTTGAACGTTGATGACTAATGGATTTCTGATCATGTCTTTCTCACATCACATTCTTCCCAATTTTAGTCTATATTAATAGTAACATATATAATGCCAATAGTAATAATACTAATTCTGTTGAATTAATGAAGGTTAATTACTGAAAGTTTATCATTATGATATGCTACCATTTATCAATCTGATAAGGTTGTTGTGAACCATCCATCGGATCGAACGTGGCGTACGTTTGAAGGACTGTCTCTCAATATTTTATTTTTACCGACAATTCACTATACTTCAATCATGAAACTCCAAGCAACACACTACCGCAGTATAATGTTCCTGCTCTTGCTTCCACTTCTCCTTGTACCGGCTCAGACGAATGATTACGGCAAGTTCGTCTCCACGCGTTGGGGAATGGAAGAAGGACTTCCGCAAAGCTCCGTGAACGATATACTCCAGTCTCAGGATGGTTTTATTTGGCTTGCGACCTTCGGCGGATTGGTGCGGTTTGACGGTGTGCAATTCACGGTATTTGACCGCTCGAATACTACCGGAATGCGTTCAGACCGGATGCTGAATATAATGGAAGATCACACCGGGGCATTGTGGTGCGTCACTGAAGACGGTGTGTTGCGGATGAAGGGAAATGTTTTCTCCGCATTTTTGACCTCCGATGGTATCGTTCAGTATTCACCCACTATGATGCAAGAAGATCGTCGCGGTGTCTTGTGGGCAACTGCGAATGGAACGCCGTACCGTTTTGAAGACGAAAAATTCCGTACTGTTATGGTGAATCAAGATCCAACTCTGGCACGTCGGGCAATAGCGGATCCTTCCGGAGTATGGCTGGCGCATCGTAAGGAAGTTCTTCGTACGCTCGGGGATTCTATTATACTCATCTTAGATCTGCAAAAAAAAATGACGAGTAATATCGTAGATTTTGTTGAGTATCCTGCAGGTTCCGGAACATATTGGCTCGCAACGACAGGGGACGGCATTCTGCGTGTCAGCAACGGTGAAACAACGATACTGGATGAGAAGAACGGACTACCGTCGCATTTCATCATGTCATTCTTTATCGACCGATCCGGCACCTTATGGGTTACTGCGTTTAACGGCATTAGCCGATGGGACGGCAAAAAGTTTGTGCCGATGCAGACTATCAGCGGTATTGGCGACCAAGAGATGCACACGCTCACACAGGATTTTGAAGGAAATTACTGGGCTGGTACACCGGCAAACGGTTTGTTACGCCTGCGTACTGCTGTCATTTCGATGGTTGGACCGGAGCAGGGACTCCTGGAAGGAAAGATGCTGTCTCTGGCCCGGCGAAAAGACGGCTCGATGATTTTCGGCACGAACTGCGGCGGCGTGTATGAATGGAACAATGGCAAAGCATTCTATTCCGAAATGAACAAGTATCTTGTAAATTTATGTGTTTGGACAGTGCTTGAAGACTCGCGCGGCCGCGTCTGGACCGGGGCACGTCAATTGACGAGGTTCGATGATGTAAAGAAAAAAGGAGTGGTGTTCGATTCGACGAATGGATTTAACGGATTGGATATTTTTGCGCTCTTCGAAGATTCGAAAGGAATCCTTTGGATTGGATGTCTGAACGGATTGTTCCGTTTCGATGGTGATCGGTTCACTCAGTTCACCAAGGCAGACGGATTGCCGACTGATGATGTCCGTACTATCGTTGAAGATCGCACCGGCGTATTGTGGATTGGTACTGTGAATGGAGTGTCCCGATTGGAGAATGGAAAGTTTACAATATTTTCGCTGGAGGAAAGAAAAGAGAAAGAGCAGTATATTCGCAGTCGCTATGTCCGTGCTATTCGCATTGAAGATGACGGTACCATGTGGTTCGGAACATACGGCGGTGGATTGGTCCGTTGGAAGAATGGAAGATTCTTTGTGATAACAACAAAAGAAGGTTTATTTGACAATATTGTTTCGCATATCGTTGATGACGGCCAGGGGAATTTTTGGATGGGATGCAACCGCGGAATCTTTACCGCGCGCATCAGTGAACTGAATGCTGTTGCTGACGGCGCAGCGCCCGCCGTCCAATGTTATTCCTTTGGGACCAGAGACGGCATGACGACATCCGAGACAAACGGTGGATTTCAACCGTCGGTGGTGAATGACGGAAAGGGGACTCTGTATTTCCCCACAGTCAACGGTGTGGCTGCAGTCGCCACACGCAGCATCCAGCGCAATACAATCGCCCCTCCGGTAAAGATTGAAGGGATTTCGTTGAGTGATCGCCCTATCGCTTACGACAGTATTGCAGTATTTCCGCACGACAGTACCGATATTTCCATTCATTATGCCGCACTCAGTTTTACCGATCCTGAAAAAGTGAGGTACCGGTATATGATGGAGGGTGTCGATGGTTCATGGATAGAAGCGGGATCGAGAAGAACGGCCTACTATTCGAATGTGAAACCGGGTGAATGGATTTTTCGGGTGATCGCATCGAACAACGATGGCGTCTGGAACACCGTCGGTGCAACTGTTCCCATTGTCGTCCGTCCGCCGTTTTGGATGACCTGGTGGTTCCGGACGTTAGTCGTGTTGCTCTTTCTTTTTAGCGGTCCTACTATCTATTATATGCGTGTGACACAGCTGAAGAAAGAGAAAAACGCCCAACTGCATTTTGCCGAGCAACTTATCGAATCTCAGGAGCAGGAACGGCGGCGCATTGCAGCGGATTTGCACGACGGATTGGGTCAACAGATCCTCATCATTAAGAATCGCGTTGAACTCGCATTGAAAACTGTTACGAATGCAGAAAGGACCGCAGACCAATTGCGGGAGATAGCCGAAAGCGCCCGCAGTTCGCTGAATGATGTCCGTTCGATCTCTCACGGTTTGCGCCCGGTCCACCTTGAACAGTTCGGACTTCGGGAAACACTGCTGAATCTGTGCGACCAGGTTCAGCAAGCATCCAAGTT
>Ga0172379_10010164_pt1 | contig 11456 bp, 13 predicted proteins | sample GrowelOW334metaG_FD_119756 | JGI IMG/M metagenome (GOLD analysis project Ga0172379, IMG submission 119756) | Groundwater microbial communities from an aquifer near a municipal landfill in Southern Ontario, Canada - Groundwater well OW334 metaG | ecosystem: Environmental > Aquatic > Deep... | reverse complement strand
TTTTGAGTTTGCGCGCAAATATAGCCGCCGGAAACAATTGACCCTTTGCGGAAAAACAAATGTGCTTACGTTTGCCTTTGATCTCTGGCAGCGCACGTTTGATCAGGTTGGCAAAGAGTATCCGGATATAAAAACAGACTATGCTCATGTGGATGCGATCACGATGTGGATGGTAAAAAATCCCGAATGGTTTGATGTGATCGTGACAGATAATATGTTCGGCGATATCATTACTGATCTCGCGGCGATGATTCAGGGCGGGATGGGAATTGCGGCGGGTGGAAACATCAATCCTGACGGTGTTTCAATGTTTGAGCCGATCGGTGGTTCTGCTCCGAAATATACAGGACAGAATGTTATTAATCCTTTAGCGGCCATCGGTGCGGGAGCATTGCTGCTGCGTGAATTGGGTGAAGATGCCGCGGCAGCGGCTATTGAAGCATCGATCCGCACTGTTGTAACAACAAAGATCAAAGATCTCGGCGCTGGTAAGATGGGTTATTCAACGACAGAAGTCGGGGATATTGTGGTTAAACATTTATAAGGGTTTTAAAGGACGTATTTAACCCGTTCGATGAATTACAGGTGAGGCTTATATGAAGAAGTATGTTGTGGCTATTCTTGGTGCCCGTTCCGCGGTGGGCCAATGCATGTACGATATCGTTAAGGACAGGAATTTTCCTGTGAAAGAACTTCGCCTGATCTCTCCGAGTGGGGCAAAGGGGGAGATGTATGGACGTCCTCTTTTGGCACTTAACGCGGATGTTTTTAAGGGTGTGGATATTGTTTTAAGTTCTCCGGGGGCAGAGATCAGTAAGGTCTGGTCACCAGTGGCGGCCAAATGCGGCGCGGTGGTGATCGATAATACCAGTCAGTTTCGTATGGACAAAGACGTGCCTCTCGTCGTTCCTGAAGTTAATCCTGAGGATATTAAGTGGCATAAAGGGATCATTGCCAATCCTAATTGTTCAACTATTCAAATGGTGGTGGCGCTTAAGCCCCTTCATGATTATGCAAAGATCAAGCGTATTGTGGTTTCTACCTATCAGGCCATATCCGGCGCCGGTTCAGAAGCGATCGATGAAATGAAGGGTCAATTGAAGGGAAAGATGGTTCCGAAGAAGCTGGCATACCAGATCCTTCACAATCTGATCCCTCAGATCGACGTTTTTCAGGAGAACGGGTACACCAAAGAAGAGATGAAAATGGTTAACGAAACATGCAAGATCCTGCATGATGACAACATTAAGGTTACGGCTACCTGCGTGCGTGTGCCTGTTTTTAATTCACATTCCGAGGCCGTTAATATTGAAACAGAGAAAAAAATAACCCGTGCCAAAGCGATCCAGTTGTTATCAAAGGCGCCGGGTGTTAAGGTGGTGGACGATCCGGATAATAAAGTTTATCCCATGCCTATTCTTGCGGATGGTCAGGATGACACGTTCGTGGGGCGTATTCGTGAAGATGAATCGGTTGCTAATGGTTTAAATTTATGGGTTGTTTCCGATAATTTGCGTAAAGGTGCTGCCTTGAATGCGGTTCAGATCGCCGAGAAACTTGTTGCGTATAAGATGCTTTAATTTGTTGTTTTGGGGTGCTTTGTGAGGACTTTCAAGCTGACTATCGAATATGATGGTACAGATTTTAATGGGTGGCAGTTGCAGTCGAACGCTAACCGTACTGTTCAGGGAGAGCTGGAAGCTGTTCTTTTAAAGTTGTTCAAAAAAAGGGTCCCCGTTATCGGTTCAGGGCGGACAGATAGCGGCGTTCACGCCAGAGGCCAGGTGGCTCATTTTCGCGCAGACACTTCTCTCGAGTGTGACGCAATACAGAGGGCGTTCAATTACAATCTTCCTTATGATGTGACGGTGGTTCTGGTGGAAGAGGAAGATGATCGTTTTCACGCCCAGCACAGTGCTAAGCGTAAAACGTATTCGTATACGGTATTAAATCGCGAATATCCTTCGGCGCTGGAACGCAAGCGCTGCCTGTTTTTCCCGCGCAAGCTCAATGTCGCGTTGATGAAAAGAGAGGCGGCGTCTTTAGTCGGAAAAATGGATTTCAGCAGTTTTGCCAATGTCAATCTTTCCCGTAAGGGGGATGCGGTGCGCTCGATCTACCGTCTCGATATCAGGAAATGTGGTGATTTTCTCGTTTTTGTGGTCGAGGCTGACGGCTTTCTTTACAAGATGGTCCGTAATATAGTTGGCACACTTTTAGATGTTGGATCCGGCCGTTTTCCTTCGGGCAGTGCAAAAAATATTTTAAGAGCGAGGGATCGTCGTTCGGCGGGTGTGGCCGCAGTGCCACAAGGCCTTTGCCTGGAAGAAGTCAAATACTGATTGACAATAAAAATTCGGGTGTTATACTTCGAACTTATTGTTTAAGTAAAAATCATCGCAAGAGAGAGAGCTATGGCAGCGCAGAAAACGACCGTACCGAAACAGGAACAGATTGTTAAGAAATTTTATCTGGTGGATGCTGATGGAAAAATCCTCGGCCGTTTGGCTGCTAAGGTTGCGGCTATTCTTCGCGGAAAAACCAAGCCCACTTTCACCCCTCATATGGATACAGGTGACAATGTTATCATTATCAACGCTGAAAAAATCCGTGTGACAGGGAAAAAGGTAACCGATAAGTTTTATGATCGATATAGTGGTTTTCACTCAGGCTTGAAGAGCATTCGTTACTCAGATATGATCGCTCGTCGTCCGCATAAGATTCTTGAGTTGGCGATACAGCGTATGATTCCCCACGGCAAGTTGGGTGCCCGTTTGAAGAACAAGCTTTATGTTTATGCCGGTACGGAGCATCCGCACAAGGCGCAGAATCCGCAAGTTTTGGATATTTAAATCGGAAGGAAGTTGACCAATGGTTGAAGTAGTCAAGTATCTCGCGACAGGACGCAGAAAAACATCAATAGCTCGGGCCACCATTACTCCCGGAGCCGGAAAGCTTGTTGTTAATGGACGGGCGTTTGAAGACTATTTTCCCCGTGAGACTGATCGAATTTTGGTTCTTTCTCCGATCAAGGTTGTTAATTTGCTCAATAAGTTCGATATTGATGTTATCGTTAATGGCGGCGGATTAACCGGTCAGGCCGGGGCTATAAAGATGGCGCTTGCCCGTTCTTTGGTTCTCTTTGATCAGAATAACAAGCCTGCGTTGCGAAAAAGTGCCTGCCTGACCCGTGATTCACGGATGAAAGAGCGAAAAAAGCCTGGACAAAAGGGGGCTCGTCGCAAATTCCAGTGGGTTAAGCGTTAAATTTTACAGTAGTTTTTTGTTTTTCAAAGAGCCTGCCTTTCAATAAAAGTTTATTGACGGGGCAGGTTTTTTTATTTATATTTGAATCTTCAAGGATTCTTGAAGATTCAGGCCTGAACCACCGGATAAAGAGACTTACAATTTTTTCTACTTTTTGATAATACATTCATATAATTTAATATGCTAGGGCGTGCAAGAGAGCATCTGGTTTCGCACTGTACAATGGATACTTCAATGATCAGAGTCGGCATAGTAGGTATCAGTGGGTTTGGCGGTAAGGTTTTATTGGATATTCTTCTTAATCATGAAGATGTCCGGGTTACCTATGTTGCCGCAAACTCAACAACTGGCAGGGTAGATGACATATGGCCTGAGTTTCGTTCGCGGACGGACTTGGTTTGCTCTAAATATGATATTACACAAGCCGTTGAGTTATGCGATTGTGTGTTTCTAGCTCTGCCACATATGGAGTCAATGAATATTGTCGGGCCTCTTTTAAAGGCAGGGAAGAAAGTGATTGATCTGAGCGCGGATTATCGTTTGAAGAAAACAGCGCTTTATAAAAAGTGGTATAACGCGGAACATAAAGACCGTAAAAATCTTTCTAAAGCCGTTTATGGTTTGCCGGAGATCTTCCGGGTAAAGATCCGGAATTCAAGGTTTATTGCCAATCCCGGCTGTTATCCAACGGTGGCTTTGCTTGGATTGGCACCTTTGGTTTCTGTTGCCGGGAATACGATCGCTTCTGTTATTATTGACGCAAAGTCCGGAGTTTCCGGTGCGGGGCGGAAGGTGGCTGAAAGCTTTATGTTTTGTTTCGTAAATGAAAACTTTAAAGCTTATCGTGTTTTAAATCACCAGCATACGCCGGAGATCAGCCAGTATTTAAGTGTAATGGCGGGCCGGGAAATGCCGGTCGTTTTTGTTCCGCATTTATTGCCGATCAATAACGGGATACTTGAAACAATTTATGTGACCTTGAATGAAAAAATGGCGGAGAGTAAACTCGACGCGCTCTATCGGAAGTTTTATAAAACAGAACCATTTGTGAGGGTAATGCCCAAAGGGATTCAGGTTGAAATTAAGAATGTTGTGAATACCAATTTCTGTGATATTGCATTGACGTTGAGCGAAGACCGTAAACTTGTTGTTATTACGTCTGTTATTGATAATCTGGTTAAAGGTGCAGCCGGTCAGGCGGTTCAAAATATGAATATCATGTACGGGTATCAGGAGACGGAAGGGTTGCTATGAAAGTGATCAAGGGGGGCGTTACCAGTCCTAAGGGTTTTAAGGCCAATGGATTTTGGGCTGGAGTCAAGAAATCCGGAAAACCGGATCTTGGGCTGATCGCGTCAACAGTCATGTGTAATGCCGCGGCGGTTTTTACCCGGAGTTCTGTAAAAGCGGCGCCGATCATTATTTGTCAGAAACATATTCGCGGCGGAAAGATCCAGGCCTTGATCGCCAATAGCGGCAATGCCAATTGTTTTACCGGTGAGTACGGGTTGACCTATGCAAAGAAGCTGACAGCGATTGTTGCTGAAATGCTTGGGTTTTCGGCAGAGAATGTCCTGGTAATGTCGACAGGAATTATTGGCCGGCCGTTTCCGTATGAGAAATTTAAAGAAGCCGTCCCGAAGCTGGTCAAAGGGTTAAACGCAGCCAAGGGGGCCAGTTTTGCCAAAGCGATCATGACCACTGATTTGAAGGACAAGCAGATCGCCGTTCGTTTGGAGCTTGACGGAAAAACAGTGACAATCGGGGGTTGTGCCAAAGGTTCCGGGATGATTGAGCCGAACATGGCCACGATGCTCGCGTGTGTGACAACAGATGCGAATATTTCACCGGCAATGCTCAAAGAAGCCTTGCTTGAAGCGGTTGATGTTTCTTTTAACTCTATTACTGTTGACGGTTGCATGAGTACCAATGATATGTTGTCCATCATGGCCAACGGATTGGCCGGCAACGGTCTGGTGTCGTCGAAGAGTGCAGAGTATAAACTGTTCGTTGAATCGCTGAAGGTTGTTTGCGTCAAGCTTGCCAGGGATATTGTAGCCGATGGCGAAGGCGCCAGCCGTTTCTTTGAAATAAGGCTTGCCGGGGCAGAAACTAAAAAGCAGGCGAAAGAAGTGGCGATGAAAATTGCTAATTCCAATCTTGTTAAGACAGCGGACTATACTGATAACCCCAATTGGGGGCGGGTTGCTGCGGCGATCGGCGCATGCGGAACAAAAGCAGTTGAAACTTCGATCAAGATCTCTTTTTCGGTGAAGAAAAACAACATCTTCATTAACGCGGATATCGGGCTGGGAACAGAATCAGCGACGGTTTACACTTGTGATTTAACCCGTGAATATATAGATATCAATGGAAAATATAATTAGAAAAGCCAGTGTTCTGGTTGAAGCTATCCCCTATATTGATCAGTACCGCCGGAAAGTCTTTGTTATTAAATACGGCGGCAGCATTCTTCACGACGATGTTATCCGTCGGAGAGTGCTGGAAGATATAGTTTTCCTGAGTTTTGTGGGGATCCGCATTATTCTTGTTCACGGCGGAGGGCCGAATATATCCAGTCGTCTCAAGGAGATGGGTATTGAACCGCATTTTCATAACGGGATCCGGGTTACCGACGAAAAAACTTTGCCGGTGGTTATCAAGGAACTCGATGAGATCAATGACCAGATTGTTGCCGAGATCAAGGCATTAAAAGGTGATGTTACGGGTTTAAGCGGTCATGAAAATATTGTTTATGTTGAGAAAAAGAAGTCAGATCTGGACCTGGGGTATGTGGGGACCATCACCAGTATTGAACTTAAGGTGCTGGCGCGTCATTTACGTCAGGGGCGTATCACAGTAGTTGCGCCCCTCGGGATCAGTACGGATCAGCAACCGCATAACGTGAATGCGGATGAAGTGGCGAGTGCGATCGCCTCTTCCATGCGGGCCGAAAAATTTATTCTTCTTACTAACGTGCCAGGGGTGATGCGCAACCCGGCAGACCCTGCCTCATTGTATTCTACGTTAACACTGGCCGAGATAGATGCCTTGAAAAAGAAAGGTATTATTTCTGGCGGAATGATTCCGAAGGTCGATTCCTGCATTGAAGCGCTGGCCGGGGGCAACCCCAAGGCGCACATTATTGATGCCCGTCAGGACCGCGCTCTTCTGCTTGAGATCTTTACTGATACTGGAATTGGCACTCAAATAGTGCAGAGTTAGTTCATTGTTTACAATCCCGCGTAAAGAAACCCCTATGACTAAAAAAGACGTTTTTGAAAGTTATGATCAGTGTATTTTTCCTTCTTATTCCCGTCTGCCTGCTATTTTTGTGAAAGGGAAGGGGAGTATGCTTACTGATGTTGACGGTAAAAAGTATTTGGATTTCTTTCCGGGTTGGGGGGTGTCAAATACAGGTCATTGCCATCCTAAAGTCATGGCGGCGGTGCGTGACCAGGTGTCAAAACTTATTCATATTCCAAATAATTTCTTCGGGATCAACCAGGCGAAGCTGGCACGGGAAATTGTAAGGGCGGCATTTCCCGGCAAGATATTTTTTTGTAACAGCGGGGCGGAAGCCAATGAAGCCGCGATCAAATTTTCCCGTTTGTTTGGAAAAGGTGAACGGTTCGAGATTGTAACAACTTTAAATTCTTTTCATGGCCGTACCATGGGGGCTTTGGCTGCTACGGGTCAGGTGAAGTATCAGCAGGGTTTTGCGCCGTTGCCATCCGGATTTGTAACAGTACCTTTTAATGATATTGAGGCGGTGAAGGCGGTTATCAATGAGCAGACGGTGGCTATAATGCTTGAGCCTGTGCAGGGTGAAGGCGGTATAAATGTTGCCACGGCTGAATACATGAAGGCGCTCAGGGAGCTCTGTGATGCCAGAGGGTTATTGCTTATTCTGGATGAAGTTCAATCAGGTTTTGGGCGGACGGGCAAAATGTTCGCATTTGAACATTACGGGATTGAGCCGGACATTATCACCATGGCCAAGGGGCTTGGCGGGGGCCTTCCCATTGGCGCGATGCTGGCGGCAAGCAAGTATGCCCATTTACTGCAACCGGGAATGCATGGCACCACGTTTGGGGGCAGCCCGCTGGTTACCAAAGCGGCGTTAGGGGTTCTTGAAGCGATCCGGAAGGATAAGATGCTTAAGAATGCTCGTTTGACGGGTGTTTATTTGATGGACAAGTTGAATATTCTCAAATCAAGGTTTCAGATCATTAAGGATGTGCGCGGCTTGGGATTGATGATCGGGGTTGAGCTGTCGATTGAGGGAAAAGGCATTTTTGAGGAATGTTTCAGGAACGGATTGATTATTAATTGCACGCAGGGCAAAGTGCTCAGGATCATGCCGGCGTTAAATATTACCAAAAAGCAGATTGATAAGGCGTTAGGAATTCTGGAAAAAGCCTTGTACAAGGCAGAGCAGGGGTGATCTTATGGCACAGACATTAAAACGTGATTTTATCAGCTTGAACGATTATTCTTCCGGTGAACTGCAAAACCTGTTAATCCTGGCAAAAAAGCTTAAGAAGAATCCGCGTCGGTCATCTGCTTGCTTGAAGGGAAAGTCGCTGGCACTGATTTTCCAGAAACCATCCAATCGCACACGGGTGTCTTTTGAAACGGGGATTGTTCAATTAGGGGGAAATCCGATTTATCTTGCCCCGGATGATATAAGTCTGGGTAAACGCGAACCGACCGCGGATATTGCCAAAACATTGTCCCGCTATGTGGATGGGATTGTGGCGCGGGTGTTTTTGCACCAGGACATTGTGGATCTGGCTAAATATGCGGCGGTGCCGGTGATCAATGGTTTATCGGATCTTTCGCACCCGTGTCAGGTGATGGCGGATATGCTGACGATCCAGGAAAATTTCAGTGTTTTTAAAGGGCTTAAGCTGGCCTATGTAGGCGATGGCAACAATATGACCAATTCATTAATGATCGCTGCCGCCAAGCTGGGGATGGATATGGCGGTGGCGACACCCAAGGGGTACGCGCCGAACAATGACTATGTCAGTGCGGCTCGAGCCGCGGCGGCGTTGACGGGAGCGAAGATCACATTAACGCAATCCCCCCAGGATGCCGTTAAGGGCGCGCATGTTGTTTATACTGATACCTGGGTCAGCATGGGCCAGGAAGAAGAAACTGCCCGGCGCCTGAAAGATTTTGCGGGGTATAGCGTGGACGCAAAATTGGTGAGCCTGGCCGATAAGAAATTCATTTTTATGCACTGCCTGCCGGCGCACCGGGGTCAGGAAGTTTCCGCTGAAGTCATCGACGGCCCGCATTCGGTAGTCTTCGACGAAGCCGAAAACCGCCTGCACATGCAAAAAGCGATCATGATCTCGTTGTTTACAGCCAAGGTTTAATAGTTTTGGTTATGACCGGATATATTGAGTTATTTAATGGTAAGCTGAGGAATGTATCCTTGACTTCTTAATGTCAGAATGTATACTCTTTGTAGATACATCCATGGAGGTGGATATGCATATTCTGGTGCAAAAATGGGGAAACAGTTTGGCTTTCCGGATTCCGCGAACGTTTGCTCATGAGGCTAAAATTAGCCAGGGGTCGACCGTTGATCTTGGAATTCAAAAGGGGCGCCTGGTTATCACTCCCATAAGACAAAAAATCATCTTAAAAGATCTTGTAGCGAAAGTTACACGGTCGAATATTCATGGTGAAGAAGATTTTGGCTCTAATCAGGGATTGGAGAATTGGTAATGAATTCTTATGTTCCTGAGCGAGGGGATCTTGTCTGGTTGAATTTCACGCCGCAATCTGGTCATGAGCAGGCAGGGAAGCGCCCTGCTTTTGTTGTTTCTCCCGGAGTTTATAACAAGAAGGTTGGGTTAGCTTTGTTGTGCCCCGTTACAAGCCAGATTAAGGGGTATCCATTTGAGATTCTTATTCCTGATGGCTACGGTATTCATGGAGTTATTTTATCTGATCAGTTAAAAAGTCTGGATTGGCACGCGCGTAATGCAAAGTTTATTGCAAAGCTATCGTCACAAACCACAGAAGACGTGATCCGTAAAATAACGACACTCATCGATTAGCGGGGACTCTTTTTAAAGAAACACAAGACGTGAAAGATTCTTCAAATCTCCGGTTGACCGATGGTTATAATCGTTGTAGAAATGTTTAATAAAATTTTATGAAACGCAATGAGATATCAAATTTAGGTAATGTTGCTATTTTTCACCTTAAGGGTGAAAATGCCGCTTTAGAAGTTCAATTGAAGAATGAAACTGTTTGGTTGTGGCAGGAGCAGATAGCGGTTCTTTTTGGAACAAAGAGACCGGCGGTTACAAAACATTTTTCTAATATATTTAATTGCAAAGAGTTAGATAAAGATTCAGTATGTTCTGTTTTGGAACTTGCTGCGGTCGATGGAAAAAACACCAGACTGCTTTTATAATTCGGATGCTATTATTTCTGCAGGCTATCGTGTTAATTCGACCTGATGATCGCAGAAAGTCATCCGAAAGAAAAAGACGTTATCGCAGCGTTGGTATTAAACTTGATCAATAGGTTGAACTAAAGATATTTTTACGTTCGTGAAAATTGATGGTGATCATCTTAAGGAAAGACAAATTGACAATGGGTATTTACGAAAACTACTTTAAAAAAATTGAAAACCCGGAGATTGAGGATAGACGAAAAGTTCTTTTTATCGAAAGCTTGGCTTCTACCGGGAAGGAATTACAGCCTTTCAATCGGCGCTTGGCCGAAGAATTTGCTCCTCGTTTTGAACAATTGCTGCGTATTGAGTCGCCAAAGGTGAGGGCCGCTATTGTAAAAGCATTAGGCAGTTTTGGCATCAAGTATTATGCGACTTTGATTATCCCTCTTCTTGACGATTCAGATGCGGAAGTTTGTGGAGCTGTGATTATAGCTCTCGATAAAATGGACGCAAGAATATATCATTCAAGAATTAAAAGACTGGAACATGATAGGCGTCGTTGTTCAATCAAGAATAATTAACATCGACTGCGCAGAATTACGATTGGTGAAATTGTAAAAGAAATTTTATTCAAATGGGATTTCATCGATAAAAAGAAGGATTCTCTGTAAGAATGAAGCTGAAAAAAATATAGTTCATTTATGGCTAAACATTAATTATTCGAGGTGATTTATGAAAAAAGTTGTTTTGGCGTATTCGGGTGGATTGGATACATCGTGCATTATTCCCTGGTTGAAAGACAAGGGGTATGACATTATCGCGGTGGTGGGCGATGTGGGGCAGGGCGACGATATGGAGAAAGTGAAGGCCAAGGCACTGAAGTCCGGGGCGTCGAAGGTGTATTGCCTGAATTTGCAGGATGAGTTGATCGAGGATTATGCGATTCCGGCGCTGAAGGCCGGGGCGCTTTATGAGGGCAAATATAATCTGGCGTGCGCTTTGTCGCGGCCGTTGATCGCCTATCATCAGGTGCTGGTTGCCCGTAAGGAAAAAGCGGATGGATTGGTGCATGGCTGCACCGGCAAGGGCAATGATCAGGTGCGTTTTGAAGTGACCTATCGCCTGATGGAACCAAAGCTGGAAGTGTTGGCGCCGGTAAGGGTATGGGAGTTTAAATCGCGGGATGAAGAAATTGATTATGCAATTTCCAAGGGCGTTCCGGTAACGGCGTCGAAAAAGAAACCGTACAGCATTGATACGAATGTCTATGGTAAGGCGATCGAAAGCGGTTTGCTGGAAGATCCGATGGTGGAGCCGCCGGAGGATGTGTTCTCCATGACCGTTGATCCGGTGAAAGCGCCGAATAAACCCGGGTATGTCGAAATTGACTTTGTCAAGGGCGTTCCGGTGGGGGTTGACGGGTTAAAAATGAAGCCGCTGGCGCTGGTATTAAAATTGAACGCAATCGCCGGGAAGCATGGCGTGGGTCGTGTGGACATGATCGAGAACCGGTTGGTGGGGATCAAGTCGCGCGAGTTATATGAAAATCCGGCCGGAGCCGTTCTGCATCTGGGGATTCGTGAAATCGAAAGCCTGGTGTTGGACCGTGACAGCTTGAGGTTCAAGGAAATTCTTTCCCAGAAATATGCCGAGTTGACGTACAATGGCTTGTGGTGGACACCGCTGAAGGCGCAGATGGATGCGTTCTTCAACAAGTATCATGAGAACACCACAGGAACCGTGCGTATCAAGTTGTACAAGGGGC